>Ga0215275_1045_pt1 | contig 50172 bp, 45 predicted proteins | sample ZER3_100Endo4_M3_FD_182623 | JGI IMG/M metagenome (GOLD analysis project Ga0215275, IMG submission 182623) | Enriched cells of freshwater protists from Biology Centre CAS, Ceske Budejovice, Czech Republic - ZER3_100Endo4_M3 | ecosystem: Environmental > Aquatic > Freshwater > Unclassified ...
CCCGTATTTCGCTGCAAAGTGGCCTTTTTTAGGCTAGAAGGCACTTTTTCAACTCAAACTTTCTGTATTTGTTTTTGTCTGATGGGGCTAAATGGAGGCTTTAAAAAGCGCTTCTCCCCCTCGGCTGGGATCTTGGTCGGGCTATGGTCTTGGAGCATTTATATCGCCTTATTTGAGGTCAAGGCCTGTAACTGGTGAGGAATGTGGTCTGGAGCGCCGTTTCCCTGGGAAAATGTAATCTGAAGTTGGATTGGAGAAGCTTTTGGAGCTATGGACGTTAAGTCCGGAGTGTTGGTTATATTGGTTCAGAGAGAAGGGAACTTTTTTAACTCACTCGGCGTTCTAATTGGCGGCCACTTTGCAGCGAAATGGTGGGGTCACTTTTGGTGAAATGTGCAACGCTATAAACAAATACGGCTTTTCGCCTTAAACTAAACTTTATCCAAGAATTATTTTTTCAGAAATTAATAGACAGGAGCCCTTTACCCCCGCCGCCACCCCTTCGGTGTCATCCCCGTCAACTTCTTAAACCACCTGCAGAAATACCCCGGGTCTTCAAAACCCAGTTCATAGGTAATGTCCTTCACTGTCATCAGCGTTGTACGCAGCATGTGTTCAGATACCAGCAGCAACCGCTCCTGCAATACTTCATGCAATGTTTTACCCAGGTAGAATTGAGTGAGTTTATTCAAAACTGAAGGGGTTAAATTCAATTGCCCTGCATAAAATGCCAGTGGCTTATGTTCAATTAAATATCTGTCCACGAGTTCAAACAGCCTTTCCAGCGTTTTGGTTTCAGGAGTTTTATGTTCCTGAAACCATTGCTGTATCAATTGAGCATTGGGGTTTTCCTGCAACATGATGTGCTATATGATTTTACACCCCGGCTTCTACTGCGGTATAGATCTTCGGCATATACTCCCTCACATAAGCCTTGAAGAAATACGCCTGATCCCATACTCCGCACTGCTCATCGGCATAGGCCATTTCATCACCCCGGATCAGGGTACGGTTGCCGTCTGTGCTGAATACCATGGATACGCCACCCAGGTAATCCAGATCTGCCCATACTTCACCTTTGCCTTTGCGGTATTGTGCCCAGAGGGTTTCCAGGGTAATGGCTTCGAGGTCTGCTGTGCCCCTGATGTTCATTTCCTTGATGAAGTCTTCGGGGGCATGGGTAGTCCAGAGGGTGAAGCTGGTGGGGCTGCCGCTCCAGATCTGGTGGTGCATGAGGATGGTGTCTCTGCAGCTGCTGATGTCTATCTGGATCCGGCCGCAGTTGGTGTAGCTGTTGGGCAGGATTTGGCCAAGGGCCTGCAGTTGTGTGGTGGTCAATAGTTCCTGATTCATCTTTTGTTGGATTAGTTTTGATGGATGTCCATGGTGAGGTTGATGAGGATGCTTAGTGTTCCGTTAAGCATTTCTATAATGCTGGTCTCAGCGTTTTGTGCTTTGAGCTCCGCGATGAGCCGGGTAAGCCCTCTTGCATTGGCGGCGCCCATATTGTCTGCTACGCTGGGGTTCTTTTTTTCTTCGGTGATGATCTCCTGGATCATTTCTCTGGCCCAGCTGCCGATCATTTCTATTACCCAGGTATAGTGTTCGGATTGGCTCAGGCTGGTCCGGTCCGGGTGGTAGGTGCTGTAGTCTATGAATTGTGCCAGGGTACTGGTGTTATTCATCCGGGGTTTGCTCATGTTGTTTTTTTATTTGTTAGTTAGTTTGTTGTTTATTCTTTGGTGTAGGTGCCTTTGGTTTCCCAGTTTTCGCTGTTGCTCTCTATGGATTTCCGGTTGATGACCAGTTCTGAGTCTACTATGCTGTAGGTGTCTTCTCTGGTCAGGTCTATTTCTTTGTCGTTACCGGGCATGTAGATGATGGTGGTGATTTTAAATGATTTCTTATCGGCAGCCCAGGTGAGGCTTCTGACCATTTTCCGGTTTTCTTCACCGGCAAAGGTGAGTTTGGTACCGTTCATGGCCAGAGCCCTTTTTCCTGTGGAGAGCGAGTCTGCGTTTTGTTTGATCATTACTTCTTCGGCCATGGCGTTGTTGTATTCTGGACCGGCAATCTGCTGTTTCTCTTTCAGCTTATAGCTTCCGGTGAAGTTGGTTTGGGCTTGTGCATTTACGCCTGCTAAAACCAGGGCGATTATTAGTAATTTTTTCATGTTTGCTAAATTAAAATGATGTGACTACGGGAAAAACTCCAAAAGCATCCGGGCCACTCGTGGTGCCCATCAGACCTTTGATGACGATACTGATATTTTTAAAACGCTGGTCTCTTATAGAAACCCTGGCGTATGTGCTATTGGCAGTCGGCGGCAGCTGATAACTTGCGAGCAAAGTACCAGCAGCATCGCGTACCTGGAAATTAATAGTCTTCATTCGTTCAGGTTGACTAGCAAGGATATTCAGCAGGGGAAAAGTAGTAATCCCAGTTACCTGCTTGTAAGCAACACCAGTAAAGACATTGGTACCTGTAGCCGATTCCAACGTCACATTTATCGGCGTGCTATTGGGCGATAAATTCACAATCCTTACCCCAAAAATGCTGTCCCTATAAAATGCAGGAAGATTTTCTTTCAAAAAGATGGGTTCAAAAGTCGAACCCTGCCCAGCAAGGAAAACAGAATAGGTTCCGCCATTTTCAGTAACGGGTGTGTCTTTAAAGTAGATTACGGAAGGATTATCGGTCCTGTACAGTCTGATCTCCTTGCTCGGAACAATTCCAAATGTTTTCCAGTTATACGCCACGGCACTGTCCCCTTCATTGGTATTCAATTTCACATTGCCACCACCTATAACAGCAGTAATGACATTCAACGAAGCCAAAGGCTCTGATTTGGTTTCTGTTTTTTTGCAGGAACTCATTACTATCAACAGTACACATACTGCCAAAATTAGTTTAATTATATTCTTCATTCATTTAAGATTAGTTGTTGATACTTGTTTTTCGTCATTGTTCTTGTAATCTCGAGCTACTCGAGAGATCTCTTTTTCATTCCATTCCTTACAAACCTTGCAATCTTTACCACAATTTCCTCTCGGATCCAGTTCATACAAATTATTCTTGTTCTTATATTCTGCCAGCATATTCATAGTCATCCATTGCGGGGCGGGTGTTCCTTTTAAATAATGATCAAAATATTGGGTGAGCCTGATGGTGTAATCCAGTGCGTCTTTTTTATTGGCGAGCATATGGCCACTATTGTCATATTGTAACAACCAACAAGGTTTACCTAGCCTGCGCAATGCCATATACATTTCCACTCCCTGCCTAAAGTTTACCGAACCATCCTTTCTATTGTGGAAGATCAACAAGGGCGTGGTTACTTTATTTGCATTTTGTACGGGAGAATTCTTTCGGAACAAATCAGGTCGCTCCCAGGGCGTAGCACCCATGCGCTGATTAAAATGATCAATTTTATTATCCCATTCATCTGTAATACCATCTTCATTAAGGTTAGTCAATGAAAGATAGGCGCTTACATGGTCACTATAACCAGCCCCTTCTGCAGCTGCAGCAAACAGGTTAGTCTGCGTAATGATCCCATTGGTTTCATGTCCTCCAAAGCTATGCCCTTGTATGGCCATCTTGTTCTTATCAACATAGGGACGCTGTGCCAGATAATCAGCTGCTGAAGCAACTGCATTGTAAGCAGCTTCGCTGATGGTCATGCCACCGGGTAGTCCGGCAACAGCATATTGTATGTCTGGAGTAAAAACGAGGTATCCGCGGCTCACAAACCAGGGAATATTAATGTTATCGGTTGTTAACCCAGGCATAGCGAATTGGAAACAACGATGGGAGAATTTTTCATAGTAATTGAAAATGACTGGGTACTTCTTTGTCGGATTGAAATTCTCTGGCTTGTACAATATGCCTGTACTTAACTGTCCATTGTACATTCTCCAGCTTACTACCTCAGTAGTCAACCAATTGTAAACTCTTTGCGGCTGCAAATTAGTTAATGGTGTAAACTGCCTCAGGTCTTTACTTACATAAAAATTTGGATATTCTGTAGCACTCTCACGTGTTACGATCCATCGTTTATTCTTTCCTTCTCCAGCGCTTAATGGTGGCATGGAGCTGGCAAAATTGTGCAAGGTAACACTAGGCTGGTAATAACTATAAGGGCCCATCGTGAGCATTTCAGGGTCACCAGGTTTATCCAATCTGCACCTGAAAAAGCCATTGTATTTTGTCAGCACATCATAACCTGAAAGCAACAATTCTTCATTGCCATTATAACTATCTTTCGCCCGTACAATCCTGAATTTCATCCCATGTTGCCTCCCGTATCCTCCCGTAATGTTAATAGGAGCATTGATACCGGAAGGGTCCAACTTCCAGATGTCGTAATTATCATATATCAGTAGTGCATTGTCTCCAGCATACCAACCTGCAATACCCACAGGCTGGGGTTTTACATATTGGCCTACATCTTCAACCAGCGTAACTGGCAGATTTTCGGTCAGGTTAACTGTTCTGCCAGTCCTAGGATCAACACTGAAATAATGCTCCAACTCCGAATCCCAGTAGCAGATCCAGCGGTTTCCCGGAGAATTGTTGAACATGGTCCGGCTTTGCCAGTCATGGGAACCTTCTTTGATGAGTGTCCTATTCCCATTTTCCAGTGATACCAGCCAGTAGGATACTGGCTCAATATGTGGCCACCAATCCATGCGGATATTATCCCACCCTCTTTTAAGTACAAAGCTATTATCGAAAATACCAACAGCTTTTTCATCTTCATCCTGTTCCAGCAATTGTACTTTGCTGTCGCTTAAATCAACAACAGTTACATAGTCATGAAAATCCGGTTTTTTACCCTTTTGCGCAGGATTTAGCTCCTCATCGCGATAGCTCCAAATGTCAACTGGGGCGACAGTAGATCCAGGTAAAAGCAGTGAAAGTTGCTTACGAACACTAAAAAACAATCGGCGGCCATCCGGACTGAATCTTCCTACGCCCGATATGGTTAAACCTCCGGTAGCAGAGTTTGCCATTTCATCATCCATTTTCAACACAGCTGCCGACTGCTCTACCTGGTAACACCAAATAGATTTCTTACCGTTCTGCGATTGCACATTGAATGCAAGTTGTCTAGATATATTGTCATATACATATCCACCCGGTATATCTCCAGCTAATCCCATCCAGATTGTCTTTGGAGTTATTCCACTCTCTGGCTTTAACCATTCCAGGGCTAAGTTATTGCCCTTTTCTTTTAACAATACTAAACTCTTCTCATCAGTGCTTAAAGCATATTCTTTTACACCGTTATACAATTGTTCTTTTCCGGTTGCAAGATTAATAAACTTCAGATCGCCATTCCTAGTCATTACGAGTAACTTCTGACCGTCCGTAAGCAATCGGTGTTCTTTTACTCCATTAAATTGATATTCTTTACCGCCAACCAGATCCAGTAATTTCAAATCACCATCCCGGGTAATTAACTCTAACTTTTTACCACCAGCAAGCCAACGATGTTCCTTTATTTCAGGAATGTCACGCTTGTCACCCGTGATAAGGTTTATTAGTCTTAAGCTATTGTTACTCCCTGCAGCAGGCAGAACAAACCATTCTCCTTTGGATTCCACTGGGTAGCTAACTTCAGCAGAAACACCCAGCAAACAGCTTTGACCATTATTTGCCAGTTGAAAAAACACACTGTCACCCTGCTGCCAGCATAACTTACGGCTGTCGGTGCTGAAAAAAAGAATGCGTGGATTAACACAGTTAATCGTTTTCTTCCAGTTGCCTCGTAAATCCTGAATAGTTAAGCTAGATAAAGCGGGTTTTTGTTGATATACGACGTAGGCTGCATAATGACCATCTTTGCTAAGCGCAATTCCATTTTCATAAGGGATTATATATGGCCAGCTATTCAGCATACTGGCATCAATCAATGGCTTCTGCTGAGCGAAAACCTGAACAGCGGTAACAATCAAAAAGAGAATTATCTTTATAATTTTCATCTGTTATGTTATTTTAATAAAGACCAGATCTATTTAAAGGTTAACCAAATTTTTTGCCCTTTAATCATACTGTCCAAATGAGGTTGATAGCTCTCTTTAACTTCCGGGAACATTTGTATTGTTTTTTTCATTAGGGCAATTCCCTCATCTCGCTTCCCTGATTTGTAAAGCATACAGGCTTTAGTTTCTGTTACCATCCAGACTGATGTTTTATCCCATTTGGCGATTAATAAATCTATCCAGTCCAATGCATCTTTTATCAGTGGGGGATCATCACTGTACTTGAATACATACCATGCACACCAGTGCAGATAGGTTGGATTTATTTTGTTAAGGTCCAGGCGGGATAAATACGGTTTGAGATATTTTAAATAAGCAGTCCAATTTTCTGTTTTGGCATACCATGCTATTCGTTCACCCAGGACGTAAGTCGTTGCAAGTTCCTTGTTGTATTTTTTAGTTAGGTTTACATCTAGCTTTTCCCAGTCTGGTTCTTTTTTGGATTTTTCTGCAACCTGGAGCACAGGAATAATTTCTTCCCGGTTAACGGTTCTATTGACTACATATTCCGCCCAGCCTCCGCCATGGTATTCTTTAATGGTATCAACCAAAGCAGGTTTTTTTAGACATAAATTGAAAATCTGGTCAGAGGATTTTACAATAGGAATATACTCTCCGATGAAATCAAGGTTCGCCTTGGTCAACAGTTTCTCTTCACTAAGCGCATTTAAATACTTGCTGTTATAAATGCCTGCTACTTCAATCGCCAGCTCCTTTTCACCAAATTCTTCTTTTAATCTTTTAGCCAGGATTGGATACCCCGACCAGGGCATTTTCTGTTGCTTTGCGCTTTCAAATAAAGTGTACATTTGTTGACTGGAATCCTTTGCTTTAGCCAGCAGTTTAATGAGATCTTTTGCATCTAGTTTACCCGTTCCTTTGTGTACGATTTTTCCTTCAGGAGAGAAGAACAAATAGGTCGGTAAGGCATTGATGTTGTAATCAGTTTCGAGTTTCCTTGCCAGGGGATAAAGCAATTTGATGTTAGCGGGGTCAGTTTTTATGCTGTCCATCTGCACTTTTACAGCAATAAAGTTTTCATTCACGGCCTCTCCAATAATATTGAGCGGATACACGTATTTGTCGATCATTTTGCAGGCACCGCACCAGGTGGCATAACAATCAACGAAAATGTATTTGTTTTCTGCCTTTGCTTTAGCCATGATTTGTTTCCAGTTAAGTCCTTCTATAAAGTTCACCCCTTTACCTGTAGCGGTTTCTTTAGCTAGTTGTTCGGGGGTTAATTTTTCATAGGTTGCGTCGACAATGAAATTCTCATTGTTACCTTTCGGATCTTCATGGTTAACGTACTCTCTTAGCAAGCTCAAAACAACTCCGTCAGGCCGTAGCCGGAAAGTTTCTTTGTTTAAGCTTTGTACCTTACCTGTATCTTCTTTTTGAAAAATTTCTGTTTGTTTGAGCCAGGCGCTGCCTTCATCTGTTTTTTCAAAAGAGACTGTTTTTTTCCTCCCTGTTTTGGTAATGCTTTGGTTTTTTACTTTTTCACCATAGTTTAGGGTTTCTTTTATAACGGTGTCTCTGTCCCCAAGGCTGTTCGTTCTTTCAATGGTGATCAGATTTGGCTTTTGTTCAATCTTCATCGTCAAAGGAATGGCATCGGCATAGTCCGCTCCTTTCAATTTATTGAATTCTTTTAATCTCCAGGTGCCAGTTAAATTTTGTGCATGACTGCTTATCGGAATAAAAAACAAACACAGGCTTGCTATAAGCAATTTTATAAATTGTAGTTTCATTTTATTGTGTTTTGAATATTATTTTTTACTAGTACCCGGCATTTTGAGTCAACCTTGGGTTATAGAGTAAATCGTTATATGGAATAGGCAATAGCTGATCTGTATTTTCCCAGTTGCCCCCCTTCTGTGGGGTAACCAAACCCATCACCTCATTGACTTTGCCAGTCCTTTTCAGATCAAACCAGCGATGTCCCCATTCTGTAAATAGTTCAACCTGCCGCTCATGTAGAATAGCATCGAGTAAAGCGGATTGAGAAATTCCAGAGTTGGTATCGGCGATCAAGGGAAGATTAGCTCGACCTCGTATTTCATCCAGATCCGCAATGGCACCGGAAAGATTATTTAACTTTGCCCGGGCTTCTGCCCTGATCAGGTACTGTTCACCCAAACGCAGCACCATGCTGTATTCTGTGAGTGATTCAGGGGAATTAACGGCTCCATTTTCTTCGCCAATTTTATATTTAACCGCGAAATAGTAAGAATCAATACCGTCGTTAAAACTATTGACCCATTGCGTGTGGCGCTGGTCACCAGACTCAAAAGCATTTAATAGAAATGAGCTTAAGTGTACGGGCTTTTCAAGGCTCAATCCTTCAGGAAATGCGGATAAGTGAAATGTCTTTGCATCCCAGGTGTTCCAACCTAGTTTAATCGGTTGCAACTGCCATATAGCTTCCACGCTGTTTTTAAGAAAGATTTCCCCCAAAGGCAACAATCTAAACAATGCGCTATTAGCTATTACTTTCGTCGCCGCCTCCTCTGCTTTTGCATACTGGTTCATATATAAATAAACCCTTGACAGCAGGGCCGTTGCTGCCCAGTGGGTAGGCCTTACCCGCTCAATAGCACCTGAGTAGGGTATTAACTGGCCGTTCACATAATTCGTGTTTAGTAATTCCTCTGCTTTTATAAGGTCATTGGTTATCAGTTGATAGACAACAGGCACTGTTGCACGTGACAATAGGCGATTGACCTCCGGATCTGTACCTACGGCTAAGGGCAGCTCTCCATACAGGTTGACCAAATAAAAATAAAACCAGGCCCGAAGAAAGTACGCCTCTCCCAATAATTGTTTTTGCACTGCTGGCGTAAGGTTGTTATTACCCGTTATCCCTTCAATTGCCGCATTACACCTGAAGATGAAATTGTAATAGGAATTCCATATTTCTGCACCGGTATTGCCCGAAGGTGCAGGTCCAGTAGCAAATAAGGTGTTGTTATAGTATGCAATAAGATCTGCATCTCCTCCCGACCAAAGTGTACATTCATCGGCCATCAAGCCCCCATATTTAGCCATATCTGCGCCTGCCATAAACATAAACCCGTAAATTCCTGTTAATGCAGTCGTCGCTGACCGATCAGTAGAAAAAACATTCTCCTGGCTTAGTTTATCTGGCGGTGTGCCTATCTCCACAAATTTTTTGCAGCCTGTAAGTACCTGGATCATGGCAGTGATGAGGACAATTCTATACAAAGCGGATTTGTTTATTTTATACATGATAATATTTTTTTGTTCATCGTTAATTTAACATCATAGTGTAGCCTGTATACCTAAGGAGATGATACGCAAGGGCGGCAGCGAACTGATACTTCGCGTTTCGGGATCAAGGCCATGATATGGGGTAATGGTAAGCAGATTTTGAGCATTTGCATAAATCCGTAAATTTTGAAGTTTTATTCTTTGACACCAAGAACCCAGTAATTGGTATGAAAATGAAAAATTCTTTAGTCTGATAAACGAAGCGTCTCTATAGGCCAAATCTCCTGGATCAGAGGGTATGCCTACTGTTGAAAATCTTTGGTGTATACTTACATCCCCAGGCTTTCGCCATCTGTTCATTACGGAAACCGGTTGGTTGCCGGCCAATTGAGACGGATCTTCAGAGAAAAAATATCCAGGCAGACCAAATGCTATGACATCATTTGCAAATTGTCTCGTAAATTGCACTAAAAAGTCTACCGAAAATCCTTTATAACTTATACTATTTTGAAAACCCCCATACCAGCGTTCCTTGTTGTTAAGAAAAACCGTTTGAGTCGATTCATTAAAAGCGTCTGTTGTTGGTTCTCCATTTTTGGTTCTAATCAGGTAAACACCGGTCAATGGATCAACACCATAAAATCGTTTTGCTTTTATCGTTGTTAGTGGCTGGCCAATGATCATAGCACCATTCAAAGGAGAGGATTCCAGACCTGGAAATGCTACCAACTTGTTACGTGGAATAGTAAGATTGATATTGCTGCTCCATCGGCAGTTTCCTTTGTTAACATTGACACTATTCAGCGAGAGTTCCCAGCCTGTATTCTGGATCAGGGCAGGGATATTTTGTATTAGGCTGTTAAATCCTGTTGTCCCCGGCATATTAACAACGGTAAGGCTATTGGAGGTTCTGTTTCGAAAATAGTTGACAGTTAACAACAACCGATCTTTCCAAAAACCAAGGTCTATTCCCACCTGTAGCTTGCGGTTTTCTTCCCATTCCAGATTTGGATTGGGTAAACCGGTAGGTTCGGAGCTACCTACGCCCTGGTAAGAAAGGCCGCCCAGGCCTGATGATGTATATAAGTTTAAAAACCGGTAATTACCGATCTGGTCGTTCCCTGTAGTACCATAACTTCCCCTCATCTTGGCAAAACTTATAAATGGCAAACCCTGATTGAAAAAGGATTCTTCGCTCAAAATCCACCCTGTTCCTATTGCCCAAAAATTATGGAGCTGACTATTGGGACCAAATCTTGAACTTCCATCCCGACGGGCAGACACATTTAACAGGTATTTATCCTTATAAGAATAGTTAACCCGTCCAAAAATTGCATTGTATTTATATTCATTTATATCAACACCAGAGGATTGCAGTGCTCCTGCCAGCATGTCGCGAAGCAACAGATCAGTAGATTGAAACAAGGAGACAAATGCTCTTCCGTTATTATTCTGGTACTGGAAAGTTGAGCCAGCTAATATCCCTAGATTATGATTTTTCCATTTTTGCTGAAATGTCAGTTGGGGCTCTGCAATCCATGTTCTACTAGTATTGAAGCTAAACATAGCGCTTCTTCTCCTATTTTCTCTGAGTTCCGGTTTCTCTGTTTCATCCAAAGCTGCAATAAACTGATCAGAAATGGTAGAAGTAAAGCCAAAAGTGCTTTTCAATTCCAATCCTCTTAAAACCTTGTAACTGAGACTACCATTACTAACCAGATTATTGGTCTTGATTTCAAATAAATTAGATCGTGTTGAAAGCGGATTATACCAGGTCGAATTACCGGTTAAGGGATCCGGCGCCCAGTTTAAGCTTCCGTCCGCATTATATAAGGGTGGGGCAACAGGTGGTGCATTCAAAGCCCGGCCGGTATAGTCTTCTGCAGGCAGTTTATTATTATTGACCATATAACTTCCGCCTAATTGCATTTTGAAACGCTGGTTTTGAGAATTCGCCGAAAGATTAAAATGCAGAGAACCGGAAGTATTGGCAAAATCACCAGGAAAAACAGAGGTTTCTCGACCATAGGTACTACTAATCAGATATTGAACCATATTGCTCCCGCCCGAAACACCAGCGGTAAGGCGGGTAAAAGATGCGGTACCACCGATCAGTTCCTTTTGCCAATCCGTATAACGGGTGGTATCCCAAACCCCACGCAGGTCATAGTCAGTAGAATTGATTGATCTACCTGTATTGCGCTTCGCTTCTCTTCTCATCTCCATATACTCCTGACTGCTCAACAGGTCCATCTTTTTGGGCACTTGTCCCCAGCCCTGCTGCAAATTAAAATCCGTTTTGATGTCCCCAACGATTCCTTTCTTAGTAGTGATCAGAATAGCACCGTTGGCAGCACGGGAACCGTAAATCGCGGTAGCATCCGCATCCTTCAGCACCGTAATGCTTTCAATATCAGCTGGATTAATAAAGGACAGAGGATTGCCATAATTTTGAAGATTGTTAGTTCCATCATTCGCTGAGGAACCAAGAATTGGGAAGAAAAAAGATCCTCCTTGAAATGTTGATAGATTTTGGGATGCAAAAGGAACGCCATCGATAACATAAAACGGATCAGACCCCACAAGTGTATTATCCAAGTTGTTTCTTCCCTGAATTCTCACGGTTATCCCACCACCGGCTATACCATTCTGCTGCATAATTTGCATCCCTGGTACTCTTCCAGCCAAGGCTAGCAATGGGTTATTTACGGGCTGTTGTTCAAGCTCCTTAGCCGTTACCGTAATATTATCCGATAGGCTCAACCTTTTTGAAGTCGTACCATAAGCAATGATCTGTACTTGATCCAATGGATTTTCAGATAGCGCCATAGCAATGGCGCCCATATCAGCTTTAGCCGTTACTTCTTTATTCACATATCCTGTATAAGAAAATACAATCAGACTCCCTTCATTCACCTTTTCTATCAAAAACCTACCCTGAGCATCCGTCATCGTAGCCCCTTTTCCATCCTTCACTTTAACCGTCGCCCCCGGCAGCGGATTACCCTTTTCATCCACCACCCTACCAGTAACATCAATAGCAGCCCAGCGATCAGCCAGGCGTTCCAGAAAGGTGGGCGATTTCTTTTTGATCACGATTACTTTGTCCTCGATAGCAAACTCCAGTTTTTGCCCTTCCAGACAGTTTTCCAGCACCGCTTTAAGTTCTGTATTGCTGAAGTTTACATCCAGTTTTTTATCAACATCAATATTCTGATCTGCGTACAGCACTTCGTATCCGGTCTGCAAAGTGATTTCCTTGAGTACCTGCGCAAGCGTGGTGTTCTTGCGGACCATAGTCATTTTCTGCGCAAAACCTGTTGCGCTTACCTGCAAAAGACAGGTGGTCATTATGATGACAATTAATTTCATAATCATCAATAGCTTAGGGGGTATCCACAGACGTGACATACCGAGGTTAGAAACATATATTTTCATTACCTTTGTTTAGTTGGGTTAATACATGAAATAGTTCGCACTGTTTTTAAAAGGGTTAACTCAATAGAGTCGGATCGTGTGTCCAGCACTTTCCGGCTTTTTTAAACTGATCTTGAGTCCCTCCTCCTGGCTATTCCCGTTGTTGTAGTTTTGTTTTCATCTTTGTTTGGTTGTTAGTTGAATTTTTCTGTTTGTTATATAAAGAAGGTGGTTAGCCCCCCGATGATTCTGTTTTTTTATTTTATCAATATCTTCTTCCCTTCAATCTTAAACTGTACTTCGCCCGTCAAAGCCAGTTTGGAAAGCACCTTCGAAATGTTGTCATACCTCGACATTCTTCCGCTAAAAGTTAGCGCTGTCTTTACTGCACGCTGGTCAGCTACCTCTACATCATACCAGCGAGCTACTTTTTTCATGATTTCATCCAGACCGGCTTTATCAAATACAAATACCCCTTCCTTCCAGTCTATCGCTGCATCTGCATCTACCCTCTTCACACTAATCCCGCTCGCCGCATTCAGCGTCGCCTTCTCACCCGGATGAATAACAATACCCGCTCCGGAAACTCCAATCCTCGGCAGGGTATTGATTCGCACCGAACCTTCCAGCAAAGTCGTTTTGATACTTACCTCATCGGCATAACTATTAATATTAAAATGCGTGCCCAGCACTTCTACCTCTTGTTTGTCAGTAGCAACCATAAAAGGATGCGACTTATCTTTTGCTACTTCAAAATACCCCTCACCAGATAACTTCACAGATCTTGTTTTACTATTCACAAAACTGGAGGGAAACTCAAGTTTTGAGTCGGCATTCAGCCATACTTTGGTTCCATCGGGAAGCGTAAACTGATAGGTCTGCCCTTTGGCTGTGCTGGCTGTCAGCTCCGCCACCTGATCCTGAAGCAGGTCAGAGCCCCCGCCCGAAACGGCTGCGCCGTCATTATATTTCAGATCTCCTTCCTTCACAACCACTCCACTCTTCGCATCACTCAACGCAATCACCTTACCATTAGCCATTGTAATCGTCGCACCATTCTTACCCGGCGCAATATCAGTTGAATACTGTGCGCTTCGGGAGTCCTGACCTGCGTCAGGATGACGGGGAGCAGAGAAAAACCAAATTCCAACCCCAGCCACAACTGCTGCTACCGCCGCCGCCGCCACCTTGCGGGTCATTCCAGCCTTGATCCGGAACCCCGGCCATAGTTTAATTACTCTTTTTGAATCATCACGGTTTTTCCAGAACCTGGCCAGCGATTCCTTTTTCAATCCTATTGAATCAAGGCCATCTGCTTTAAGGCTCTGCGGATCCTGCTGAAAACTTTCATAACCCGCATTAAACAATGCGATCTCTGAAATGCTTGCGCTCCCCTCAGCTACTTTTTCTGCCAGAATGATGAATTCTTCGTTAGTCATTTTTATCCTTTATATGTGTAAGTAACCTAAGGCATGGTCAATACTTACAAGGAATTAAAATATTTTTATAGTATTTTATTCTGATCAATAATAGTCCGTCACAGATTATACCTTTGCGTGTTTGTTATTTAATATCCTTGGCAAAAAATAGCCCTTAATACAATTTGGATTCCTAATGCAGATTTGGATATGGTCTTTTTCTTTGAAACCTGCATTGTTGTATAATTCTTCACCTTCTGTAAAAACCCCTTTAACTGAGTCATAAGATGGCAATTTAGCATCGGCACGATCCAGCTCTCTAAGCAACAAATCCTTACATGAATAACGCTACATAAAGAAATTAACCCAGAAATACATTTTACCCAGTTCTCCCCGCAGTTTGCTCAATGCACGCATAATCTGTACTGAAACTGTTTTTTCCGATATTCCCAGCTTTTCTGCGATTTCCTTATTACTCAGGTGCTCCTCTCTGCTCAGCTTAAACACTTCACGGCAATGCTTTGGCAGCTGCTCTGTAAAGCTTTTGATAATCGCCTGAAGCTCCTGCAATTCTAAACTTTCTTCATTGAGAGAGAAGTGCTCTTCCACCCGGGCCAGCCTATAGTTTTCTCTTACTTTGCTGCTCCTGATATAATTAGCGGTTTGATATTTTACCGCCATCAGCAAATACCCTTTAATGCTACTCATTTTGTGCTGCTCTCTGTGCTCCCAAAACCAGACAAAGACCTCCTGAAGAATATCCATACAGGCATCTCTGTCTCTAAGTACGTTGTATGCAGAACGGAAAAGCGTATCAAAACACCGATTATGGATCTCGTTAAAGGCGTACTGATCCCCTTGCTGCAGCAAAACAACCAGTTTCTGATCGGTATATGTGCTATAACCCGTCATTTTTATGAATTTGTCCCTCAGACTAAAGTTAATAATAAGTTACGGCAATATTATACTATTCCACTGATATAATGGTAATTGCAAATGAATTATTTGCAATTCTTTATTGCTAAAAGCATTGAGCAGCTCTCACGGAGCATGGTGTTATTCATCTGTTACCTTTCTGATACTATATCCTCATGGTCTTTTCATAATCCTTGCGTAATGGTTGCAAGGTGGTTGGAAGGTGGTTGGATGGTCCGGGGATTATGCAACCTTGCCGCGACGTCCTTCTGGTGTTGACCCATTGAATGAAAAGTTATAGTATCAAATCAGTAACAGCAAGGACACAGAGGCGTGACAGAAGAACTTATCTAACAATTCTAATCAGTCGGACTGAATTGTTCCATCATTTCCTTGATCCTTGTGCGGTTACCTCCAAATCATGGTTCATCCCTGCATCGTATAGCTTAAACAAAACCGGCCACTCGTCTTTCAGCAGGTGCGGAATGTAGGCAGTAAATATTTTAACAAATCTTTCGAAGTCGACCTCCGGTTTGGCGATAACCAGATATTCCACATCCCCTGTCGGAATCACTTCCTGTACCTGGGCCGGCCAGTGAATTTTAATATCAGCTGGCAATCTGTTGAAATGCTGCGCATCAATGAGCCTGCCTATGTTTCCGATCAGTTCATCAGCCAGCTCAGATCCTCCACGACTCCGCCAAACCCCATCCAGCTTTTCCATACTGCCCAGCGACTCTCCATTACGGGCGATGCGCCAGGACTCACCAGCACGGAACTGGATCACCTGGTAGGCTTTGCTTATCGCATTCTGATCAAAATAAACGAGTTCAATCATGGCAAAAAATTAGCGGTTTAATTTGTGGCAAGAACAGGGGTATCAGCGTTTGTGCAATCCCCCTTTTGAACAGCTCCACTTCTCTCATGATTTTTAAACTTAGGTTACCTCAAAGCTAGAACATTTTAAAATAAAATACTAATATTTTTAGTAAATTAGTTTTGATTTTATAGCTCCTGTTTAAAAGAATCAGTACACTGTTTCAAATAACAGATTGGAGAATAGTCTTTATAGAATGTAGCTTAGTAAATTTATAACAGAATGGATCAGCACTTCTGATCAGATAAACCGGGCTACTATTTAACAACTATAGCTTTTACTGGAGTGCAACTTTGGAAATCCTGAAAATGTTTCTGAAGCAGGACCACTGATGAAATGGATCGCATTAATGAATTTTTAATCAATTTTTAAGCGTTTCGATTAGTTTAGCTCATCAACAAATACTTTTTTATGAGAAGACGAATTGAAGGCAGCTTTGCCGGACCAACCAAAAAAAACTTCTTTGCAGTTCCAAAGATGTTCCTGGTGCTATTTTTTAGCCTGTTTTTTCTGCAGGTAACCAGGGTAACTGCAGACAGTGGCAAATTACTGGTGGGTACGGCAAAAATAAACATCACGCCCAAAACTAATGAATCCGTACATGATTCGGTCTTTGCGCGCAGCCTGATCCTGGATATACAGGGTAAACGGGTGGCTTTTGTATCGGTTGACCTGGCCATATTCTCCAGCGAAAAACTGGTGAAAACCTGTAAAGAAAGATATGGGATATCACAGTTAATATTGTCCTCTTCCCACACCCATTCTGAGCCCAAAGAGAATGGTAAAATGGCTTTTCAGGATAATGCTTTTGTACCGTTTTATGAAGAGCAGATTCTCAAAGTTATTGCGGCAGCGGCAGAAAACTTATTCGAAGGGCGGCTGGCAGCGGGCAGACGTACTTTTCCTCAATTAGGGTTTAACAGGCTGATTGTACGTGAGGACGGACACGCAAAGCAATCCTGGGTTGGAGACACACATTACCGTTCCGAAAATCCTGATCGGATTCCCTTTGGTCCGGTCGACCCCGAACTTGGGCTCATAAAAATAGAAGATACAAAAGGAAACGTCAGGGCAATTGTAATGAACTATGCCATGCATGCCGACGTGGTATGTTTTAATTATGCTATATCTGCAGATTATCCGGGGGTGGCCAGCCGTAAAGTAGAACAGGCCTATGGAAATAAAGTAAATTGCCTTTTTATTCAGGGGGCGGGCGGCAATGTTGAATCACTGCAGATCAGTCCCCGCAGATCCGGTGCGGATGATACTGTAAAAACCAATTATGAGATACTGGAGAGAAACGGTGAGCTTTTGGCGTGGGAAGCTCTGAAACTGGCGAAAGATATCGTTGTGCCTGCCAGTGCAACAACAGAGATCAAATATATGGCGGATACTTTACGCTTTACAGGCAGATTCGACAAAAAAACAGCTTATACGGTGAAACTGATTACCCTTGTATTAAATAACGATATCGCTATTGCAGTGTGTCCGGGAGAATTATTTGTTCAGTTTCAACTGGACTGGAAAAACAAGATGGAAATAGCCGGGGTAAAAGGACTTTTGTTTGGCTACTCCTGGAGTGGCGGGGATTGGCCTGGTTACATTGCCGATGTAAGGTCTGCCGCATTGGGTGGGTACGGTGCTGATGAAGACCCCAGAATTATTGAGGTCGGCGCAGGAGAAACGATCATGACCAGGCATCTCCAGAATTATTACAAGCTCACAGGCTTAATGAGAGAACATCCTCCAAAATAAATGTAATCTTCTGCATTCGCTTTCTATGGTACATTCGTATTTGCTGCTAATCAGCGGAGTGGCCATTTACCGTAATAGGCGATCACTTTATAGCTTCCTTTGACCCTTCCGAAAACAAAAGCGAAATAGCTTTCGGTATTCCTTCCCAATTGTCTGTATTCGGCGTAAACCTCGTAAAGCCGGCTCCCCTGATCGGTCTGCTTGCGCAGCGCAGCATAATAGCGATCCTGGTTGCCTTCTATTTCACTCAGGTCTGTTTCTTTTAACTTTGGTAATATTCTGAGTACTTCTTCATTAAATATGCCAGTTTTATATGGTTCAAATTCCTTTCTGCTGATCCCGTCAACCGGCAGCTCCTGATCATTCCCATTGCTGAGTTTAGCAGTAAAGAATGGGAAATGCATTTGTGTTAATGCGGTATTTAAATCCTTTTTTGCTATCGCCGTTTTAAAAATCCTCCATGACCTGCTGAAAGTGGCCTCATCTGTAATGTTGGGCTGACCGGAAGCGTTCATCCAGGTAATAAAAATCAAGGGAATGATTATAAGCCACTTAAGTGAATAAGAACTGCTTTGAAGTAAATGGTTGGGAAACATATAATGAAGTTCTGGCTATAAAAAATATCGGATAGGTGACTGGATACCGGCACTTCCCCGGCTGCCGGTATGCTGCATGTACCTGCCACGATAAAGGCGGATCAGCTGATCGAGTTTTTTGCGTCCCTTGTTTAAACCGTCAAGTTCCAGGTCCATACTCCTTCCGTTAACGTGATAAACCAGATGAAAGCTCTGGTACCTGCCTGTTCCCCTGCTGATGATGCGGACATCAATCATCTCTCCCCAGGAACGGAACCCGTCCAAGCTGGTATCTATACCGGAGTCTGAAATGATGATTTGTGGTTTCCTGTTGAGCATTTGCCGGATGCTGTGATAAGCAAAATAACCCATTCCGATGATAATCCCTGTACCAAAAATATATCCCCACAGTGCGCTCCAGCTGGTTGGGTTCTCCCCTGGCATCAAAATGAGCAGCAACCCGAATCCTATACTGACTATGGACAGCAGCAGGTAAAATAACCTGATCCATACAGAATAGTATACTTTGCTTTCAGCGGGGATCTCCGGCTGATCCTTGAATTCATCTGCCTGGTTGAACCTCAGCTGGAGCTCAGCCCAAAGTTGTTTTTGATCAGCGGACCAGATTTCAAACCGTTTTAAACCAGGATTGAGGTCACCGGGAATCAGCATGGCAAACTCGGCTCTGCGCTGGAGCTGATGTACATTGCGAACGCTGGAAAAAGCCCTGATCCGCCATTTGGGAACTGCATAGGCGCGGTACAGAGCAGCAATGGCCAGAGACAGTAAAAATATCATTGGTGAAAGCAGTATCGGATAGCTGCCTGGTGCCAGGAAAATAATGGTCAGGGGAAGGCAGAGAATAAGGAAAATACAGGGATAGGTGATCATCCTGCGCCCGAGTGCTAAAGCCTGATTTACAGTAAGTGGATAAAATGACGAATTGTTGTTTTGCATAGATTCTGGACTCTGCATATAACCTATGAAGCGGCAAAAAGTTTAAAATAATTTCCTGGTAAAAATCTGCTTTTCTATGGCATGCGCTGTACATGGTGCGTAAGGGTTCGCTGCCTGGTAATTTTATGGATATGAGCTTTGTGATTCGTCGTTGTTCTGGTTTCTATTTTATAAATTAACGTTATGATTAAATCTGCGCTCTGGTTTTGTTTTTTATTGTTTGTTTTTCCTTTGGGTGTATTTGCCTGCCGCTGCATTGATGAGGGTGTGGTGAATGATTTTCAGAAGTCTGAATTTGTGGCGAAGGCGAAGCTTATTAAAATTACGGCTGATCCGGTCAACCCGGACTTTCATGATGCGGTGATTGAGGTGATCCGGTTGTATAAGGGTGCTCCGCTGGTTGGGATTAAAATCAGGAGTGTGCTGCGCAGTTCATGCCGCTTTTTACCTGAGGTGGGTTCGACCTGGATCATTTTCGCGCAGAGGTATAACGGGATATTGAGTTTCGGGCTTTGTTCGGGGAGTATGCGTATGGAGGAGACTGTTGATCAGAATAAGTATATGCGTAGGGTTAAGAATAATTCCGGTGTGGAATTAAAGGAATCGGTGATTGATTTTTTGTCGTCCCGGGGGCTGTTTGATCCGAATCCGGGGGAATTGCAGGCGGGTGTTGGGGGACTGGAGTTGTTTAAGGACTTTAACAATAAGAACCGCTTTGCGGTTTTCCAGGTGGATGTGTTTCCTGGGTTTTTAATTACAGAGATTTCGGTGCTTCAGAAGTTCAGTAACCGGAGGCTTAATCGCTTGTTTTTTGAGCATATGAAAAAGAATCTGTCGGTTTCAGGTTTATGGGGTAAGCCGCTGAAGGAGCCGGCGCGACTGATCCTGTTTTGTTATTTTTACCGGGAGCATGGTGCTGATTTGAGTTTTCTGAGTTTTTTAGATCTGTAGGTCTTTGGTGTTTTATTCTTTTTTGGTAGATTTCAGGATGAAAAAAATTAACGCTGCTCTTCTTACGATGGGAATTGTATTTTCCCTTGAGTCCTGTAAAAAGGAGGAATCTTCAAAAGTGGATTGTGAAATTAAGTTAACTACTCAGCTCTCTCCTTCTGGTTCCCAGAACATCATCACCCGTTTCAATGCCGCCGGACAGGTCGTGGCTTTTGTTACCCCGGAAGAATCCTTTTCTTATGTATACAATAAAAATGAGGCAGTTGCTAGTTCGGCTGGTCATGAGGTGTATCGGATGACGCTTGAAAATGGCCGGGTGGTACATATCGTGTTGAATGGTTCAAAGGATGTCCAGAAGATCTCTTATGACACTGAAGGCCGGATGAAGAAGTTTGTGCTGGAGAGTAATGGTGTTGTTGGAAACGTGTATAGCTATTTTTATTCCGGGGGAAACCTGGATTATATCCTGGAGGAAGTTGGCGGTGAGCAGGGTGTTGAAAGGAAATATAGTTTCGAGTATACCGGTCTTAAAACTGATGCGGGAATGCGATCTTATCTATCGAATTTCGGAGTTTTCCTGGGCAACGCCATCCCGGTGACGCTTTTGGGAACGGGGTCGGTGAATCTTCCTTCAAAAAAAACCTATACGGTAAAGGGTGATATAACTGAGGTGATTATGCTTAATGAATATAATTATGTTACCTCTGCCGATGGCAGGATAAGCTCGGTAAAGGAGGAAAACGTATATAAGCCTGCTACTGTGAATCTGGCATTTAACGTTGAAACGGAGATTAGCTCTACCTGCAGGTAAACTGGTATAATTTATAGATATTTTGAAGAATTCGAATCAATATATAAGAATTGGGATTGCGCTGTTTCCGGTATTGATATTTGGGCTTTCTTTAACGCAGGATGGGTTCAGCTATCAGTATGCGAAGGTGGTAGTAACTTATGGCTAACAATAAGCACTCTGTGAGTTTCTGAGATAATATCTAGATATTCAGCGGCTTAAGAAAGCGTGAAATTGAAATGCAACAGGATCTTAATAGCTACTGAGTAATCCCTGAGATGAGCAGTACCTGCAGGATCATGATTTTGAGCGATTTCATATTTGGTCTTTGATCGGTTTAATATAAGGTTTTTATCTCATTTATATTCTGGCAGATGTAAATAATTGCCTGAGAAGAGAATGTATTTCAGTATTGTCTTATGGACATTTTAATTGCTATTCAAGCAGAATGAGGCCTGGGATCAGCAATTCCGGTTACCTCAAGTAAAATAAAAAAGCCGGTACATCATCCAATGTAACCAGCTTTCCTTAACTAAAAACTAAACTGTATTTGCCTTTTCTATATTGGTATTTACAATGCGCGTGCCATCAGTAAATACGGTTTTTTTGCCTCTTACATTAGTTTTTTATTTCCCTGGTGTACGGATCTGAACATTAATGACCGATCCTGAACAACTTTTGATTTTTCATTAACCCTTGCTCTATTTCTCAAAATTTGAATCAGCTATGATAAGACTGCAGTCATGGTATTTAATTAGGCAGCTTCTTATTTAATAGCGTCTCCAGCTTTTTCAGTTTTGATACCCAGAATTCATCAAAGTAAGAGATCCAGGTTTGCAGCTCTTCGAAACCATCCTTTTTTAAGGTACAATACCGTTCCCGGCCAATATCCTGAATGGAAATAAATCCAGCGATTTCCAGTATCTTAACATGTTTTGAAACGGCAGGACGGCTCATGTCAAAATTATCTGCCAGGCTGTTAATGGTCAGCCTATCTTCCATCAATAATAACAGCATCTTTCTCCTGCTCGGATCGCCGATCACCTGGAAGGCATCAAGATTTGGTATGGCCATGTTCTGTAGTGTTTAAAAGGTTGTTTATTTTTGGGAATTTTCCCTCCCAACCGTGATTTAGCGCATTGTACATATCCAGATTCTCATTTTTTGAGAAACCACTATGTTCCAGGAAAAGTTCTGTGCCTTTGTCTTTCGGCTGCAAAGTCCAAACCACCACAGAGTCAAAACTAATCTCACCCTTACCCGGACCTCCAGTCCAGGAATAAGAAAGTCTTTCAAAAGGAACAACATCCAAAACCCTGCAGTAAAAAATACCGTCGAAATCCAGCTTAGGTTCGGGATCTGTTCTGAATTGAAAGTCAAGTCCTGCAACAGGTTTGAAATCATTTTTCATGAGCCACAGTTCCATTAGCTCAGGTTTGGTCAGGTATTCCCAAACCATTTCAGTTGGATGAGGGAAGTAAAATTGGTGTTTAATAATTTTTTCCATGATTAGTAACTTTAAGGTTACTCAAATATATAGGTAACTTATGAGTTACGCAAATGATTTTAAAAAAATCTTCACGCGATAGTTAAAAAAGTCCGAAAAACTAAGAGCTATTTCCAAATTTTTGGAAATAGCTCTTAACATAACTTATTAATGATAAGGTGAGTAAACAGCCTTGCCTGAGCTAAGCATAGTATGAAGAGTGATCGTTATTTGTTGACAAGAGGTTCCACCTTGATATTGTCAAAAAAATTACGGTCATATGTACTCGCGATGAAAGCCATTCCTTTAGTCCCGGCTTCAGTGGAAACAGTAGTGAGTTTTTTCCCGTCAATGAAACCCGAGATCTGTGACCCCTGCATTTCCAGGCGGATATGGTGCCAGTCTGCAGGCAGAAAGTTCTGGATCTGACCGGACGCTAAGGTTGTATACTGCCAGTTCAGCTGCCAGCGGCCGTCACGGCTTAAGATCCAGCGAAAACCGAGCTTATCCCGGTGCGCATAGCGCCCGCCTATTTCCACATCTCCGCCTTTTAGAAATACATCACTCTCGATCGCATAATCCTGCCAATTGGGATCACCTACTAAACTATGTGGTTTGAGCAGCCAGTTATCATACCACAATATACCTTCATCCGGCACGGCCTGTACCAAACACATTCCTCCCTGCGGCCAGGAGATCGTTTCAAAGGTTCCCTTCTGATCAGAAAAAAAACGCGGCGTTTCGTTAAGTTTATAAGATTCGAAATCTTCAGTGTATGGAAATGGAAAGGGTTTTGCTGCCGGCGGTTCGCCAAATGTCCCCTTGGTTTGACCCGTCGTCGTGGAAATCGTATATACAGCATTCGCTTCCAGGTCAAGCAGCAAACCACTTTTAGTCACTTTTAAGGCTTTCTGCTCCACAAATTGTTCTTTTTCTGTCGACTTCCATAAATGAACCAACCCAGTTTTGAGCCCATCACCTACAGCGAGCTTAATTTTTTTCTTATCACCGGTAACAATGATCACCGACCAGTCGCCTGTTTTCGGATCCCTTAGGGCGACATGACTTCCCTTCCAGGTGTTCGCGTCCAACTGGCCGCAAGCGCCATCCATGTATTGCCACCCGGGCTCAGCAAATTGGGTCGTATGTGCCAGAGTCCAGACCGAAGGCCAGATTTTATAATGCCCGCTCCATGGCGCATCTGCTTGCAAAGCTCCGGTATTTGCCCAAATTACCTGATTATAAATACCATCTACCGGGCACCAGATTTCAAATTTAGTGATGCGGTCCAGCGTATAAAGTTTATTCATTAACCGGGCAAGATAAAGCGCGCCTTTGCCTCCCCATTCCTCTCCCGACTGGCTCCATTCTTCACTTGCCCATAATGGTTTACCGGATTCCTTAGCTTTATCAGTAGCCCTATGACCCGTTTTTTGGTCTATTTCCCAGGGTTCGCGGCCATCTATATAATGATAGCCAACTGCGTCAATGAGTTTATCCATTTTGGGTTCTTTTTCCAGTTTGTCAAATACCTGCCAAAATTCGCTATCATCGTCCGGAGCCTGCAATTTTACTTTTGAAAATCCATGCGCATCAAGGGTAGGTCTTAAATTATTTCCTATCCAGCCCAGGTCAGTTCCCATTTCGTTCTGGCCGGCAGATATCCAGTTTAACTCCAAGCCATATTTTTTTCGCGCCAGTTCCAAAAACGATACGATCCAGTCTGCCGAGGACTGCGAAAAGCGTGTACCTACCCAGCGGGGATATGCCCAGGGCAAACAGTCTAAAATAATATTCCGGTTTCTTTTACGGGCTTCTGCCATTAGCCAAAGCTCGTAACCGCGTGGTACGGGGTCTTTAAGTTCCTCAGGGGTAATCACATGGGAAGGTTCGCTGCCGCAGGTAGAATTCTCCCCGCTGCCTATTTCAACTTTCAGGTGCTGAAAGCCTATACCAAATTTAGGTTTAAACAGAAAATCAAGTACTTCCGAACGCTGCTTCTCCGGATAATCAACGAGGTTACGTGTTGACGCCCCCGCACTGACCGCACCAATCCCTTCAAAGACACGTCCTTTGTCGTTCGCACTTAACGAAATAGTTGTTTGCGCTTTAGCATTCAACACCGTCAATGTGTAGCTCATCAACCAAAAACAGATCAGCTTAGCGGGTATTCTTAAATTTCTCATAATTAAATTAAACTTAACAAAGATATTGGCTAAGTAGCTCATAATATATCCAATTTAATATATCATCATGAGCTACCGGGATAATTAATTTGAGCCGTATAGATAAGCTCAATAAGGATCGAACGCTGATCTTTGTATCATGACAACGATCAAAAAAATACAATTGGGCCAAAACGGCCCGCTCGTGTCCAAACTTGGTTTGGGCTGTATGCGCATGTCTTCCGTATGGGGAGGTCCAACGCCAGATGAAGCCGAAAGCATAGCTACCATACAGTCTGCGCTTGACAGTGGCATCAATTTTCTGAATACCGGCGACTTTTATGGTGCAGGACACAATGAATTGTTAGTTGGTAAAGCCATTAAAGGCCGCAGGGACGATGCTTTCATCAGCGTTAAATTTGGTGCTTTCTTTCATAATGGACAGTGGCTGGGACTGGATCTGCGTCCTGTGGCGATTAAGAATTTCATCAATTATTCGCTTATCCGCTTAGGCATTGACACCATAGACCTTTACCAGCCCTGCCGGATGGACGGCAGCGTACCTGTAGAGGATATTATAGGTACCGTAGCCGACCTGATCAAAGAGGGTAAAGTGCGCTACATCGGTGTTTCTGAGATCACGGCTGATCAACTGCGTGAGGCAAACCAGATTCATCCGATAAGTGCACTGGAAATTGGCTATTCACTGGCAGACCGACAGGTGGAAAGCGAATTGTTGCCAGCAGCTAAAGAAATGGGTATTGCAGTAGCCGCCTTTGCCAACACTGCCGAAGGTTTGTTAACAGGCGATATGAAAGCGCCGCTTGCAGACCATGATCATCACCTGCACTTCTCTCGTTTTCAAGGCGATAACCTCATCAAAAACCTGGAAAAAGTGGAGATATTGAAAGCTCTGGCGAGTGATAAACAAGTTACACCTACACAAATTGCCATCGCCTGGGTAAATGCGCAGGGTGACCGTATTATGCCATTGGTAAGCATGAGCCGCCGTTCAAGGTTGCCGGAAAATACCGCTGCCATGAGCATTGAATTTACGACGTCTGAAATAGAATTATTAAATACTACTTTTGCACCGGGTGCCATCTTAGGCGGCACTTATTTACAGAGATAAATGACCAATCCAGCTGAAATACTTCCCGGCGTGATCTTCTATTCCTATCTCTCCGCAGAACGGAAAGATAAAGTATGCTTCTGGAACCATCATACGCTGGTATTGATGGTTTCAGGGCAACTTCATTTAGAAACGGCCGAACAGCGCCTGGAGCTCAAAGCAGGCGAAATGCTGCTGGTAGGTAAAAATCAACTGGGTACGCTAACCAAAACACCCCTGCCGGGCCAGGGTTATGAGAGCATCGTTATTTGCCTTCAGGAAGATCTGTTACGCAAAATAGCGCTGGACGAACAGATCGGCACCGGTCCTAAATATGTCGGTCCGTCTAACGTGCCCGTTCCGCCCGATCCATTTCTTCTTGGCTATTTTCAATCCATTATCCCTTATGCACATGCCATAGCAGGGACACTCACAGAAGATATGGGTATCCTTAAGGTCAAAGAAGGCGTTAAACTATTATTACATAGCCTGCCTCAATTGAAGTCATACTTATTCGATTTTGCAGAACCTCATAAAATTGATCTGGAGCGGTTTATGATGGCCAATTTTCATTTTAACGTTCCGGTTGAAAGATTTGCCCGGCTCACCGGACGCAGCCTGGCAAGCTTTAAACGCGATTTTGCAAAAACGTTTGGCATTCCTCCCCGTCAATGGCTGTTAGATAAACGCCTTAAAGCGGCAAAGCATTTGATCGAGCAGAAACATCAAAAGCCATCGGCCATTTATTTAGATCTCGGCTTCGAAAGTTTGCCTCATTTTTCACGTTCGTTCAAACAAAAATTCGGTAAAGCACCGTCGTTGATCTGATTCGACATTGTAAGTGACAACTTATCTAAATACAAAGGAAATACCAATAACAAAACTCTAATTATTCCACTACATTGAATGAAGTTTGACCGAATGAATACCGCCTGCCGCTCCGTAAATCTGGCCGGTGGCGTAACTGGCATCGCTAGCCGCCAGTTGAACATAAATGGATGCCAGTTCAGCCGGTTGACCCGAGTTTATGATTCAGGTGGCGGATCGCTAAATTCCGCATTAAAATCATAGTCTATAACTTTGCTTATAGTCTTTATGATTTGAGGCCCTAAATTAGAACGATCGAACAAAATAAACACGAATCTTCGGTTAATATTTGTAAGTTTTGCAAATTCCGCTATCGAATATCCTTTGCTTTGGATTATTCTTTTTACTACCTGTCCCTGATGTATAGATTGTTTCATAGGTGATTTAAATTTTGAATTTAATTTCATTTCACTCGCTATCAATACATTATATGAGATTTATTTACTCAGACTGAGTATACTTTGCCTGATTATTCTCGTACTAAAACTTGAAAATGCGAGTAAACCCTATTTCTTCGTCCTTTGATATACATATTTGCAAGTATCCTGCCATGTTTTTATTCGATCCTGGATTTTTCTCATTCACGGCGCCTTCTATCTGCTTGTGAGAGGTCAGGATCATTGATATCTTTCTGATCAGCATATTACAATCCATTTAATGTCCTCAGGGTCCAGTTCATTTTCTTCTTCGTCAGTCTGCTGGGATTCTTCCAAGTTACGCTTTGAGTTGCTGCCTGGATTTCCGGTAAACAATTGACCCCGGCAACAGGTTATTAGCTAAAACATCCAGATCATGACAAAACGAAAAAAGAGGAAAAACCCTTGCTGGAAGAATTACAAGCAGGTTGGCATGAAAATCAAAAAGGGCAGGAAAGTTCCAAACTGCGTTCCGGAAAATTCAGAGCAGAAAAAGTAAGTATGTTATTTATGTACAGCCGAACCAAACGTTTTTGTTTCTGGCTTGTTATCTCAAAAACTAACATCATGATTTCATACAACTTACATCTTCCTGCAATTGATCTCACTATTGAGCCACAGGAAAACGGATACTATCAAATACTGGACGGGGAGCAAGTCTTAGGACTCATCTATGCGGAGAACCAGGGTAAGAAGACAAACTGGATAACAAAAGACCCTTTAAGTACACAGTTCGTTAACGAAATGGGCGCTCTGATACAAGAGCATCATATTTGACTTTCAGGTGTCTGGTCAATCCATTCTTCGTTATGCATCCGGATCTGCATCTGCGCCGTCAGGAATATCTGTACCTTGTTTTTCCTGTTTATCCGTATTGCTGTCCATAATAATTCAATTATACTCTGCTAACAATTTCCAGGTTTATGTCATACATTACTGATGGACATGAGAAGTAAATAAAAGGTACTAGTACAAAAAAATGCTGTAAACAGCAACAAACTGCTTTCAGGACTTGGAAACGCAAATATAGTGGCGTAATGTATCTTGCTCTATGCAGTGCCAGAGCAGGTTTCGGCCAGGCGACTATCTCTGGCAGACCTTATCCATGTTCTTCCAGTTGATCTTCCCATTATGATACAGCACCAGGCGCGTTGCATCGCTTTGTTACCCGTAACTAATTCCCCAAAGATTTAGGGATCCTGGTTTCCTTCCAATCTCCCTGATCATAGTCCCAATGATGGGCTCCGCCGAATTGCATACCGATGTACTGTTTCCCCTGAAATTCTTTAAAGGAATTGTAAGTTTTAGAAAGGTCGTTTTTTGCTGTAGTCGTCATGATTCATAGATTTGATTATACCCTAACCAAAGGATATTCCAGGAAGTTTTTTCTTTCCAGATTGAAATCATTGGTTTAGATTTTATGCGTTGCAGGGAAGCCGTTGCCTTGTCCTTTGGCACTAAAGTAACGTTTAAAATAAACTGAACTTTAAAATATCTAATAAATGCGTGGATGTTTCTTTAAAACTTTAAGAGTTGTAAGGTGTTCATCTTTAACAACTATCAAGTGTATGGACAGTATGGAAAATACCGGAATTGGATCCTTACAGGTTCCCCGGCAAGTAACAGGATCAGAAATGAACGCGGTAGAAAAAGTGGAATGCATATCGCCAACTGAAGCAATAGAATTTTACCGTACCGTGAAGAAACGGCTCACTGATGTGAATGCATGGGCTGAAATGGCGGGTTTACCGATGTCTTGTTTTAAATTGTTTGATTATGCGGGGCGTGCAGTGAACAGAACTGCCCGTGAAGGTGATTTTATCCGGATTGACATACCGGGCCCAGGTACAAGGACTGGTCAGGGTTATGACTGGGTGATTATTGAGGTGCTGACAGAAGAAAAAGCCAATGGAGCGGAAGCCATCAGCATGCGGGTAAGGCCTGCTGCCCATCCCCTTGGCGAGGATGAAAATACCGCTCACTTTCTGAAATCATGTGCTACCTCAACCTTCCAGGTCAAGCGCATCGGTAGCTGCGTTTCTGCTGAAGAACATGGACGGAATGAAGTAGCGAATCTGGAAACGGATTATATAATGGACAATATCCGTAATGCAATTGTAAGCGCCGGAGCAAAGATCGGCTTTTCTTATCCACAGTGGAAAAGCCTGGTTACCGGGTTGCTTTCAAGACCTTAGTTGGCAATCCCTGTGGCCCTTATTTCTGAAAAACGGCCCGCCCGGATGAACCAGTAACACCTCCAATCCTGAGCTTTGCTTAGCCATATCATAAAAACTAAAAAGCCCGGATCAATCCGGGCCTAAATCAAGCCGAAGCCTGAATGTAAAATTAAGCAAACTTATCTGACCAGCCGCTGATGATAAGTTTCAATTTCCTTAAGTGCTTCCAGAATTCCGGTACGCTGTCTTTGCAGCAATTCAATATGATCCGCATGAGACTGATAGTCCTCCAATGCCTGATCGTACTTTTCAATAGCCGCCTTTTCTCCGGTCTCAATAGCACCTAATATCGCCGCATCTTCCTTACTGCTTAACGCCTGTTTAATATCAATCCAGGTACGATGCAAGGCCCCTAAAATCCCACCTTCTTCATTATCCGAATCTCCGCCATGCTGCTTAATGTGATTTTTCAGTTCTACAGCATAACCAGCACGCTGCGCAGCGTATTTTGAAAATACAGCTTTCAGCTCAATGCTATCAGTAGCCTCACTTGCAGATTCATAACCTTCTTTTCCATCATTTACAATATTGACCAATCCTTTCAGGTCACTAATGATCTCACTATTTGTTTCCATAGGTATATAGATTTTTGTCTATCCAGAACAACGGGCAAACAGAGAAAGTTTAGATTAAACAAAATTTAGATCATCGTAGCTACAGAATCTATACCTAATGCATTTCTGGTTACAGAAAAACAAGTGTCTGCCTTCTTTTTGGGATAGAACATTTACTTGTCAATGCCTGCTCTGGACATAAATATTAACGAAGTCGGACTGGTTATGTAGAAAAACGACGATACCAATTACAACCGATACCGAAGTTTGATGTTTCGTCCAATAGCTTTAAGTAGCCCTGTATGATCGTTTATAGTCGCATCAACAGCATCCCAATCTCCTTTTGAATTGCAGGCTAGCTGATATTCTGTACCATTCAGGTTAATCTGGATGGCAGTGGTTTCTTTTGTAATTCCTTTGGTGAGGATAACATAGGTATAGTCTTTTTCGTCAAAGTGGATGCGCATGGGTAAACTCATAGTGCAAATATAGCGTAGGAAACAAGCTTTTATTGTCTTAAGATTTATTAGCCCTGAACTATTTATCAACTGCTAATGCTCCGCTTTAATTGCGGTGCACAATAAACCTGAGGATTTCTGGGGCAAGATTTCTTCAAAATCCACCTCACCGGCTTCCTCCGGCATTTTCAGCATAATCTGACCTGCTGCCTTACGGTTGGTCTTATCTACAATTTTAAGATAGATCTCCGTATTCTTAAATGCTTTATTGGGTATTTCGGAAAAAGTGGACTTCCTTTTTGGAAAAGTCCACTTTTACTAAATTTTCAGCAAAATTCGCTCAATAAGAAATCCTACCACCTACTAACTAAATTAATTTTTAAGGGCCGCGATTCGTACATTTTTGATCCCGGTTTTTCCTGATCTAAGCAATAGCTTTTCAACTTTCAGGTTGGGCCGGAAAGCAATCATGGTGCGCTGACCCGCAATTTCTGTGTCGATCTGTGAACCACCAAATTTATCTTCATATTTGACGATCATGCGAACTTTGAAGGGTTTATCTGTGCCTGCCAGATTCTCAATTGCATAATTGCGTGCAGCACTTGTAGACCCGCCCTCCCGCAACGATTTCTCTGCACCAGAAAAATTTCCAATCTGCCCGTTACCGTATTGAGCTTTTTTTGCGCTGGGACTGATTTGTACTTCACAGGCCTGATCTTCAGCATTCGCACCCAATAAAAGCGCAGCCATTTTCCCATTCAGATCAGTTCCTGGCTCCACATCAAAGGTTAGCAAAAAAGAAGAAGACCCTGTTACAAAAGTCGAAGACTCTTTAATTTCTGTCGCCAATGATCGTTCTTTTTGTGTCGCAGGTACGATTTCTTCCATCCACTTGGTTCCGATTCTACCTTCAGGAGACTGGATCATTTCATGGATTGTCAATGAACCTCCCCAGCCTGCCATCGGAATCCAGCCTGCTAATAAGAAACGGCCGTCGTTTATCTCCGTTACAGCTGGTACATTCATTCCGTTGTAAAAGTCTAACCCTACTTTAACGCCATCGACAAACTTGTCTTCCGGGGCACTTGCCGGTTTTGACCAGAAACCGGTAAAACCACCGATCACGTAATCATAATTCCCCCAGCGGAAGAAGAATGTACAGTCGCCGCCCGGCGGAAATTCTTGATTGACTGATCTCCAGCCCCCATCAATGGATTTGGATTCCCAGGTTCCTTTCGCTCCATAGTTGGCCAGCATCCGTAAGCGTCCTTCAGGATCGGTATAAACACTTGGGTTTTCACATGGATGAAATAAGACTTTTGTTTTTTTGAACTTACTGATACCATCTTCACTGATCGAATAAGTAGATCCTGCAGGATAGCCGGGAATGGTATCGTACCTGAAGGAGCCTGTAACGCCATGCTTATTGTAATAATCCCATTGTAAAGGTAATGAAGTTTGTTCCTTAGGATAAATTCTAGTGGTGTGCAGTCCGTAGCTGATGCATAGTTTATTGTCAAAGAGAAAAGGTGTGCCAGTTCCGAATGTTTCCCACTGTTGCTCAATAGGGGTTGCGGCATCGTGTTCGGTCCATGTTTTGAAGTCAGTTGTTGACAGGTGCTCGAAATAATGTGCTCCTTTTCCGAATTTGCTCGCATGGCCGCGACGGTCAAATAAATAAAATATATGATAGCGCCCCTGATGATAGAAGGTAGCCACATCGCCTACCCATGAATTATGTCCGGCGGGCGTCCAATACTGTATCTCCGCTGAAGTACGGGGTGTTTTTAATACTACTTTTTGTGGTTCAATTCCTGGGAAGAAGATTTCAGCTTTAGAAACAAGGGAAGAATCTATTTCCCATGTATTTTGTTTCTCCCATTTCGGATAGCCTAGGGGGAAGTCATTGTCAAGCAGCTCATTGTCTACATACAAGGTCCATCGAACTCCAGAAAAATGAAGCACAACTTCATGCGCTCCTTCAGGTTTTTCCAACATCGCCATGGGAATGCCTACCAGCATATCCTTGCCCTGCGGCTCGGCAGGGGAATAAAGCCGCAAAGCTGCTTCCAGTACGGGAACAGTGCCATCAGGCATTGGATAAGCCGGATAATTTTGAAGTTTCCTATCCGCCGGATTTTGTTGAAAAGTCATTATTTTCAATATCCCCGGGATGTTGAGAACAGACCTGGCATGCTTCTGGGCTTTCAGATTAACTTTTAGTTTGATCGTAAAACTGCTGCTGTCGGAAGCTGTTCTAAAAGTAGCTTTGTGCTTTTCCGGAGAAAGGGTACTTAGCGCAGGCATTTCCGCAAACTTCCAAGGTGAAGCAGCTAACAGAAGTTGCGTACCCTTTCTTTTTTCAGCGCATCCTATAAATAACAGACTGCTAACTAAAGTCACAAGAGACAGGGTATAATTGGCTATTTTCTTTTTCATTATTTAAGATTATATGTTTAATTAGTTGAATGCAGATCAGTGAAGATAATATTATTCTTCACTGATCATTGAGGCAAGGCAAAGTGCCGCCATATCTCCGATTTGTTCTTTCAGTCCCGCAGAGACTATCTTGCAGGCCAGGTAAGAATCTCCAAACGCCTTTAAGGCCTTCGGCAATGATCTTTGCGTTTACCTGAGCAGCTCATCAAGACTGTTACAGAAAGCTACTTTTCTACCCATTTGTATCTGCTGTATGGCAAGCATCTGCCAGATCTGAGCGATGCCCCCGCCGCTGCACCAGCCTTCAAATGATCCTGGTTTCCCAAACCCTACCGGACCTATCTCCGATAATCTGAGGTGGCCTACTTCCCCGGTAAGGTCTGAAACTCCTGAATAAAGCTTGCCGTTCAGAATAAGGCCGGCACCCATCCCTGTACCAAAGGTTAAAAAAATAATAGTAATATTTTTGGGCGAATAACTGGACGCTCGAGTTACAAATGCTTAACAAAGTCAGAAAAACAAAAGGATATTCCAAAAGAATGGACAAAATATTTTAACATAAATTATTAATAATAAGCCATTTAATTGTCATTAGTTGTTGTAATTATACAGTAATTGTCACCGATTATTTACCAATACAATAAATACAAACACATGTAAATCAACCAATTATAACCAAAATGCAACAAATAAGTTTCAAAATTGATATCAGTAGTTTTCTCTCTTGTGATGTGGATAACTGTCGTAAATAAACAACTTACCCCATTAAAAGCTTTTAAGTGACAAAAGAGTCCGCATTCATAAATTTATCTTAATCCAAAAGTTGGTGGTGTATATACCAAACCAAAAATAATTTTGGTTATTCGGCTCACCCCTGAGCATAACGATTTTTGAAGTTGTTGAAAGCACTCCACTGCACCATATCATAAACATCGTTTGTCAAGCCGATCTTTTTATGAACTGTGATCTCAGCGGGCAGTTGACTTATTTCACGGTGGGTTTTTACAAGTTTTAATTCAATTACTTTCATTTCTCTATAATGGACTAAATCATATTCAAGTTGAATGTAATTCTCAAAATTGTAGCTCTTAAACTGGAAATCCAATCGATCGACAACGTAAAATTTCCCAGTGTAGGTCCTATTTTCATAGGCTTTCATAGGATGCCGATCTTCGGAAGTATATATTTGATGGTCTATTTGCCCCAAACATATATATATGCCATCCCTCATTTGTTGGGTTGCAAACTGGTGATTTGATAAAACTGAAGTCTTACTTTCTCCAAAATCGAATTCTCCCAGAAAGTAACCGTTAGAATCAATATTAATTATCCTTAATAAGAATCCACCATGGTCTACTCCAATATTTGCATCAATTGCTTCTGTGAATCCACCATAGCTTCCAGTAATTTCCTGATAGTAGGTTTCCGACAGGTGACTTTTTCTTGTTATAGCAAACCATACCCCGAGGACAATTGGTGTTGCAATACTTATCAATGCTGCAGTTTTATATATATCAATTTCCATATTTATTAAAATCTGAATAATAATAAATCTAATTCAAACCAATCATAAACTCCGGTCTTTCAGTAGGTTGACCAGAAAATTCAAATGAAACCAAGGGATAGAAATGCCTCAAATTTATTGGTAATATACTTGGATTGTCTACCAACAAAGTTAATTCTGGTAGGTTCTTTATCAGATTATATTTAGATATAAAGTAATGGTTAGTATCATTATTAAGCATTATGCTTTCATACTCCCAAGCTCTACCTACAAATGATACTGAATTGAAGAAAATAACATACTGTTCAGGGCTAGATAACTGAGCTCTCAACGTTTTGAGCATATCGTATTTATCAGCATAATCATATAATCTCAAATTGTTAATATACTTAACCTGCTGGTACAAATGTCTAAAATAGTGCCCCAGTTTATATTGGTGTCCCCCGTAATATTTAATAAAACTCTTTGGTTTAATTAAAATCAACTCGTTATAGCGTTTTTGTGCACTCAATCTATTACGATCAGATTCAAAAACAATTTTGTACATAAGTGACCTTAATTCTTCCCAAATAATATTGGAATCGCTTGTTTTCTTTGAAGGTTTTCGGACAATAAATCTAAAAACGCTATCTAAAAAATCATGTTTGTAATGCTTTTGGTGCAACCGATATAAAGTTGAAACATCCTCATTAGAAACGCCAAAAAAAACTATGCTATAGGCAATATCTATATGAGCAAGATGAAGTAGATCTAGTTGATCAAGTTTAGCCGTTAGTGGTCTCAACTTATTTAGATAATCATCTTGATAGAGCTCATTTTCATTAATATTGAGAGGCGAAAAAAAGGTGCAATATCTTTATAACAATCTTTAATTTGATCAAATATAATATCAAACACCTTTCGGCCTTTATAATATTTTGAATCAGAATTAGTGAATTCCATTTCATTTACATTCGATTTATGTAAAGAAATCATTTCATAATAACGTGTTTCGACACCTGTTTTAATTGCCGTTTCTTTTTGTTTCTGGAATGTAAGATACAATAAAAAGAAAGCAGATAAAGAAAATACTGTGCCCACAACTCCACCAATAAAATCACCGACTTTAGCCTTATAGTCCCAATTTTTAAATTCCAAATCAGTAAAATTTGATGTCAAACCCCACCCTTTGGTTGTCTGCATAAACGTAACAAAAATTATCATCAGTCCGATAAGAACGGAAAATATAGCTATAACTTTTAGAAGCGACTGTTTGTCTCTTTGGGTAGTAAAATCGTCTGTTGAATTGAACATTGAAAATATTTTAAAGAAAGGATTCAGGACATTGTGTTTTTATTAAAAACAATCCAATTTATCAAACTTTTAGGAATAAATGCATAATCTTCTTCTCCGACTCTTCATCTTTTAGTTTTTATTACATTACCCCCGTCTTGGATTTACTTATAATTTTAGCTTCTTTCCCTGTAGGCCGATATACCTGCCACCAGGATGAAAAGAAATTCAAGGATCCCGATAATAGAAATAGAGTATAGCTGGCGGGCACCCAACAGCGCAAACAAGGCGCCAACAGACAAAATAATTGTCGTAATAAATGTACTCATCATGACCGAAGACGACAGCACATCTATGTTAGCACGCGAGGCTTTTAGTTCAGGACTGGATGGGTTTAGAAACAGACTTAACAATGCAGCATTCACCAAAAGGAACGGCGTTGCGATTGCTGAGGAAACCAAAACCAGTTTAACAGTATCCAGAGACACAAAAAAATCGGGATCCGCAGTGAGAATAAGTACTCCCGCGAGCGGCCAGGTTCCAAAAACAATTACAAAAATTGATATTTTCCAGTTGATAGATACATCTTTAAAGTATTCGATGAGCGTCATAAACTTTTTTTGCTGCAATTTAGAAATTAAGCTCATTAAGTCAAATCTAATTGAGTCCAAAACAAAAAAGCAGACTGAATATTGGTTAGACATCCTTCTATATTGCCCTTTCTAAGCTTTGATTATCCAAAATCATTGAGGCAACATGAATGAGAAGATATTGACTTTAATCTGAACGATAAACCCTGATTGATTAAGGCACTTTGTAAATCATTCCATTTTCAGATAGGGTAAAAATTCTTTTCTCAAAAATGTTTTCCATAATCATCCATACCTGATCGGTGATGGTAAAGGTTTGGGATGTATTCTGATGCTCTTCTACCAAAGCTCCGGTGAATACCATTTTTTCGAATGGGATCCTGTGAGTACCAATTATTAATTCTCCTACAGGGGGTGTATAGCTTTGGGTAAAAATTTTTAGCAGGGTATTCTGCTCTTTTAGATATTTCTGAAAAGGGGCCGTATAGTTGTGGAAAGGTATCTGCTTGCCTTGGGGTGTTAGGATCGTAGCATAGTAGACTGATAAAAATTCTTCAATGCTTCTGATGTAGATTTGTGCTGAGCCTATATCAATATTGGTTATGGTGGGCCTGGTAAGTGTTGACTGTATATTGAATTTCACTTCTCCCAGATCCAGCGTATGCTTACCGTTCAAGTCTTTTTTACGGATTTCGCGTAGATGGAGAAGTTTTATTCCTTTATATCCAGCGTATTTTAAAGCATCTGGGGTAAAGCCTTCTTTGGATACTACGATGCCTTTTGCAATGTTTGCATCGTCCATGATGCACCAGAGCTTCATAATGGTGTCTTTGCTGATTTTTTTGTTCCAGTATTTGCATTCTATTGCGGTTTGGAAGGTGTTGGAGCCGTCGCTTTGCTCGGTGAGTACATCAATTTGATGAGATATGCCTGATTGGCCAATTACCTTTGAGGTTTTCCCGGAGCCAATAATTTTGATACCATATTCGGTTCCTAATATTTCATGTATGAATCTGGTAATGGATTCGTAACCTTGCCAGTCTATTTTTTGTTTGTTGATCATGGTTTTGATGACAAATTGCCTGAACACTCAATTTGGATGCCGTGATAGTCTTTTGTTAGTCAGAATTAGATGGGAAAGCGTTAATCGATGCATGATGTTCATAATCTAAAATTACAAAAAATAATGGTGCTAGTTCTTTCCAATGGTTGAGTTTTGGAAAGCCTGGTTCTTTACTTCTTCGGTTTTGGATGACCTGTCATTCGCTTTACCAGTTTCGCTCCGGTACCGCTGATGTCAGGTTTATTTGAGTTCTGCCTGTTGTTCGTTTAACGATGCCGGTTTAATTGGGAGCTGTTTTTTTGTTTTTTGCTGCAATATTAAACTAAATCCATAGGATTATTCCCCGATGCAGAATTTAAACTTTGATATGACACAAGTAGTTAGCTAACCGGGGTACAAATATTAAAGCCCTGCAATAGCGGAATTAACAAACTGAAAAACAGAAACTTAATGAATAAAATTATTTTTTTGGCAACCGATATTGACATTTTAATGACAAAATAGCTCTGCTTCTTAAATGATATTTAAGCTTGATTAAATTACGATCTCTCCTATTCATTATCAATTATTGCCTTTCTAAGTTCTATCTTCCGTTATGCCAGATCAAAGATGCACTTGTATTTCTACAAAATAATTGTTAGGTAAGAAAAGTAATTCCAGGACGAGACAAAGCACATAAACACGAACTTAAAAAACAGGTCTGATTCAAGTATGTCATAAATTCCGTTGGTTAACTTCTCGAAAATTCAATCAAATAATTTCAATAATTTAATTGCGCTTTTGTTTAATAGTAAATTCGCTCAACCTTCTAAAACCCTTTACACCATGCAAAATTTTGACGCCACAGACATTAACCATTTTACGAAATTACAAGCACCTCACTGTGATTTTGACGCTAGATATGTTTTCTATTACGATGAGACAAACAATATAAAGAAGTTACATCAGGAAACTGGCAGCTTAAACGTTGATTTTTCCGGTAATTTTATTTTAGGTGGTTTGGCGTACAAAGGAAACGTTAAACCTGATTTATCTAATCTCTTTGTGGGAATAGGCTTACAGCCGAACATCAAAGAAGTAAAATTTACACATATTGCTAATGGTAAATTTACTGACTGCTTAAAATCCAGGAAATTGAAAATGGTTTTTGAGCGCATACTGAATGCCGATGTTTACCTCCATTTTTCATCTCTGAATTTTCTTTACTTTTCATTAGTTGATATAGTGGATTCGGCAATTGAGGGATCGGGTTTTAGCAGCAGAATCGATTTTGGTTTGAACCGCATTCTGAAAAATTTGGTTTATAAGATCTGTAGTAATGAATTCGATAAGGTGCGGACAATTTTTTACAAGTATGAATATCCTAACATTGCAGAAGATAAAGTCAATCTGTTTGTTAAGGAAATCGTAGAAATATGCCGTCCCTATCTTAAAAAACCGGATTACAAACAAGGACTTGAAATACTAATTCCCCTGTTGGAAACAGCTGCCAATAATAAAAGTCTTCCATTTGTAATGGATGACCTCAGTAATGTTTGGATTAACGGTTTGAGTGCGCATTATATGAGACCTATATATATCTTTGTTAATGCTACTCACCATTTTGATAATGAGACTGATATTCAAAAAACGCTGAGTGAATATAAATTTATTGTAGATGGCGAAGAGCTTAAAGATTATGACTTCTCTGATTCACAAGCGGATATCTACACACAGGCATCAGATGTCTTAGTAGGCTTTATCGGGAAATTCAGTAAGTTCGCCAATACCCATAGCACCGAGCAAATTGAGCAGAATATCAGAAGTTTATCTCCACTGCAATGTGAGAACTTGGATTTGTATTTAGATCTAATATTGAAGTCGGAGGACTTAAACCCTGGTTTTTTTCATGCTGCTGAGAGCGATGACGACAGGGAAAAATTTAGACTGATATTGCAACTGCGCAATAAAATTTAGGTCATTATTTCTACTTGCACAGGAACATTTTTTTTAACTCAATTGGATAAAATCAAAACTTGGCAAATTAAGCGCTAAATTAACAGTGAACCAAGTCTGCACTTCCCTGATGGATTCGCCTTGGTCGGCCCGAGATCTTAGGTTATTTGCGAAAATTAGCTCAAACAAGCGCGCTCTATCACAAGCAGTCTTTCAGGCTTTCATTTGCCAGATATTAGCATAACAACATTTGAGCAGTCTATTCTTGTACCAGCTGTATAAGACAGAATATCGAAAAGTAAATGAGAATTAATTAGATTCGCAAAGGTACGAACCATATAATGTTAACTAAAACAATATAAGTCATGTCAAAAATTAGCGCTCCTCTACAGACATTATTAAAAAGTAATCCGGCATTTGATCCATTTACTCTGGAATTTCAATCAGAAGATCTGGAATCGGCTGAAGAATGGAATGCAGAAGAACTGGTTTTCATTGACCGAATTTCAACTTTCAACGACGGCTTTTTGTTTGCGCTTCAAAACTTAATGACAACGCTCAGGCATCATGGTTTTACCAGATCAGCGCTAATTGATGCTTTGTTTGCAAAAGGAAATAAACACGTAGCATTTGTGAGCGGACAAGTCCATAACCAGATGGACCAAAATACTCAGGCGGTAGATTACGACCGAATGCGGTATTTAAAGGTCGAAGATTACAAGGGCAACCTGCAAAATAGTATTCAGATGGTGGAATTTCTATCTGAATTATATGGGTTATTATTGACCTACCAGGACAAATATGATATCCTTAACCAAGAACATGTTCCAGAGGAAGGAGAAGCGGTTCATGATATTGATATCGTCATTCAACATTTGATTCAAATGGTCAATATAATATTCAACCTGAAAATTGCTTATCACCTCCTTGTTTATGCTGCCGTTGATGCAGATTTGACAGACCCCAAACACCTAAAGCTCTCTGCCGAAGATAATGGAGTAAACCTGCTAACAAGTATAAACGAAATCCGGAGTGGCAGTCATTTCAACGAAATATTCTTCCCGCTTTATCAGCTAGCCAAGTCTTTTCCGAAAACTGGACCTGCTATTGAAAATATTTCGGTTCAAATGGGCCAAATTGCTATAACTGTAGGTACCGTAAAGCTTGACAAAGGAAATGAAGCTGCACGAATTGCCAGAACAATGGCCTTTTATGAATACCTGGAAAAAGTGAAACTCAGCGCATTTGGCGGAGTGACCATTGAAAAATTATTGGAATTAACAGGACATCTGAGTGCATTTACAGACCATCATTTCCAGCCAGCAATAACAGTGGATTCAGAATTCGATACCATACCTTATAAAATCCGCCGCAGTGATTTGATCAGCTATTTAACTAAAATGAGCAATCTGTCTGTTGATATCTTAGACACGTTTATCACCTCTATGACCAATCCTCTGGAGGACGAAGTTGACTTCTTCCGTTATCCGTTATACGCCATAGATGAATACATATATCTGTTATTTTCTGCATTGGGAGCTCCTCACGGGCACCCTTTGGTGGAACGTTGGTTAAGAACTTCAGGAATCAACGAATCTCAACAGCAAATGTTACTATGTGAATACATCACTTCCCAACTGGAGCTTTTATCGAAGAAAAAATTACCAAATGGAATTAAATGGCATGTACAGGAAAACCCTCTAGGATTACATGACAATGAACTTTGTCTTGAGACCAGGGATCAACTAGTAATTGCCTCCTGCCAAGTATTTCGATTTACCGGAAATAAGAAGGAAGAAATAACCGTGCTAGCTCATTACCAAGAAAAGCTTGCTGAATTTGAACAGCGTCTAATTGGATTACAGCCATATGCTCAAGCCCGAAATAAGAGAATAGTTCCTGTGTGCGTTACTTCTGACATCCATTATTCAGGTATACTCCTAGGAAATATACCAGTTCTTGATTTCATTGCACTGAAAAATTACCTGGTTGTTGGCAAGTACCAGCGTGTCAAAATGATTACAGATCCTAAAGAGATCAAGATAAAGAACTTGTACGACTACCCATACTACAGCAACCAGGATGAATTTGAAACTCGCCTGATAAATTTTTTGTGGAAACCGTATCCAATTTATGCGCTTCTCAAAAAGATGGAATTTAAAGAGGCACCGCTGTTACCACCTGGTGTCAATTTTCAGATTAGTTACCATGTGGTTGACATGATCTCTGTGGAAGATGAAGAACAGGACGATCTTGCCAGTTTGGATCATTTGATCAAAACTCAGCTGTTTATCAATGACAACAATCCAGAATATGACCAGCTTATTCACAATATCCTCAGTAAAACTTTTACAACATTAGCCGATAGACAACGAAACACCTCTAAGGAAATTCTGGAGTTTGTGGACAAGATCTCCAGTTCAAATCGTATCAGTGCCACCCATCTGGTGATCTATCTACGCCGGGGTGTAGAGACGTTGGGTCATATAAAGAAAGATAAAAAAGCCGCATATATTCCAACGGATTACAATGCCGAAGGATTTCTCCAATTGTATTCCCGTATTCTTGAATCACACGCCGGCCAGGGAATTCAATTCTCGGAATTCAAAATTAATGTTGAACTGAGCGAAGTGGATAGACAGCAAATTATAGCAGCCATGCTAGATCAATTGAGCGGAGTCAGTCAGCGTAACTATAATATCGACGAACAGGAACAAATCATGCTGAATCTTTCCCTGCTCGGCAGTGTGGCTAAAAATCCTGATGAATTTAGTTTACTCTATCTTGCCTATGGCAATTTTGTGGAGAGTCTAAACTATAACCAAGACTATCAGAAAGCCAGAGACTGCAGTTATGAGCTCTGGTTATATAGTTTGAAGAAGAAGCACCCGGCAAATGGATTGAACATCCTTTTCAAATGCTTCATAAAGCAGAAAAACTTCATTTATGCAGGTATCTATGGCGGAATGCTTCTGGCCACGATGGACACGATATCGGGAATAGACGAATCGTTATTCGTTGACATCCTGTTTAATCTGTTTCGTTACTTCAGGGAATTCGGGTATGATGATTTTGCAAAAACAGTATGGAAAATAGCGCAAAAAGAAAGGCTGAACTTGTATGACGATCAAAAATTTACACTAGCTTATTTCAATCTTCGTATGGGCAACGGGCTGAAAAATGACCAGACCTTGATTCCAGCCGTTGGGAAATACCTGAATAAAAATCTGAAGTCGATTCTAAAATTCGGAAAACATGGCGCGATACCATGGTTTGCGTTCTGTGCGAACATTCAAAAACATTGCGAATTGTATCAAATAAAGTTGCCCAGTTATCTTGAGCAAACACTGGCAACCTTAGAAAGTACGATAAACGACAAGGATGTGATTGATAAGTTACAAATGCAAATCAATGGGAAATCCAAAGACTTCAAAAAGGATTTTATTACCATGCTTGTTAAGGTATATGGTAATCTATATTATAGCGATTATAAATTTAACGTCATCAATCTTAGGCCCATCGCCGACAATGCCTTCCGTGAAGGATTCATGCAACAGGACTTTGACCTTACGATGCTTTGCAGTCTAGTCTACAACGATCAGCAACTCAATTTTACTGATCATGACCCGGCAACAGGAACCATTCGTTTCGACCAAGAAATGTCCCGATTGCAACCAGAAATCTTAACTAATTATTCAAAATACCTTCTATCAAAACTTCAATTAGAGCCCGGGCAGGTATTGATTTGGCTGGCGGAATTCAATAACCAAGCCTATTCTATAAATATTACAGCAGATCATATTTTCGAGGTGAAACTATTAGAAGAATGGGATCCTAAGTTTATGAGTTACTGGATCCGCAATAAATTACCGAAGTTTTACTTCAATAGCATGAAGAGCAAGTATTACGACCTGGGCGAGCAGGAACAAGCAACAGCACAGCTCATCAACTCATTGGCAAAATTTGATCTGAAAATTGACATGAAATTCGAAGAGATAATGATACTTAAAAGCGTGGATATGTCCGGATACCCCGATAACCTTATGATTAATAATGGCCAACTACTTTCCAGAAACACCCCAATCTGTAATATCCTGAATATCGAACATTACCTTCAACATCAGGATAAGACATTCATTAGTTTTGACAAAATCAACGCCTGGCTGCCGAAAATTGGTAAAGACGGTACCATCAGTTTCGGCCATGACGACCTAAGCCCGTTACTTGCAGAATTCCATGCAACAATTATCGATGAAGCGGTTTTATTAGACATGCCGGCAGGAAACATCAATATATTTATGGCGCATGGGAACACCGGTCTAGATGGCTTTAAATCATTTCAATCCGAAGAAGACAGATTTCAATTCAACTTCAACATGTTCGGACAAGGAGATATTGCCATACTATTCATTTGCAATTCCGGGAACTTAAGAGATGATTTCCAATCCCAAGACATTAAATCAGTCGGCCAGGAACTGATAAAACAAGGGTATAGAGCAGTGGTCGCCCCTTTCTGGAAATACGATGTAACCATGTCAAGAATATGGCTCACCGAATTCTTTAAAGTTTTCCAGGAAGGTTACTCCATCAATCAGACAGTTCATCTCGCCAATCGAAAAGTCGCCGAATATGATCCGGAAACCGGAAGATTTTTTGACGAGCCTGGTGGATGGGCCGCTATGCACTTATATGGTAATCCAAACTTATATTATAGTTTGAACTCCTAGAATATGCTGTACTCCTTTCCATGAATACAGAATGCAGGAACATTATAGAAAAGAGTGAAGTATTAACTGTATTCTATAAGACATGGAGTCATAAAAAACCAAAATTCATGAAGTTGGAATTTACCAAAAAAACGCAGCTACGCAAACTTGCTACAGCAGCGATGACGTACGCAGCATTTGCAACTTCCCATGGGGAAAAGAAAAGGGATCATAGCCACAAAAAATCTTTTTTTATAAACTCGGTTCTCATACCGTAATATAGAGAAGCCAGAGGGCCGGGGCATTCTGACACTGATTTTTGAAGATTTCCAAGCTAGCTTAAGCTATAGCTCGCTAGAATACCGAAGAAAAATAACTGAATATTAACTAAATTATGAGCACACCAAAAAATCACCATTACGTATCAAGGGTATTGAGCAATAATTTTCTATCCGAACAAAACCGGATCTATCGATATAGTAAGATAAACAAAAGAATTTCCGAGCTGAATTCTACCAAGGGGCTTTTTTCAAAGCAGATGCTTAATTCTATTGTGAATGACCAAGGAAACGTTGACCACACCTCGATAGAACGGGAGATTAGCAGGCATTTTGAACAAGATTTCCCAAGGTACTATAAAGTGGTCATGGAAATGCTGGACATGAACCATGAAATAGGGGTGCCCATACCCAATTCACAAGAAGTGATCGAAGCTGCAATAAAAATGATCGAGATGGGTATTATCGGAAGAGTGAGGCATCCTTTGGACATGTTCCAGTCTGAAAACTCCATATTCGGAGCGATAATGGGCCTTACCAACGGCATGGAAGAAAATTTGAGGGATGCGATGCTTTCACACTTTGTCAAAAAGGGCACCGTTCCACATGGCATTCACCTGAATTACCCTCAACTTTCAAAAGGGATGGTAGAATTGATGGGCGAGGCGACTTATTCGATTATGCTCGCTGCAGATGGTCAGTATTTTTTCCTTCCTGACTGTACATCGGCCACCAAACGGTTCAAGATGAAGGACGATATCATTGATGGACAAGTCTTCATCAATCCGGGAATGGCGGTCGGTCTTGTCATTATGCCCATCAATTCAAAAGTTCTGCTAGTAGCATCCAAGGCAGATTTTTTTCCAGAACGCGGTCACGGAACATACATCCTTTCTGAGGACTTGACAATCGACTATAACAAAATTTTATTTGATAATTCCATTTTCGAGATCGCCTGTGAAAGCCGGGGTTATCTCGAAAATCTTATTCAGAAATTTGATGCCTCGACCGATGAGGAACAACGTATTAGAATTTAGTATTAAACCTAGGCCCTTATCATTTACCTAGATTTATTCGTTCAATGTTTTTCCATCTCGATCAATTAGATGCCGGAAACTTTAGGATCACTGGTAATTTACTACGTGAAACGCTGAATTAATACGGATGGCATATCCGGTAACTGCCCGTATTTACGAAAACCCTTTTCACCTATAATAAAATAACGTAATTGTCGTCTTAATACGGAGAGCGTTAATTTAGTTGAACGGGGAATGATCGGACGACTGTTCTCCGCTTTTTATTTCTACGTACATTATATCAATAGTATGTGCCCCTCCAAGGTTAAAGTGTTGATCTGTTTGAAATTAATTATTCACTAACCTCAATTGCCTTTCCCGAACACTGCCGCGCCAAAGTAGTATTTATAAAATGGGTATCCTTTCAGGAGCCTCCGCATTTTCTAAATCTCCACTTTGTCTTTCGGGAACAGGCCATCGGTAAAGCTTCATAATTAATTCAAACAGATCCATTATGATTATGAAAGCAAAATCCCAAGTGTCTTTATTCCAGGTATCCAAGATCCAGGTAAGTTATTTTCCTAAATTCAGAGCCTGTGAAAGGCCAAAAATCACGACTTCAAAACAGGCCTATGAAGTTCTTCTGAACAACTGGGATCCAGGTATGATTGAATTCAGGGAGCAGATGAAAGTTATCCTGCTCAACAGGGCAAACTATGTCTTGGGTATTTTCGATGTGTCAACCGGCGGCCAGGCAGGCACTCTATGTGATCCTAAAATCGTCTACGCAACGGCCTTGAAAGCAAATGCGGCAAATATTATTATGGCCCATAATCACCCATCTGGAAACCTCAAACCAAGTTCCCAGGACATCACCCTTACCAGAAAATTCGTCGAAGCGGGTAAAGTGCTGGACCTGTATGTCTTCGATCATTTAATCATGACCAAACGCGGCTATTATTCCTTCGGAGATGAAGGGCTCATTTGAGCACCCATTCGTAATCGTCATGAAAAATTTTTCAGTCAATATACTATTCAACACCTAGGTTGTCGATTCTCAAGTTGAATGATACAAATACTAAAGTGCATCAAAGTCTAAGTCTCCGCTGACAGAATTGATAGGCTGAACCCTATAAACATCAATTACATTTCGAATTTCGACGTGAAGATCCGTATAAGGTAACTGCTCTATTCTATCATTAAATGCTTTCGACTCCTCATGAAGCATCTTAGCAACAGCCTTCGCTTCAGTATCGTCTTTTATTTTTATTAAGATAGAATCAAACACCCCCATGGTATAATACCGGTTAAAATACCACCCGGCTTTCAAAATATTGCGTAATGCATTTGTTTTAAGTTCCAGGTCGTTTGAGCCATAATATACCGCACTCATGAGATCTGCAATCTTTTCTGCGTACTCAAAGCTCTTACTATAATCCTTGATATAATTATCAAGATTTGCATCATAGAAATGAAGTACCTCCTTACTTTGACCGGTAAAATCAGACACCATTTTCGTAACTAGGTCATACGGAATCTTATCAAACATCTCAAAGAACTGTTTGATATCCTTCTCCCCCGCCTTCAAAGACAAAATCAAATTTGCGATTAGAGTCTTATCGTAGCTTCCTCTTTTAGCCAGATCTATTGCCGCCGTAATGTAGGATTCAAATGCTTTGAGTGGATGTGCATCAACATTTAGTGAGGAAATATAATTATTAATCGCATCTATCATTTCATCTACTGACTGATAACGATCATCAGGCCTATCCTTTGTTGCCCTCCTAATTATATACGTCAAAGATGGCGGCAGTATGGTGTCGTTGATCAGAATTGGATTTTCGCCCGTGAGGATATTATACAACATCTTCCCCAGCTGGTACACGTCGCCTCTTCGATCAGCATTTTTAGTGCCTCCCGGAATCTTATATTCGGGCGGTATATATCCTTCAGTGCCCATAAATATATTGGACGAAGTAAGAATGGTGCTCTCCCTCGTCTCAAACACCCCCAAGCCGAGATCGGAAACAACCACAACGTTGTTATTCATTACCAATACATTAGAAGCTTTAATATCTCTATGAAATTGATTGGCAGTGTGGATCGCCTTAATACCCTCACAAACCAGCAGAAACACTCTTAAAGCAAATAAATGATCATTTACAAGTTTAGGCAAATAAGACTCTAAGGTGCCTTTTGCCAATTCCATAGTGAAATAAAATGGTTGAGTAGTTAGGTTTAAATCCAATAACTTGACCACATTCTGATGACTTACGCCCGCCATTAACCGAACTTCTCGGACGAATCGCTTGAGGTCCTCGGGATCAGAGGAGGTACAAATTTTCAGCGCTTTCATCTCACCAGTTGCAATTTCCCTAACTTGAAAAACTTCACCAAATCCGCCAGCACCTTTAGATGCAATTACTTCATATTTTTCGTCTATAGTTGTGCCAATCATATTATTGATTACTTTCTATGTTTAATAACAATTACCTAGGTTATGCGCTCAGAATGACTTGCTTTGAAACAAATATAACTAAATCGCAAATCGCATCAAAAGTAGAACTCAATCTATTTTCAGCATGAACCTCCCCCTGAAACTTTCTAACAGATATATTTGTGTAAAGTGCAACATATTCCTTATTTCGGAACAGACTAGCTCAATTGAGGCTACAAGTTGTTAAATCTTATATCTAGAGATTACGTTCTGATTAAAAAAATTTCTAAATTACCTTTCTTTAAAGCCATGTTATTGGAAACATTATGCTCACAATCTCCAGACCAACTACCATTACTTCGAAAAAAATATATCAAACATCTCAAGGAAAGGCCTATAACCTCGCCCAAATGAATTCAAACGACTTTGCAAATATGGTCTTTTGGGTATATAAAATCGAGGTAAACACCGGCACTTTTTCAAAATTGTTTGATGACATCGCAATCATGAAAGCTACTAGGGATTTTGGGCGTGATTGTGTGCTTTATCAAAATGGTATTATGAAAGGAGCTATACAGTGCAAACATACTACTTCAAGCACATCCATGACTGAAGAGGTATTCCTTAAAGAATTTTCTAAATTTATATTATATAGTATAAAATTCCCGAAAAAGGTAGCCTTAGTTCAGGACTTTGTCTATTACGTTGCCAGTTCGGGAGGCTTTGATGAAAAAGTCATTAATCTGATGAAAGATGCAAATTCAATTTCTACAAATGCTAAATTCAAAAAATTCACGAAAGAAAATATAAATAGCCATAAGGGTCTAAACGGTCTTGTCTACAGCAAGATTAGCCAGCAGATGTCTGACGCGATAAGACTCCTTAAACTGGAAAGGATTGACAGTGCTGATATCAACATACATTTGCACCAACCTGCCCAACACTCTGTAGTGAAAACATTCTTTGATACCTACCAACACTTGGTTTACTGAACAAACGAATAAGCATGCAGTATACAATGATTTCCTGAACTGTATTTTGAATGAAATTTAGTCAAGAATCATGCAAAATATCATTATTAATTCTTAACTTTGTTTTGAAAGGGAAATGTTATGTCAAAATTAAACGATTTAAAAAGCCATTTAAGGAAAGGAAATATCTATAAGAGGGATGAACTGCAAAAGTGGTCAAGTTCTATTGACAGACATCTTTCTGAGCTTACCGGCGATGGCATTTTGAAAAAGGTTGGCCCGGGGCTATACCATTTTCCGAAGAAGAATGCTTTCGGTTTTGAACCGCCTGCGGATCAGTTGCTGATCAAGAAATTTTTGGACAACGACAATTTTCTGATTACTTCCTTCAACTCCTTTAACGCATTGGGAGTGGGAACTACACAACTGTACAATAAGCAGATCGTTTACAACCACCTGCGTAGCGGAGATATTAGACTAGGCAACAAATTGTTCACTTTCAAAAAAAAATCAGCCTTTCCAAAGAAGCCTAGCCAGGAGTTTCTGGTAGTTGACCTGATCAATAACCTAGATTACCTAGCAGAAGATCAACCGAAAATACTTGAAACGGTCTTAAAAAAAGTGATGAGCTTAGATAAGCATTCCCTAGGGCACGCCATTGAGAAATATGGTACACCGCGTACACGAAAACTATTGGCTACGGCCTAACCCACTACTGGCACAAATATATGAGTACAACATTCCTTCATCAGCGAAAGGATTTTAAAAGCCTGATTAGTACATTATCTGCAGAGAGAGGCATACTTGAGGCCCTGGTCGAAAAAGATTACTGGATCATGCATGTGCTTTATGGCATGAAAAACTTGGGCCTAAATTTTGAGCTCAAAGGGGGACCTCACTTTCGAAGGGGTTTAAGATTATCGACAGATTTTCAGAGGATATTGATTTACATATTACTCCGCCGAAAGCATTTATTGACGAGACTGGTATAAAGGTGAATGAAAACCCCAAATCCAATGGCAAAAATATCGTTGATAACCGGATGAAGTTCTTCGATTGGCTGACAGATTACATCCGCATCGATGGCATCATCGCGGAACGTGACACTGAGTTCGATGACAAGAACGGAAGAAACGGAGGGATCAGGCTTAAGTATGATGGCTTTTTTGGATCTGTTCCCGGAATCAAAGATGGGATATTGCTAGAGGTTGGCTTCGCCAAGGTTACCCCAAATGAAAACGTTCATATCAGTTCATGGATGTATGATAAGGCAAGTGAGGTTAAGCTCAAGATGACTGCCAACCGGGCCATGGACATTGCCTGTTATCATCCCGGTTATACCCTTGTCGAAAAACTCCAGACCATTGTTACCAAGTTCCGTGTGGAACAGGGAGCGGATAGCGGTGGACCGAAGGTGAACTTTATGAGGCAATACTACGATGTCTATCGGCTCTTGCAGCGAGATGATATTCAAAAGTTTATTGCAACACAGGCTTATCTTGATCATAAACTCGATTGGTTCCCAGAAGTAGATCTTGATGTACCATTATCTGAGAAGGAGGCATTCCTACTCACCGATAATAAAATTAGGGAGGATTTTAAGAATCGTTATATAGGAACTTCTGGGCTTTATTATCAGGGCCAGCCAGATTTTGACGAAATATTGGAGTATATACAAGCCAACTTAGAAAAGTTAGGCTAAATGACCACAGCCCATAGTATAAAGCATTT
>Ga0215275_1047_pt1 | contig 46554 bp, 47 predicted proteins | sample ZER3_100Endo4_M3_FD_182623 | JGI IMG/M metagenome (GOLD analysis project Ga0215275, IMG submission 182623) | Enriched cells of freshwater protists from Biology Centre CAS, Ceske Budejovice, Czech Republic - ZER3_100Endo4_M3 | ecosystem: Environmental > Aquatic > Freshwater > Unclassified ...
CATCGTTTTCAATCCGCCTTATGATGAGCGTTTAGATATTCATATGGAAAGATTCTACGCAAATATTGGCGATACTTTAAAGAAAAACTATCCAGGAACAAACGCTTGGTTTATTACAGCCAATCTAGAAGCCTTAAAATTCGTGGGACTAAAACCTTCAAGAAAAATCAAACTTTTCAACGGAAGCCTTGAAGCACGTTTGGTAAAATACGAAATGTACGAAGGAAGTAAGAGAACGAAATTTCAAGTTTAAGATACTAAGTTGCTAAGATTCTAAGGTTCTAAGTTTTTAATTTTAGGACGAAAAAAGCTCTTAGCAATCGAAAAAAATAATTTAAGATTTAAGAATTTTAAACAGTTAAGAAAAAACTTAGCATCTTAGAACCTTAGAATCTTAGCAACTCAAAAAAAACACATGTCAAAACTACAACTACGAGCTTTTTTATATCAATTAGCAGCTTTTGCAATCCTTTTTCTTTTATTTAGATATTTGATTGCTGCTTACACAGGATTAACTGGAATTTGGATTCCGATGACGGCGTTTGTAATTGGAACTATTATTGGACCTAAATTTCAAGCTGTAAGAACCAAAGACGGTGAAAAGCTTTTTATGAAATGGCTTTTTATAAAAGGAATCAAAGAAATTCAATAATGTAATAATTAGATATGAGGAAAATTGGACTTATTGGAGGAATCAGCTGGGTTTCTACTTCAGATTATTATACTTTAATTAATAAAGGAATTAATGAAAAACTTGGCGGACTCAATTTCTCTGAGTGTTTGATTTACTCTTTTAACTATGCTGATATTAAAAAGAATAACGATACAAACGATTGGGATTCTACTTTTAATATGCTTTTAAAAGCAGCAGAAATTTTGCAATCGGGCGGGGCAGAAGCGATTCTTTTATGCGCCAATACCATGCATTTAATTGCTGATAGATTGCAACAAGCTATTGATATTCCTCTCATTCATATTGCAGAAGAAACAGCAATTGAAATTCAGAAAAAGGAAATTAGAAAAGTAGGTTTGTTAGGAACGAAATTCACAATGGAATTAGATTTCTTCAAAGACAAACTTGCGGAAAAAGGAATTGAAGCCATAATTCCTGCGAGTGAAGAAGTTAAAGATTTTATTCATTATACCATTTTCGAAGAATTGGGAAGAGGAATCGCATCAGAAGAAACAAAAAAACGTTATCTGGAAATTGCAAATGAATTAATCAAAAATGGAGCAGAAGGAATTATTTTAGGATGTACTGAAATTCCGTTAGTAATAAAAGAAGGAGATTTAAGTGTTCCTATTTTTGATACGACTTTAATACATACGCAAGCGGCAATTAATTTTCAATTGTTATAAAAAAAGATGCTAAGTTGCTAAGATACTAAGGTTCTAAGTTTTTCTCAGTAGCGTAAAAATAAAAAAGCCTCAAATTCATTCTTGAATTTGAGGCTTTTTTTACTTAGTATCTTAGAACCTTAGCATCTTAGCAACTAAAAAAGAACTATTTTTTCTTCTTAGGTTCTTCTTTTTTTGCTGTTTCAGACGCCATTGTCTTTTTCTTGTAAATAGGAATAAAATAAGAAACCGTATAATTAAAACCGATTCCAAAACTTCCATCATAAGTTCTGTTAAAACCTGGAATATAAAGGTTTTCGAAATTAGTAGGCTCTTTATTAGTTGTCAGAAGTTTAAGCTGAACGCCAAATCCAACAAATACATTTTTAACCACTTGTGCTTTCAATCCTAGCGCAACTTCAATCCAAGTAGCTGTAAGTCCGCTGTATTTTTCGTTCGTTGCTATTGCAGGCAATTCTCCCCAATACGGATTCGGATTGTAGATTTTATAACTATGCAATTCTTGAGCAAAATTACTAAATCCACCACGCAATCCTATTGTGATAAGATTTTCCATATCAAGCCAGTTCTGATAAAAGTTATAATCAAAACCTGCTTTTATGTACGTTCCATTAGCTGTAGAGGTTAAACGGTCGTCTTCTGTAGTTTTATCTTCGTAGCCTAATTCTGCTGCTAAATAATATTTTTTTGTTAATCGCCAATCCCCAACAAATTCAACTCCTTTGTAATCTTTATCATAAAGTCCGCGAGTAAGTTTGTATAAATCAACACCAACACGAAGTCCGTAGCGATCTGTTTTTACAACGCTGTCTTTTAGCGTTTCTTGAATTTCTGGTTTTGCAGTTGCTGGTTTAACTTTTTCTGTTTTTGGCTTTTTAGGCACTATTGTGTCCTTATTTTTAGAAATCTCCGGTACATCCTGAGCATGACCTAAAAACATTGAAAACAATAATAAAAGACTAGAAAAATACGTCAATGTGTGTTTCATCTTCAGATTCAATGTTATAGATTTTTATATTAATATCAGCCATCCAAGGAGTATCTCCGTCTGGATCTGTTTGTACAAGTGGAAGAGTGTTTCTTAGCTGAAAAATGGTTTTAAAGCCACAAGCTCTAGAAACATACACATTTTGAGTAGTGTAGTTAAATTTAATAACATCAGTATTGATTGATGTAGGATTTAACGAGTTATTGATAAATTTGAAAGTAGATGTACTGTCAGTTATCTTTAATGGAATTGATATCTTACTACCACTAGTTACATACCTTAATGAATCGTCTTCTGCAAGGCTTTCGTTAAAAACAATTCCCTCTTTCATATCATCACCAATAACTTTTAAATTGGTCACATTTTTTGTTTTTGTCGGATTAGAAATATCATAAAATGTCATAACCAATCTAGGTGTAGTTGGAGTATTGGCATCGCAAATATCATCTTTCTCGCAGCTGGATAAGCCAAAAGTAAAGAGTAGTAAAAGAGAGATTATTTTTTTCATTTATTTTTTATCGAAGTTCTAAAAGTACAACATTTTCAACATGATGCGTCTGCGGAAACATATCTACAGGTCTCACTCGTGTCACTTTGTATTTTTCATCCATTAAAGCCAAATCACGTGCTTGAGTTGCAGAATTACAGCTTACATAAACAACTCTTTTAGGAGCGATTTTTAAGATTTGCTCTACAACATCTTTATGCATTCCGTCGCGAGGTGGGTCTGTAATAATAACGTCTGGTTTTCCGTGCTGTGCAATAAAAGCTTCATTGAAGACTACTTTCATGTCACCAACAAAAAACTCACAATTCGTAATATTATTGCGTTCTGCATTGGCTTTAGCATCAAGAATAGCTTCTGGAACACTTTCTACTCCAATTACTTTTTTTGCTTTTTTAGAAACAAACTGAGCAATTGTTCCCGTTCCTGTATATAAATCGTAAACAGTTTCATTTCCTGTAAGTCCAGCAAAATCTCTTGTGATTTTATATAACTCGTAAGCTTGGTCAGAGTTGGTTTGGTAGAAAGATTTAGCGTTAATGCTGAATTTTAAACCTTCCATTTCTTCCAAAATGTAGTTTCTTCCTTTGTAAAGAATTACATCCTGATCATAGATTGTATCGTTTGGTTTTCCGTTTACAACATATTGTAATGAAGTAATTTCTGGGAATTTCTCGTATAAATGGTCAAGAATTAATTCTCTATTTTCTTTATCTTCTTCAAAAAACTGAATTAAAACCATGATTTCGCCAGTAGAAACCGTACGAACCATAACAGTTCTTAATAATCCTGAATGTTCTCTCGGATTGAAAAAAGCTAAATTGTGCTCGTTTGCAAAAGCTCTGATTTCATTACGAATAGCGTTTGAAGGATCTTCTTGTAAATGACATTTATTGATGTCAAGAATTTTATCCCACATTTTAGGGATATGGAATCCTAATGCATTTCTATTTCCTAAATCTTCAGTGCTTCCAATTTCTTTTTCTGTTAACCAGCGGCTGTTAGAAAAAGAAAATTCCATTTTATTTCTATAGAAAAACTGTTTTTCAGAACCTAAAATATCTTCAAATTCTGGAAGTTCGATTTTTCCTATTCTTTGTAAGTGATTTTTAACTTCATTTTGTTTAAATGCAAGCTGCTGGCTGTATTTCATATTTTGCCATTTGCAACCTCCGCATACTCCAAAATGTTCGCAGATTGGCTCTACTCTATATTCAGATAATTCGTGAAATTTTACAGCTTTACCTTCGTAATAAGCTTTTCTTTTCTTTAATGTCTGTACGTCTACAACATCTCCAGGTACCACATTCGGAATAAAGATTACTTTTCCGTCAGGTGCTTTGGCTACTGAAACTCCTTTTGCACCAGCATCAAGAACTTGAATTTGATGAAAGACAATTTTGTCTGTATTTTTTCTTCCCATAGCGCAAAAATAAGCCTTTGAAAACTTTTACAAATTTAATTTTAGAAAAAATTTAGAAATTCTTCAAAATATTAGTTTAATTGAGTATAAAAGTTAATTTTGTTTATGTAATAAACCCAATAAAATTACATATTAACCTACTATTTTTTTCTTTTTATGAAGTTGTATCATAAGCTCTCACAAATCAGCTTTCTTAAAAAAAGTTATGCTTTTAAATTTCTATTTGTTGCTTTTATCGGAATTCATATTCCCTTAATCGGAATCTTGTTTTTCGTTTTATTTTTCGAACACAAGATATCATCTGCTTCAATTCTTGTTTTTTCTTTAATTATGACATTGCTGGCAACGGCGATAACACTTTTGGTTTTAAATAGATTGATTAAGCCAATTGCCACAGCCTCAAAAGCTTTGGATGACTACAGAGCTTCTAGGAAACTCTCTGCTTTACCAACAGAATATACAGATGAAGCAGGATTGCTTTTGTGTAACATTCAGGAATCTATTAATGAAGCCGAAAATTTTATTAATGAAAAACAGGATCTGATCTATATGCTTTCGCATGATTTGAAGAATTTTGCTGGAAATCCACAAGGTTTAGCGAAATTGATTATAAGTGAAAATCCATCAGAATCTGTTACAAATTTGGCTGAATTGATTTGCGAATCGACGGATCTGCAATTTAGATATATCGAAAATTTCATCAAATTGCTAAAAGAACAAGACGAAATAGCAAAAGTAAACCAAGAGATTAAGTTGGTTTCATTTTCTAAGATTCTTCCTTTTATCAACGAACAAGTAGAACAGCGATTGTTGGATAAAAACATCAGAATGGATTTAGTTCTGGAATGTGCCGAAGCTAACTTGAAAATAGACGAAGGGCTTTTGGTTCAGGTTTTGGTAAATTTAATCAGCAATGCAGTTAAGTTTTCTTATTTTGATAGTGAAATTAAAGTTAAAATCTTTTCTGAAGATTCAAAATTGGTTTTCACAGTAAAAGATAACGGAATGGGATTCGATAAAAACCAAATTGAAGAACTATTTAAAAAATTCACTAAAATGAGCCGACTAGGAACTGCAAGTGAAGGTTCTACCGGAATTGGATTGTATTTGTGCAAAAAAATAATTGAAAGAAACAAAGGCCGACTGACCGCATCGAGCGAAGGAAAAAATAAAGGTGCGGAGTTTAAAATTGAATTTGATGTTTAAAAAATTAAGGTTACTAAAATTTTGCTATAAATCTTAGTAACCTTAAATGATGTTAATTTTCAGGAGGACCGTATTTTATAACTGGTTTTCCGTCTTTACATTCTATTTGAGATGGAATCAAAGCTGGTATTTGCATTGGCATGCAATCAGATAAAACACCCCATTTTACATTAAATTTTCCTTTTGCAACAATGTATTCGTCAACTTTCTTTTGAAAAACAGCGGCATCTATTTGTTTATTGTACAAAATGTATGAAGAGCAATTGGAATTGCCGAATTTCGTAAACGCCCATTCCTCTGGATTGGTGCAAGTTTTTGAATTGATTTGAGAATACGCTACAATTTCGTTATACATTTTCTCAAGTCTTGCAGATTCTTCTTCTCGAGTGGTTTCATCACTGCTACAAGAAAAGCATAGTAGCGACACAACAAATAATATAAAACTTAGGTTTTTCATGGTTAATGATTTTTTGATTAGTTTTATTATTAGATGTGCTAATATAGAAAAGGTTGCGTGAAAGTTGTAAGAAATCTTTCCTTAGAAGTTTTAGTCTTTTAAGATGCTGAAACGTGAAAAATTTCAACATCTTAAGAGATATTATATATGATTTACCAAACCTGATGAACAGAAGGTTTAATAAGATCGCTGTAGATTTTGTTCATTGCAGCAATTTGTTCTGAAGTTAATTTTGGAGTATCATAAACTGATAAATTCGATAAAACGTGTTCTGTTTTTGATGCGCCCGGAATAATACAGCTGACTTCATTAAAACTCAAAATCCATTGAAGTGCAATTGCCGCTAGATTTTTTGATTCTGGAAATAAAGCTTTTAATTCTTCAACAGCTTTTAAACCTAATTCGTAATCAATTCCAGAGAAAGTTTCTCCTTTATCGAAAGCTTCTCCATTGCGATTAAAATTTCGGTGATCTTGAGGTTCAAAAGTTGTTTTTGAATCGAATTTGCCTGTTAAAAGTCCACTTGCTAATGGAACTCTCGCAATGATTCCGATATCTTTCTTTTTGGCTTCCGCGAAAAATAACTCAGAAGGACGCTGACGAAACAAATTGAAGATAATTTGAACCGTAGTTACATTCGAATATTCAATTGCTTTTAAAGCTTCTTCAACTTTTTCAACACTTACGCCAAGATTAAGAATTTTTCCTTGTTCTTTTAATCGGTCAAAAAGTTCAAATATTTCTGGACGATAGTAAACCTCTGTAGGCGGACAATGCAATTGAATCAAATCCAATGTTTCTAATCCGGTTCTTTTTAAACTGTCTTCAACAAATTTCTGAAGCACTTTTGGCGTATATCCTTCATTAACATGCGGATTGATTTGGCGTCCGCATTTTGTAGCAACAAAAATACGTTCAGAACGAGAGCGAACGACTCTTCCAACAGCAGTTTCGCTTAATCCGTTTTCATAAACATCAGCAGTATCAATAAAGTTTACGCCATTATCGATAGCAGTATTCAAAAGTTCGTCGGCTGTTTTATCATCAAAACCCGATCCCCATTTTCCGCCAACTTGCCAAGTACCAAGCGAAATTTCAGATATATTAAAGTTTGTTTTTCCTAGTTTTCTGTAGTTCATTTTTTTTTTAGGTTCAAAGGTTCATAGTTGCAAAGGGATAAAGGTTTTTATGGGGAAGTGAAAACTTTGCCCCTTTGTGCCTCTGTCACTTTGTTCCTTTTTTAGTCAAACAAATCCGAAGATAGATATCTATCGCCTCTATCGCAGATAACGGCAACGACAACTCCAGATTCTAATTTTTCTGCGATTTTTAAGGCAACTGCAACAGAACCTCCGCTGCTCATTCCTGCAAAAACGCCTTCTTCTAGTGCAAGTCTTTTGGTCATGGCACGCGCTTCTTCTTCGCTCACATCGACAACCGTGTCCACTTTAGAAGCATCGAAAATTTTAGGAAGATATTCCTGCGGCCATTTACGAATTCCAGGTATCTGAGAACCGTCACTTGGTTGTGCGCCAACAATCTGAACGTTTGGATTCTTCTCTTTCAAATAAGTAGAAGTCCCGATAATAGTTCCCGTTGTTCCCATTGCAGAAACGAAATGCGTTACCGTTCCGTCAGTGTCATTCCAAATTTCAGGTCCTGTTGTTTTGTAATGCGCTTTCCAGTTATCATCGTTAGCAAACTGGTTTAGCATTAAATAACCGCCTTGCGCTACTTTTTTATCAGCATAATCTCTAGAACCGATAATTCCTTCGCTTGCAGGCGTAAGAATCACCGTCGCGCCATAAGCACGCATAGTTTGAGTTCGCTCTTTTGTAGAATCTTCTGGTAAAACCAATTCGATTTCGATCCCAAATAATTGAGCAATCATGGCAAGAGCGATACCAGTGTTTCCGCTGGTTGCTTCAATTAATTTATCTCCTTTTTTGATGTCGCCTCTTTCTAATGCGGCAGCAATCATATTGTAGGCTGCTCTGTCTTTTACACTTCCGCCAGGATTATTTCCTTCGAGTTTCAGTAAAAGTTTTACATTTTTATTTTGAACTAGATTGACTGTTTCCATTAATGGAGTATTGCCAATTAGGTTTAATAATTTATGTGAATTCATGTTATTTTTTTTTCTTTGATTTTAACTTCAGTAGTAGTGGTGTTTAAAACGATAGAATCTGCTGGAATCGATTTGGTAACCCATGCATTTCCTCCAACAACACTGTTTTTTCCAATTACAGTTTCTCCGCCAAGAATTGTTGCATTGGCATAAATGCAAACATTCGCTTCAACAGTCGGATGTCTTTTCGCATTTTTCATTTCCTTGCTTACGCTTAATGCACCAAGCGTAACACCCTGATAAATTTTTACATGTTTTTTGATAATGGTAGTCTCACCAATTACGATACCTGTTGCATGATCGATAAAAAATGGCGATGCAATATGGGCTCCTGCATGAATATCTGTACCTGTGATTCTGTGTGCGTATTCGCTCATTAATCGAGAAAAAAGCAGTAAGTCAAGATGATACAATTCGTGGCTCAATCTGTAAATTGCAATTGCGTAAAACCCAGGATAACCCAAATAGACTTCATCAATACTGTTTGAAGCTGGGTCATTTTCAAGAATATATTCGGCATCTTGATTTAGCTTTTCTAAAACCCCAGGAAGTTTTTCTAAAAAGCGATCCCAAATAGATTCGCATAAATTTTGAGGTTTTTTGCAGGCCAAAACAGCAATTTCTTTAAAACGAAACTCCAATTCGTCAATGCTTTCGTCTAATGCCGCGTTTGAATCAAACAGAGTGTAAAAAAGCTTTTCTGTAAAATCTTCTGTTTTGGTTTTAATGCCGTAATTTATGTGTGAGTGGCTTTTTAAAGCTCTTATATTTTGTATGATATTTTCTTTTGTCACAATGGTAAAAATGAATGAATAATTTTGGAACGTTAAAAGTAAGGCGTTTTTTGGAAATAAAATCACGATTTAACTAAAGAAATTTTCTTTGCAAAGTGAGATTTGTGATAAAAAATGAATTGCAAACTCTTCTTTTTTATAGAATTCTTAAGAAGTTAATTGCGTAAATTAGCTCCTAAAACATATTGAAATGAAAAACAATCAAACATTTAAAAGTGCAATTTCTGGACTCTCTTTTGATGAAAAGGAGAAAGTTTGCGGTAGATCGATACACGATCCAATTTTAGGATTAATTAAGAAAGAATATCCTGATTTTTGTGCCGATGACTGTATTGCTATTAAAGAATTAAATGTTTATCGTCAAAAATATATTTCAAATTATCTTTCAACAGAAATCGGAGCGCTTTCGGCAATGGAAGAGAATGTTATTTCGTCATTAAAAGAGGATAAATCGATTGTAAGCATTGTTGAAGATGAAGAAGAAGTTAGAAATTTAGGACAAAGAGTTGCCGATAAAGTGGCTGATTTTGGAGGAAGCTGGACTTTTATTATTTCGTTCGTCGTTTTTATTTCAGTATGGATTGGTGCAAATGTTTTTATTTTTTTAAATAAAGGTTTTGATCCGTATCCATTTATTTTACTGAATTTAATTCTTTCTTGCGTTGCAGCTCTGCAGGCGCCAGTAATTATGATGAGTCAAAATCGTCAGGAAGAAAAAGATCGTAATCGTGCTAAAAAAGATTATATGATTAATCTGAAATCGGAATTAGAGATTCGATTGATTCATGATAAAATCGATCATTTAATTATGCACCAACAGCAAGAATTAATCGAAATTCAGAAAGTCCAAATCGAGATGATGAACGATATTTTGAATCAGATTAAAAAATAAATGTTGTTTGAAATTACAAATTCTAAAAAAGACCGAAGCGATTTTTAAAATCAAAGTCTAAAAATAAAAGTGTTTAAAATAATAGCCGACAAGCATAAAAACGAAATTAACTACAGCAATGTTCCAGATGATTTTTTTGTAATTTCTAGACTTATCCAAGAAATGAAGTGCTATAAAAATGAAGAGTATAAGGAAGGTATAAATGGCAGGATACATTTTAAAAGCAGCCAAAAAATCGCCTTGAAAAAGTAAGAATAAAGACCGCTGAAATCCGCACCCTAAACAGTCATAATCAAAGAAGGTTTTGAACAGGCAAGGAATCATATATTTCTCTAAACTCATGACAGATCTTTTTGCAATTTTACTAAAAAAATATGACAAACCTTTGGAGTATTGTAGAAGTAGTACTTGAAAGTTTTATACTTTTGAAATCTTAAAACAGAGAATAGATGAAAACTTTTAAAATTATAATAATGATTCTTGCGATATCAGTTGCGTTTTACGAGCAGGTTTCAGAAGAAAAAAACATCTATATCATGATTGCTGCAATTGTAGTTTTCATGTTCGGAATGATGCAATTGAGTGCTAAAACACCAAGTAAAAATAACGATAAAGAAGAGTAGAATGCTTGCAAAAGGAGATAAGGTTTCTGTACTCGATGAAGCCATAAATGGAACGGTGGTTTCGGTTAAAAACAACGAAGTTTTGATTGAAACTGAGGATGGATTTATGATGACATTTTTAGTCAATGAATTACTTAAGATTCAAGATTCCAGTAATTTAATGAATTATATTAAAAGAATTAATTTAGATGAAGTCGTAAAAGAGAAAACGGAACCAAAACCAAGAAGTTTTGTTAAAGAAAAGAAAGACAAACGTGAGGTTGGTGTACCAGAATTTGATTTACACATCGAAAAATTGGTTCCAAATAAACGCGGAATGTCCAATTATGATATTTTGACTTTACAGACAGAAACTGCAAAAAGACACATCGAATTTGCGATACGAAACCGCATTCCGAAAATCGTTTTTATTCATGGCGTTGGTGAAGGAATTTTAAAAGCCGAACTTGATTTTTTATTGGGTCGTTATGATGGAATTGATTTCCACGATGCCAATTATCAAAAGTATGGCCTCGGAGCAACCGAAGTTTATATAAGACAAAACAATAAATAATAAAGCTCATTTCAAGTAAATAAGACTTCATTATAAAGCATAAAAAAACGTCTGCTTTTTGTTCTGATTTATTCTTAAAATCATTTCAAAAAGCAGACGTTTTTTGTAAGAATTATTTTTTTTAAAGAATCATGTTTTTAGTTGGTTGTTTGTCGGTCAATTTTTCCTAGAACGAAACTGCTTCCAAGTTTAAAGTTGCTATTTCCTTTTGCTAAAATTACATTTTTAAGTACAATTGTGTGCGTGTAAACTTGTCCTATTGCATTAGTTGATACAGTAGTGGTTACTTCTATAATTCCGCTTGTATTAGCTACACCCAGTTGCCCTGTCCATGTTTCGTCAATTGCAGGAGAACTTGGTTGTACTTTAGCACAAATAAAGGCAGGTGTAATAGATCCAGTTTCTGCTAATGCAGTTCTGTAAAATACTTTATTTTGTGTTGCAGTTATTAAACTTGTACGTGGCTGGTTACTAGCCGTTACTTCATTGACAAGTAATGCAGGATCGATATCATCAATTGATAAATAGAAGGTATTATTGTAATTGTATACCCTACCGATTTCATCACACTCATAAGCAGAGCCGTTTGGATTGGTTTTAAAAGTTAGATTGGCAGGTGTTACGGTAGTATTATATGTTCCAAATTTAAATTCTGCTTCTGTTTGATTTCCTGCTGGTTTTGCAAATGTTATGTTTCTAAAAACAATGGTATGCTCATAACCAGTAATTCTAGTTCCTCCATCATCAGGATTATTTTTTGGAGCTATTTGTTTAGTCGTAATTTCTATTACTCCATCAATTCCAAGCCATTCTTCAGTTACTTTTGGTGTGCTTGGTGGAATAAGACCGCAGATGTTTTCTTTGGAAACAGTTCCATCATAAGCTCTGTAAACAACTCGGTATGATCCGTTGCCTTTTGCATCTATTGTATAAGTGTACGTCCCCTCATCATTAATAATTGCTCCTTCAGGCATTTGCAATAAAAGGGCTTCTTGAGATTTTATTTTATAAATCAAGGCATTTGTTAAAGGATCACAGGCTGTTGACTCTTGGACATCTGCAAAATCTATTTTATCTACAGTTAAATCTCCATCGTCGCATCCATTCAAAAAAAGAGCAAACAATAGGAGGGCAGCATATTTTTTCATCGTAAAATTTATTTGGGTCAAAAATAGTGAAAAAATTGCCAGATTATATTTAAGTTTTCACAATTGATATTTCTTAACTTTGTAGCGATGAAAAAAGTATATCTAGATAATGCCTCAACAACTGCAATGCGTCCTGAAGTGATTCAGGAAATGACGAAAATCATGCTTGAGGATTACGGAAATCCATCGTCTACGCATAGTTTTGGGCGAAACGGTAAAACAATATTAGAGCTTTCAAGAAAGAGCATTGCTAAGCATTTAAATTGCACTGCTCAAGAAATTATTTTTACTTCTGGCGGAACTGAAGCTGACAATTGGATTCTTCGCTCTGCGGTTGAAGATTTAAAAGTAGAAAGAATCATTACTTCAAAAATTGAACACCATGCAGTTTTACATACTATTTGGGCACTTCAAGAAGAATATAATATCCAAGTTGATTACGTTAAAGTAAATCCAGATGGGAGCTTAGATTTAACGCATTTGTCTAATTTATTGTCTGACGAAAAAAAGACAATTGTGAGTTTAATGCACGTTAACAACGAAACAGGAACTATTTTAGATTTGGATCGTGTGAGCTTGATTTGTAAGCAATATAATGCTTTGTTTCATTCTGATACAGTTCAGTCTATCGGAAAAACCGAAATCGATCTGCAAAAGACTCCTATTGATTTTATTTTGGCAAGTGCGCATAAATTTCACGGACCAAAAGGTATCGGATTTGCTTTCATTCGAAAAAACTCTGGTTTACAGCCATTGCTTTTTGGAGGAGAACAAGAAAAAGGTCTTCGAGCAGGAACCGAAGCGGTGCATCAAATCGCCGGAATGGCAAAAGCTTTGTCTATTTCGTATGAAAAATTAGAGGAAGAAAGAATATATATATTAGGTTTGAAAAACTATCTGATAGAGCAGTTAGAAATCCATTTTCCAGATTTTAGAATTAATGGAAAAAAAGATGATTTCTATAATATCATCAATATCATTCTGCCTTTTTCATCAGACAAAACTTCGATGCTGCTTTTTAGTTTAGATATGAAAGGAATTGCGGTTTCTAGAGGAAGCGCTTGCCAATCTGGAAGCATTAAGCCTTCTCATGTTTTAAATGAAATGCTTTTGGAGAATGATTTAAAATTGCCAAATCTCCGAATTTCATTTAGTCATTACAACACCAAAGAAGATATCGATTGGCTGATTGAAAGCCTTAAGGTTGTTTAAAGTTTCAGGTTTCAAGTTTGATGTTCTGTTTTAAACTTGAAACCTGAAATAAAAACTATTTTCTAATAACTTTTACCTGCGAATCGTTGGTTAATTTGATTATTGTAGACGATTTTCCGTTGATTTTATCTTGGTTTAATTTTACTACGTAATCAACTCCATTAATAATCTCTGGACTAATGTCTTTGAAAGCAATTGGTGTAGGTTGTCCTGAAATATTTGCAGAAGTAGAAACCAAAGGTTTTTTCATTCTCTCCATCAATTTGTAGCAGAAAGGTTCTTTTACCAATCTAACTCCTAGAGATTTGTCGGCAGCTATAATATTGGGAGCAACGTTTCTTGCGTTATCAAGAATTAAAGTGGTTGGTTTGTCTGATAGGTCCCAGATTTGCCAAGCAACTTCAGGAATGTCTTTAAATACGTTGTAGATCATCTTTTCACCATTCACTAAAACAATCATACTTTGTGTTTCGGCGCGCTGTTTTAATTTGTAGATTTTAGCAACAGCTTCAGCATTGGTAGCGTCACAGCCAATTCCCCAAACCGTATCTGTCGGATACAAAATTATACCTCCGTTTTTAATTACCTCGTATGCGTTGATGATTTCCTCGTTCATTTTACAAATTATATTTTAAGATTACAAAGTTATAAATTTTACTTGTAATTGTTTTTTTATAGTGTTTGTAAAAGCGAAGTGCTTATGATTCCGAATTTACTATTGATTGTCTTTTAGAATAACATGATTTGTCCAGCCTTTCAAAGTATATTTCTCTAGGATTGGATCTGGTATTTTTTGATATTCATTTTCAAAAAAAGCCATTGGTATGATTGGATTTTTTTCGTCAATAATTAAAATGTTATTGGGATTATAAAAATCGTAATTTTTAATGTCCGAATTTGTGGTGATAAGTTTTTTCTCTAAGCCTAAACTTTCAAAAACTCTAAATGTTAGTCCGCTTTGGCCAAGTCGATTGATGTCTAAAAGTACTTTTGAACGGTTAATGTAATCGTTAACTTCGCTTAAAGGCATGTGACTTCTTATGTATGTAATATTTTCATCATTGTCTTTCTGTTTTTTATCATAAACAATGAATTTGAATTTTGAATTCTGCGAAGCTAAATTGGCTGCGATTCTTTTTAATATCGGAAGCCTTTTATCAATTGAACTGATATTAAAAACGTCATATTCGAATTCAGTTGAAGTAGTTGCGTTTTTTGAATTGTAAATCCAATTTGAAGCGAATTTTAAATTGAAATTTGCACAATCTTCTTTTTCGAACGAAAAAACTTCATCAAAGCAATGAAGAACTCGTTTGATTTTTGGACAACGATAAATATTATCGTTAAAGAATCCGATTGATTTTTTAGTGTAATTTTTAAATTCTAAAATGCTTTCAGGAGTTATAAAGTCTCCTTTTATTGTCAAAATCACATCTTGAGTCTGATCGTTCTTTTTTAATTCATTGATGATTTCTTTTCCATAATGCTGATGCTTCAAATTAGTTTTAAAGAACGCTTTTAAAATAACATTATAGGCTTTATGAAATACCGACGGATATTTGTATTTGAAAGTATTAAAATCAATATGACGAACAGTATGTCCCTGTTTTTCTAAGTCTACAGCTATATGTTTGTTGAGTCCCCAGTTGTCTAAACTTATAAGAGTAATATGCATTATCTTCGAAATAGTTTTTATTAGTTGGTAAAACTAGCTAAATTTGCTGAAACAATTTTTATGATTTTAAGATTAAATCGCGGATATGAAAAATTTGAAAATATTCTTCTCGAATATATTCGTTTTTTCAATACAAAAGGAGAGGACTTTGTAATTGGTCAGCGCAATCAGATAAAACTTTTTGATTTAGACGATAAGAAAATAAATATAAAATCGTTTAAAGTTCCGCACTTTATCAATAAAATCGCTTATAAATACTTCAGAAAATCGAAAGCAAAACGCTCTTTTGAGTTTGCAAATAGATTGCTAGAATTAGGTGTTGGAACTCCAAAACCTATTGCATTTGCTGAATTTTCATCAATAATAGGTTTAGAAAAAAGCTTTTACGTAAGCGAGCAGCTAGAATGCGATCTTACGTATAGAGAATTGGTAGAAATACCCGATTTTCCGGATCGCGAAAACATCTTAAGACAGTTTACAAAATTTAGCTTTGACCTTCATGAAAAAGGAATTGAATTTTTAGACCATTCCCCTGGAAATACTTTAATTAGGAAAAACGCAAGCGGAAATTATGATTTCTTCCTGGTAGATTTGAATAGAATGGAATTTCATGATTCTATGTCTTTTGAAATGCGTATGAAAAACTTGTGCCGTTTAACGCCTTTAAAAGAAATGGTAGCGGTAATGAGTAATGAATATGCTAAATATTACAGTGAACCTGAAGAAAAGATTTTTGATACTTTATGGAAATTTACTTCAGATTTTCAAGAGAAATTCTATCGAAAAAAACGCTTGAAAAAGAAGCTTAAATTCTGGAAGAAGTAAGCCTTCTTAATTCTTTGTAGCGAATAAAAACGCTGTAAGCATTCAGGTAACAAATCGCTACGCCTTTTCCTCCGTCAAGAAAACCAAAACGGATTATAAATTGGTACAAGAAAGTATATAAAGGATGAAGCAATTGCAGTAAAAAATAAGGTTTTATTGCTTTTGCTAATTTTTCATTGGCTTTGAGAATTCCATAATTATACATTTTCGATTTGTAATCCTCATAAGAAGAGTACGAAAAATGTATTATTTTGCTTTTTAAAGTAGAAATTGGCCCCTCTACAATTAGTTTTTCATGAACGGTTCTTTCTTCGTTATATCTGCACTTTGATTTATTAAAAAGCCTGAAAATTTTATCTGTTTGCCAACCGCTGAAATTCAGTCTTCGGTTTTTGAACATAAAAATGCGATAGATAAAAAAAGCGCTTGCAGTATTTTCAGAATTAATCGTTGTAACGATTTCAGATTTTAATTCTGGTGTTAATCTTTCATCAGCATCAATAAATAGAACCCATTGATTTTTAGCCTGATCTAAGGCAAAATTCCTCTGGGATGTATAATCGGTAAAAGGATTCTGAATTAATTTTACGTTTTTGAAAGACTCAACAATACTTACTGTTTTGTCGGTGCTAAAAGAATCAACAACGATTGTTTCGTCAGCAAAATCGATGTCTTCAAGAAGCGGTTTTATATGCTGTTCTTCATTAAGCGTAATAATCAATACTGATAATTTTTGCTTTTCACTATTCATTGGTGATGCTTTTGCTTTTTCAATTTTTATATTCTTGAAAGTAAGTCTCTAGCTTTTTGAGCATAAGTTCCAATGGATATTCAGCGTAATATTCAAAAGTGTGTTCTTTGATGTATTGTTCTGTGTGTTTTTCGTAGATTTCTGGTTTTAAATCTTTTAAATGAACAGAAACATTTTTCGCTTCATTTTCAAATAGCTGCCATGTTTCTTTTCTAACAGAAGGAGTGAAAATAGAGAAAGTCGGAATTTCTAAAGCTTTTGCCATATTTACAGCGCCTCCTTCATTTCCGATCAGCATTTCGCATTGAGAAAGTATTGCTAAAAACTGACGTAGATCTGTAGCGTACAAATCAAAAATAATATGTTTTTTTGTTTCCTCAGAACAATTATTATAAACCTCTAAAGCTTGCTCTTTCTGGTTCGGAATATAATTAAAGAGAATAGTCGCGTTTGTTTTTGCTACTGTAAAATCAATGATTTTTGCCATTCCGTCAAGCGGATAAGTTTTGTAATGCTCGCTTCCTAAAATTCCAAACATAATGAGCTGTTTTTCAGGATCGATATTGTAGCTTTTTAAAAGGTTTTTTGCTTCAGCAATCTCAGATTCTTTCAAAAAGATTTTCGGTTTTACATTCGTTATCTTTTCAGTAAAAAAAGGTTTAAGAAGCAATAATCGGTTTTCAATTGCCAAACCATATTCTGATTTTATGGCATCAAAACGCTCGTAGCTATAATTGTAAAATATGTTAGAATACCATTTATGGTACGAAACTTTATATTTTGCTCCAGAAAAAAACGTAATTAAGTTCGTTCCTAATTTGCTGTACACGTCGATTACTGCATCATATTTTTTTCTTCGAATCTCAAAAATGAATTTAAAAAATCCAAAAGTCGATTTTCTAATTTTATTTGTCACCGGAATAATGTTATCAATATTCGGATTTTCTAAAAGAACATCAACTGAATTTGGATAACACATATAGTCAATTGTAGAATCTGGAAACTTGCTCTTCAAGTTGTTACAAATAATTGTGCTCGTTAAAACATCTCCGATTCTTTTTTGCTGAATGACTAGTATTCTCATCTGATTTTTTATTCAATTTGGAAGCTAAAATACAAACTATTTTATGAAGTCTACAAGTGATGGCGGTAATAAGATTAAACTAAATTAAAAAGTTATATTTTTGTGCTCAACAAATTAAAATTTACAATGGGAATTAGCGGTTTGGTAATTACTTTCAATGAAGAAAAAAACATAGGAAAATGTATTGATGCCTTATTTAAAGTTTGTGATGAAGTTATAATTGTAGATTCTTTCAGTAAAGATCGTACAGTAGAAATAGCTAAAGAAAAAGGAGCGCAGGTTGTTCAGCAGGTATTTCTAGGAGATGGCCCGCAGCGCACGCACGGATTGCCTTTTTGCAAAAACGACTGGATTTTAAATCTTGATGCAGATGAATTTCTGGATAAAGATGCTGAGGAATTTATTCTAAAGAAAAAATATTTAGAAGGAAACTATGATGCTATGAGTTTTAGAGTTAAAAACTTTTTAGCTGATAAATTGATTGATTTCTCGGGTTGGTATCCAGATCATAAAGTTCGTTTCTTTAATAAACAAACAGCGCATCCTTCAGATTCTAAAGTGCATCAGAAAATTATTGCTCAAAACGAGAAAAAGGTTGCTGTACACATTTTGCATTACGGATGGGATTCTTTCGATCAGATTATTGCGAAAAAAAATCAATATTCTGGATGGCACGCCCAACAATTGTTCGATCAAGGAAAAAGAATCAATGCGTTTAAACCTGTTCTTAACGGAACTGTAGCGTTTATTCGTTGCTATTTCTTTAAAAAAGGAATTTTCAATGGCCTTGACGGATTGACAATTGCAATGATTCAGGCATTTTTCTCTTATATGAAATATGCGAAGCTTATAAAACTTCAAAAAAAGAATAGATAAAAATAAACTTCAAATAAAAAATTCCAAATCCCAATTACAAGAATTGGAGTTTGGAATTTTTTTATAATTGATTTTTAAAACCTATACAGCAACATCGTACTCACGAAGAGCATTGTTTAAAGAAGTTTTTAAATCTGTAGATGGTTTACGAGTTCCAATGATTAATGCACAAGGAACTTGGTATTCTCCAGCAGCAAATTTCTTAGTGTAGCTTCCTGGGATAACTACAGAACGAGCAGGAACATAACCTTTCATTTCAACTGGCTCATCACCTGTAACATCGATAATTTTTGTAGACGCTGTCAAACATACGTTAGCTCCAAGAACAGCTTCTTTACCAACGTGAACACCTTCAACAACAATACAACGAGAACCGATAAAAGCACCGTCTTCGATAATAACTGGAGCAGCTTGCAATGGCTCAAGAACACCACCAATACCAACACCACCGCTTAAGTGTACGTTTTTACCAATTTGAGCACAGCTTCCTACAGTAGCCCAAGTATCAACCATTGTTCCTTCGTCTACATAAGCACCAATATTTACGTAACTTGGCATTAAGATTACACCGCTTGAAATGTAAGCACCATAACGAGCAACAGCGTTTGGCACCACACGGATTCCTTTTTCAGCATAATTTCTTTTTAGCAACATTTTATCGTGGTATTCAAAAATACCAGATTCCCATGTTTCCATTTTTTGAATCGGGAAATACATCACAACCGCTTTCTTAACCCATTCGTTTACTTGCCATTTGTCACCAACTGGTTCAGCACAACGTAATTTTCCTGCGTCTACCAATTCGATTACTTCTCTAATGGCATCTGTAGTTGTAGTTTCTTGCAATAAAGCTCTATTTTCCCAAGCTTGTTCAATTATAGTCTGTAAAGAATTCATACGTTTAATTTTTTGGCAAAGATAACGTATTTGTAGAAATGCGAAAAAGCAAAACGACTCGAAAATGTTACAGATTTAACTTTTTGTTTCTTATTTGTAAAACTTAAAAAATCTATAGTGATTTAAATTTTATTTTGCTGTCCCTAAAAGTTTTTTTTATGTCAAAATATGACAAAAGTCAGGCTTTCTCTTTTTTCTTCACTTTAATTTCGCAGTGTTGATCAACATTCCATTCCATAAAATAATCATATAAGCAGTAAAATATGAATCAAGAAAATCACCTTCAAAACAGAGTAATCATTGACAAAGAAGTAAGCTGGGATAAAACTCAGGTTATTATGAGTAAAACAAATGCTTATGGCATTATAGAATATGCAAACGAAGTGTTTGTAGATGTTTGTGGTTACGAAGACTATGAATTAATGGGGCAGCCTCATAACATCATACGTCACCCAGATATGCCAAAAGTAATTTTTAAAGTGCTTTGGGAAAATCTTAAAAACGGGAAAAACTTTCACGCTATTGTAAAAAATCTTGCAAAGTCTGGAAGATACTATTGGGTAATTACAGATTTTGAAATCGCCCGCGACGAAAACGACGTCATTGTCAATTATTTCGGAAGAAGACAAGCCGTACCGCAAGAAGTAATTGCGATGCATATTGAACCTCTTTATAAAAAGTTATTGCAGATTGAAGCTGCAAGCGGTGTTGAATTTAGCGAAAAGTACTTAATCGGTTTCTTAGAAGAGAAGAAAAGAACTTACGTTGAATATATTAAGGAGTTGATTTACGAACATGAAAAATCTCAAGCAAAGTTTGCTAACTACTCAGAAGAAGAGGATGCAGGAGAAGAGGAAGAACACAGAGGTTTTTTCGGCAGATTGTTCGGAAGATAAATTGAGTTATTTTTTAGGTTTGAATATTTGGATAAAGTCCGTCTTGAGTTTTTTCAGGGCGGATTTTTTATGAAACTTAAAATGGAATTTTTCAAGCAATTAAATCGATAAACAATATTTTGAAGTAAATTTGCTGAAAAAATAAATCATGCCAAGAATCCTCTCAATAGATTACGGACAAAAACGTACAGGAATTGCTGTTACAGACGAAATGCAAATTATAGCTTCGGGTTTAACAACGATTCCGACACATACTTTGATTGACTTTTTAAAAGATTATTTTGCGAAAGAAAAAGTCGAAGCGGTTTTGATTGGCGAACCAAAACAGATGAACGGAATGCCATCTGAAAGCGCTTCTGTGATTAATGGTTTTGCAACACACTTTTCTAATATTTTTCCAGATATGAAAGTAATTCGTGTTGATGAACGTTTTACTTCAAAAATGGCATTTCAAACGATGATCGACAGTGGTTTAAACAAAAAACAACGTCAGAATAAAGGATTAATAGACGAAATTTCTGCTACAATTCTGCTTCAAGATTATCTTTCCGCAAAAAAATAACGCTGTTCGTCGTATTTTTTATTTATAATTTAATGGTTTTTAGAAAATCCTAACTTTTATCATCTAAAAATTAGTTTTTTTTTGCAATTAAAAAAGTACCTTTGCACTTTAAATAAAAATACTGTTATGCCTGACGAAACCATACGTTCAAATAGTGATGTAGTACTCATTGGCGCTGGAATAATGAGTGCCACTCTTGGAGTAATTTTGAAAGAATTACAACCAGATATTAAAATTGAAATTTACGAAAGATTAGATGTTGCTGCAGCTGAAAGCTCTGATGCTTGGAATAATGCTGGAACGGGACACTCTGCTTTTTGTGAATTAAATTATACTCCAGAAAAGGCTGACGGAAGCATAGATCCTAAAAAAGCGATAAGCATTGCAGAATCATTTGAGATTTCTCGCCAGTTTTGGTCTTACTTAGTGCAGCAAAATAAAGTGCCGTTTCCGGATAATTTTATTAAAAGCGTACCTCATATGAGTTTTGTGTGGGGAGATAAAAACGTAGATTATTTAAAAAAGAGATTCGAGGCGCTTCAAAGCAATCCGATTTTCTCTGAAATGACTTTCAGTACCGATTTTGAACAGCTTCAAAAATGGATGCCGTTGGTAATGGAAGGAAGAAACCCTGATGAAAAATTAGCGGCAACACATATGGAAATTGGTACCGATGTTAATTTTGGTGCTTTAACAAGAAGTATGTTCAATTACTTAGAAAAACTAGACGGTGTTTCTTTGTTCTTTAACCACGAAGTTAAAAAACTAAGACAGCGTGAAGATAAATCTTGGAGAATTAAAATTAAAGATTTGTCTACAGGAAATACTCGTAAAGCGTATACTAAATTTGTATTTATCGGTGCCGGAGGAGGTTCTCTTCCTTTATTGGAAAAAGCAAATGTACCAGAAGGAAATGGTTACGGAGGTTTTCCAGTAAGCGGACAATGGTTAAAATGTACAAATCCTGAAGTAATTGCTAAACACCAAGCAAAAGTATACGGAAAAGCAAGTGTTGGAGCTCCTCCAATGTCTGTTCCTCATATTGATACTCGTGTAATTGATGGCGAAAAAGCACTTCTTTTTGGCCCATTTGCAGGATTCTCAACTCGTTTCTTAAAAAATGGTTCTTATTTAGATTTGCCATTGTCAATTAAGGCGAATAATTTAATTCCGATGTTGGCAGCTGGATATCACAATATTCCATTAACGAAATATTTGATCGAGCAAGTGCGTCAATCGCCAAAAGACAGAATGAAAGCTTTGCGCGAATATCTTCCAACAGCACGTTCAAAAGACTGGAAATTGGAAAAAGCAGGCCAGCGTGTTCAAGTAATCAAAAAAGATGAGAAAGAAGGTGGAGTTTTAGAATTTGGTACAGAAGTAATCAATACGCACGACGGAAGTTTAGCGGTTTTATTAGGTGCTTCTCCAGGTGCTTCTACAGCTGTGGCAATTATGGTAGATTTGGTTAGCAGATGTTTTACACATCAAATTAAAACACCAGAATGGCAAGCAAAATTGAAAACAATGATTCCTTCTTACGGTCAGACTTTAAATGATAAGCCAGAACTTTTAGAAGAGCTTAGAAAGCATACGGCAGACGTTTTAAAATTAAATTAAAACTTCCTTATTAGAATAAAAAACAAATCCAGATGAATTAATCTGGATTTGTTGCTTTTAGGTCGGTTGTGTTTTTTAGAATTTTTTCTGCTAGATTGCTCATCCAGATTAATTGCTCAATAACCATTTGCGCTTCCTGCATTTTGGCTTGACGCGTTTCTTTATCCAAATCATCATCTTCAGCTAAGCGTGTAAAATGTTTTCGTTTTAATTCTTCAAATTGCAAAGTCACGTCTTCTTTTTCAAAAAATGTATCTTTTATAATGACTTCGTTTCTTAAAATAGAAATAGAATGATCTAGATTGGCTAAAATTGTTTTAATAATATAATTAAAAGAATCTGATGCAGAAGTGGTTTGATGTGACTGAATATAAGTCGACAGCGAAGCCAAAGCAGATAATAAGGAGTGATTTAAAACCACTAATTTATTAACCAAAGGCATTGTTTTTTGCTTTGATTTTGGCTCCTGCATCATTCGCTGAAAAGAAGTCATTAGGTTTCCTATTTCGACAAAAGCATTTTTTCGCGCTAGACGATAAGAAGTCGGAACTTCTCCTTTTTTATTGTAAAAATCTGCAATTTCTTTGAGGTAATTTCTATTGGCTCGAATTGAATTTTCAATATGAATTGGCGTATTGATAAACTCCCAAGCTGGCCATAAAAACTGATTGGCAATAAAAGCTAAAATAGCTCCTGCAAGCGAATCTAATATTCGGTATTGAATTACTTCATTAATATCTGGCGTAAGAATTCCGTAAATAAATACCACGTACATTGTAACGAATGTCGCACTTATCTTATAGTTGATTTGGGTAAATGAAATTCCCAAAAGCATACATATTATAGAGAAGATACTCAGTGCCACATGATTTTGAATGACCGATACAATTCCGAAAGCTAAAACGCCTCCTAAAACAGTTCCGAACATTCTGTTGTAAGATCGCTCTTTTGTTAAGCCATAGCCAGGACGCATGATTACTACAATGGTAAGTAGAATCCAATATACGTTTTGAAATGGCAGAACTTGTCCGAGAAAGAAACCAATTAAAATAGTAATAGTCAGCCTTATCGAATGTCTGAAAATGGAAGAATGATAACTTAAATTTTCAATTAAAGTTCGAAGCGGATAATATTGCGGTGTAAGGAATTTTTCAAGCTCTTTGTCTTTATCTTTTAATTTATAAGATTGCATAGCCAAAGAAAGCGCGCGCTGAATAGTTTTTATTTTTCCAACCTGATTTTTAGCATATTTCAGCATATTCGTCAGCATCAAAACACCTTCTGCAGCTTCTTCTTTTCCTAATGTTTTTTCATAATCAAAAATGGCAAATTCAAGAGCATCCAATTCGTTTTTCAAATCTTGCTTGTCGACATACACACTGATATGACTGACATTTTTTGAAAGCTTTTTTAGAGTTGATGCCAATTTGTAAGCAACATTTTGATACGTTCTTAAAACGTCTGGATGTTTGGCAAATTTTTCATGCAATTTGCTATGATCAAAAGAAGTATATAGCGCCAGTTCCTGAATTTCGACCAAAGTAATAAAAACCAAAAGCATTTTTCGGTTCTGACTCGTAATTCCAGAGGCATTTTGATTTCCGATCAGCAACTTTCTTAAATCTTCATGAATAAGATTTAATTCGACCTGAACGGCTAATTGTTTTTCTATAATGGCAGTTCTTTTTGCTTCAGGACTCCATAAATCACCTCTTAATTTCAGATATTTAGCGGTAAGCTTTATTCCTTCGGCAATTTGTAATTCTACATATTTATAAGGTTGAACAAAATGAAAGACAAGGGATACGATTAAATATAGAATTCCCCCAATGAAAATAAATCCAGAGTATTGAAAAGCTTCCCAGCCTTCATGCAGATGTCCAAATGAAAGTGAAATAGATAATAAGGCAGAGAAAGAAATTAAAGTTGCTCGCTGCCCGTAAACCGAAATCATAGAACATAAAAACAGCAGAAAACCTAGAAAAATATAAAAAAGGAAAGGGTATGGATAAACGAGATTAACTAAAAGATTTACTCCAGAAACAATAAAAGAAGCCGCGATTAATCCTTTTATTTTATGGCTTAAAGAACTTGGAATATCACTGGGATAAGTATAAAAAGCACCAAGTGCAATGGTGAAACCAATTTCAAAATGACCTAAAAAATTTAAAACTAAAACAGGAACAACAGAAGCAATAGTTACTTTAGAGGCATTGAAAAACGAAGTGCTGTTTGTAAATTTTGAAATTTTATCAATCATAAAGACAGGTTTACTAGCAAAGGTAAGAATTGTAGGAGTGAATTTGGCATAATTATGGATGAGATTTTTAACAGTATGTGAAAAATATGATATACTTGTAAAAAATATGATATAATAGACTATTAGAATTATTCATTGACTATTTTTTACTATTTTTGCCAGCTGAAATATCAGAACTTTAATTCTGTTTTTGCAGCACATAAAAACATAAATAAAAACAAATGATTTTACCAATTGTAGGATACGGTGATCCAGTTTTAAGAAAAGTAGGACAGGACATTACACCAGAATATCCAAATCTAAAAGAAACGATCGCAAATATGTACGAGACTATGTACAATGCGTATGGAGTTGGACTTGCAGCACCGCAAGTTGGACTGCCTATTCGTTTGTTTGTCATAGACACAACGCCTTTTAGTGAAGATGAGGATCTTCCTTCAGATGAACAAAAAGATTTGAAAGGTTTTAAAAAGACTTTTATCAACGCTAAAATCGTTAAAGAAGAAGGAGAAGAGTGGGGATTTAACGAAGGTTGTTTGAGTATTCCTGATGTGCGTGAAGACGTTTACAGAAAACCAACTGTTACAATCGAATATTGTGAAGAAGATTTCGTTATGAAAACGGAAGTATTTGACGGATTAATCGCAAGAGTTATCCAGCACGAATACGACCACATTGAAGGAATCTTGTTTACTGATAAAATCTCATCTCTAAAAAAACGATTAATCCAAAAGAAATTGAAAAATATTACTGAAGGAAAAACGTTTCAGGAATATAGAATGAAATTTTTCGCAGCTAAAAAAGCAAGATAAGTTTTCTAAATAGTTAGAAACAAAAAAATAAATCAAATTCTTAATACTAATTTTAATAAAAATGAATTTAACGAAAATTTTAGCCATTTCAGGAAAACCAGGTTTATACGAATTAAAAGTACAAACTCGTACAGGTTTTGTGGCGGAATCATTAATTGATGGGAAGAAGATTACTGTAAATCTAAAAAGCAATGTAAGTTTATTGTCTGAAATTTCGATTTATACTTATGAAGGTGAAAAACCGTTAACTGAAGTAATGCAGCAGATTGCCGTTAAAGAAAATAAAGGACAAGCTATCTCTCACAAAGAAGATAATGCTACTTTGTCTGCTTATTTCAAACAAATTCTTCCAGATTACGACGAAGAGAGAGTTTATCCATCAGATATCAAAAAAGTATTAAACTGGTACAACACGCTTCAAGCAAAAGGTTTAGTAACAGATTTAGCTCCTGCGGTTGAAGAACCAAAAGAAGAAGCTCCAGTTGCTGCAGAAAAACCAAAAAAAGCTCCAGCAGCAAAAAAAGCAAAAGCTAAAAAAGAAGAATAGTAGTTTTTCTTTAATCATAAAATAATCCTGTTAAGATGTTTTCTTGACAGGATTTTTTAATTTTACAGAATAGAGTTTAAATCAAAAGAAAACTTCAAAATGAGCAGAGAAAACCAATTAAAAGCATTTGAAAGATTATTGAACATCATGGACGAGCTTCGTGAGCAATGTCCGTGGGATAAAAAACAAACCCTTCAGACGCTGAGACATTTAACGATCGAAGAAACATATGAGTTGGGAGATGCTATTTTGGATAACGATTTAAATGAAGTTAAAAAGGAATTGGGAGATTTACTGCTTCATATTGTTTTTTATGCTAAAATAGGCAGTGAAACCAATGATTTTGATATTGCAGATGTTTGTAATGAAATCTGCGAAAAACTAATTCACCGTCATCCGCATATTTACGGAGATGTGAAAGTAGAAAATGAAGAAGAAGTGAAACAGAATTGGGAAAAACTGAAACTGAAAGAAGGCAAAAAATCAGTTTTAGAAGGCGTACCAAGAAGTCTTCCTGCATTGGTTAAAGCAAGCAGAATTCAAGATAAAGTAAAAGGTGTAGGTTTTGATTGGGAAGAACCTCATCAAGTTTGGGATAAAGTGCAAGAGGAATTACAAGAACTTCAAGACGAAGTAAAATCTGGAAATCAAGACAAAATCGAAGATGAATTCGGAGATGTTTTGTTTTCTATGATTAACTACGCGAGATTCTTAAATGTAAATCCAGAAGATGCTTTAGAAAGAACCAATAAAAAGTTTATTAAGCGTTTTCAGTACTTAGAAAGCAAAGCAAACGAATTAGGAAAACCATTAATGGATATGACGCTTACAGAAATGGATGTTTTCTGGAACGAAGCTAAAAAACTCTAGTTATCGGCTAATTTCTTTAAAGCACGAACGTCTTTAAGCATAATTTTTTTACCAACTAATTCGATTAATCCCAATTTATTAAAATCAGATAATAAACGGATGCAGCTTTCTGTTGCAGTACCAATAATACCCGCAAGTTCTTCTCTTGTTAGCTGAACTTTAAGTGTTTTATCAGTGTCTTCTCCAAACTCGTCATGCAATTGCAGTAAAGTTTCGGCAAGTCGCTGTTTAACAGTTTTTTGAACTAAGGCAATTTTTTCGTTTTCAGATTCTTTCAAATCTTCGCACACAGATTGCATCAGATTTAAAGAAAACTGATTGTTATTATTAAAGAAATTGATGATTTCAGTTTTAGGAATAAAACAAACCTCCATGTCGGCAATCGCTTTTGCAGTCAAGTTTGCCGGCTCATTACTAATCATAGAGCGCTGTCCAAGAAGTTCGCCAGATTTAACCAATTTTACAATTTGGTCTTTTCCGTTTGCACTCAACTTTGAAAGTTTTCCAACACCATCTTTTATACAAAAAACACCATTGGTTACTTCGCCTTCTTCAAAAATGGCTTCACCTTTTTTAATTTTGTAAGAGGTTTTGCTGCTGGCTAGTTTAATAACTTCGTCTTTATTAAGGGCTTTTAATGAGCTTAGCTGGCGTACAATGCATTGATCACATTTATTCATGACAATATTTGTTTGCAGCAAAAATAAGGATATTTAAGGGTTTTAGCCATTATTATATCGTAAAATTATTATAAATTAGAATTGGCCTTAATTTGAGCTGTTTTATTTCATTAAATTAGAATTCAATTTCAATATAACATGACAATTATCATCTTAATAATTGTGCTTTAATTGGAAATTTGCGACATATAAAAACAAGTTTATGAGGGAGCAAAGTTGTTTTCATTGTGGTTTATCTATTGAACAAAATGAAGAAATTGATTTTGATGATAAAAAGTTTTGTTGTACTGGCTGTAAAACAGTTTACGAAATTTTCAGCATCAACGATCTAACATCTTATTATGATTTTGAAAAGTCTCCAGGTGCAACACCGCAAGACATCAAAGGAAAATATGATTTTTTAGAAAATGAAACCATTCTTGCAAAGGTTTTAGAATTTCAGGAAGGAAACACATCTATTGTTTCGCTAAATATTCCGCATATCCACTGCAGTTCTTGCATTTGGATTCTCGAAAATTTACATCGTTTACAACCTGGAATTAGTACTTCTCAGGTTAATTTCCACGAAAAGAAAGTTAGAATTACCTTTAATTCTGATGTAGTTTCTTTAAAAGAAATAGTTTATCTCTTAAGTTCGATAGGCTACGAACCTTACATTAGTTTAGAAAACTACGGAACTGCAAAAGCCAAAGTAGACAGAAGTTTAACCTATAAATTGGGTGTAGCATTCTTTTGTTTCGGAAACATTATGTTGCTTTCATTTCCAGAATATTTCGAGATGAAAGAATTCTGGCTCGATAGCTACAAGCCGTTTTTCAGAATTTTGATTTTTCTTTTAGCATTGCCGAGTTTCTTGTATTCAGCAAGCGGTTATTATATTTCTGCTTATCATAGTATTAGAACTAGAATGTTGAATATAGATATTCCGATAGCTTTGGGAATTATCGTAATGTTTATTCGTAGTTCTTACGACATGTTAATGGATCACGGTCCAGGTTTTTTTGACAGTTTAGCAAGTTTGGTTTTCTTTATGCTTCTTGGTAAAATGTTTCAAATTAAAACCTATAGTTTTTTAAGCTTTGAAAGAGATTTTAAATCCTATTTTCCGATTGCTGTTACCAAAATCAATAAAGATGCTACCGAAGATAATGTCGCTATTTATGATGTTTTAAAAGGAGATCGCTTATTGATTAGAAATCAGGAACTTATTCCTGTAGATGGAATTTTAATCAGCGAAAGCGCAGAAATAGATTATAGTTTCGTTACAGGTGAAGCGGTTCCAATTACTAAAAAATCTGGTGATAAAGTATTTGCAGGAGGAAAACAGATTGGAAAAGTAATCGAAATGGAAGTATTGCATTCTGTTTCACAAAGTTATTTGACGCAGTTATGGAGTAACGAAATTTTTCAGAAAAAAGTAGATCAGAAACACAAAACCATAACAGATGCAATAAGCCGATATTTTACCCCTATCTTATTACTAATTGCTTTTGTTGGTTTTGGTTATTGGATTTTTATTGATGCTAATACTGCTTTTAATGTTTTTACAGCAGTTTTAATTGTGGCTTGTCCTTGTGCATTAGCTCTTACAGCTCCGTTTACTTTTGGAAACATTCTGAGAATTTTAGGTAAAAAGAAATTTTATTTAAAAAATGCCATTGTAATCGAGCAGCTTGCTAAAGTCAATACGATTGTTTTTGATAAAACAGGAACAATTACAACCAATAAGAAATCGAATATAATGTATGAAGGGAATTCTATTTCAGATTCAGATATTGTATTGATTAAAAATGTGTTGCGAGGTTCAAATCATCCATTAAGTCGAATGCTTTATGATTTTTTGCCTAATGTGAAACGAATTAGTATAGAAGATTTTCAAGAAATTACGGGAAAAGGAATTTTAGCTGTTGTTGAAGGGAAAGAAATTAAAATTGGTTCAGGGCAATTTGTAAATGATATAGTTGCAGATGGTTCAGAAATTGAAAAAACAGCATTGCATATCAAAATAGGAGAAGCTTACTTTGGAAAGTATACCTTCCAGAATCAATATCGCGAAGGTTTAGAAAAGCTTTTTGCTAATCTGAGCAAAGATTATGAAATCAAAGTGCTTTCTGGTGATAATGATGGAGAAAGAGCGAATTTAGAAGCGATTTTGCCAAAAGGTACCGAATTGATATTCAATCAAAAACCAGAGCAAAAGCTCGAATACATAAAGAAACTTCAAGAAAAAGGACAAAATGTAATGATGGTCGGCGACGGACTGAATGATGCTGGTGCGCTCGCACAAAGCAATGTTGGGATTTCGATTTCGGAGAACGTAAATGTCTTTTCACCTGCGTGTGATGCGATTCTAGATGCAACAGAATTTTCACAACTAAACTACTTTTTAAAGCTTTCGCATAAAGCCATTTTGATCATTAAAATGAGCTTCGGACTTTCATTGCTTTACAACGTTGTTGGACTTGCATTTGCGGTTACAGGAAACCTACTTCCGTTAGTGGCTGCGATCATCATGCCATTGAGCACAATTACGATTGTGAGCTTTGTAACTTTTATGTCTAACTATTTCAGCAACAGAAATTTAGAATAATTATAAATTGTTCAAAAAGATATTTTTATAAGGTATTTTTTATAAATTTAACTATCTTTTTGTTCATGATAATTATCATATTTTATGCGCCTTTAACGAAGTAATTTTGTTAATATAAATCTAAGGTATGAGTGTTATTTATCTATTAATTTCAGTAAGTATTTTTGTGGCAATCTGTTTCTTTATTGCCTTTATCGCGGCTGTCAAATCTGGTCAGTACGATGATGATTATACCCCTTCAGTCAGAATTCTTTTTGATGACGAAACCAAAATTAATTCCCAAAATAATAATTCACCAATCGAAGAAAAACAAGTATAATTATGGAAATGGAACAGTTTTATTACGACAACAAAATTGTAAAAAAATTCATTTACGCCACAATACTCTTTGGGGTTGTGGGTATGTTAGTGGGGCTTACCTTAGCGGTAATGTACCTTTTTCCCAACATGACAGATGGGATTTCGTGGCTTAGTTACGGCCGTTTAAGACCGTTACACACCAATGCAGTTATTTTTGCCTTTGTGGGTAATGCTTTTTTTGCCGGTATGTATTACTCGCTACAAAGATTGCTAAAAGCCAGAATGTTTAGTGATTTTTTAAGTAACCTTCATTTCTGGGGATGGCAGTTAATCATCGTAGCAGCCGCAATTACACTTCCGTTAGGTTATACTTCTTCTAAAGAATATGCAGAGCTAGAGTGGCCAATTGACATCGCAATCGCTTTAATTTGGGTTGTAATGGGTATTAATATGATTGGTACAATGCTTCGTCGTAGAGAACGTCACCTATATGTTGCAATTTGGTTTTACCTAGCAACATTTGTAACGGTAGCGGTATTGCATATTTTTAATAACATTGAAATTCCAGTTTCAGGTTTAAAAAGTTACTCTGTTTATGCTGGTGTTCAAGATGCGCTTGTACAATGGTGGTACGGGCACAATGCGGTGGCATTCTTCTTGACAACTCCATTCTTGGGATTAATGTATTATTTCGTTCCAAAAATTGCAAACAGACCAGTTTACTCTTATAGATTATCGATTATTCACTTTTGGTCTTTAATCTTTATATATATCTGGGCAGGACCACACCACTTATTGTATTCTGCATTGCCAAACTGGGCTCAGAATCTTGGTGTTGCATTCTCAGTAATGTTAATTGCTCCATCTTGGGGAGGTATGATCAACGGTCTTCTTACATTAAGAGGAGCTTGGGATAAAGTTCGTGAAGAACCAGTTTTAAAATTCTTCGTAGTAGCGATTACAGGTTACGGTATGGCAACTTTTGAAGGTCCGATGTTATCTTTAAAAAATGTAAATGCTATTGCGCACTATACAGACTGGATCGTAGCACACGTACACGTAGGAGCTTTAGCATGGAATGGTTTCATGTCATTTGGTATTATTTATTGGTTGATTCCAAGAATGACAAAATCAGAATTGTTCTCTAAGAAATTGGCAAACTTCCATTTTTGGATTGGTACTTTAGGTATTATCGTTTATACAATTCCGTTATATGTGGCTGGTTTTCAACAAGCATCTATGTGGAAACAATTTAATCCAGACGGAACTTTAACTTATGGTAATTTCCTTGAAACGGTAACAGCGATTATGCCAATGTATTGGATGAGAGCTATCGGTGGATCTCTGTACTTAATAGGTATGTTGACATTAGTTTACAATATTATTATGACAGTTAAAGCTGGTAATACGATTGAAGACGAATTGGCTCAAGCTCCAGCTTTACAAACTATAAAAAGTAGCAGATTAAGTGGAGAGAAATTCCACTCATGGTTAGAAAGAAAACCAATTCAGTTAACCATTTTAGCAACTATTGCAATTTTAATTGGAGGTATTATTCAGATTGTGCCAACGATTATGGTGAAATCAAATATTCCAACTATTTCAAGTGTAAAACCATATACACCGTTAGAGCTTGAAGGACGTGATTTATATATTAGAGAAGGTTGTGTTGGATGTCACTCTCAATCAGTTCGTCCATTTAGAAGTGAGGTTGAACGTTACGGTGTTCAGGCAAAAGCTGGAGAGTTTGTTTACGACCATCCATTCTTATGGGGATCAAAACGTACAGGTCCTGATTTATTGAGAGTAGGTGGTAAGTACAATGACAACTGGCACTTTAACCACATGTGGAATCCACAAAGTACATCAGCAGGATCAATTATGCCAGGATATAAATGGTTGTTTGATAATGAACCAATGGATATTTCATTGACACAAAAGAAAATGCAAGCAATGATTTCATTAGGTGTGCCATATTCTCCAGAAGATGTTGCAAATGCACAAAGAACTTTAAGAGAGCAGGCAGTTAAGATAGAAAAAAGCTTAGAAAGCGATCCTGATTTCGTTAAGAGTTACGAAGACAGCCGCAAAAAAGCTGAAGCAAAAGGCGAGAAATTCATTCCGATGAACGAAAGAGAAATCGTTGCATTGATCGCTTATATTCAAAGACTTGGTACTGATATTAAAGTAAAAGAAACTAAATAACAGCATTATGTTTGAACAAATAAAACACAATATGGAAACAATATCGGGTATAGAAATTTACCCGATAGTTTCTCTCTTAATTTTCTTCTTATTCTTTGTAGGATTAGGTATTTGGGTATTCTCATATAGAAAAGAAAAAATTCAAGAAATGAGTAATATACCTTTAGATGAAGGACTTAGTGTAATCACAAAAGATAGATAAAAAATGAAAAAGTTTTTCCCAGTATATGTTAGAGTACCGTTGATTTTCTTCATCGTATTTGCTTTGATGGAATTTTTTATAGACTCAGGCGATAAGCCAGCTTTTATAAAATTCCCGATGGTTTCGCTCTTTTTATTTGTCTTTTTGTTTATTCTGATTGCCATCGAAATTACACTTAGTGCTGTAAATCGAGTAATGTATCAGTTATTAACGCCAGAAGAAAAAGCGCAAAAAGAACTTGAAGAAAGTTTAAGTTTCAAAGAAAGCACTTGGTTTAAAAACCTAATGCATAAATTGACTCAAACAGCGCCAATTGAAAAAGAAGGCGATTTGTTAATGGATCATGATTATGACGGAATCAAAGAGTTGGATAACAATTTACCGCCATGGTGGGTGTATTTATTCTACATCTGTATCCTTTTCGGAGTAATTTATGTAGTTCGTTACGATGTTTTAGGAGCTGATGATCAGGAAATGGAGTTGAAAAAAGAATTAGCTCAAGCTAAGATTGACGTTGCGGAATACATGAAAACTGCTCCAGATTTGATGGATGAAAAAACGGTTGTTCTGCTTACAGATGAACCGAGTTTGGCAGCAGGAAAAGAGATCTTTACAATGAATTGTGCCGCTTGTCACCGTGCCGATGCAGGAGGACAAATTGGACCAAACCTTACAGATGATAAATGGATTTTAGGAGGAGGAATTAAAAACCTATTCCACACCATTACAAATGGAGGTAGAGATGGTAAAGGGATGATTGCCTGGAAAGGAACTCTTAAACCAAAAGAAATACAAAAAGTTGCAAGTTATATTCTGTCTTTACAAGGAAGTAATCCTAAAGATCCGAAAGAAGCAGAAGGAGAAGTTTGGGTAGACGATAGCGCTCCTAAAACTGATGCTGCTGCAGCAACTACAAAAGATACCACTGAAGTTAAAAAATAATTAGAATACCATGTCAAATTTACCAGACGAAGCTTTTAGAGATACCATTGGAACAATAGATGAAGGTGGGAAACGAAAATTTATATTTCCTAAAAAACCGTCTGGTAAATTTTACGATTATAGGAAAATTGTCAGCTATGTTTTATTGGCAATTTTATTCATAAATCCGTTTATCAAAATAAATGGAAACCAATTTATGATGTTCAACATTATCGAACGTCGTTTTAATATTTTCGGATTTCCTTTTTGGCCACAGGATTTTTATCTCTTCGTAATTTCAATACTGATCGGCGTTGTATTTATACTCTTATTTACTGTTGTATTTGGGCGAATATTTTGTGGATGGATTTGTCCGCAGACTATTTTTCTAGAAATGGTTTTCCGTCGAATTGAATATTGGATTGATGGAGACCGCGGTTCTCAGAGTCGTTTAGCTAGACAAGAATGGAATGCTGAAAAAATTAGAAAAAGACTTATAAAATGGACTATTTTCTTCTTGATTTCTTTCCTGATTGCTAATGTCTTTTTAGCTTACTTGGTAGGAAGTGACACATTGTTCTTAATGATTGAGCAAGGTCCGATTGCACAAGCAAGTAATTTTATCGCACTATTAATATTTACGGGAGTTTTCTATTTTGTTTTTGTTTGGTTTCGTGAACAGGTTTGTATTATTGCTTGCCCATACGGAAGATTGCAAGGAGTTCTTTTAGATAACAAATCTATAAATGTTGCTTACGATTTTGTTCGTGGTGAAAAAGAAGAAGGTCGAGCTAAATTCAATAAAAAAGAAGATAGAGCATTAACAGGAAAAGGAGATTGTATTGATTGCCTGCAATGTGTGAACGTTTGCCCGATGGGAATTGACATCAGAAACGGAACGCAGTTAGAATGTACAAACTGTACAGCTTGTATCGACGAATGTGATCATATTATGGAATCTGTTGGATTGCCAAAAGGGTTAATTCGTTACGCTTCTGAAGATGAAATTGCCAAAAAAGAGCCTTTCAAATTTACATCAAGAATGAAAGGTTATTCAGCAGTTCTCTTTATTTTATTGAGTATTTTTGTTGGGATGCTGTTTTTAAGAACAGATGTTCAGGCCGTAGTTTTACGTTTGCCAGGCCAATTGTTCCAGCATAATGGAGAAAAAATCAGTAACGTTTACACGTATAAAATTGTAAACAAAACGATGAAAGATTACAACGATATTCATTTCGAATTAATTGACCAGAAAGGAGAAATTAAAAATGTTGGAAAAAGACATTTTAAAGTTGCTAAAGAAGGAATTTCTCAAGGGACATTATTTATTGAAATCGATGAAGTTTTATTAGAAAGTGATAAAACAAAAGTGAAAATAGGAGTTTATAATGGTTCTCAACTCCTAGAAACAACAACTACAAATTTCTTAGGACCACGAAGTTTTAATTAAAAATATACTATTATGAAATTTAATTGGGGAACTGGAATTGTCATTGCATTCGGATTGTTTATGACATTTATTTTATACTTTGTTTTTGAAGTGCAATCAAATTCTAAATACGATAATGATTTGGTTGTCGAAGAGTATTACAAACACGATACGCACTTTCAAGAAGAAATGGCTAGAATTCAAAACGCTCACGATTTACAGCATAAACCATCAATCAAATACACAGAAAATGGTGTAGCTGTAATTTTTCCTGCAGGATTTGAAAGTGATAAGATTAAAGGAAACATACAATTGTATCGACCTTCAAATAAAAAATTCGATTTTAATACTCAAATCGCTTTAAACAATTCAGAAATTATTATTCCACAGAAAAAATTATTGAAAGGACGTTGGGATGTAAATATGGAATGGCAATATGAAGGCAAAAAATATCTCACTAAAGAAGTTATTTACGTAAATTAAACATCATGTTATTCTCAGCTTTCTTTTTAGGTTTAATCAGTAGTTTGCATTGTGTTGGAATGTGCGGGCCAATTGCCATGATGCTTCCCGTAGACAGGCAAAATGAAGCTAAAAGGGTAACGCAGATTATGACGTATCATTTTGGCCGATTAACAGCTTATGCAACAATCGGATTGATTTTTGGTTTACTTGGAAGAGGTTTTTTCCTAGCAGGATTACAGCAAAAAATGTCAATAATTATTGGTGTAATAATGATTATTGTAGTTTTAATTCCAGAGAAAAAATTTGCGCAATACAATTTTTCAAAACCAGTTTATAAAATCATTTCAAAAGTTAAAGCAAATCTTGGAAGTCAATTTAAAAATAAGAGCTACAAATCTCTTTTTACAATTGGCCTTTTAAATGGATTTCTTCCTTGCGGAATGGTTTACGTTGCTTTATTTGGCGCAATTGCAATGCAAAGTGCTACTTATGGCGTTCTGTACATGCTTTTGTTTGGAATTGGAACTATCCCGTTAATGACAGTTGTAGTTTATGTCAATACATTATTGAAATTGCCATTTCGAAATAAAATTCAAAAGGCAATTCCTTATGTAGCCGTTATAATTGGAGTTTTATTTATCCTTAGAGGATTAGGATTAGGAATTCCGTATGTTTCTCCTTCAAATATGAGTTTATTTGTGCAGCAGATACCTAACTGCCATTAAAATATTATTTAAACTAACTAACTAGTTTTAGACAGTCATCGAAAACAGATTTGTTTCCGGTGACTTTCTTTTTAGATGCAAATCAAAAGCCATACAAATATTACGGACAAAAGGTCTTCCTTCTTCTGTAATCTTGATTTTATTACTTTCAATAACAATTAAATTATCGTTTTCGATTTCTTTTAAAGCAATTAAAACTTCAGGAAGTTCAGCAAAATTTAAAGAATCTGCAGTCCAGGATGTTTCTAATTCGCAAGTTAAATTCAAAATGTGTTTTCTGATGATTAGATCTTCATCATTCAAAATATGACCTTTTACAACAGGAAGTTGATTAGATTCTAATATCTCATAATACTCATCAAGATTTTTAGTGTTTTGAGCAAAACTATACCAGCTATCGCTAATAGAAGATACGCCAAGACCAATCATAACTTGAGTTTTAGAAGCGCTATACCCCATAAAATTTCTATGTAGCTTTCCGTTATGAGCAGCTTTGTATAGACTGTCATCAGCTAAAGCGAAATGATCCATACCAATTTCATGGTAGCCATTTTGAAGCAACAGCTTTTTACCTATTTCGTATAATTTTCTTTTTTCGGCATCTTTTGGAAGATTCTCTTCATTGAAACCACGCTGCCCGTTTCCTTTTATCCAAGGCACGTGCGCGTAGCTGTAAAATGCTAATCTGTCTGGTTTTAATGAATTGGTTTTCTCAACTGTATCAATTACATCTTCGATAGTTTGAAACGGAAGTCCAAAGATAATATCGTGTCCAATTGAAGTATAACCAATTTCTTTTGCCCAAAAAGTTACTTTGGCAACATTATGAAAAGGCTGAATTCTATTTATCGCTTTTTGAACTGTAGCTGAATAATCTTGAACACCAAAACTTACTCGGCGAAAGCCTAAATCATATAATTTTTTGAGCTGTTCGTAAGTGGTATTATTAGGATGTCCTTCAAAACTAAATTCATGATTTTCTGCTTTTACAGCATTTTTGAATATTCCGTTTATAAGACTTTCAAGATTTTCTTTTGAAAAGAATGTTGGAGTTCCTCCACCTAAATGTATTTCTTTAATTACTGGTTTTTCTGGTAGTAGATCGCAATACATTTTCCATTCTTTAAGAACGGCCTGAATGTATTTTTCTTCTACTGAATGATTTTTAGTAATACGCTTGTTGCATCCGCAGAAAGTGCACATGCTCTCACAAAATGGTAGGTGAATATATAAACTGATTCCGTTTTTTGAATTGCTTTCTGAAAACGATTGCTTTAAAGTAGTAATCCATTTTTCTGATGTAAAGTCGGCTTCATTCCAATACGGAACTGTCGGATAGCTAGTATATCTAGGACCTGGGACATTGTACTTTTGAGTCAAAGAAATTTTCATAACGACGGATTTAGTTTTACTCAAAATTAAAACTTAAGCCGAAGACATAAAATGACAAATATCATGTAAGCTGTAAAAAAAAAGAGACTCAAAATGGAGCATTAATTTTTGCTTTTAGTAAAATGTCCTATTCTGATATAAAAATAACTTTTTATGACAGAGTTGAATTTTATGTAGTAATATATTTACGTTTTTTCATTAGTAAAATTCTTAATTATTTATGGCACTTCAAACCACTACCACGATCAAAATTGGAGAAATCGCGATCACCAATTTCAGCAATTTAAAAATAACCCAGAAAATTCACGGCCATCACAGCTTTTCATTTGAAGTGAGGCAAGACCTGCTTGTTGACGAATTGAAAAGCGTTATGCCAGTCTCACAGCAATTGTACGGAGAGAGGATAAGCATCGAAGCCAAGCCGATCCCTGGACTTGACGATCTGATGGTTATGAAAAATCCCAACGATTACATTATGCATTTTTACGGCGTAGTGACCAAAGTCAAGCTTCAGAAATCGCGCATCAAAGATATGGAGGAAACGATTTTGATTTTTGGACACAGCTCTTCAATTGTTCTTGACAATGGGCCAGAGTCAAATTCTTTTGCGGCAATGGCACTGGATGATATCGCAGGCAATGTAAAATCGGGGCATAATATAGAGATGGATATAAAATCGTTTTATGCCAATAATCTTCCCTATACGGTTCAGTACAACGAAAGCTGCTTTAAATTCCTAAACCGTTTGGCCAGACGCTACGGACAATGGTTTTACGACAACGGACGCAGGATTGTTTTTGGCGTTCCGGGCAGTGCAGGCGGGGAGCCTGAACTGGTCTACGGAGTCAACATGCAGAATTTTGAATACGATATGAAACTGGTGCCGTCGCTCTTTAAAATTTTGGAAAACGACAACAGAAAAGGCGATCATGCAGTCGATGAAACCTTAAAATACCGAAAAGAAATTGACGGCTTCCATCAGAATTTCTTGAATAAGTCGAATGGCGTTTTCAATAAGGAAACGCTAATGCAGCTGAATCAGAATCCTGCCGGAGGTTCTGGAAAAGGCGCATTGGAAGAGTATTCCAAAAATAAAATGAGGGCTGCCATGGGCAAAATGATGCAGATAAAAGCGTCAAGCGAAGTTCCGGGAATCATCCTTGGAAATCTGGTGAGAATAAGCGGGGTGGACATGCAGCTCGAAAGCTCGTACCGCGTAACGCAGATCACGCATTTCTGCGATGACGGTGGCAGCTACGAAAACCATTTTACGGCAGTAAACTTTAACGGTTCCGTATTTTCGCCCAAAACCAATCCCGATCTGGTTCCGCGATGCAAAAGCCAGACGGCAACGGTAACCGCCAATGCAGACCCGGACGGACTAAGCGGAGTGCAGGTGCAGATGCCATGGCAGGAAGCGTCGGGACAGACGACGCCTTACATTCCGCTGGTGCAGAAATACGGAGGAAACGCGAGAGGCTCCCATATTATCCCAGAAGTGGGAGACACCGTTTTTGTGGATTTCCAAGGAGGCAACGCCGAACTGCCGATCGTAGTGGGAACTATGACGAGCAATAAAGAAAAAAGCGGTTTCAGCACGCCGAATAATGATGTGAAGGCAATAAGGACAAGAAGCGGCAGCAAGGCGATTTTTAATGATGAAACAGGAGACATTACAATTGAAAGCGAGAAAGGGCAGACGCTCGCAGTGCTTTACGGCGATGGAAATATCAAGATAAAAGCGCCAAAAAATATTGAGTTGGAAGCGGGAGAAGATCTTCTTATCACAGCAGGTAAAAATGTGAAAATTGAAGCTAAAGAAGATATTGAAATCGGAGCAGGAAACAATATAACACAAGAAGCGGGATGTGATATTTTTATAAATGCTGAGGGGAATATTAACGAATCTGGAGACAATAAAACCGAAAGCATAACAGAAAATTATACTAGAAGTTCAAGTGAATCTGTACAGTTTGCAGAACAGGTCACTATCATGAGCACCAAAGAAAATATGCTGTTAGAGAGTTCTCAAAAGACAGTCGAAATTAACAGTGCTGAGAAATCTAACTTATTTTAAAATTAATTTTTATGGGAATTAACAAAACAGCTAAAAATTTAAACATAAAAATTAAGAATACTTATAGGTCTTCTTCTAAGACAATAAATGAAACCAGTGAAAAGGTCGAGATTGTTGCAACAAAAGAAAATCTTATTTTATGTTCAAGTAGAAAGATACTAATTAAGGGTAATAAATCATAGAACTATGGCAAATATAATATTTGGAAAACCGCGTTTTGAGCCTCCTAAAGAAAATGATAAAGAGGTAAACGATGTTTATATGGGCGTTTTTTTTGACGGTACATCAAACAATAGGGAAAACATTGAAGGAAGACGAAAAGACCCGAGCCTAAAAAACTCTTATGCATCCGGTAAGGATGGTTCTAATACCAGTTATGGAAACGATAATACCAATGTAGATAGATTGGAAAAAGCATATTTAAATGAAAAGAAAAGCCATTATTATTCTATTTATGTTGAAGGTATTGGCACTAAAAATCCAAACAAAAATAAGGATGGAACTCTCAATTATTATGGTGATTTTACACGTGGGCAAGGATATGGTAAAGGTGAGACTGGGCTTTTTGAAAAAGTTGAGAAAGGGTGTTTAGATGTTGTTGCAAAATTACAAGATAAGGAAGAATTGGGCATTAGTACATTATATCTGGACGTTTTTGGTTTTAGCCGTGGAGCAGCAGCAGCTCGAATTTTTGTAAATGAATTGTACAAGAGGAAAATTCATGGAGACAATAATAGTTACAATTTAGGATACTTAGGTAAAGCTTTTGAAAAATTAGGCTATGGTGAAAAGCCCCATCGCATAAGAATTCGTTTTTTAGGTATTTTCGATACAGTTTCCTCTTATGGCAGCAATGTTTTTGATGATGTTGAAAAGGATAAAGTGCCCCTTAAAATTCCTAATGTTGGTTTTACAGTGCATTTGACCGCTGAGGATGAGTTTCGTGAAAATTTTCCATTGACCACTATTGCCAGTGCAGGAGCCAACAGCATAGAATTGACGTTACCAGGCTGCCATTCAGACATTGGCGGAGGGTATAAAAGCGGACCAGAGAAAGTAAGTCTTACAGAAACAGCCTCTAAAATTGCTGAGGAAAAAAAATATGCACTTGAACAGGGCTGGTTTTTTCCGCATGAACTAAAAGAATTACCGAGCATTTCACCATATTATTTAGAAGGGAAGAGAAAATATGTTAGTAACAGTTACACTTTTGTAATTCTTCATTTAATGGCAGAATTTGGAAATCGAAAATATAAGATCCCATGGAAATATGATACTGAATTAAATCATTATTATGAAATACCAGAAAAATTAAATGAAATAAAAAGGCGGATTGATGAATATGCTTTTGAAAGAAAGCCAAAACTGCAGTACTACACGAAAAGTGAAATTGAGGCAAAAAGAAAAAAAGTATGGAAGAATAATTATGAAATTGATGCTTTCAATACATCCGTAGCTGAACACTATATGCTTGTTGATTTGCGAAACAAATATTTGCATTGCTCCGCCAATATGGACGGTGTAGGTATGGAACCTCAAATGGATAATCAAAGCAATATTATTAGAAAACGACAAACAATAGCAGGATAAATATGGACAAAGGTTTTAGATTGCTAATACTAACAATGCTGTTAAATATAACACTGACTTCATGTCAAAACAAGATGAAAGAAAAAGAATATTCGTGGAGTGCAGCAGTCTGTACTCCAAAAAACTATCCAGCTGAAATTTTTTCGGGACATTTATTATTGAGCGAAAAACCTAATAGCGGTTATGTGTATATGCCTTTTGATCGAGTTATTAATAGCGAAGATCTTGGAGACAATGATGGATCTTCATCAGGAGAAGCAGAAGGTGTGTCTCCTAGAATACTGGATATTACTTGGCTATCTTATACCGAAAAAAAAAGTTATTCAGGTATTTTCAAACTTGATTCGGACAAAATAGAATCTCTAATGATCAATGGTTGTGATAGACCTAGTTGGAATAAAGTAACAAAAAAGATGGCGATTTTTAACAATAAGCGTTTTGTTGTTAATGCTGGATTATTTCCGGGAGGAATGATAGTACTGTACATATTTAGCCAGTCTAACATAATAATTGTTGGACGTTATCAGGCACATGAAGATAGAAATGTAGATTGGGGTGTAGCACATGAAATAATGAAAACTCAAGAAGGTTTTGATGAAACAATAAGAGTTAATATTAAAGATCTACCACAAGAAACATTAGATCAGATTAAAAACGGTACGATACCATTTGGATATTGGGAAACGCTTTTTAGAGAATATAATCTAACTCCTCAGGTTAAATCAGAAGATAAAGTAGAAACTATTAAAATAAATTATATAAACGGCGAATTTGAATCAATCTTTTTGATTTTAAACGGTAATGTAATACCTGTAAAGAAACGTGCTATTCCAAGAAAAATAAACATTGTTTGGCATGATGTAAACGACAGACGCATGGAAAGCGATGTGTTTTTTGATGAAAAAAAATCGAAAGCCATTTTTGAGAAATTTAAAATAGGAGAAGCTATCACTTTTGTAATTGAGATTGACAGAAATACCAAACCAAGAGAAACAAAAGGGATATCTATAAAATTAAAAATAACATCTGGAGAAGTCGATATGAAAGAAGCAATTGTTTCGCAGGAATCGTTTACGAAATCTAAGCCTTATTGAGTGAGACAATCATGAAAAAGAAAAAGAATTATTTACTTACAGCTATAATTGTATTGAATGTAATGTTTGCTTCATGCCAAAATAAGATGGGATAGTATTTATTGTTTTTTACACGATCGCTCGGATAAGTCTGTTCAATAAAAAAGAGGCTCAAAATTGAGCCTCTTTAGGTGAATTAAATAACTAACGTGATATAGAATCTTGGATGATTTTAAGCCATTTTTTCGCAAACTGATGATCTTGGTAGACACTAATCTGTTTGATGCGGTCATCATCAAAATCATAGAATGGAATTAATATTTTTTTAGATGTTTCTTTTTCTTGAAATTCAAAATCAATTTTGATGATTGTATCTGAACCAGCATCAGTTGTCGGAATTAATTTGCTTGAAGCAATTGTATTTAAATCGACATATGTTGATTCTTGCTGATTTGGATTGAAATTCATCAAAATGAATTTATTGTTTTTCTGATCTATCGTTAAAGTCTTATTATTGATTGATTCGGTCAAATCAAAATCTTCTGGATGATTTGGATTGAATCTTTTCTTAATATTTAGAATTCTTGTTTTACTTGCTGCCGATGAACGTGCAGAAAAATATACCGGGATAGCGACAATAATTAAAATCACAATACCCATGATTGTGGTAGTAGTTTCCATAATGTTTTTAATGAAATAAATAAATGATATCCAAAACAGTTCTCAAATTGAAAACGGTTTTCTTAAAGATGAAGAATAAATCTTCAGTTGAAAATCAAGTATTTATTTACCAGAAAAAATGGAAAGCATAGAGTATGACTAAAACCTTTTTACTTTGAGTTGTAAAGAGTTTAGTATATGCAGTAATATAGGTAACGGTTTGATGCTGTGGGATTAGCGGTAAAAGCGTGTCAAAACATTTAATTATTCCGATAGGATTTGTTTTGATGTTTGCCGCAAACTGATAACTTCCTTGCGGCTGTATAAATGCAGACGAATCAGGAATGTCTTTGCAGAAGTTGGTGTCCGATTTTTCCGTTTCGATTATGCGTGCAGAAGCTTGGTCTGCTTGGTAAGCAAACAGTCCAGCAAGCAAAAGCGTAATAAAAATAACGGTTTTACGAATCCAATTCATGTCGGCGAATTTAAGTCATAAAACGCAATTAAAGAAATTTTATAGAATTAATTAACACCTAAAAAAAAGTCCTCAATAAAATGAGGACTTAAGAGTTATTGTTGCATTTTAAAATAATAATCTGCTGAGTGTTTACCGCTTCCATAGAACAGGAAGAAGATGCAGACTAATAAAACGACTAAGGCTAAAATTAAACTTTCGGAGTGCATTTTTCCCATAAAGTTAATGAGAACCGCGCCAAATAAAACTGGCAATTGAGCTGCAATTGCCCATCTGGTTAAGAGTCCAAAAATAATCATTATACCACCAATCATGTGGGCAGGAGCAATGTAATGCAGCATAAACATACCTCCGCCATACTTGTCGATAGGGGAAATCAAATCATGCAGGTATTGAACATTGGTAACGAAAGAGACGCCTTTCATAAATAAAAATCCACCCAAAACAATACGTACTAAATCAACTGGTAAATAAGTGTGCGAATTTGCCCATTTATTCAAACTTTTTACATTTTCCATGATGTTGTGTGATTAAAAATTATATACTAAGTTACTAATTTTTAATCAGATATTTATTTTTAACACCTTGAAAATAAGTTTTTTGCTTTTTATTTAACGTATCATTGAGAATTCCTAAATCCTTAAACCTGAATAACTCCCAAATTAAATGGTTTTTGAATAGGAGCGTGGTTTGCCGCTTCGATTCCCATAGAAATCCAATTACGAGTTTCTAACGGATCAATAATCGCATCTGTCCATAATCTTGAAGCCGCATAATAAGGAGAAGTCTGCTCATCATAACGTGCTTTTATTTTGTTGAATAACTCGGTTTCTTTTGCTTCATCGACTTTTTCTCCTTTCGCTTTAAGCGAAGAAGCTTCAATTTGCGCTAAAACTTTTGCGGCTTGAGTTCCGCCCATAACGGCAAGTTCGGCACTTGGCCAAGCGAATATTAATCTAGGATCATAAGCTTTTCCGCACATAGCGTAATTTCCTGCTCCGTATGAATTTCCGACAATAACAGTAAATTTTGGAACAACCGAATTACTCACAGCATTTACCATTTTGGCTCCGTCTTTAATAATTCCGCCATGTTCAGATTTTGACCCGACCATAAAACCAGTAACGTCTTGTAAAAACACCAATGGAATTTTTTTCTGATTGCAATTGGCAATAAAACGAGTTGCTTTATCGGCACTATCCGAATAAATTACGCCGCCAAACTGCATTTCACCTTTTTTGGTTTTCACTACTTTTCTTTGGTTGGCAATAATTCCGACAGCCCAGCCATCAATTCTGGCATAACCTGTAATAAGAGATTGTCCGTAGCCTTCTTTATAAGCTTCAAATTCTGAATTATCAACCAAACGTTTGATGATTTCCATCATATCGTATTGTTCAGTTCTGGCTTTTGGAAGAATTCCGTAAATATCATTTGGTTCTAAAGCTGGTTTTTCAGCTTTGATTCGGCTGTAGCCAGCTTTATCAAAATCACCAATTTTATCTACAATATTTTTTATTTTGTCTAAAGCGTCTTTGTCGTCTTTCGCCTTATAATCGGTTACTCCTGAAATTTCACAATGTGTTGTAGCGCCTCCTAAAGTTTCATTATCGATTGTTTCTCCAATTGCAGCTTTTACCAAATAACTTCCTGCAAGGAAAATACTTCCTGTTTTATCAACGATTAAAGCTTCGTCGCTCATAATAGGAAGATAAGCGCCACCTGCAACACAGCTTCCCATAACGGCAGCGATTTGGGTAATTCCCATACTACTCATTTGAGCATTATTTCTAAAAATACGTCCGAAATGTTCTTTGTCTGGAAAAATCTCATCTTGCATTGGCAGATAAACTCCTGCGCTATCTACAAGATAAATAATTGGAAGTCTGTTTTCCATCGCAATTTCTTGCGCACGAAGGTTTTTCTTTCCTGTAATAGGGAACCACGCTCCAGCTTTAACAGTTGCATCATTAGCGACAACAATGCATTGTTTTCCTTTTATGTAGCCAATTTTCACCACAACACCTCCAGAAGGACAACCGCCGTGTTCAGGGTACATTCCTTCGCCGGCAAAACCTCCAATTTCAATACTTTTTGAATTTTCATCCAATAAATAAGCAATTCTTTCTCGAGCTGTCATTTTTCCTTCAGAATGAAGCTTTTCGATTCTTTTTTCGCCTCCGCCTAATTTAACTTTGGCAAATTTTTGTTTTAGTTCTGAAAGGAGTAATTTATTGTGATCTTCGTTTTTATTGAAGTTTAAATCCATGATATAGTATTGATTTTATAAAATAGTGTTGGCTAATTTACAAAATCAATTGAAATAAATAGAATATATAATCACGTGATAAGGTTTGAAATTTTAAAATTCGGTTAAATAAAAAAGCAGAAGTTTAAACTTCTGCTTTTTTATAATCTTAGTTAAATTATTTTTTAGAACTGCAAACCATTCGTTTTAAAATAGCCCATTGTTTTAGTGCGTCTCGAGCTTCAACAGCTGGATAACCCAGCATTGTTTTTCCTGCAGGAACATCTCCTGTTACACCAGAGCCAGCACCAATTACAGCACCGTCACCAATAGAGGTGTGGTCTTTTATAGATGCGCTTCCGCCAATTATAACTCCGTTTCCTAAGGTTACAGAACCTGCTAGACCGCTGTTTCCAGCCATAATGCAAAATTTCCCCAACTTACTATTATGTCCAATTTGCACTAAATTGTCAATTTTACAACCGTCTCCAATAATAGTTGAACTAAATTTTCCACGATCTACACAAGTATTTGCACCAATTTCAACTCTATTCCCAAT
>Ga0215275_1078_pt1 | contig 27709 bp, 22 predicted proteins | sample ZER3_100Endo4_M3_FD_182623 | JGI IMG/M metagenome (GOLD analysis project Ga0215275, IMG submission 182623) | Enriched cells of freshwater protists from Biology Centre CAS, Ceske Budejovice, Czech Republic - ZER3_100Endo4_M3 | ecosystem: Environmental > Aquatic > Freshwater > Unclassified ...
GATGTCGGCCACCAGCGAGTCGACGATCTTGCCGAAGGCCGCGCCGATGATCACGCCGACCGCCAGGTCGACGACGTTGCCCTTGACGGCAAACTCCTTGAATTCGCTGAGGATGGTCATGGTTGGGAGGCGGCTGGGCGCTGCTGTTGGAGGAGGCGCCAGTATGCATGGGGAGACTGGGGTGTTCGATCCGGTGTCGCACCTGCACCGCATGAAGTCTTTCACAAAGCTAAGCGGAATGTGGATTGCTGCCGGCAAGGGCTCATCGCAACTTCGGATGAGGTTAATTTGTGTCAGATTGTGTCGCTCTTGGCCTATGCCGAACGCGCACTCGCACAGTTGCACTCCCTCAAGCGGGGGATGCGCGAACTTTTTCGCAACTTTACATTCTGGCGGCGAGCCCTTCTGCCTGGGTTTTTCGTGGGCACCGAGCAACGAACGCCCACGGAAAACAGTAAAGACACACGGATCGCTAACACTTCAGCAATGCTACGAAGGTTATAAAAAAGTCTTCTTGATCGAGTAGATTGGTTTGCTGGACAGGGAGCATTGAGACAAGAGAGGCCGAGGGACTCGCCTATGATCGACCTGTCGAGCAAGGGTTGGACACAATCTTTTGCAACTCGTAAGCCGAGATGGTAGTCGTCACGTGCGGCGACAATCCTGGGCTGGCCTGGGGAGGGAAATCCCTTGGGTCTCTTGACCAACAGCCAAACAGGGAGGCTGCTGACCACCGCGTCAGAAGCCAGGCACGGATGTGCCTGGGGGTCTGGGCTGTTGAACACCAATCCACCGTGCGATGAGGATCGTTTTGAGAAGACGCTATGTGCACCCCATTGGGCCAGCCAATCATTTGGTTCGGGTTTTGTTCAGGTAGGGCTTGTCCCGGATTCGAAATTGACGATGGCGAAAATTGATTTTCCGTGGGGGTTGGAATTGAAAAGAGACGTGAGATTTCTGAAGTGGGCCTTGTTGGCGTCTGTGGTGGCGTTGCAGGCTTGTGCGATTGCGCCAGGGATGGGCAACGTCGAGCCTTACGACGCCGGTGGCCCGTTGCCGAACGACTTTCGCTATTTGCCGGATGGGGCGCCCGAAGGCGAGATCACGCCTATTTCGCTGGCACTGGTTCGTACCTTGGCTGAGGCCGCGCCCAAGGGGGTGCCGCCTGAGGTGCAGGCGTTGTTTGGCAAGGGGCCGCGGTACACGATCGGACCAGGAGATGTGGTCGGTGTCATTGTTTACGACCATCCCGAACTGTTGCCGAATGCTGGCGCGGTCATTTCGCAATCTGCGGACCCGACCGGCGTGCAGGTCGCGCCGGGCTTCATCGTCGACGCGGATGGTGAGGTCGCGTTTCCCTATATCGGTCGCGTTCGCATCGCCGGCCTGAGCGAAGGTGATGCCTCGGACCTGATGGTCAAGCTATTGAGGCCTCACATTCGCGATCCGCAAGTGACCGTCCGCATCCAATCATTCAGAAGTCGCCGTGCCTATGTCGAAGGCGAAGTGCGTACGCCTGGCTCCCAAATCTTCACGGACGTGCCGATGACGCTAAGCGAGGCCGTCAATCGCGCAGGAGGAATTACCGCCGCGGGCAATCGTTCGGCGGTCACGCTGATTCGAGACGGAGTATCGATTCCGATTAACCTGACAGCTCTGCGTGAAGCTGGCTATGACGGCAACAGTATTCCATTAAAGAATGGCGACACGGTTCGTGTAGCAAATCGAGAAGACTCGAAGGTGTTTTTAATGGGGGAGGTTCTTGCGCCGCTAGCACTTCCCATGCGGAGTAATGGGCGCCTCAGTTTAGCCGAAGCACTGGGTGAGGCTGGCGGGCCATTGAGCGCAACCGCGGCTGCGGGTCAAATTTATGTTATCCGTCAAGGCTCTACCGGGGCACCTGCCATCTTTAATCTGAACGCCAAGAATCCCGCGGCACTCGCTATCGCGAGTCAGTTTGGACTGCAATCACAAGACGTCGTTTACATCGATCCCGTGCCGCTGGTTAAGTGGAATCGTGTGGTGAGTTTGATCTTGCCTTCGGCGTCGGTAGCGAACACTGCCAGTGAGATCTATGTTAGACATCGATAGTTGAGTCTGAGCTCACTGAGTTCTCAAGGTTTACGTCGCGGGTGTGTCTGCTCTTTAAAACCGGTAGCCGCGAGCCCAGTGTGGCGGCATGACTCTCGTCTGAGTCTGTCGCCAATTTTTTCGTCCTCCAGCGCCTTCAATATGCAAGTCACTCAATCAACTCAAACTATTGCGATCATCGGCCTCGGCTACGTTGGCCTTCCCCTCGCCGTAGAGTTTGGCAAGAAGCGTCGGGTGGTCGGTTTCGACATCGATGCTAAACGTATTGCAGAGCTACGGAGTGGGCAGGACCATACGCTCGAGACTACCAGCGAGGAGTTGAGGGCGGCAACGCAACTTGCTTTCACTTCATATTCCGATGACTTGCGTGACTGCGCTATTTTCATTGTCACGGTCCCAACTCCTGTGGACGCAGCGAATCGCCCCGATCTGAATCCGCTTATTAGGGCGAGTGAAACGGTTGGCAAGGTCATGCCAAAAAACGCCATCGTGATTTTCGAATCTACCGTGTACCCTGGGGCGACTGAAGAGGTGTGTGTCCCCGTTTTAGAAAAATTTAGCGGAAGAAAATTCAACATTGATTTCTTTTGCGGCTACAGCCCCGAACGCATCAATCCTGGTGACAAAGAGCATCGGCTGCCTGATATCAAGAAGGTGACTAGCGGTAGCACGCCGGAAATCGCTGAAGTTGTTGACCAGATTTACCGTCAGATCATTGTTGCCGGCACCTACAAGGCCAGCAGCATCAAGGTCGCTGAGGCCGCTAAAGTAATTGAAAATACCCAGCGCGATGTGAACATTGCGCTGATGAACGAACTCAGCCTCATCTTTCATCGGCTTGGTATCGACACCCTTGAGGTGCTGCAAGCAGCTGGCACTAAGTGGAACTTCTTGCCCTTCCGTCCAGGCTTGGTGGGGGGGCACTGTATCGGCGTGGATCCGTACTACCTTACCCACAAGGCAGCGGAGGTTGGTTACCACCCCGAGGTGATCTTGGCAGGACGCCGCATCAACGACAACATGGCGATTCATGTTGCCGACGAGGTCATTAAGCTAATGTTGCGCAAGAATGTGCAGGTCTTGGGCAGCAAGGTGCTCGTGCTCGGCCTTACCTTCAAGGAAAATTGCCCCGACGTGCGCAATACCAAGGTGGTGGATATCGTCCGCACTTTAAAGGGCTACAACACCCAGGTCGACATATTCGATCCGTGGATAGACGTGGCCCAAGCAGAGCATGAGTACGGGCTTCAATGTTTGTCTGAACTACCTTCTACTGGGCAGTACGCTGCCATTGTTTTGGCAGTGGGCCATCAGCAGTTCGTGACCTTAGGAGAACATGGTATTAAAGCACTTGGACGACCTGGCGCAGTGTTGTTTGATGTTAAGGGCCTGCTGGCTCTAGGCTCTGCAGACGGCCGGCTATGAGCGGGGCTGTAATTATGTCGAAAGAGCTCGATACCAGTTCGTTGATCTACGAGAACGTTTGTGCTGACCTGATTAAGGAAAGCCATGTGTGGCTCATCAGCGGGGTGGCTGGCTTCATTGGCAGTAACTTGCTCGAAAAATTGCTCAAGCTTGGCCAGCGTGTGGTCGGACTTGACAATTTTTCTACCGGTCATCGACACAACTTGTCTGAGGTTGAAGCCCTGGTAACGTCTGAGCAATGGGCTAATTTCCATTTTATCGAGGGCGATATTCGTAAATTGGACGATTGCCGGCGAGCCTTGGTTTTTCCATCATCCGATAATTCTCCGCACGGGGTCGATGTATCGGTGGAGTACGTTCTCCACGAAGCTGCCCTCGGCAGCGTCCCCCGAAGCCTAGCTGACCCCATTACAAGTAACGAGGTCAATATCGGTGGTTTTCTAAACATGCTGGTGGCGTCGCGTGATGCTGGCGTGAAGAGTTTTACGTACGCGGCCAGTAGTAGTACGTACGGAGATCACCCGGCGCTACCAAAGGTTGAGCACACCATCGGTAAACCGCTCAGCCCCTATTCTGTTACCAAATATGTGAACGAGCTATACGCAGACGTGTTTGCTCGTTGCTATGGATTCAATGCGATTGGTTTGCGTTACTTCAATGTTTTTGGTCCTCGCCAGAATCCCGCCGGAGCTTATGCCGCAGTCATTCCGAAATGGATCTCCAGCTTGATACGAGGGGAGCGCGTTCATATCAACGGTGATGGTGAAACTAGCCGCGATTTTTGCTTTATCGCCAATGTTGTACAGGCAAATTTGCTGGCAGCCGTTAGTCGAAAGTCTGAGGCTGCTAATCAAGTTTATAACGTGGCTGTAGGGGATAGAACAACTTTAAACGATTTGTATAGGCAGTTGCGCAAGAGCTTGCTTCCACATTATCCGAGCCTGCAGGGTCTTGAACCTATATATCGTGAATTCCGTGCGGGAGATGTGAGGCATAGCTTGGCAGACATTACTAAAGCGCAGGATCTTCTAGGCTATATGCCGACCCATCGAATTGGGCAAGGTTTGGCACTTGCCATGCCTTGGTACATGGCTCAAGCAATGTGATTGCGAATATATGAATCTAGCAACCTTGGTATCGTTAGCGTTCGCTAAAATCGCTGTCACACCGACTAATTTGATTCAAATTATTTGCGCGCATTTTCAATACTTTGAATCAAAGGAAAACATACAATGTCGAAGACTTCCTTAACGCTTGTCTCGTCTGAAGAGCAAGCCCTCGAAAAAGATGCTGGGAATAAGAAGGCGCCCATCTATGTAACACAGCCAGCATTGCCTCCACTAGAGGAATTCATTCCTTACCTGCAGGAAATTTGGAGAAACAAGGTTCTTACAAACGGGGGGCCTTTTCATCGGCAGCTTGAGAATGCGCTGTGCGATTATTTGGGTGTGAAACATTTGGCGCTTTTTTCGAATGGCACTTTAGGTTTGGTGACCGCACTGCAAGCATTGCGGGTAACTGGCGAAGTGATTACGACGCCGTATTCTTTCGTGGCGACCGCGCACTCCCTATTGTGGAATGGGATTAAGCCCGTTTTCGTGGATATTTGCCCGAATACTTTGAACCTCGATCCAGCAAGGATCGAGGCTGCTATTACTCCACACACGACCGCCATCATGCCTGTTCATTGCTATGGACATCCATGCGATGTAGAGGCAATTCAAAAAATTGCGGACAATTACAATCTCAAGGTTATTTATGACGCAGCGCACGCGTTTGGGGTCCAGGATAACGAGGGAAGCATACTGCGTCACGGTGACTTGTCAGTGCTTAGTTTCCACGCTACGAAGGTTTTCAACACGTTTGAAGGTGGCGCAATCATCTGTCCAGATGCAAAAACTAAACAGCGGATAGATCATTTGAAGAATTTCGGCTTTGTTGACGAAGTTACCGTAGTGGCGCCTGGAATAAACGGAAAAATGAGTGAGGTTAATGCTGCGTTTGGCGTCCTGCAATTAGGGTACATCGAAGATGCATTGATCAAGCGAAAGGCTATTGATGCCACTTATCGGGCGGCATTTAAAAGCGTGCCCGGCATTCGCTGCCTGCAAGATGCGGGCCAAAAGGTGTCGAATTATTCCTACTTCCCCATAATGGTAGGGAGAGATTATCCTCTCAGTCGTGATGCTCTATATGAAAACCTTAAGGGTCACGGAATTTTTGCCCGGCGATATTTTTATCCTTTGATTTCAAATTTTCCAATGTATCGAGGAATGCATTCGTCAAGACCCGAAAACCTGCCCGTGGCTACGATGGCAGCGCAGCAGGTTCTTTGTTTGCCTATATACCCGAATTTGGCACCTGCAGAATTGGAGAGAATCATAGGGTTAGTGGTTGGATGATCTCAAAAGGGTGCAATCACAAGATCGGATTTTTTTAATTTGGATCGCTACCCTCAAGCTTGGGGTGGTCAGTGGTCCCCGGCGATTCTTTGCCGCGTAATCGCCAAAATGATTGAGGGGCTAAGTAAGTGCAGCTGAAGCTCGAGTCGTGTCTTTAAAAAAAAATATCCTCGCTAATTATTTTGCGCAAGCCTACATTGCGGTGGTGGGCATTGTTATTTTGCCTTTGTATTTGAAATACATGGGCGCAGAGGCCTATGGATTGGTTGGATTTTTTACCATGTTGCAGGCATGGTTTAATTTATTGGATATCGGATTGACCCCGACCGTGGCGCGCGAGACAGCGCGCTTTCATGGGGGGGCGACGAGTGCGTTGAATTATCGACGTCTTTTGCGAGCACTACAGCTTATTTTTATTGCTGTGGCGTTGATCGGCGGTAGTGCCATGTTTTTTTGCGCGGAATTGATAGCAAAACGCTGGTTGAACGTGGGAACCTTGCCACTCACGCAGGTGCAGGTTGCGCTGGAGTTGATGGCTGTGGGCGTCGCGCTACGCTGGATGTCGGGTTTGTACCGCGGATGCATATCTGGTGCCGAGCGCCTGGTGTGGCTGAGCGGCTTTAATGTTTTTGTTACATCGCTACGTTTTTTAGGGGTCTTGCCTGTACTAATTTGGGTCGGACATTCACCCGCAGTGTTCTTTACCTATCAATTGATTGTCGCAATTATTGAAGTGACGGGGTTAGCGCTCAAATCTCGTAATTTGGCGCCAATATCAAAACAAAATTTAGGCTGGATGCCCGCTGTACTTTTTGCGCCAATTAAATCGGTTCTCAAATTTTCGCTAAGTATTGCTTTCACTTCGTCAGTATGGGTGCTGGTCACGCAAACAGACAAGTTACTACTTTCAAAATTGCTGCCACTGACCGATTATGGTTATTTTACTTTGGCCGTACTTGCTGCTAGCGGCGTCATGATGATCAGTGGCCCTGCAGGCAGCGCACTGATCCCCCGACTGGCCAGATTACAGGCAGAAGGAGACGAGGCTGCCCTAATCCACTTGTATCGAAAGGCTACAAAAATGGTGGCAGCAATTGCGATACCTGCGAGCCTTATGCTGGCTATGTTCGCGGAGCAAGTTCTGTGGATCTGGACAACAGATGTGCAAGCGGCGAAGCATGCCGCTCCTACATTACGTCTATATGCACTGGGCAATGGATTCTTAGCTATGGCTGCTTTCCCGTACTATTTGCAATTTGCAAAAGGCGACATGACTATGCATCTACGGGGCAATGCAATTTTTGTGGCTTTCTTAATACCTTCGTTGGTCTGGGCTGTGAAAGCGTATGGCGCTACAGGTGCAGGTTACGTTTGGGTTGCTACAAATGCACTGTATTTTTTTGCGTGGGTGCCTGCTATTCATTATCGTTTCTTCAAGAACTTGCATCGGGACTGGCTGTTGAAGGATATTGGTGCGATCAGTTTAGCGTCTGTTGTCTTAGTCGTTTTGCTAGAAAAATTTTTAACGTTTTCGTCGGAGAGAATATATATGTTGCTTGAAATAATTTTTATTTCAGTGACGGTCGTTGCCGCAAATATTGCAATTGCCAGTCTAACTGGATTGCCAAGTAAAAAATGAAAAAATTCCTCATACTTACGCAGTCCTATAGCGAAAATGATGGTGGATATATTGCCTTGCACAAGTTGTGTGATCAGATAAATGAACTGGGAGGTAGCGCATATCTGCATCCGTACATTGACAGTTTCGAATTCAGTTCTCGCAATTTCGTAATTCCCATTCTAAAATTTGGGAAAGAAAGATTGCGTCGCTTGAAAAAATTCAAGACTAATTTGGCTTTTAAAACGCCTGTTATGTCTAGTTTGTCGAAGATTGAAAGCTGGGACGACTGGATAGTTGTTTATCCAGAAGTGGTTTTTGGAAATCCGTTGAAAGCAAAGCATGTCGTAAGATGGTTTTTGCATAATCCCGGCCATATTACTGGAAAAATATACTACGGCCGGGGTGAATTATATTTTCGATATCATTCGGGGATAAAGGGGCAGATCAATTCGGCATCTAAAATTTCGAAAAATGAACTCAAAATTGTTCACTATCCACTTGAACATTACAACGAAAACGGCGTTTCGGAATCGAGAAAAGGTACTGCCTATTGCATTAGAAAAGGCAAAGGTAAAAAAATAGTGCACGATCTGGGGGATTCGATTTTGATTGATGGCAAATCGCATGCCGAAGTCGCACAGATATTCAAGCACGTTAAGCGATTTATCTCTTACGATGTGTATACAGCTTACTCTCACTTTGCCGCCATCTGTGGATGTGAGTCTGTAGTGATACCCGATGACGGGGTGTCGGAAACTGATTGGTTGCCAGATAGTCGGGACAGGTATGGCCTCGCATATGGATTTGAAAAGCTGGATTTTTCTCAGGCGACTCGCTCGCTTCTGCTTGAAAAAATAGCTAGTGAACACCAAAAAAATCTAGTCAATACAAGATTGTTTATGGACGAAAGTATTGAATTTTTTAATAAAGCCAAGATGACGAATGGCGTTGGCTATTGACAATATCGCATGAAAAAGGCAACTTTATCTGCTCTCGTGTGCTTATTTTTGGCGGCTATATACGCGATCATATTTGCCAATGTGGATTTGTTGTCTAATGTGAATTTTGCCGACATTTTGGATCGAAGAAATTACATTTACTACGCCGAAGCACCGCTTGATATATTGGATGTTCATTTACAAAAGTCCATACTTTCTGCGATATTTAATGAGCCAGGGTTTCTTTTTATTAATTGGATTGTGGGCTCTGTGGCAGGTGACGCGGTAGCGACTGTCCGTGCTTTAATATTTTTTTCGGCGTCCGTCGGCGGCTATTTTGCGTTTAGAAAAGCGCGAAACTTTTTGATCGCATTTGCGATTTTGCTTGTTCCATTTGTATTTGCAAACTACGTCCTTTCATTGCGGCAGGGCGTAGCGCTTGCTTTTTTTCTAATCGGGTGGTACTGCGCAAATAGGCGATACAAGATACTGTTCATGGGCTTCGCTCCATTTGTACATATATCTTTTCTTGTCCCTTTAACGTTTATTTCAATACTCTATTTTTCCAAGAAAATAAAGATATCGGGATATTACAACATGGCACTATTTTCAATAGTTTGCTTATTTCTAATATCGTTGGCGCAGTACGTTGGCTCGTATTTGCAGATTCGACAGACGGAAGGATACTATTCTGAATTCGGGGCAGATTCTATCGCAACGGGTCTTGGGCTGTTCTTTTGGGTGGGTTTGCTGGCGATATTTCTCACGGCGGGAAGACAATTTGTTGAGAGCAATATGTTTTCGATATATTGCATTGTTTTTTATATAATCTGCTATATTATTTTTCCTCCTTTTTCAAGGACCATGCAGAATCACGCGCTAATTGTTCTAGTTGCTGGTTCGGCATTGAGAGGAGGCAGTAGGACTGCTTTTAACTTGTCGATTGGCGCGGTGTTTGTATTCACCTGCATCGGGATCGTTGAGCGTGGCTTTCTGTATTCTTTTTACGCGTAGAAGGCTGCGCCATGGCCCTTAAGATACTTTGCTTGACAAAATACGGCAGGCTTGGCGCTTCGTCGAGATTGCGCACGCATCAATATATAAATGGCTTTGAAGATTCTGATTTTGATGCAAGCTTTTCAGTCCAGATTTTAATTTCAGATGAACAATTAAAGCATCGTTATTTGAATGGCGGGTATGGTATCTCTATACTGAAATCTTATGGGGATCGAATTGAGGCGTTGCTTAAAAGAAAGAAATTTGACCTGATTTGGATTGAAAAGGAGGCGTTGCCTTGGGTTCCTTTTTGGATTGAGCGTCATTTGCTGCGCGGTATTCCTTACATCCTCGATTTCGATGACGCATTATTCCATAATTATGATTTACATCCTTCGGAGTGGGTGCGAAAGCTGTTTGGGCGCCGAATTGATAAGTTGATGGCCGAAGCTCGGCTGGTAATGTGTGGGAATGATTATTTGGCCCAGCGTGCGAATGAAGCGGGTGCCTCTTGGGTAGAGATCGTGCCTACCGTTGTTGATTTGGCTCGGTACGTTGTTAAAACTCCTTCGCTTCGACTGGAGAACGACCGACTGAGCATTGTTTGGATAGGGTCGCCCTCCACCGTGAAATATTTGGCCGAGCTTGAGGCGCCTTTAATCGCGTTAGCGCGAGTTTTATCTTTCAAGCTTCGTGTAATCGGTGCTCAGTTAGAAATTCCCGGCGTAGAAATAGAGTGTCTTCATTGGTCTGAGGATTCGGAGGTTGCATCCATCGCGCAGTCCCACATAGGAGTCATGCCGCTTGTAGATTCGCCATGGGAGCGAGGAAAGTGCGGATACAAATTGATTCAGTATATGGCTTGCGGGCTGCCGGTAATTGCGTCGCCGGTGGGGGTAAATCGAGAAATAATCGAAGATGGCGTAAATGGATTTTTGGCGGAAACGGCCGCACAGTGGGCACAATCGTTACGAATGTTGCTGGAAAATGATCTGCTGCGCCAAAAAATGGGAGCTGCCGGAAGGCGTAGAGTCGAGCAGCGGTATTGTCTTCAGATAGAAAAAATAAAGGTTTCACAACTGCTAACTAGGGCTGCTGGTTAGCCACAGCCTTGGCGTCGGGCTCCGGTGCGTGATTGGTCGACGGAATTCTATTAAAGCTCGCGGATTGTGTTTGGGGTGGTTGCCGCTTTCTCAATCAAAGATATTGATCTTCCACTATGAAATGGGAGGTGAATTGAAAAATGTTTTTCAATAAAATGCGCTTGTTAAAGCCTCCCGTATTTTTGATTTTGGGCATGCTTTTTCTTGTACGCGCCACGCATGCGCAAGACCCGTGCGAGGTGAACATGTCGAGGCCAATTACTTTTAATGTTCAGGGTGCAGTTGCGGACGGAATGGTCGACGATACCGATGCCTTGCAAAGTGCAATCGATCGAGCATCCGTGGTGCGAGGAAAAGTCTTTGTCCCCAGAGGGATTTATTTGGTAAATGCCGTTAAAGGTATCAGTATTCGAAATAATTTATTGTTGCATTTTGATGAAGGTGCGATCCTCAAAGCGGCACCGACTGAAAATGCAAACTACAGCATACTTCGTATAAGTAATGCTTCCGATGTTGTCATCGTTGGTGGTGTTTTGCAGGGGGAGCGTTATGCCCATCTGGGAAGGACTGGCGAATGGGGTATGGGTGTTTATGTCGAGAAATCTCACGGTGTAGTAATTAAAAATTTGATTTCAAAGGACAATTGGGGGGATGGGTTTTATGTTGCTGGGGCGAGTAGTGATGTTCGTTTCTGTTCTGTAGTGGCTGATGGGAATAGACGACAGGGCTTGTCGATTGTTTCTGCGGAAAATATTTTGGTAAAAAATTCTATTTTTATTAACACCAAAGGCACTTCGCCGGAAGCTGGAATTGATATTGAGCCGAATGAAGCCCAATCTGTTTCTCGAGTAAATATTATTAATTCCAAAATTCTGCGTAATAATGGATCGGGCGTCGCGGCATATGCTTCCTCTCAGAAGAGAAAATCTCTCATATCGAACATCAGGATAGAAGATAGTGAAATCGCAGGCAACTTGCGGGCTGGAATTATGATGGTGGATGTGAGTGGATTTCACATTTTGAAAAATGTGATTGAAAAAAATAATGCCAATGCAATTTTCCTGGATAAGTCGACTCGCTCTGGAGTAGTAAAGGGGAATCGTCTTGGAAAGAACGGAATTGGATTGAATGCTGGAATTGTCGATCAAGGCGCGAATTTTTTGCTTGATAACGAGCTTCGTTGATTTAAGGTAGAGATTTGATTTCATTGGCCATTCAGTTAAGGCGTATGGAAAGAAAAAACAGTCGGTGAATCGTTTTGATAAGGTGTGCTCGACTGATGATTTTTTATTGAAAATAATCTTTACTTATTTTTTAGAAAATTTGAAAGCTGGTTGAGTAATGCCAAGTCTTAATTCTTATCGAGTAGGCGAGCGGCAATACGGGATGAAATGTGATTAAGTTTTTGCTGATTGCCAGTATGGCGGAGTCGCTGACCAACTTTCGAGGCTCCCTGATTTACGCGCTGCAAATGCGCGGGTTAGAAGTGCACGTTGCCGCCCCCAATTTGCCGGAGACTAGTTCTGTTCGAAGAAAATTGGAGGCTGCGGGTGTGGTTGTGCACGAGGTTGACATGGGGCGCACGGGGACTAATCCTTTCGCGGACTTCCGAACCCTCCTGAGCTTTTTGCGATTGATGCGTCGCGTCCGGCCTCAATATGCGCTCGCCTATACAATTAAACCGGTAATCTATGGCTCTCTCGCAATGTGGATAGCCGGCGTACCGCGGCGCTTTGCGCTAATCACTGGATTGGGCTACGCGTTTTTGGGTGGGGCGAAGCGCCGTGGATTGATGATGCTAGTCCAGCGCTTGTACGCGGTCGCGTTGTCTCACGTACATACGGTTTTTTTTCAGAATCCCGACGATGAGGCACTTTTTCGGCAACGCAATCTCTTGAGGCTAGGCGCTCGAACGTGCGTGGTTAACGGTTCTGGAGTGGATCTTGCGGCTTTCGAGGCACTGCCTCTTCCTGCGGACTCCACCTGCTTTCTGCTGATTGCTCGTTTACTCGGTGATAAGGGCGTGCGCGAGTATGCGGAGGCCGCCGGCAGAATTCGTAAAACTTATCCTGAGGTGCGCTGTTTGTTAGCCGGATGGGTTGACAGTAACCCTAATGCAATCGCTCAACACGAATTGGACACTTGGGTAGCTGAGGGGGCGCTGGAGTTTCTCGGCCGTCTGGATGATGTGCGCCCAGCAATTGCGCGCAGCAGTGTCTATGTACTACCCAGCTATCGGGAAGGAACACCTCGTACAGTGCTGGAAGCCATGGCAATGGGGCGCGCGATTATCACCACAGATGCGCCTGGCTGCCGTGAAACCGTGATAAGCGGCGAAAATGGCTTCCTTGTGCCAGTGAAATCGGTGGATGAATTGGAGTACGCCATGTTAAAGTTTATTGAAGACAAAAGCTTGTCTCGACGGATGGGGCTGCGCTCGCGATATATCGCCGAAACGAAATACGATGTAAATAAGGTCAATGAAAAAATGTTACAGGAAATGCAGATCTTATGAAGCGATCTTTTGATTTTTTATTGGCTTTTTTGGCTTTGTTGATTTTGGGGATTCCATTATTGTTTTTGGCATGGCAAGTCCATCGCAAGTTGGGTAGCCCTGTATTTTTTTATCAGCAGCGGCCGGGCTTAGGCGCACAACCTTTCATGATGGTTAAATTTCGTTCTATGACGAACGCGCGAGATGTCAATGGCAAGCTGCTGCCGGATGCCGATAGGTTGACTTCTTTTGGACGCTTTCTCCGTGCCACTAGCCTCGACGAATTGCCCGAGCTTTGGAACGTGCTCAAAGGCGAGATGAGCTTGGTCGGCCCGCGTCCACTCTTGATGGACTATCTGCCGCTTTATTCTCCGGAGCAATTTCGCCGCCATGAAGTGCGACCCGGCATTACTGGGTGGGCTCAGATTAATGGGCGAAATGGATTGAGCTGGAATGAAAAATTTAGTTTTGACGTCTGGTATGTTGATAATCATTCACTGTTGCTTGATGTCAAGATTTTATTCTTGACAGTGCGCAAAGTGCTTATGCGTGATGGCATCAATGCAGCGGGTGAGGTAACGATGCCTCAATTCACGGGGGCTCGAGTCGAAGAAAAAAGTGGCTCTTCTGCTCTCTAGTGATCGAGCTATTGTTGTTGCTATGATGGAATTTTTTGGTGCATTGATTGAGGAAAATTTGCCGAGAGCCGACGTTGAAGTTAACTTTGGTTAAAAAATATTCAACCGAAACTATGGATTTTATTCGGCGCCGAATAACTTGTGTTTTGCGTGAATTTTGCTGGCATGTCTTGTTATGTCAGTATGCGGCTAAATTATTTTCAAAGGTGCGCGATGGTGTGCCATGTTCTGTATTTTGCCGCGAAATATTTAAACAATTTCAAAGGCTGATCTTCCGTGTTGAATACTCCATTTTCCCCTTGGCCAAGCTTTACGGCGGAGGAAGCTGCTGCTGTGCAGCAAGTTTTATTATCTAATAAGGTTAACTATTGGACGGGGCAGGAGTGCCGCGAGTTCGAAAAAGAGTTTGCAGTATGGGTGGGAGCCGCGCATTCGCTGGCGTTAGCCAACGGCACTTTGGCACTCGATGTAATTCTTAAGGGCATGGGCATTGGGCCGGGTGACGAAGTGATTGTTACGCCACGCACTTTTATTGCCAGCGTATCTTGCGTGGTGAACGCAGGGGCGACGCCAGTATTTGCGGATGTTGATGCGCAAAGTGGTAACCTTTCAGCCGAAACAATCGCAAAGGTTGTCACTTCGCGCACCAAAGCCGTTATTTGTGTGCATTTGGCGGGTTGGCCCTGTGAGATGGATCCGATTATGGCGTTATCTGACGCCCATGGTTTCAAAGTGATTGAAGATTGCGCTCAGGCGCATGGCGCACGCTACAAGGGTCGATCAGTAGGATCCATCGGGCATGCCGGCGCTTGGTCATTCTGTCAAGACAAGATCATGACCACGGGAGGGGAGGGGGGTATGGTGACCACCAACGATGAATCGTTGTGGCTCGCAATGTGGGAGTACAAGGACCATGGCAAGAGCTTTTCGGCAGTATACAAACGTGATCATCCGCCAGGTTTTCGTTGGTTGCACGAGAGTTTCGGGACCAATTGGCGCATGCTTGAGATGCAGGCGATTATTGGCAGAATTCAATTGCAACGGATGGAGCGCTGGACAGCGATTCGCAGGCGCAATGCCGAAGCATTATGGAATGTTGCGCGATCATATGCTGTGGTGCGTACCCCCGATTTCACGAGTCTTGAGTCCGTAGCCAGTGCGCACGCGCATTACAAGTGTTATTTGTATGTGCGGCCGGAGCGATTGGCTCAAGATTGGACGCGTGATCGCATCATTGATGAAATTCAGGGTGAAGGTGTTCCTTGTTACCAGGGATCCTGCTCTGAAGTGTATTTGGAACGCGCTTTTGACGGCACTGGCTGGCGACCAGCGCAGGCGCTTCCGGTCGCACGTATACTCGGAGAAACAAGTTTGATGTTTTTGGTTCATCCGACATTGACGCCGTTTGAGGTCGAAAAGACTTGTCGGGTGATCTCACAAGTGCTGGCGCGAGCGACCGCTTGATCTGCATGCGCCGCCGAGTTTTTGAAAAGTACTTGCAGTCACGCTGCATTATTTTTATGCCGGCCGGTTTGGGGTTTTTAAGATTTATGCGTGGTGGCGGATGAATAAAATTCCCACTAAAGGGAGGTAATTTTTGTGGTTGATTGTTCTGTATGGCTGCAGGCTGGCCCTGACTCTGCGGGAAATCGCACACTATGAGGTCCGTACTTGTTGTATGCATCGGCAATATCTGTCGGAGTCCGATGGGAGAGGCGGTTATTGCTGCAGCGTTGCCGCACCTCAATGTAACCTCGGCGGGCCTCGGTGCGCTTGTCGGGCAACCTGCAGATCCTTTGGCCCAAGCGCTGATGGCAGAGCGGGGTCTCGATATAGGGGCGCATCGGGCAAGGCAACTAACGGGCCAAATGTGTCAAGAGGCTGATTTGATATTGGTTATGGATGAAGAGCAGCGTTTACATGTTAATCAACGTCATCCGTTTAGTCGCGGCAAATTGTTTCGTTTAGGTGAGGTCACGCGTATTGACATTCCAGACCCTTATCGCTTGGGTCGGCCAGCCTTCTGCCAAGCCTTGCAACTCATTGATGCCGGCGCGATGGCTTGGATCGAACGTATCAAAAAACTCTCATGAACGCCTCTGTTACCTCATCTTTGCCTGCCGGTGCTGCAGCGCCATCGCCTGATGACGACGTCATTCGCTTGTCAGAATATTTAGATATTTTTATCGATCGAAGATGGCTTGTCGCAGGGATTACGATTTTGGCTGTCGCGTTGGGAGTAGCGTACGCGCTGCTTTCTACTCCGGTCTATCAATCTAATCTGTTGGTTCAAGTTGAAGATTCGGCCCCGGATGCTAAGAATTTTCTTGGCGATACAGCTAATTTGTTCGATGTGAAAACGCCTGCGATTGGCGAAATTCAAATCATTCGATCGCGAATGATCATGGGTGGCGCGGTCGAGGCCACGCGGTTGTACATAAATGCGAACCCGCGTTATATACCAGTTGTTGGCGAATGGCTTTCGCGTCGTGCCAAGGGCCTTTCTGATCCGGGTTTTCTTGGGATGGGTGGGTATGTTTCCGGTACAGAGGCGATTGACATTGCGAAGTTCGATGTGCCATCGGAATTCGAGGATCAAAAACCCTTCATAATTACGGCGCTCCCTAACGGAGAGTACACCCTTACGCATCCTGATTTTGATGGGTCAATGACTGGCAGTGTCGGCAAAGTGTTGAACGGGCAAGTACTTGGGGGAAATCTCGAACTAATCGTATCGCGGCTCGACGGTAAGCCTGGGGCGCAGTTTCTCGTATCACGAGCCTCGTTGCTAGCTACGACGGAGGATTTGCAGCGGCGTGTTCAACTCACCGAGCAAGGCAAGCAATCCAATGTAATCAGTGCGACGCTAGAAGATAGCGATCGCGATCGCTTGCGTCGTATTCTCGACGCAATTGGCGAGCAGTACGTTAGACAAAATGTGGATCGCAAGGCGGCTGAAGCGGAAAAAACCCTTCAATTCCTTGATAGGCAATTACCCGATTTTAAGAAGCAACTCGAAAATTCGGAAGACGCTTATGCGGATTTTCGTAATAAAAATGGGACGATTGCTTTCGATGAAGAGGCTAAGGCAATCCTAGGTCAAGCAGTACAGCTACAAACTAAATTGCTTGAGTCGGAGCAGCTTCGTCGCGACCTTCTTTCTCGCTTTACTGAAGCAAATCCGAAAGTTCGAGTCATAGATGGTCAAATAGCGGCCTTCCGCCATGAACTCGATGGTGTTGACCGTCGCGTGAGCGCAATGCCTGTGCTTCAGCGTGACGCCGTGCGTCTGGAGCGGGATGTACGTGTTAATGGAGAGTTGTATAAGTCGCTTTTAAATAGCTCGCTTCAATTGCGCCTGGTAAAAGAAGGGAAGGTTGGAAATGTTCGCCTGCTTGATAAAGCGACGGAGCCCAAGAGGCCGGTAAAACCACAGAAATCACTGATCGTCGCCGCGTCGTTGCTGTTGGGCTTGTTGTCCGGTATGGGACTGGCAGTTGTCCGGAGCAAGATGGCCAGTGGTATTCACAATCCGCAAGAAATCGAAGATCGTCTGGGGCTGAGCGTGTACTCGGTGGTGCCACAGGCGGTCGAACAAGATGCGCTTCTGCAATTGATTGCCACTGGTGCGGGTGGTGCTCAAGTTCTCGCTGTTACTGCTCCAGAAAGCCTTGCTATTGAGAGCTTGCGAAATTTGCGGATTTCTTTGCAGCTTGCGTTGATGGAATCGGGAAGCAATAGGGTGCTAGTTACTGGTGCCACGCCGGGTGTTGGCAAGAGTTTTGTGTCAAGTAATTATGCGGTCATCATGGCGCAGGCCGGAAAGCGCGTGCTCCTGATTGATGCCGACTTGCGAAAGGGGCATATTAATAAATCGTTTGGTCTGCCGCGGCAAGGAGGTCTCGCGGATGTTTTGGCTGGTGACGCTTCGTTTGAGCAGGCTATTCACGCCCAAGTGCTTCCGAATCTTGACGTGCTGACGACGGGAAACTATCCATTTAATCCAGCCAATATGATGCTTTCGTCTACTCTGGGTGATGTTTTGGACGATGCCTCGAAGCGGTATGACTTGGTGGTGATCGACAGTCCCCCGGTTCTGGTGGCAGCCGATGCCACGGCAGTGTCTGCTCATGTTGGTGCGATCTTATTGGTCGCTCGCGATGGGTTGACCCAGATCGGTGAGTTGAACGAGAGCGTCAAACGATTGGCGCATGCTAATCAGCGTGTAAGTGGTGTCGTGTTTAACGGCATGGATCTTTCACGTAGACACTATGGTAGTTATGGATACAAATATGGCGGTTACCGTTACACCGAGTACAAGTACAAGCAAGCCGATTGACCGTGAGGCGTTTTAGGCTTTGCTTGGAGCGGTTGGTGTGGGACGCTTGCGAACATAGTGATTCGTACACTTCCTAACAATCAGGTTTTAGGGCCGTGATCGGTTCGGAGCATGAGAGGCACAATCCTTTGTATTCTCCGAGTGTTATTCGGATAGGAGTTCTTGTGTGATCAATAGTCTGGCAGAGCAGCTGCTCGGATTGCCTAGACCTGCGAAGCGGTTGCTGGCATTGTCTGTAGACGCGCTCGTTTGCGTCTTGTGTGTCTGCTTTGCATTGAGTCTGCGCTTCGAGCAGTGGATGCTCCCTCGCGGGTCGCAATGGTGGGCAGCGATTGTTGCGGTGGTGACTGCGCTTCCATTGTTTACTGTATTTGGCCTGTACCGAGCGATATTTCGCTACGCTGGTGCACCTGCGGTCTTGGCGATCTTGAGAGCGTGCGCGCTGTTCGGGCTTGTCTATGCAGTGCTCTTCACGGTTGTGGGGGTGAGCGCCATACCGCGTACAGTCGGATTGGTAGTGCCGCTCTTGCTCTTCATGTGCATCGGTGGGCTGCGCATGCTCGCGCGTTATTGGCTTGGTGGCATGTACATGAGCGCTGTCCAGCGCAAGTCGTTACCACAGGTGGTTATCTATGGTGCAGGTGGGGCGGGACTGCAACTTGCAGCGGCGCTCGCGCAAAGTCGAGACATGTTGGTGCGAGCCTTTATCGATGACGCCAAGCACCTTCACGGCAGTACCCTCAACGGCGTCAGAATTCAACCCCCGAGCTGGTTGCGGGAGAACGCTGCACCGCTTGGAATCTCGGACGTTCTGCTGGCGATGCCATCTGCCAGCCGTGCTCGCCGTGCGGAGATCCTGCATGATCTACTGCCACTTCATCTACACGTGCGCACGCTGCCCGCTCTTGCTGATCTAGCCAACGGTCGCGTGCAGGTTCATGACCTGATCGAAGTCGATATCGAGGACCTCTTGGGGCGTGATCCAGTTACCCCAGTCGAAGATCTGTTGCACAAGCATATACAACATCAAGTGGTGCTAGTAACGGGCGCCGGTGGTTCGATCGGTGGCGAACTCTGCAGGCAGATTGCAAAACTTTCACCGTCGAAGCTGTTGCTGGTAGAGCTGACAGAATTTGCACTCTACGCGATCCATCAGGAGTTGGAGGCGATAAGCCCTGCTGTTCAGGTAATCCCTTTGTTGGCTTCCGTGCGCGACCCCGCACGTTTGAGGGAGATTATGCTTACTTGGCGGCCTGATACCGTTTACCACGCGGCGGCTTACAAGCATGTGCCGCTCGTCGAGCACAACCCTGTCGAGGGGGTGCGAAACAACTCGTTAGGAACGCTGATTGCAGCACAGGTGGCAATGGAGTGCCAGGTTCGGAGATTCGTGTTGGTGAGCACCGACAAGGCTGTGAGGCCGACCAACATCATGGGCGCCAGCAAGCGCTTGGCAGAACTTGCTCTTCAGGGCTTAGCGCAGCGGCCTTCCGCCACGTGCTTTTCGATGGTTCGCTTCGGAAATGTGTTGGGGTCCAGTGGGTCTGTGGTTCCATTGTTTCGCCGGCAGATCGAGGCTGGTGGTCCGATCACGCTTACACATGCCGACATCACCCGTTATTTCATGACGATCCCGGAAGCGGCGCAACTCGTGATCCAAGCCGGAGCCATGGCGCAAGGTGGAGACGTCTTCGTCCTCGACATGGGCGAGCCAGTCCGCATCATCGATCTGGCTCGGCGGTTGGTCGAATTGTCTGGGCGCACTGTGCGCGATGAGAGTGCTCCCGATGGCGACATTGAACTTCGCATCACGGGCCTCAGACCGGGCGAGAAGCTCTATGAAGAGCTTCTCATCGGAGACAACGCGATGCAGACCAGCCATCCTCGGGTGATGAAAGCCCACGAGCCTTGCCCACCGGCCGAGGAACTATGGCGACAGTTCGCGATGCTGGGTGCGATCCTCGATCGTAACGATGTGCCGGCACTCAAAAATGCACTGGCGCAGATGTTGCCCGGCTATCAGCCCCATGCCGAGGTAGTTGACTGGGTGCATATCGAAAAACATTCGGCTAATGCAATGCTGTTGCGCGATGTTGATTTAGATTCGAGCGTCCTCGCGGAGGAGTTGCTCGATGGTTCTTCGCGTGTTTCCAGCGTCGTTCTGGCGGCCTGACGTCGGATTGTTCCCCCTCGAGTTGGTGCAGGTCCCTCGATTCAACCGCAAGCAAAAGGCCGCTCAGTGCTCTAATACGAAGCGGCCTTGTCGTTTTTGGCGTAGGTACTGTTGCGTACTTTGACCCTCTACCCGAATCAGTACCGCCCTGAAGTAGAAACTTCCGGCTCCTCTGACATCGCCGTTGCTACCTGCAGGCAGCAACGGCGGGCGAAATCGGCAGGTGTCGCCCACCCCAGCGCAGAGTGGGGGCGACTCTCGTTGTAGTCCTGGCGCCAAGCCCCGATCTTGGCCTGCGCGCCGGCCAATGACAAGAACCAGTGCGCGTTCAGGCACTCCTGGCGCAGTCGGCCATTGAAGCTCTCCACGGCGGCGTTGTCGGTGGGCTTGCCTGGCCGGCTGAAGTCGAGTTCCACACCGCGCTCATAGGCCCATTTGTCCATCACCTTGGAGATGAACTCGCTGCCGTTGTCAGTCTTGATCGTGCACGGCAGGCCGCGCTGCGCAGTGATGCCATTGAGCGTGCGCACGACGTCTTCTCCCTTGAGGCCCTGCCCGACCTCGATGGCCAGGCACTCGCGCGTGAACAGATCCACCACCGTCAACATGCGCAGCTTGCGCCCGTCGAACAGCGCGTCGGCCACGAAATCCATGCTCCAGATCTCGTTGATGGCGTGGGCCAATTGCTTGGGCTGGCGCAGCTTGGCGGCCTTGTTGCGCCGCGGGCGCTTCAGCCGCAGCGACAGCCCTTCTTCCCTGTACAAGCGATAGATCCGCTTGACGTTGTCGGTATGGCCTTCGCGGCGCAGCAGAACGTGCACCCGGCGGTAGCCGTAGTGCACTCGCGTGTCGGTGATCTCCTTGATGCGCATCTTCAGCGCCGACTCGTCCTTCTTGACAGGCTTGTACAGGTAGGCCGAGGCCGACATCTTCACCACGCGCAGGGCATTGCGCTGGCTGCATCCAAAGCGCTGCATCAATTCGGGCACCAACGCCCGGCGCTGCGAAGGCTCAGAGCTTTTTTGCGACCACCGCCTGCAGCATCGCCTTGTCCAGGCTCAGGTCGGCCACGATCTGCTTGAGCTTGCGGTTCTCTTCTTCGAGTTGGCGCAGCCGATTCAGTTCCGATGGCCCCACGCCTGCGTACTTCTTGCGCCATACATAGAAGGTCGCATCGCTTATGCCCATCTTGCGGCATACCTCCTCGACGCTGGTGCCCAGTTCCGCCTGCTTGAGTGCAAAGGCAATCTGATCCTCAGTGAACTTGCTCTTCTTCACGACATGCTCCTGGCCCGATTCGGGCCTTCATCATGCCGGTCGTTCTGTTACTGAACGGTACGGAAACCTGGGACAAGGTCAATGCGAGTGCCCCGATCTCGGGCGCAGGTATTCGTCCCTTGGCTTAGCGAGCACCCTCAAAGTTCAAAATGTTGTCCCCTGCCCGCGGCGGATTGCTCTCCGGAGCTCCGATCGAGAAGGCCTTCGGATCCCTGATCGACGTCATGTCGTACAGCGGATTGATCCGGCCCAGCTTCGCGCCACCATCCCGAATGAGCGGCGACCAATTGAAGGCGGCGGTGAATTTGCTCGACTTAGGCAGGAAGGCGTCGAACGGCACTGCCACGTAGATGCCCTTGTCGAAGCTGCCCTCGCCGAACTCGCGCGACGAAACGTTCGTCTTGGTCGCATAAGCGCCAAGCACGACGCCGTTGTCGAAGCTCTTGCTGACGTTAAGCGTCACGCCCTTGTCACCCGCGAGGTACTGACCGACGCTGATGGTTGCGCGAACGCCGTTCCAGCCCGTGTCCCAATACAGCGTGGCGTGGCCCGTGTTGACCTTGTAGTCACGCAGGCCAAAGTCCTGGGCAAAGTCACGCTGCCGCACATGGTTGATGTCGATACCGAAAGCGACACGGCTGCGTGACGGGCGGTAGAGCCATTCGGCCCCGACACCTGCGAACATGGGCTCGAGTGCACCGCCGTAGACGCTGTAGTACTGATCCTCGGCGAGCCGGCCCACATGAGTGAGCTGAAAAACCGGCATGGTCAGCCGCTTCGTCGTCGCGTATTCACGCTGGAAGGTCCGCACGCGCGGCAGATTGCTGGGCGCGGTATAGGTGAACTTGTCGAAGTTGTCGAACATGCGCCAGTTGAGAGCGCCGTTGAACCAAGTGCTGTCTGTGAATCGGTACTCAAGAACTGCTTGAATGCCGATTTGGTAGAGCAGGAAGGCGTCCGGGCCGCCGACGATCTGCGAGGTGCTGGGCGTGATACCGAAGGTGTAGCGCTCGCGCTTGCGTTCCCATGGCGCCATCGGTGCGGGCGCTACGGTCGTGGCCGTCGAGGATGCAGCTGCTGCATTCTGCGACGAATTGACGGATTCACTCGCCGCCGTGGCAACCGCTGCCGGCAGGGGCTGCATGTCTTCGCTGCTGTCGACGTTCGGCGCGTACTCGCGCTGGCCGACCGCACGCTTCTCGCTGGGGGTCATCGCCTTGTAGTGCTCGTTGACCCATTCGTCGCGGTTGACCACCTGTGCATGCAGCGAAAGTCCGCGCTCGCGGTAGTGAAGCACGAAGTACTTGATCGAAGCCGGTGCATCGCGATGCAGCAATGCAGTGATGGTCTCGACGCGCGCTTCGCGGTAGACCGTCATGCTCTCGCTGATCCAGACATGGAGCTTGTCGCCCTGTGGGGCGATGCGCTGCACGGTCCACTCGGTGCGGGCCTCGATGTCGGCAGCAGTCGTCGGCCAGCCGGGCGGTGCCTTGGGGGCTTCGGGCGTGAAGCGCGGTAGCGGCGCATCGGCCACTTTGGGTGACTGAAGCTTGGCGAGGTTGGTCGAGAGCGACACGCCGAGCATGACCTTGTCGCCACGCTCGAAGCCCAGCGAGAAGGAAACGGCTGGCGAGTAACGATATTCGAGGCCCACGTTGAAAGGGGTGCGCTGACGCTGGTTGATGCCCGATGGCTCGTGCTGGTAGTCGTTGCCGTCGTACTCGAGCTTCAGGGTCAGCGGATCCCAGGGCGTGCGCCATTCGACGCCGCCGAAAAGCGCTGCGGGCCCGCGGAAGAAGCTGTTGAAGTTGGCTTGGCCTCCGGTCGAGGCGGTGTTACCGGAACGCGTTCTGAAGCGGTTGCTGATCGCGATCAGCGGATTCTTGATGTTGCCGCTGCTGCCCATGTAGCCCCAGCCGATGCCGAGGCTGAAATCGAAGTCGCCGTAGCGCTTGCTGGCGACGAGATATTCGGACGAGAACAGGCCGGTACCGCCGAAGTCGCGGAATCCAAGGGCGAGTTCCGGCACGTAGGCCGATTCCTTGGCGAGCCGGACCTTGAAATCGATACTCTTGTCCTTGTTCGATTGGCCTGTGGTACTGGCCGCGTAGGCTTGGTTGCTGATCGAGGTGTAGCGAAAGCCGGCTTCGAACCATTCCAGCGGCTGGAACATGAAGTTCAGCCGAGAGTAGGGATAGACGTTGGTGAACGAAAACCGGAAGTCGCCGAGCTCGCCCATACGGGCCGTGGGCGTCTGCAGGAGGCCGGTTTCGCCCCAGTCGTTGGTGCTGGTCCTGAAGGCCTTGGGGGTGGACACGGGCTCGGGCAGCACGGAGCGGACCGGCGCGTAGTGGGCGGGCGCGGTGTCTTTTCCGGCGCCGAGACTCGTGGTCAGTGGTGGATGCTTGTCGGAAGCGGTGGTCAGCGCGACCGTATCGAGCGCCGCGGCATCCAGCGCCTGGGGGGACGGTCCCTGGGTCGCCAGGAACTTGATCATCCCTTCCGAGGCCGCGACCAGGTCCGGCATCTGCCGAGGCGCGGCCCAGATCCAGGAGCCGGGCGCGGGTTCATCGGAGGGCTGGGCGTTCCAGGGGGCCACACCGACGCGCGCCGTGCGGCCGTCGGGCTGTGCCACCCAGGCCCAATCCGCGGTGGGCAGGTCGCAGGCCTTTGCATAGTCCCAGGCGCTGCGCCCGGCCTCGTGCCGGACATGGCAAAGCTCGCCGTTGGGGCGCACCACGGCAATGGTCTTCAATTCACGCGGTCCAGGCACGAGCTGCTGGCCGGCCGACAGCACGGGATCTTCTGCGGGATGTGTTTCCAGCCATCGAGGATCGACGATGCCGAGGGCTACGCGTCCGGTCACCGGCAAGCCTTGTAGCCAAGTGATCAGGGCAAGCCGGTCGACCTGGCTCTCGCGTGAGGCGCGGCGGGCTTCGGCTTCGAGGCGAACCAGCAGTGTGTTCTTTAGGAACTGCTGGGCCAGCCGCTCCTCGGGGACGCGCCACGAGAGCCCGGGGGAGGCCGTTTCCGGTGGCTGCCGCAGCAACCATGTGCTGAATCGTTCGCCGGCGCGGACATCGGTGTCGGAGCGGGGCGTCTGGTCGTTCGAAGTCGCCGGCATCGCTTGCTGTGCCCATGCGCCGCATGTGACGACCAGTGCGCACGCCGCCGCGATGTGACGAGGCCAGTAGGAATGCCGGGGATGCGGACCTCGGGAGGTCATGTCCCAGCGCTCGCCGGGGCGCCGGCTGCCGGCGTGGGGGGTGTCCACCGCTCGAAGCTCATACACAGATTGTTGGAAATGCACTGCTCGGAATAGATGACAACAGGTGTGCCTGTCTTGTACGAGATTCCGAACCGGGCGGCAGGAAGCGAGCCAGTCGCTGGGCGCGAGACGCTGCGCTCCTCGTACCACCGCAGCGACTTCGGGTCCGCGCCCGCGATGGCTGTGTCGCCGGGCGCCGGGATGGAAATGCGGGTAATTTCGTCACTGATGCCGAATCGATAGCCTGGCATGACGTCGCGCTCGCGCACATAGTGCTGCGCGATGGGCGCATTGCCGGGTGTCGAGGCAACTGCAGGCCAGGCGGGCCAATCGGCGATGCGAACGGCGCGCCAATCCGTGGTGAGCCCGGTAGTGCCGACCAGGCGACCGTTCTGCAGTCGCACGACTTCACCGCCACCGCTGTACCAGACCTCGACGGTGCCTTCCGGCCGCGGGTCCAGATAGCCGAGCACCATATAGATGGTGCGACCCGAGATATTGGCTCTCAGGTAAGCAAAATTGGGATTGAAATTCGGTGTGGCTGCAGACGGCTGCCCCCGATAGAGCGCGCGCGCCGTCTCCACAATGGCCGAAGAACCGGAAGAACAACCGCCAACGCCCAAAAAAAACGTTGCCCAAAGGCAACATTTAATAAGTCGCGTGGCGATACCGACGCGGGGACCTTTCAGCGAGTGCCCTCCGTTTAGGAGGGCTCGCAACATCAGCGGTGAGTGCCGGTGGTGCCAGTCGTGCCGGTGCCAGGGATCAGGCCGAAGCCGCCGCCCGAATTGCCGCCATTGCCGCTCACGGCGGCGACGAAGACGGCTGCACCTGCGCCAGCGGCAACCCACTGTTCGGTCGTCAGTCCGCCTTGGGCGTTGTTTGTGGCGGCATTGCCGCCGGCAGGAGCGCCTTGAGCGAACGCGGAAGAAGCCGCCAGAGCGGAAAGGGCGACAGCTGCAACCAGTTTGGTGGTCTTCATAAGGGATCCTCTCAAAGATTTTTATGCAATCGCGTCAAGGGTAGCAGTATTGAAAGTGGGTAGCAACCCGCTTGCACTTGGTTTCTTCTTTCAGAAGAAGCCATAGCGGCGATCGTGAAAAGGTTACGGATGTGATGTTACGTAGCAACGACCGCGATGTCGGCCGTAACGAGGCCTCCAAAAGGCCTCCAGTCCACCGGGTTCCGGGGGCATTCAAGTCGAGTGCCTTCGAAAAAATCCAATGAAATCAACAGTGTGGGCGATCTCATGGCCGTGCCGGGTCCGGGGTGGCACGCGCAGGCACCGATCCTGCGTTTGCGTAAACCAACGTTAACTTTTTTCAGGCCCGCAACCCAGTTGCCGCATCGGGAGATTCAAGGTGGAAATTCTGTTGGAAAAGACCGACGCCAGCGTGATGGCGAGGAATTCGAAGTTCCAGAGCGTGCTGATCGTCCACGACGATCTTCAGGTGACCGAGCGCCTGCGTGGCGTCGTGTCCGTGCTCGAGCCGCGGGCCCGCGTGCTGGTCGCCCGTTCCTGCGCCCAGGCCCGCGAGATCCTGGCCCGCAGTTCCTGCTCGCTGGCATTGATCGGCATGGACCTGCCCGAGGACGGCGGTGTCTCGACGATCCTGCATCTGCGCGAAGCGCACCCGCACATGGAGCGCATCGCGGTCTCGGCCTTGCCCGACACCCAGCGCGTGCGCGCCGCCGTGTCGGCCGGCGTGGCGGGCTACCTGCTCACCGACGCGCTCGACACCGAGCTGGTCTTCCTGCTGCGTTCGCTCGAGCGCGGCGGCGCGGCCATGGATCCGCGTGTTGCCCGCTGCGTGCTCGAACGCATGTTCGGCACCGCGCGCCGCGCGCCGGCCAGCAGCAGCACGCAAGTACCGTCGGCGGCTGCCGAAACCGAGGCGCCGAAGTCCGTGCTGTCGGTCAGCGAGCTCAAGGTGCTGAACCTGATCGCGCAGGGCTGGAGCAATCGGCAGATCGCCGAGGCCTTCTATCTCTCGATCAACACGATCGAGTTCCATGCCAAGAGCATCTATCGCAAGCTCGCGGTCAAGTCGCGCACGCAAGCCGTTCGCGAAGCGATGCAGCACGGCCTGCTGAACTGAATCTCCCCTCGTGAAACGCCCGCGGCGACGAGCCGCGGGCGTTTTCGCGTGCGCGCCTTCCGCGCCCCGCCGATGTCGGATCGGAGCGTCATTCGTGCGACCGCGCGGTCTTGCAACCGTTGAATTCGCACGTTGCGCCCCGCTACAATCGTCGGTTGACCCTGCTCCAGCGAAGAAGATAGAGGATCCCCATGAGTGACATGACCGCCGGCTCCCCCCGGATCGACACAAGCAAGCGGACCTGGTTGATCGCGTCCGGCTGTGCCGGTGCAGTGGGAGGCGTGGCCACCGCGATTCCCTTTGTCAGCACGTTCCAGCCCTCCGAAAAGGCCAAGGCCGCCGGCGCTGCCGTCGAGGTCGACATCTCCGGCCTGAAGGTCGGCGAGAAAGTCACCGTCGAGTGGCGCGGCAAGCCGGTCTGGATCCTCAAGCGCTCGCCCGAGCAGGTCGCCGAGCTCCCGAAGCTCGATGCGCAGCTCGCGGACCCGCAGTCCAAGCGTCATCCCGACGAATTCACCCCCAAGTACGCCCAGAACGAGCACCGCTCGATCAAGCCCGACGTGCTGGTCGTGGTCGGCATCTGCACCCACCTCGGCTGCTCGCCGGTGGACCGCCTGCAGGCCGGCCCGCAGCCCTCGCTGCCCAACGACTGGGAAGGCGGCTTCCTCTGCCCTTGCCACGGTTCCACGTTCGACCTGGCCGGCCGCGTCTTCAAGAACAAGCCCGCGCCCGACAACCTGCCTGTGCCGCCGCACATGTACCTGTCGGACACCAAGCTCCTGATCGGTGAAGACTCCAAGAAGGCCTGAGGCAGAAGAAGAACATGGCTGAATTCCACGAAATC
>Ga0215275_1107_pt1 | contig 18675 bp, 17 predicted proteins | sample ZER3_100Endo4_M3_FD_182623 | JGI IMG/M metagenome (GOLD analysis project Ga0215275, IMG submission 182623) | Enriched cells of freshwater protists from Biology Centre CAS, Ceske Budejovice, Czech Republic - ZER3_100Endo4_M3 | ecosystem: Environmental > Aquatic > Freshwater > Unclassified ...
ATTCTAGATATTATGTATCCGTTTGAAAAGATTGAATTGCTGTTATTCTTTCAAATTATTATCATCGGATTTTATATTGCAGCTTCGATTATCGTCAATAAAAAGGCTTCAAAATATCTCAATTCTGTCGATTTGAAAATTCCGCTTGACGATAATTTTTCTTTAAATTCAGAAGTAATTCGAAAATCAATTCAAGGGAAAATTAAAATTGAAGATTTTGATTTTAGAATTGTCTTAATCAATACAGCAAGCAACGAAATAGATTTATTAGTTTTTTACTAATAGTTGAACGGACGAACTTGTTTGATGTATAAATCTCTTTTTTCGCCAACAATTTTAAATTCAATATCTACAGGATGAAATTGGTTTTTGCGCCAATAACGATACATTTTACTTTCAATTTTTTTGCTGACATCATAAAGATTACTCATTTCTTTTCGAGTCAAAAGCGGTTCATTGTCGTTCAAATTTGAATTGGAAGTATAATCAATATCAAAATCGGTTTCATCTTTTCCGTCATTGAAATGATACGCCACAAACTGTTCGCAAATTTCTCCTTTTTCTGGCTTTACAACTGAGTTTTCGCCTTTTTGAACATTGACTGTAATACCTGGAAAATTCGTTCTAAATATATTTTTAGTGATGATTACGCCATTTGCCAATTCGTCAGGAAAAGAACGATGGACCAAAACTCCCATTGCAATATTTTGCTGATCGATACCAAAAAGCTCTCTTTCATTATACGAAGCTTCATTCCAAACACTTGCCCAAACTTGTTTTATGGCTTTTTCAAAAGTTTTGATGCTGTCGCCTAAAATTCCAGTTTTAGAATCATATAAACCAGCGCCATTAAAATCATCTAAATCTTCTGCGTTTGTGGACGAGCGAAATCTGAAGTTTTTGAATTTTGCATTTTTGAAAGTTTCATTGAGTTTGGCAATCAAAGTAGGATCAACGTTTTCTTTTTTAATGGCATCTCTAATTTTTTTCAATTGTTTATTAATCCAAACCGTTGAGTCTTTATGCGGATAAGCTAAAAGTTTTGCAATTAAAGGAGAGATGGAGGCTTTTTGAATATGTTGAGTATAAAAATAAAATGGAATCGCATGTGCATCTTCTGGAGTTCTAAACGGAGTTTCTTTTGAAATCGCAATCAAATACGCCATATTTTGTGCTTTCGAACCAATATAATTCACTCCCTTTTTAGGAATTGCAGATAAACTGACTAATTCAGTTACAGAATTATCAATCGTTAGTTTTTTCTTTTTTCCAGCCGATTTCACTGGGATTTTTTTAGTTGTTTCTTTAATGAAAAACGTATCGACTTCGATTTTTAATTCGACTTTTTTAGAAAGTAATCTCTTGATATTGTTATCTTTTTCAATATCAGTGTAAGCCATAATCGGAATCTTTCTATTTTTTCCTAAAAGAACCAAATGACTTAAAGGCGTTTGAAGTTCATTCACAATAATTCCTCGAACATTTGGAAGAATATCTGGTGTGCCATCCAAAATAATAATTTCGTCAGAACTAGGTTTTATGGTTTCTAATTCTTTGATTTTATATTTTTTTAGAATTCCAATATTACTACCACGGACAACTTCTTGATATTTCAATTCGCCAAAAATATAATCCGATTTTACACAAGGAATTTTGAATTCCTCGCGCTGAAACCATTCCATCATTTGAGGATTGTTCAGATAAAATTTCAGTTTTTCGCCAATGAATGTAGATTTTTTAACCAAATTGAAGAATCGCTCAATTAATGAAATTGGCATGTGGTCGGACGCAGCGAGTTCGAAAATCCATTTATCGGTTCCTTTAATGTGATTTAAATTTCCAAGAAGAAAATCTCGATTCTTTTCGGTATCGCTATAATTTTCATTATTGAATATTTCTAGATCATGGCCATAACCCAAATAATTGACCACGAAATCGTAATGAAGCAAAATTACACCGCTGTTGAAATAATACATTTTCTGTTTTCGAAGATCGTAAATCACTTTTACCGATTCTATATTCGAAAACTTATCAGACAAAGGTTTTCCTCTAAATGCTTTATAAGCTTCATAATTTGGCAAAGATGCAGTAAATCGCTGCGCACTAAGCGAGGTTAACACGAATAGGAAAAACAAACTGTAAATGTATTTTTTCATGTTGTAAAAATGTGTGATTAAATGTACTTAAAAATGTGATAAGTTTTATCTACCGTGGGATTACTTAAAGTAATGCAAACCTTTGTGAAATTTTCTATTATTTGGCGTACCTTTGCAACCTTAAAAAATTAAACATTTCAAAATGAAACGAGTAGTTGTTGGACTTTCAGGTGGAGTAGATTCTAGTGTTGCGGCTTATTTATTGCAGCAGCAGGGGTACGAAGTAATTGGCCTTTTTATGAAAAATTGGCACGATGATTCGGTTACTATTTCTAACGAATGTCCTTGGCTTGAAGACAGTAACGATGCTTTGCTTGTTGCTGAAAAACTAGGAATACCGTTTCAAACTGTTGATTTAAGCGAAGAATATAAAGAAAAAATCGTTGATTATATGTTCAACGAATACGAAAAAGGAAGAACTCCAAATCCTGACGTGCTTTGTAACCGCGAAATCAAATTTGATGTGTTTATGAAAATTGCTTTAAGTCTTGGAGCAGATTACGTTGCAACAGGACATTATTGCCAAAAAAGCGAAATTGAAGTTGACGGAAAACCTGTTTACCAATTAGTTGCTGGAGTTGACAATAATAAAGATCAATCGTATTTCTTATGTCAATTGTCACAAGAGCAATTGTCTAAAGCATTGTTTCCAATTGGAGCTTTAACAAAGCCAGAAGTTCGTGAAATCGCGGCAGAAATGGAATTGGTTACTGCAGAAAAGAAAGATTCTCAGGGTTTATGCTTTATTGGTAAAGTTCGTCTTCCAGAATTTTTGCAGCAAAAATTACAGCCAAAAGAGGGAAAAATTGTTCAAGTGGATAAAAACGATCCGATTTATGTTGCTGAAAAATCAGATGAACTTTCTTTGGAAGAGCTATTAAAATTAGAATCTAAAAAGTTAGAATATCTTCCAACAATGGGAAAAGTAGTTGGAAAGCATCAAGGTGCTCATTATTTTACAGTTGGACAAAGAAAAGGTCTGAATGTAGGAGGAACGACAGATCCTTTATTTGTAATTGCTACCGATGTAGAAACGAATACGATTTATACAGGTTTGTCTAGCCAACATCCAGGTTTGTTTAAAAAAGCACTTTTTGTCGGAAAATCTGAAGTACATTGGATTAGAGAAGACATGACGTTAAAAACGGGTGAAAAAATGGAAGTGATGGCGAGAATTCGTTACCGTCAACCTTTGCAAAAAGCTGTTTTACATCAATTTGAGGACGGAATGTATGTGGAGTTTGAAGAACCACAGTCTGCTATTACAGAAGGACAATTTGTTGCTTGGTATTTAGAAAATGAATTAGTTGGTTCGGGAGTAATTTCTTAGCTTTATACTTTATTTGGGAGAAATCCCTAAAAGGTATAAATTGATGAGACATAACTTTACTTTTCTTTTATTACTTCTTTCGTTTACGGTATTTGCACAAGAAGATGCATGGGTTTATTTTAATGGAAAACCTAATGCACAGTCTTTTTATGATAATCCGTTAACCGAACTTTCGCAAAGGGCCTTAGATCGAAGAACAAATCAGAAAATTCCTTTGGATATTACAGATGCTCCTTTAGAAACTGCTTATATAAATCAAATTTCCGCAAGTACAGGAATCACGATAAAAGCGCAGTCGAAATGGCTGAATGCGCTTCATATTCAGGGAACTCAGGCTAATATTAATGCTTTAAAAGCATTGGCTTTTGTTCAGAAAGTAGAATTTGCAGATAGAACTTTAAATACGACGGGGAAAAAAGTTTCTGAAACTGCAACCAGTAATACAAAAAAGCAATCACAAACCACTATTGATTATGCTTACGGTAATTCTGCCAATCAAATTCAGATGTTGAACGGACAGGTTTTACATCAGCAGAATTATACTGGAGAAGGTAAAGTTATTGCTGTTTTAGATGCGGGATTTCCAGGTGTCAATACTGCTCAACCGTTTGAAAATCTTAGAAACAATAATAAAATTCTAGGAGGTTACGATTACACCACTCGAAATGCTAATTTCTATGCTGGAGGAGACCATGGAACGAAAGTGCTTTCTACAATGGGGGGCTACAAAGAAAATGCTTTGATAGGAACGGCTCCAAATGCTTCCTATTATCTTTTTATAACTGAAATTGTTGCTGATGAGAATCCTCTTGAAGAATCACTTTGGGTCGAAGCGGCAGAGAAAGCGGATGTCTTAGGAGTCGATATTATCACGACTTCGCTCGGGTATTTCCTTGATCGCGACGAAGTTAGGTATAATCATACTTACAGCGATATGAACGGAATTACCAATTTTATTTCGCGTGGCGCTGAAATCGCTTTTAGTAAAGGAATATTAGTTTTGGCTTCTGCTGGAAATGAAGGAACTCAACCTGAAAAGCACGTTGGTGCTCCAGCAGATGCGGTTTCTGTTTTAACTATTGGTTCTGTTACTGCGTCTAAAAACAAAGCGGCTTCCAGTTCAATAGGGCCGACTTATGATGGCAGAATAAAACCAGATGTGATGGCACAAGGAGCGTCGGCTGTAGTTTCTGATGCAAATGGAAATATTGGTACAGCAAGCGGAACTTCATTTTCTTGTCCGATTATGGCGGGAATGGCAGCTTCATTATGGCAAGCTTTTCCATCAAAAACAAATAAAGAAATTAGACAAATGATTTTGGTTTCAGCGGACCGATACGCTACTCCAGATAATAATTATGGGTATGGAATTCCGAATTTTGGTAATGCATTAAGTGTCGACAGTTTTATCGCAGAAGCATCATTTGCGGTGTATCCAAATCCTGCTAAGAATGAAGTTTGGTTTTCTTATCTAAATGAAAATAACACTGCTTCGGTAACGATTTACTCTATTTTAGGCCAAAAATTAATCGAAGAAAAAATCAATAATTTAAATCCAGTTCTTTCCTTGCATTCGCTTCAAAGCGGACTGTACATTTATAGTTTTGATGCTGACAATCTGCATAAAACAGGAAAAATAATCAAGCAATAATTTTAATGAATAAAATCACCCAACTCTTCAATATAAAATATCCAATCATTCAAGGCGGAATGATCTGGAACAGCGGTTACAAATTGGCTTCGGCAGTAAGTAATGCTGGAGGTTTAGGACTTATTGGCGCAGGTTCCATGTATCCGGAAGTTCTTAGAGAACACATTCAGAAATGTAAAAAAGCAACTGATAAACCTTTTGGTGTCAACATTCCGATGTTGTATCCGAACATTGAGGAAATCATGAATATTGTGGTTGATGAAGGGGTGAAAATTGTTTTTACTTCAGCAGGAAATCCGAAAACTTGGACATCTTTTCTGAAAGAAAAAGGTATTACGGTTGTGCATGTGGTGAGCAGTAGTGTTTTTGCTTTAAAAGCACAAGACGCTGGAGTTGATGCCGTTGTAGCGGAAGGTTTTGAAGCAGGCGGACACAACGGACGCGAAGAAACTACAACTTTGACTTTAATTCCGATGGTGAAAGAAAAAATACAAATTCCTTTAATTGCGGCTGGTGGAATTGCAACAGGAAGAGGAATGCTTGCGGCTATGATTTTAGGAGCAGATGGTGTTCAGGTTGGAAGCCGTTTTGCAGCATCTTTTGAATCTTCGGCACACAATAATTTTAAAGATACGATAGTTAATACTTTAGAAGGAGGTACGCAATTGACATTGAAAGAATTAGCGCCTGTTAGATTGGTGAAAAATAAATTCTATCAAGATGTTCAGGAGTTGTATCAAAAATGTCCTTCTAGGGAAGAATTGGTTCGGCTTTTAGGAAGAGCAAGAGCCAAAAAAGGAATGTTTGAAGGAGATTTGGATGAAGGAGAATTGGAGATCGGTCAAGTTGCAGGTCTGATTCATGAAATTTTACCAGTTGAGGAAATTGTTCAACAAATGATAGCCGAATTTAAAGTCGCATCCAAAGAAAAGACTACATTTGAGCTTTAAATTGACTGCAAGAAATAATTTATGAATTCTATACGCACATATATACTATTACTTTTTTTAGGATTTGGATTTCAACAAGTTCAAAGTCAATCATATCATTTTAAAACTTCAGGTTTTAGCGTTCTAGAAAAAAACGAAAGGGGAAAATGGGGCGAATGGTCCAATCTTGATTTAGTTAATCTTTCAGTTGTTTTAGATACCAATAAACATAGAATTGTAGTTTATTCTCAGGAAATTCAACTTTTTAATATTACAGATTATATTGAAAGAGAAGAGAATGATACTGATATAGTTTATTCTTTCATGTGCAAGGATAACGACGGGAAAGAATGTAAACTGTCAATTATTACCCGAAAAAAACAAGACTACAGAAAACAGCTTTATATCAATTACGACGATCGTATTATAGTGTATAATATTATTACTGTGTAGTTAAGGTGCTAAGTTTCTAAGATACTGAGATTCTAAGTTTTTTAGAGCTCAAACTAAATAATAAACCCTACAGGTTTTTAAAACCTGTAGGGTTTGCTATATAAAATCAGAACTTTGAAGCTTAGTATCTCAGTATCTTAGAAACTCAATTTTCCACATCCTTAATAAACTCATCATATTCTAAATAGAACATTTCTAGAGCGTGCATATTTTCGTTGAAAAAATCAAAAATAATATCCCAAGTATTTCGGTTGCTAAAGCCAACGCCTAATTTTTCAACCCAAATTCTGCTGATATTTTTACCACTTTCTAGGGTGTGATTTTTCTCAAAAACCAGATCTTTAATAAATTCTTCTTCTAGAATATTTTTTAAAGCTTCCAATTTTTCGAAGTAAGCATAACGTTTTTCATCGCTTCGGTGTTCGATATCAATTAAAACCTGAGCCTTTTTATTGTCAACATAAAACTTAAAAGAAAAGTCTTTAATCTTTGTGTCATAAAGTACCCATTTACGAGGATATTTTTCGGCGAAAGCCACCCAAAATTCTCTTTTTATTCTTTGCGATTCTTCTCTGCTGTACATTTTTTTGGCTTTAAGATTAGAAAACTTGCGGTACTGCGTTTTCTGAAGTATATTTATGTTTTATTTGAAAGTACAAAAATAAGCTTTGATTATGAATTTTCAAGACTTTTTGAAATATGTTCCCAATATAATTCCTGTAGAGCTGCCAGCTGTAACATCACACTTAAAAATGGCTCCAAAAGAGCGTATAGAGGGATTAAAAAATCTTGATATTGATGCGTTAAACGCCAGAATGGCGGGGGTAATGATGCTGTTTTATCCGAAACAGGAAAAAACACATTTGGTTTTGATTGTTAGAAATGCCTATGATGGAGTTCATTCAGCTCAGATAGCATTTCCTGGAGGAAAATATGAGAAGGAAGATTTGAATTTTGAAACTACAGCACTTAGAGAAACCCAAGAAGAGGTTGGAATTACGAGAGATAAAATTGAAATAATTAAACATTTTTCTCCAATGTATATTCCGCCAAGTAACTTTTTGGTGCATCCATTTTTAGGAATTGCCACAGAAGAACTTTCTTTTTATCCCGATATACGAGAAGTTGCTGGAATTATTGAGTTGCCATTATCTGTTTTTCTAAATGATGATATAGTTGTTGAGGCCAGATTATCAACTTCTTATGGAGCAAATATTTTGGTTCCTGCCTTTAATATTCAAAATCATATTGTTTGGGGTGCCACAGCAATGATTTTGAGTGAATTGCGTGATGTTTTGAATACCGCTATTGCAAAAGAGATTTCGTAAACATTATTTAATGATTTGATATTCATTTGGATAACTATTAATTGGAGAAATTGTTTTATAGTGTTGCTAAAAGAATAATTTTTGTATGTTTGCGACCTAACAAAAAAATAAGATAAATTAGTTATGGGATTGTTTAAACGAAATCCTTTTGGGCATATATTATTCATCAAGAAATGGTTGATCCGAGTTCTTGGTGCGATGACTCATAAGAGATATAGAGGTTTTAATGAATTGCAGATTGAAGGGTCTGAAATTATTAAGACACTTCCAGACACTAATGTTTTATTTATTTCCAATCACCAGACTTATTTTGCAGATGTTGTAGCGATGTTTCATGTCTTTAACGCCAGTTTATCAGGACGTCAAGACACGATTAAGAATATTGGCTATTTGTGGCAACCTAAAATGAATATTTATTATGTGGCTGCCAAAGAAACAATGCAAGCTGGATTATTGCCAAGAATTTTAGCTTATGTTGGTGCGATTACTGTAGAAAGAACTTGGAGAGCTAAAGGTGTTGATGTGACAGAAAAACGCGATGTAAATCCAAACGATACAGAAAATATCAGAATTGCACTTGAAGACGGCTGGGTTATTACTTTTCCGCAAGGAACAACAAAATCATTTAAACCCGTTCGTAAAGGAACTGCTCATATTATCAAACAACACAAACCAATCGTTATTCCTATTGTAATTGACGGCTTCCGTCGTTCTTTTGACAAAAAAGGACTTCGAATGAAGAAAAAAGGAATTCTACAATCTTTTATAATCAAAGAACCTCTTGATATTGATTATGAAAATGATACCATCGATGAAATCGTAGAAAAAGTAGAATACGCAATCGAACAACATCCTTCATTTTTAAAAGTTATTCCTGCTGAAGAAATTAAAGCACAAGAAGAACTTAACGAAATGAGAAGATGGAGTTACAAGGATTCAGAAAATGAATATTAAGATTTAAAATCATTTTTTTTCTTGTTAAGTTTCAGGTTTCAAGTTTGCTTGCTTTGTTTGCCTGAGCGAAGTTGAAGTCTCATCTATGTTTCAAGTTTCGGGTTCTAAGTTGAAAACCTTTGTCTCTTTGGCCTCTGAACCTTTGTCTTTTAAAAGAAAAAACTTAGAACCTTAGGATCTCAGAATCTTAGTATCTTAAATTTAGAAATCTATCTTCTTCAACTCTTTATAATTAGCATATAATCTGCGTAAAAGCGTTCCGTAGATAATTCTGTAGAAGCACCAGAACAATCCGAAGAAACCTAAAATTACTAGGAACAGTATTCCGATCGTAACAAACATGGCTTTTCCATTAATGGCTAATTTTTCTCTAAGAAATTCCATATCAGGATTGTAAACGAAAGCAATAAAGAAACTTAGAATTGCGGTAATGACAATCATTCCTAGATTATACCAAACATAATACTGAACAGTTTTGCGAGTTTTCAAAATAGCGCTCATCAATGATTTTGTGGCTATTGTGGTCGAAATTGTTTTGTAGTTCTTGTAGAAAATGTAAACAAAAATCAATACTACAACGTAATTGAAATAGGTAAGAAACTCTAAAGCTGCTACTATTTCAGGATGATTCATTTTTCGCAACACATCATCCGTATTGATAAATAAATTCGAAAAAGTCCAAAAGGAAATCTCCAAAATACTGATAATTAAAATCCATTTTACAATAGAAGATGACTTTCTATGGATCATCTTATAGATTTCATTTTCAGAAATTTGTTGAAAAGAATCAGAGTTCTTTTGCCAGTCTTTTTTTAGTAAATCCAGTTCTTTCATAATAATTTTTAAGGATTTAGTATTTTTTTAAGTTTCCCTTTGATTCTGTTCATTTTCACGCGCGCATTCACTTCGCTGATTCCTAAAGTCTCAGCTATTTCTTGATAATCTTTGTCTTCTAAATACATAAAAACTAATGCCTTTTCGATGTCATTTAATTGATAAACTGCTTTATACATCAGTTTAATCTGTTCTTCTTCTTCATAATTGTAGTCAACATCTTTTACAAAATGCTGATGATTTTCATAATCTACGGTCGATATAGTTCTTTTGGTTTTTCGGTATAAGGTAATTGCTGTATTTAAAGCAACACGATAGGTCCAAGTCGAAAATTTACTGTCGCCTCTAAATTTGGGATAAGCCTTCCAAAGCTGGATAGTAATTTCTTGAAACAGATCTTTATGAGCGTCTTCGCCAGCAGTATATAATCTACAAATCTTGTGGATTATATTCTGATTTGCCTGCAGCTGCGCAACAAATGACTGTTCTAGATTTTCGCTCATACAGTATTAGTAGTTATGAAATCATTTTTGTTACAGTTGAATTATAATTTTCTCGTTTTATAATAATTAATCGTCAAATCGATAAACTTACTATAACTTTCCATTCCGTCTTTCTGGTTATTCGTTTTTAAGAAATTATCCCAAAGAAAGTGAAAACCCTCATCTATAAAAGTGTCATATTTTTTCCAAAAATCATTGCTTTCTTGGTAGTTTTTTAAAATCCCAACGTGAACGGTTTTCTTCAATTCATTAAATATTTTTTCATCTTTATATTTCCAAATTCCTAAACAATAACTTAAAGTAAAGCTATATCCGGAATATTGATAATAAAGATTTTCGTTTTTAACAGAAGCTAATACGCCAATAAAATTACATTCGCTTTCGCTAGCAAAACCAATCTGATGCGCCATTTCGTGAGATGTCGTCAGAGGGAAATTATACATTGGTAATAAGTAATTCAGCTGAGCTTCGTTGGTAAAAGGGTTCAAGTAACCGCCAAAGCCCATATAAGTTAACGGAACGCTGAATAGTGATTTCTTTACGCTTAAGGTTTTGTATTTAAAATAAGGATGTTCTTTCGCTAAATTATCATAACCATTTAAAATCAGTTGAAATGATTCTTTTTGCGAATACGGAAAAACAACTTTAGCGCTGTCATTTTTGGTGATTTGAAACTGAATTTCATTTGTCTTTGCGATTAATCTTTTAGTGAAAGCAAGAAGATCAGCATCTGTGTATTCTCTTTTGATTTCCATTTTCTCAAAAAGAGGTTTTCGGTAATAATTGAAAGCCCAAAGAAGATGGAAGAAAAAGTAGAAAACAGAAATTTTGCCCAAAATTTTAAGAAGATGATCTTTCCAATCAGTTTTCCAAGTTTTTCTGATTTTCCAAAACCAATTAATTATTGAAATTAATAAAAGAGCATAAATAATATCGCCAACAGAAAACGGAATTTTACCTAAAACTGTTCTTGAAAAAAGAGAAATTCTAACGAATAAATTTTTGCTGTAAAAGCCCTCCACAAAGTCTGGGAAGAATGGTAGGATTTTATAAAATATAATTTGAACTAAGAGAAATAAAGGTAAAACGTATTTTGATTTCACAGCGTAATTTTTAGATAAGTAAATATAAATACAATTATTAACGGATAAAAAGAGTTTGTCGGAAATTCTGAGAATTTTCGCTAATTAATACTTTTCTGATGATGTAGGATAAAGAAATATTCAAGAAAATGTATTATAATTTCGATAAGATTAGTGCTAATTCGTGGAATTCGTGGCGAAAAAGACTTTGAAACTTTGTAACTTTGGGACTCTTAATTGTTAAACATCAAACAAAATATAATGAGTCAAGAAATAAGAAATCTGGAACCAAAAGCACTTTGGAACAAATTCGCAGATTTAAACGAAGTTCCTCGTCCATCTAAGAAAGAAGAGCGTGTAATTGAGTTTATGAAAAACTTTGGAAACAGCTTAGGTTTAGAAACTTTTGAAGATGAAATTAGAAACGTAATCATCAGAAAACCGGCAACTTCAGGAATGGAAAATCGTAAACCGATCGTAATGCAAGGGCATTTAGATATGGTGCATCAAAAAAATGCAGATACTGTTTTTGATTTTGATACGCAAGGAATCGATATGTATGTTGATGGTGACTGGGTTCGCGCCCGCGGTACAACGCTTGGAGCTGATAATGGGCTAGGAGTGGCGACTATTATGGCGATTCTAGAAAGCAAAGATATTCCGCATCCTGCAATCGAAGCTTTGTTTACAGTTGATGAAGAAACAGGAATGACTGGTGCTTTAAACTTAAAAGGAGGCATTTTGCAAGGTCAGATTTTATTGAATTTGGACACAGAAGAAGACGATGAAATTGATATCGGATGTGCTGGAGGAATTGATGTAACAGCAACTAGAACATATCATGAAGAAGAAGTTCCGGAAGGTTCTGTTGGTTATACAATCACAGTAAAAGGCTTAAACGGTGGGCATTCAGGAATGGATATTCATAAAGGTTTAGGAAACGCTAATAAAATCATGAACCGTTTGTTATTTGATGCGTTTGAAAACTTTGGTTTGCAGATTGTAGAAATTAACGGAGGAAGCCTTAGAAATGCAATTCCGAGAGAAAGTGTTGCAAAAGTGATTATTTCTCAAATGTTTGATGAAGCTTATGTTTACGATATGCAGGAAATTATTTCTGATATCAAAGCTGAATATAAAACAACAGAACCAAACTTATCTATTGAAATCGTAAAAGGTGATTTACCTGAAAAAGTGATGGATTTAGGAGTTCAGGAAGGAATTATTAGAGCGATTTATGCGGCTCAGAATGGAGTTTACAAAATGAGCGCTGATATGGCTGATTTAGTAGAGACTTCAAATAATATTGCTCGTGTTGTTATTAAAGATGGAGAAATCTTGGTAGGATGTTTAACACGTTCTTCTGTTGAATCTTCAAAATTTGATTTGGCTAATTCTTTACGTTCTGCTTTTGAATTAGTTGGTTGTGAAGTTGAACTTTCTGGTTCTTATCCAGGATGGACTCCAAACGTAAATTCTGAAATTTTAGAAGTTTTAAAAGAGATTTACGAAAAACAAAATGGCGAGCAACCTAAAGTTGTAGCTTGTCACGCTGGTTTGGAATGTGGAATTTTAGGAACAAATTACCCAGATATGGATATGATTTCTTTTGGACCAACAATTCACGGAGCGCACTCTCCAGATGAAAGAGCAAGCATTTCTTCTGCACAAAAATATTGGAAATTTGTATTAGAGATTCTTTCTAATATACCAGTGAAATAATAGTTTTCAGTCGCAGTCACAGTTTTCAGTCAGCTAACTGAAAACTGTGACCGAAAACTGAGGCTATAAAAAAAATCCCCAATTGAAAAATTGGGGATTTTTTTATTTAAAATTAATTTCGTTTTAAAACTTTATATTGTTCGTAACAAGCGCTAATTGCATCCATAATCTGGAGATCATTTGCGGTTTGAATGAAAGAATCTGAATAGTTGCAGCGTTGCATAATTTCAGGAATTTCATCCTTGCTGATTCCTAATAAAACGGCAACTGTTTCGCGGTCGTATTTTGATTCTAAAAGCGTTCTTACAGTATCGTCTTTTTTCATTTCCTTCAGCTTCTTGAGCTCTTTACCATTTTTTCCGAAGAAATTGTACAGCATATCGGCGGGGTTAAAGATTGAACCGAGAACTTTTCCAAAAGCATTTGGAGCATATTCTCCGGCTTCGTAACCTTGCGTAAGTCCAGAAATGCTATAACGATAGTTTTCTTTTGTTGGAATTAATTTAGAATCGATTTCAAGATATCCAGTTAGAGAAAAAGGAGCAATAACAACTTCTTCCAAAGCAATTGCTTTTTCGGTAAGTTGAATTCTTGTTATTTTATTTTTAATCCAGTCATTTGTAACTCTGATTCTTAAAGATTGAAATCCTAGAATAGAGAAATGAAGCGTATCGTTGACTTGTACGTCAATTTCAAAATAACCTTTTTCGTCAGATTTTGCACCACGTACTTTATTGGTGTTAATGATATTTACTCCAGCAAGTGGTTGTTTGCTGTTGTCGTTAATAACATAACCTGAAACTCTTTGTGGAACTGTTGGCTGTGCATCTTGCGTATCTTGCGCAAAACCAATGTTGACGAGAAGTGTAAAAAAGAAAACTGCGAAATATTTCATATCCTGATTTAAAGTTCTAAAAGTAGTAAATCGGGATTAAATATCTCGCAGTCTTGGAATTTAATTATAAGAAAATTAACAAAGCAAAAAAGTATTGCTTTTAGAGTTTTGCTAAAAAGAGTTAAGTGTAAAAAAAATCCCAAATTCCATTATGTTTGGAATTTGGGATTTGTATTTAAGGAAATTAAATTATTTAATCTCTTCTTGGTCTTCTTGGTCTTGAGCTGTCGCCGAAGTTTTCAGAACGTCTTGGAGCTCTATCAGAACCTCCATTTTCGTTTCTTGGAGCAGAACTTCTAAAACCGCCTTCTCTTCTTGAAGATGAATTTCTGTCGCTTCTAAAACCTCCGTCACGAGATCCGCCATCGCGTGAACCTCCGTCTCTTGAAGAATTTCTATCACCTCTGAATCCGCCTTCGCGTCTTGGAGCAAAATTTCCTTCTCTTCTGTTAGAGTCGCGTCTTCCTCCACCACGGTTGTTGTGATCACGTCTTCCTCCACCATCATTTTTAGAAATCTCAACATTAATACGACGACCTTCCAATTGAACGTTGTTTAAAACATCCATTACTTTGTCAGTAAATTGAGGATCAGTATTAAAGAAAGAAAATCCTTCTTTTACGTCAACTTTGAAGATATCATCACGACCTAAATCTAATGTCTCTTTTAAGTAATCTTTTAATGACATCCAGTCGAAGTTGTCTCTAGAACCAATGTTTACGAAATAACGAACTGCTCCATTATTGCTGAATTCTCTTGGTTCAGAATCACCTCTTTCACGTCTTTCGCCACCAGAAACAGAAATATCTCTGTTCTTTTTGTAGTAAGCGATGAAACGGTTAAATTCTACTGAAACCATTTTCTTAATCAATTCTTCTTTAGATAAATCTTCAAGAACATTGTTGATTGCTGGTAAGTAGTTGTCAATTTCGTGATCAACCTCAGTATCTTTAATTTTGTTTGCTAAGTGCAATAACTGAATTTCGCAGATTTCGATTCCAGAAGGAATGGATTTTTCTTCGAATTTCTGTTTGATGATTCTTTCGATAGAAGAAATTTTACGTAATTCACTTTTTGTAACGATTACAATAGAAGTACCTAATTTTCCAGCTCTACCTGTACGACCAGAACGGTGGTTGTACGTTTCGATTTCGTCAGGTAATTGGTAGTTAACAACGTGCGTTACGTTATCAACGTCAATACCACGTGCAGCAACGTCAGTAGCAACAAGCATCTGAATTTGTCTTCCACGGAACGATTTCATAACTCCATCACGTTGTGCTTGAGATAAATCTCCGTGTAACGCAGCGGCGCTATATCCATCTTCAATTAACTTCTCAGCAATAGCTTGCGTGTCTCTTTTTGTACGACAGAAAACTACAGAGAAAATGTCTGGATTAGCATCAGCTAAACGTTTTAAAGCTTCGTAACGGTCACGAGCATTAACTAAATAAAATTCGTGAGAAACTGTAGATGAACCAGAGTTTTTAGCTCCTACAGTAATTTCTAATGGTTCGCTCATGAATTGTTTTGCAATTCTAGCAACCTCTTGTGGCATAGTGGCAGAGAACAACCATGTGCTTTTTTCGTCTGGAGTATCTGATAAAATAGATACAATGTCATCATAGAATCCCATGTTTAACATTTCGTCAGCCTCATCAAGAACACAGTAATCTATGTTTTTAATGTTTACTAAACCTCTGTTAATCATGTCTTGCATTCTTCCTGGAGTTGCCACAATAATTTGTGCACCTCTCTTTATTTCTCTTGCTTGCTCTGTTATACTAGCTCCTCCGTAAACTGCTACCACATTAATACCTTTCTCGTATTTTGAGTAGTTTTTAAGTTCGTTAGTAATCTGTAAACATAACTCGCGTGTTGGCGATAAAACTAATGCTTGTGTATTTCTGTTGTCGGCATCAATTTTTTGAATTAGCGGAAAACCGAAAGCTGCCGTTTTCCCTGTCCCTGTTTGAGCCAACGCAACCATATCCGTGTCTTTTTCCAATAATAGGGGAATCGCCTTTTCCTGTACCTCTGACGGATTTTCAAATCCTAGATCTAAAATCGCCTTCAGTAACGATTCATTCAATCCTAATTGTTCAAATTTATTCATATGTGTTTTAAAATAGGGTGCAAAATTACTGTTAATTATTCAGATAAACTAATGCAATTTTAAGAATTATGTATTTGTTAAGATTTGATTATCAAAAAGTTACAGTTTTATTAAAATTATTTTTTCATAGAAATGACGAAATCAACCAAAAAATACGTCGTGAAATGTAAAATTTAGGCTCTAAATTGTTGTATTTTAAACAATTATTTTGTGGCGTTCAGAAAATCAATCAGTTGCTTAACCGCTTTTCCGCGGTGGCCTATAGTGTTTTTGGTTTCTAACGGCAGTTGTGCAAAGGTTTCATCGAAATTTTCAGGTTTAAAAATAGGATCATAACCAAATCCGTTTGTACCTGTTTTTACAGGTGTAATTTCTCCTTTTGCAATTCCGGTAAATAAATATTGTTTTCCTTCAAGGTTTAAAGTGATGACGGTCTTAAACTGAGCGCTTCGATCTTCTTTATTTTCTAAAGCATTTAAAAGTTTGTTCATGTTGTCATCTGCATTTTTTTGTTCTCCTGCATATCGTGCAGAATAAACGCCAGGTTCTCCGTTTAAAGCATTTACTTCTAAACCTGTATCGTCAGCAAAACAGTCATAACCGTATTTCTGAGTTACATAATCGGCTTTTAAAATAGCATTTCCTTCAATTGTGTCAGCGGTTTCTGGAATGTCTTCCAAGCAATTAATGTCTTCCAAACTTAAAATTTTAATATTTTCAGGAAGCATACTTTGAATTTCTGCGATTTTATTTTTGTTGTTTGATGCGAAAACGAGATTCATGATTGTACTATTTTAAAAATGATTTTTCAGTAATAAAGGCAATTGTAATTCCGAATGTGTAAGCAAGAATGTCAGACCATAAAAATCCTTGACCCAAAACATATCTTCCGAAAAGTGTTTTCCTAAGTTCAACCATCCATTCGCCTTGATAAAGCTGTAAAAACTCAATACAATAACAAATAAAAAGAGAAAGTAGTATAATAAAGACAAACTTTTTTGCTGGAAAAAAGATTCTAACTAAAAAGTAAATCATTACTGCGTAAAGAAAATCGCCAATCCATAAAGGGATAAAAGGGATTTTCCTTGAAAGTATTCCGAAGAAAATAATGCTGAGAAAAACTAAGAAATAGTAGATTCTTGCTTTGTTCAAAATAGGTTTTTGCTGTAACAATTGTACATTTTTAGTCCAACAAAAATACAAAGATTCGAATACATTTGGTTTATTTTATAAATTTATCAGTTCAATTAACTATCTATCAAAATAACCACATGAAGGCAAAATTTTTTACCCTGATTGCAGCTTTGTTTCTTTTAGGAAATCAAAGTTATTCTCAAAATGACAATTCGTTTAATATTAAAAAACAATTGAATTATTGTGCGGAGCAAGCTTCAAAAACGCTAAAAGTAATTCCGAATGACGGAACTTCTCCAAGAACAGTTCCGAACGGAAGTAAAGAATGGAAATTTGTTGGTTACAAAGATTGGACAAGCGGATTCTGGCCTGGAGAATTATGGTTTTTGTATGAAGCTACGAAAGATAAAAAATGGGAAAAAGAAGCCGATAAATTCAGTCGTTTTTTAACACCTTTATCTGTTAGCAAAGCAGGAGATCACGATTTAGGATTTCAGGTTTTCAATAGTTTTGGAAACGGATATCGTTTGACAAAAAATCCAGAATACAAAGAAATCATTTTAAAAACCGCAGATACGCTTGCAACGCTTTTTAATCCGAAAGTCGGAACAATTCAATCTTGGCCTCACAATAAAATGGGCGGTCACAATACGATTATTGATAATATGATGAATTTGGAGCTTTTATTTTGGGCTTCAAAAAATGGAGGAAATAAAAAACTATACGATATTGCTGTAAAACATGCCGAAACTACAATGGCGAATCATTTTAGACCAGATAATACTTCGTATCATGTGATCATTTACGATTTTGAAACAGGAAAAAAGATAAAAGGAAGAACAGCGCAAGGTTATAGCGATGACAGTATGTGGGCGCGCGGTCAGGCGTGGGCTATTTATGGTTTTACAATGACTTATAGAGAAACAAAAGATACTAAATTTTTAGATTTTGCTCATAAATTAGCTCGTGTTTATTTGGATAAATTGACAACAGAAGATTTAGTTCCGTATTGGGATTTTAATGCTCCAAATATTCCGAATGAACCAAGAGATGCTTCTGCTGCGGCAATTGTTTCTTCTGCACTTTTAGAATTAAGTTCTTATACGAAAGACAAGAATTTAAAAACAGAATATTTGACAAAAGCCAAAAAGATGATTGTTTCACTTTCAGATCATTATCAAAGCCATGATGTAAATTCAGCATTTTTATTGCATTCAACAGGACATAAACCTGCAGGAAGTGAGATCGATTGTTCTATAAATTACGCAGATTATTACTACCTTGAAGCACTTTTAAGACTTCAGAAACTAAAATAAAAGAGTATGCTAAAGAAAATAAGCCAAATTGCCTTTGCAATAATGATGGTGTTTATGCTTGCGAGCTGTAAAAATACCAAACAAAAACTTCAAGAATATGTGGTTACGTACAACAAAACCATTGCGCCAAGCTTTAAATCTAAAAATGTAACGCTTACAACGGCAAGAGGTTATATTAATGACAATAAAATAGAATTGCGTTTTGAAACTAATTTAAAACAAAACGATGGCAATAAAGCGACTACTTCTGTAGCATTTGCAAGAATGAGACA
>Ga0215275_1109_pt1 | contig 18204 bp, 9 predicted proteins | sample ZER3_100Endo4_M3_FD_182623 | JGI IMG/M metagenome (GOLD analysis project Ga0215275, IMG submission 182623) | Enriched cells of freshwater protists from Biology Centre CAS, Ceske Budejovice, Czech Republic - ZER3_100Endo4_M3 | ecosystem: Environmental > Aquatic > Freshwater > Unclassified ...
TTCAACCACCAATTCAATCTGGTCGGCGTCCACAATGCGCGCTATGCGGGGCCTGGCAGTCCGTTGAACCAGGCGATCCGTTTCGACCACATTCACCGATGCTTGGAGCATGCGGTGTTCGACGCACCGCGCGCGGCTTCACGCCTGTGGAGCGTGTCTGGAGACAATGAAAAGCCAAAGGTGATTCTCGGTCGCGAGCCGTTCCTCCAATGGATTGCGCAGGCTGCCAGCGACGAGCCGAGCGGACTCGTCCAGCGAGCCTTTGTCGTCGAAGGTCTGCGCCCGAAGAGCGGCAAGACGTTTTCCTCCAGCATCCTGCGTGCGGCTCGCCGCGGCATGGTGGAACCGCTCGTTGTTTTCAACAAGGCAGAGAACCCGCTTCCCAACAGCGCCGCAGATATGCTCCTCGTCATTGCGAACCAGTTGCGCATTGGCGGGGCCGCACTCGAACGTCTGCCCCCACGCCCTTCGGATCGGCTGCCGCAGGATGGCGATGGCGACAAGCTCGCGCTTTGGTCCTCAAGGGAGCTGCCGAAGTGGTTCGCCGAGGCGTTGGGGGCAACCCGCGTTCACTCGATAGATGCGGTGGAGGAGGCCAGGAAAGTTGTCGATCTTCTACGGTCGCGCGGATTCGAACCCAGCCGATCGGATCTCGAACTGGCCGCGTCCGCCGCGCCGAGGGTCGAGCAACGCTTTCTCTGGAGCAAGGTATGGATCGTGCTGGACGATGTCAGTGAGGAGAGCGTGACTTCGGAAGTGCGGGAGCTGATTGCACGTCTCTTGGGCGTGGGTGCGGAGGAGGGAACCATCGCCAGCGAACTGCGCCGGCTGCGTTGGGTGTTCTTGGTATGGCGGCCTGGCTTCCTGTACGGTTTGTTGGAGCCCGAACGGCTCGATCAGTGTCAAGTCGGCAGGGACGAGGTCGAGCAATGCGTATCTGCGCTGGTCGACAGCCTGGATCTGGGCAGCGGCGCAGAGGTGTCAGTCCAAAATGCGATGAAGCTGGTCAACTTCACAACAGAAAGTTCGAAGGCATGTGCGGAGCCGTCAACGCGTCTTGAGGCGCTGCAGGAAATCGTCGGGTATCTCAAAACGCACTTCGAGAAGCCGGGAGAGCAAAGGTGACCGCCATGGAAAACGTCGGCAATCACTCTGCAGAGGACATCGAAGCGCGGCTTCGCGCCGTCTTGGCGGAAGTTGGCACACGTGTCGACGACCGCTTGATTGGCCTGTTGAGGACGATGGTTACGAGGCCTGCGAAGCCTGCGCCCGAAGGAAGCATCGACCTGCCTCTCTCCGATGGCACGATCCCTGCGGCAATCTCCCATTCTTTCGCGCTGGCGCCGCTTGGTTTGTCGCTCGATGTGAAGATTTCACGCGTCGGCTCTGGCGATGCACCCATCATTCCAGACAGCGCATCCGAGCAGAGTGCCTTGCTCGCCCACTCACCCGTGGTGGTGGTGGGCGGTCAACGGCGTCTGATGTTGACCAACAGGGCGCGGGCCAGCGTCATCAACGCAGCCGTCGGGATGTCTCGATTCCAGGAAATCTTGGCGCAAGAATCGAGGCAAGACGTCGAGAAATTCGACCAAATCAGTCTTGACGATGTGCGTCTGCCCTCGGCGTGGTTGCGCAGTTTTCTGACGGGAACCCAGGGGAGGTTGCAGAACGCTCCTGCGCGTGAGGTGCGCGCGGCTGTGGAGGCGCTCGAGTGTTTGCAGGAGGTGCCCTACCAGGGGCCAACGCTTGTTGCCGCACGTCGGCTACGGGATTTTGCAGAGTTGCTGGAGCCCTTGCGCATCCTCATCGGCCAGCGCGGCGGCTGGGAAGGTGCGCCGCTGAAGGACCGCTTTGTCGGCCGGGAAGACGAACTGCAACAGCTGCGCAGCTTTGTGGATGAGCTCGCATCAAAGTCGACTTATGAATCGGTGAGTCGGTTCGTCCACCGCAACGTGCGCCGGGCCGCTTCGTTCGTGGGGTTGCGCGACGAGTCGGTGTTTTTCATCGAGGCACGCGGGGGACTGGGGAAGTCGACGCTGATCGCGAAGTTCACGCTGGACCATGCGCTGTCACAGGAGCGGCCCTTTCCGTTTGCCTATCTGGATTTTGATCGTGGCGCGCTGCAGGCAAGAAATCCGATGGCCTTGCTAGCCGAGGTCGCGCGCCAAGTGTCGCTGCAGTCCTCCGATTGGCAAGAGGTCTTGACGGATTTTCGAGCCAACCTGCGCGACGAGATGTCCAGCACATCGCCCAACATGAAGGTCGACCCCTTTCAGGACTTCCGGGGCATCGTCCGGACACAGATCACTCGGGGCAGCCGGCCGTTCGTGCTGGTGCTGGATACCATGGAAGTGGTGCAATACGATCCCTTGTCGATCGAGGGGATCGTCGAGTTCGTGGGACGTTTGGCCGGTGGTGAACACGAGCAGGTATTCGAGGAACTGAAGATCGTGGCATCGGGTCGAGCTGACATTCCGGAGCTGAGAACGAGCGAAGGGGACCGCTCCGAACGTCGACACCTGAGGCTCGCGCCGCTGCTGCACAAGGATGCCAGGCTGATGGTGCAAAAGCTGGGGCAGTGGCTCATGCCCGACAGTTGGCACGAGACATGGGGGCGGGAGATCGCGGGGCGCATGAACGATCCGCCCGAGCGGCGCGAACCGTTGGCGCTGCGCGTCGCGGTTGAACTCCTGCGCGAGACGCCAGCGGAAAAGCGTGCGGAACTGGCGCACGAGATCGGCCGCAGTGGCGAAGCCGCGAACGAATACTTCGTGGGGCGGCTCTACGAGCGGCGTATCCTGAGTCATATCCGCGACGAGGACGTGCGCCGCCTCGCATGGCCGGGGCTGATTTTCCGGCGTGTCACGCCAGCACTCATTCAAGACCCACTAGCCGCTTTGTGCAACGTCGATCCCGCATGCGCTGAGCAGCTGTTCCGGGCGTTGTCCAGCGAGGTGTGGATGGTGGAAGCCGCGGGTGCGAACGTGGTTCGCCACCGGCCCGATCTGCGCGCACGCACCCTGCCCATGATGCGGCGTCACACCGTGCCCGGGGTACCGAGCTTCGAGCAAGTAAACCTGGCGGCGATCCAATACTACGAGAAGCTGCATCGGCGAACTGGCGACTGGGCTTTCTATGCGGAATGGATCTACCACCGGTTGCTAGCCGGTGAGGATTGTTCGCGGATCGACCGCGATTGGCAACCCGAGCTGACCGAGCATTTGCTCGGCGCCGCGGACGATCTCGAGCGCGACAGCGAGCAGCGCAGCTACTTGATGAGTCGCACGGCGACGGGGTTGTTGGCGCCAACGTTGCTGCAGCAGCTTCCGCCGCCGCTTGCCTTTGACCACATCGCTCGCACGGGCCAGCAACTGGGAAGCTTCAACGAGTCGCGGATCCAGCCGATCGTGGTGGATCTGGCGTCGCGCACGAGCATGTCGGATGACGCCAGATACCGGCATCCGGCTATGGGCGTCTTGATGATCAAGTCGGGGCGATGGTCCGACCGGATGACGTTCGACAGGGGTTCTGGGGATGCTGAATGGGAGGCGCACGCGGCATTTGCGGCGCGTTTCAAGCGCGCGCGCGCCGAAGGCCTCAGCGGATTCCTCCCCGAGAGCCTCCTCGTCGGTGCTCGCCGAGACCTGGACCCAGCGACCATTCCTGTGCTCATGGACTGGCGGGGTGTCAAGGATGCGCCTTTGCGGGCCTGGATTCAGGACTTGGCCTATGCCCGGCTGGTGAACCACGATGCTGTGCAAAGCGTTGAGGAGATGGTGGTCCAGTTGCTCGAAGAGGCGCCGATTTGTTCCTCGCCGTCCGACATTGCAGCGCTGCGCACGGCCGTGGTCTTCGGGCGCGATTGCAGCCGCGCGGCTGCGCAGCTTTGGCTGCGCAGCCATCGCGAAGGAGCGTGGCGGCGATCAGCCCCCAGCCTTTCCGCGGCCGAGTTGCGCGCCCTGCTCGGGGCTCACCCGAAATCCAATGAACGCGCTTTTGCAACGCTCTCGCCGCTGCTGAGGGATGTGGACATCTCCTGGCTCGATTTCATTGGCTTGCTCGAGACTTCCTCAAGGCCGATAAGAGTCGAACATCCGTCGCTGGCGAACCTGCTCGAGGAAACCCTGGAGCGGTTGATCGCCAATCGGAGCGACGCTGCGCTACAGAGCTTGCGCAAGTTCTTCGCCGCGCGGGACGAAGATTGGATTGTTCCCATCGGCTATGCGCTGGCACGCATGCAGGCCAGTACGGGAAAGAAGCCATCGCCGGTGACCGAGCGACTCGCGGCCTACGTAAGCTTTGCCCCTCGCCCGGGTCTCTTCGCGCGCCGGAAGTCGCAGCTGCTTCAGGCACCAAGAGATTTGCTGCAAGTGCTGCGTTTGGCCGACGAGGCATCCGACCTTGGGCCGGTGGTCCATTTGCTCGCGGAGCGCAGCAGTGACCTGCGTGACGCTGCCGACCTCAGCATCCTGCTTGCCCGTTACGTCGCCTGGCGTCAGTGCATTAACCGGATCTTGGTCGGCGCACCGCTCCAGCGTGTCGTCAATGGCTCGTCGAGCGATGCGATCGAGGAAACGGCAGAAAGCTTCATATCGGAAGCGGTCGTCTCCGACTATCTGGATCGCCGGGGCTACGATCCCGGTTTCCTCGGTGGCGATGGGTATGTGGTGAAGTTTCCGACCATCGTGCACCACACCGAGGACGTGCTCCAGTTTCCGGGGCTTGACGACCTGACGAGCGAACTGCGCTACGAGCATTTTTCGGTCGTGATGAGCCGCAGCCGCCGCATGTGTATCTTCAGCGCCGTCAACGTGGATGGGGCGCAGTCGCGTAAGACATCGCGCGTCGACTGGAAATGGGATCCGCGCATACCTCGGCAGCTGCAAATCATGGGTGAATGCTATGGAGATCCTCCGCGTTTCAGTCGGGGGCACATGACGCGCCGCGAGGACCCAGCCTGGGGTGACGCAGCATCGGCTCGACGTGGAAATGCGGACTCGATGCACGTAACGAACGCGACACCGCAGATGCAAGCCTTCAATTCGCCTATCTGGTTGGCGCTGGAGGACTACGCATTGCGAAACGCGCGCGAGGATGGAATGAAGATTTCCGTCTTCACCGGTCCGTATTTCTCGCACGAGGACCCGGAGCAGTATGGTGTACGTATCCCGCTGGCATTCTGGAAGGTGATCGCTTTCATCCACGATGAGACTGGCGAGCTCTGCGCCACAGGCTACGAGATGGATCAGACGGACACCCTAGTTGCGCACGGCGACGACGAGTTCGTGTACGGCGCTTTCCATTCGCCTCACCTGGGACAAGTGGTGCAGGTACCCATTAAGGCGATCGAACTGCGCAGCGGCGTGAGCTTCGGAGAGCTGTCGCAGGTCGACCCTCTGGATGATGATCGGGAGGCTGTGATCCTGAAGAGACCTGTCGCGTTGTCCGCGATGAATGAAATCAGGTTCGTCCAGTAAGGTTGGTCGCTCTGCGACCGAAAAGTCCATGGCAAGTGAGGACTCTCGCGCGGACTGGCCTGTGGTTGGAGCGCTCCGCGCCGGCCGAACTCATGGGGCAGACGGCGTGCTACCTCTGTTTGAATGCGAGAGCGCTTGCTGGTTTGGCGACATGTCCGCCAGCTGTGACCTGGGCCACGGGCCCCTCGGAGGCGCAGGCGCTCGTGGCGAAGGCGCGCACACGCGACGAATGCGAGGAAGCATGTTCATGCGTTCATGCTAAGTCGGGCCGTCTGACATGGAGCTCTTCAGTTGTGGCGCATGTTGGCGTGGGCGCGGACATTCCCGTAGTCTGATTCTCGCGGACAGTGCGAATCAACCGCTGGCCGAGTCTAGAGATGATGCAGGCGATCCTCTGCACCTCATCGACCCCGAGACGCGCGATCCGCCGTGAATTCGTTTGTTCCTGGACGGCCGGCCCATCTGCCCGTCTGCTCGCTTGTCGGCCCGTACGCTACCCGCGCGAGGCCGCTGGGCCTGACGTCACGGGCGGCCTCTACGCTGAGGGGGGCGCTTCGAGTCGAGAACGACGGTTGCGCGATGACGATGCCTGAGAACGCTTTTGGAGTGGGCCTGTCCGTGGCCGCAGATCAGGGGCTGCCGTCGCCTTTGCTTGAGCCTGCTCGGGCCGAGCGATCTGCCTGATTGCCGAGCGCATCGCACCGGAAAAAGTCCGCTTTTGCGATCTGTGGTGGCCGGTGCCCGATGCATCTGGCGCAGTTGCAGTGTGATGTCGTGGGGAAGGCGACACCGCGAAGCATTCCCCTGCATCCTCGATAAGGCAAGACGGCGGGACGAAAGAGATCAGCGGCGAATCGCGCTTGCGGCCCAACTGCGCCTCGAGGCGGTCTGTTGTTGTCAAGAATTCATCAGTGGGAGCTTTGGGTCATCCACAGGAATGCGCCAGAGATCCGTCAACGGAGCGCAACATGGACTCGCAAGAATCCCCGGGCCGCCTATGATGGTTTCTCCCAGTGGAGGACGCTCTGTGCGTCGGACTCGTCAGAGAGCTGGGTGTGGCTGCGGTAGACCTGTCGCGCTCGACGGAGAGCGATGAGAGCCCGAGAGTTCCTGGCATCGGGTGATCTGCAAGATATTGAATGGGATAGGCCCATCGATTGGGCCGAGGAGGGGATGTGTCGATGTACCGGAAGTACTCTCTGCTGCTGCGGAGATGCGCTTTGCTTCTTCTGCTGACGCTGGGCGCCTCTCATGCCTGGGCGACGTTCAAGGCATACCCTGTGGCCTGGACTGTCGACCTTTCGGGGTCCGCGACGGGAAACACGGTCGTCTGGTCGTCGTCGCCAATCGGCGCGTGTGAGTACTGGCTGCCGATTCGAGTCGCTTCGCTGCCGATGGAATTGCGGGCGCCCTCCTATGTGACGACCGTGCAGAGAGCCAGCAACGGGGTCTGGGAATGCCACATGATTCCGATGCAACCGGGGTACTCCTCGCTCATGAACATCGAGTGGGAGAAATATGCATGCCCCGCCAACGCTACGCTTATCCCTGGAACGAATTTTTGCGGATGCAATTCGGGGTATCTGGAGTCGAATGGCCAATGCCTGGCCGCCGAGGCGCAGTCGTGTCCCATTGATTTGGGCAGTGATTCGGCCGCGGCAGGGGAGTCCGTGGGGAATCCGATCCTCCCCGCGACGGCCGAAAAATTCCGCTTTGAGATGGACTATGAGGATGGTGGACCTTCTGCGCTGAGCTTTGGCCGTGTATACCGCAGCAATTGGGGGCTCGACACGACCAGAGCCTCGACGCCGATGGGCCAGGCATGGATGCACAACCATGCGATGGTGCTGGAGGCGCACGTGCCGAACACCTCCGGCCTCGTGAGAATCTCGAGCGTGGATGGTCAGCGCTACTTCAGCCAGGTTGCCGGCTCCGGCAACTGGGTACCGGTCAACGGCGTCGACAGCCTTGTCCAGAATGGCGATGGAACATGGACCTATGAGAGGAAGCCCGAGGGCACGACGTTCTCCTTCACGGCGGCGGGACTGCTCCAAACGCAAGTAAGGCGAAATGGCTGGGTGAACAGCTACGCGTACGACGTCGCGGGAAAGCTGATCTCGGTCGTCAATGGGTTTGGACGAATCCTTGCGCTTGCGTACAACGTCGATGGTCAGGTGGCCACTGTCACCACACCGGACGCGCGCGTGATTTCCTATGCCTACGACAGTGCCGGTCGACTGTCTTCGGTGGTGTATCCCGATGGCAAGTCCCGCAGTTTTGTCTACGAGAACGCATCGTTTCCCCAGGCGCTGACGGGCATCGTCGACGAGAGCGGTGAGCGTTGGGGTACCTTTGCGTACGACAGTGCAGGGCGCGCCATCCGCACGGAGCTGGCCGGTGGCGTCGAAAAGTACCAGATCAGTTATCCGGCAAAGAATTCCGCCCAGGTGTACGACCCTTTGGGAACGTTTCGCGGTTATTCCTACTCGATCAATTTGGGGAAGCTGTCGGTCGCCTCCAGCTCGCTGGTTCCAGGCGATGGCAAGCGAGGCGCCGCCAGTCGTTCGCAGGATGCCAATGGCCTGGTCATCAAGGAAACGGACTTTCGGGGGGCCATTACCACCACGGCCTGGGATACGGCCCGGCGGCTTCCGCTCACTGTGACCCGTGCGTCCGGCAGACCCGAGGCCCAGACCATCACCACCCAGTGGCACCCCACCTTCAGCCTCCCCGTGCTGATCACCGAGTCCGGCCGCACCACCGCCTTCACCCACGACGCCTTCGGCAATGTCCTGACCCGCACCGTCACCGACACCGCCACCAACAAGGCCCAGACCTGGCAGTGGACCTACAACGCTTCTCAGTTGGTCGAGACGACCACGGAGCCCAACGGCGCTACCACCACCTACACCTACGACCCCCGAGGCAACGTCCTCACCAGCACCAACGCCCTGGGCCACGTCACCAGCTACGCCTACGACCTCGCCAACCGCGTCACGAGCCAGACCGAACCCAACGGCCTCGTCACCACCTACACCTACGACGCCCGCGATCGCCTACTGACCCAGACCGTCGGCGGCCAGCAGACCACCACGCTGACCTACAAGCCCTACGGCAGCGTCGAGACCCTCACGCTGCCCGCGGGCCTGGTGCTGACCTACACCTACGACCCGGCCCACCGTCTCACCGGCTGGAGCAACAATCGCGGCGAGAGCGGCAGCTTCACGCTCGACGGCATGGGTAATCGCACCGCCGAACAGATCAAGGACAGCACGGGTGCTGTGGTTTGGAACATTCAGCGCACGATTAACAACATCAACCGTGTTTCTGCTCGGATCCTAGGTCAGAACCAGAGAACTGATTTCACCTACGACGCGAACGGCGACCTTGATCGCAGCATCGACAGCCAATACCAAACTTCCAGCGCAGGCTGGGACGGTCTGCGTCGCTTGACCTCCATCAAGAACGTTGCCAACACCACGGCGACCCTCAAGTACAACGCGCTCGATGCCGTCACCGAGGCCAAGGACTTCAAGGGCGTGGTCACCGGCTACACCCGCGATGCCCAGGGCAACGCTACCGCCGAGAGCAGTGCCGACACGGGCGGAGCGACCACCCAGTACGACAACCTGGGCCTGCCCAGCCAGATCGTCGATGCGCTGGGCCAGGCCACCACAATCAACAGGGACGCTCTGGGCCGGCCCACGAGCCTCGTCTTCGCCGACGGCAAGACCACCACCCTGCGCTACGACCTCACGGCCAGCAGCAAGGGCTACCTGTCGGAGATCGTGGACCGCAGCGGGACCAGCGAGTACACGCGCGATGTCTTCGGACGCGTGGTGCTCAAGAAGCAGACATTGGCCAATGGCAGCGTGCAGCAGATCGGCTATGCCTACAACCTCAACGGCACGCTGGGAAGCATCGCGTACCCCACGGGCGCCACGCTGAGCCATGTCTACGACGCGACGGGCCGCCTCACCGGCCTGAACTGGAACAGCACGCCGCTGGTGAGCAACCTCACCTGGAGCCCGCTGGGCCAGCCCACGGGCTGGACCTGGGCCTTCACGAGCACCGACCCGAAGCTCAAGGCCACGCGCAGCTATGACACGGCCGGGCGAATGACCGCTACCGAGTTCAGCAGCTACAGCTACGATGTTCTGGGTCGCATCACAGGCCTGACGCAGAACCTGTACCGTCCAGCGGACAGTGATCCCACGCACAGCACGATTGCGAATGCCAACACCACCTGGAGCGTGGGTTACAGCAGTGTGGGACGGATCACGAGCTTCAACATCGCCGGCAGCAGTACCAACACATCGATCTACGGTTACGACGCGAATGGCAATCGCTCAAGCAGCAAGCGGGTGGTCAATGGACTGAGCACCAGCCGCACCTACACCGTCCCAACCAACGGAAACCGCCTCACGGGCTTCAGCCAGACCACGGGCGGCGCGACCACCAGCGTGATCTATGGCTACAACGCCAACGGCGACCTTACGGGAGATGGCCTGCGCAGCTATGGCTACGACGCCGAGGGGCGGTTGAGCACGGCGACCACGGGCGCGACGGACAGCAGCCCGACGACGCGCTACGCGCACAACGCGCTGGGTCAGCGGGTGTTCAAGACGGAGCCGCTGTATCCGCCGAGCCAGGGGGACGAGAGTGATCCGGGGTTCTGGGGCAGCCTGGTGGCGTTCTTCACGAAGATGTGGAGCCCGGCGACAAGCCAAGCCGAACAGTTGGGCTATGCCTATGTCTACGATGAGCAAGGCACGCTGATGGCGGAGGTCGGCAGCGGAGGGGCGAACAGCGCCGGGCAGGCGAGCTACATCTATCTGCCCAGCGCCAATGGGCCGGTACCTATCGCTGCCGTCATCAACGGCAACACCTACGCGGTGCACAGCGATCACCTGAACACGCCACGGCGACTGAGTAACGATGCGAGCCAGCCGGTCTGGCAGTGGCGCTACAGTGCGTTCGGGGAGGAGGAGCCGACGACGGCAGCTAGGCGGTTCACGGGGCCGGAGACGGTGCCGAGCACGGGCGCGACTTCGGCGACGGCGGTCACCTTCAACTTGCGCTATCCGGGGCAGTACGCGGATGCGGAGTCAGGGACGTTTTATAACAGCTATCGAACTTACATCCCGACCATTGGCCGCTACACCCAGAGCGATCCGATCGGGTTGTCAGGAGGTTGGAATCGGTTCGGGTATGTTGATGGAAATCCGCTCAGATTCGTCGATCCAAAAGGGCTGCAAGCTGAAAGATGGGATCGGCCACGTAGTCCATATTTGATACCAAACCCAACCGGGGATGCGCAACGTGAACTCGCTCGCCGAATGACGGGTGGGCTCAATCGATTAATCGATGCCTGCAAAGACATCAGAGATCGAATGTTCTCGGACGGCGGAGATGGTGCAAACGAAGGCCCTGTCCCTGGCGCAACTGGCGGAGATCGAATAGGAGGTGGCCCCAGAATCTGGGATCGACCATCGGAAGATCCTATTGGAGATTCGAATGATGATTTCGATAGGCTGTTTCCCAATGGTGACAGCGTGAGCGAGAAAGGAAATGGGATTCGCGTTGGTACAACGCCAGACGGTAAAAAAGTGATCATTCGTCCAGGAAGCTCAGAAGGATCTGGGAACGTTCCGACGATCGAAATTCAAAATCCCAGAGGTAAGGCTTTGGATAAGATTCGGTATCCAAGGAGTTAAACAAGGAGATCGCAATGCTGAGCGTTGATGCGGAGGCTATTGGTGGTATTTACAAGTTCCGATCGACAGTTAATATTTCCGACGTTCGCTTTGAATGGGGCAGGCTTGCCGTGACCTTGGTGTCTGGCGAGGATAGGAAAACTGTAATCGTTAGATTTCCTCATGTGGTGGGTTTTAGGCTGCTCGATGAGGGTGATCTGCTGGATTTTTGGCCTACTTGCAGTGCGGAAAACGGTTGGCTTTTTTTGATAAAAAACAATGGGTGGTTTGATCTTGAGGCGACCCGCCAGGGCTTCATTCGGGAAAAAGGGCAAGGTGTTCTCGAGTATTTTGTCGCAAGTCAAAATAGTTGCTTGAGCGTTCTGTCAGGCGAGTTGCCCGAAGTCGAGGTCTTCAATATTTAAAGGAGTAATGAGAATTGCGCGATCCTCTTGGAGCGTTGAGGCTGGACTTTGATTGAGTTCAACTCGAGCCCACCATGCTTGTGACCGAGCGAAGGTGAGGGTGCATCAATGATCGGCGGTGAATAGACCGTCGAATTCCGGCGACCAGTATCGCGATTTCCCATTCTTGAAATAGTATGCTGATCCTCCGGAGTCGAGCGAACCATGGGGCGCGGCGTGGAGCTCGCCCGCACTGAGAAATCCGGCGCCAATGACGTGGTCGCGATCACTGGAAGACAAGAAGCGGCTGACATGCATCCTCAGGGCAGTGGGAGGTGCCTCCGGGTCGCGATCTTGCTGGGCAATCGACAGCATCTGGGTCACGTTTAGGCCGGCGAATGCAGCAACCACCAATCCTGCGCGGTTGCGGCTCAACTGTTGGCGGGCCGCCCTCGACAAGGTATCAAAGGTTGCCTTCAGTAGCTCGTCATCCAATGCGCTTTGCACCACCAGGGCTAGGGTTCCACCCGACCGATCGCCAATGACAACAGCCTCTCGCTGGGATGTTCCGGTGACGGCTTCGGTAAATGCTCGCAGTCGGCTTTGATCGCGCAGAAGTGCATCATCGATTCCGGACGAATCGAACTCGCCAATCCGGATGGCGGTGCCATCAGAGAGAACCGCGTCTTGGAAGCGAGATACGGATGATGTCAAGTCTTTGGCGAGCTGTACGCGCTGCTTGTAAAGAGTTGGGAGCCGACCCGGCACCGTAAGCACTGCAAAGAGACCCTTCCCATGTCGCCGTATCACGGGAACAAGAGTGGGGGTCAGCAAATGCACGAAATCGATCATCTCGCGTCGATGGATCTTGCGTCCCTTGTCGTTGGACACGGACTTGCATTCCACCTCAAGCCCACCATGGCCTGCATCATCGATGAGCAGATCAAAGGTACCGCCACCCGTGATCTCCGGCCAACTGACGGTTTGGCCACGCCTGAGAAAATGTGTGGCAATCGCGAGTTCCAAGCGAAGCCCCCGCATGTCGTCTGGATTCTTGAAGGCGCCATGGACCCGCCTCTCGAAGCGTCGGCGATGCTCCCTGGATAAGCCTTCGACGAAGGAGAGTATCTGAGCGGCGAAGCTTGCAGCCGGATAGATGCCGTGATCGCTGCAAGCGACGGAGGGGACTCTCCCTCCAGATTTCTTCGCCAATCCGCTGAGGTGATCGAGCTGAAACGCGAGGTCGTTCTCGGCGACAAGGAAGTCGCGCAAGAAGGAATTCCCTCTCATTTCATCCTTGCAGAGTCTCACGCGACTCTGCCAATGCGTATCATCGATGAAATTCGAGAACTCCGCGAAAATTTTTGGAATATCTGCCGCGTGGACTTCAGTTGTCAGCATTGTGGAGGAAACGTTCGATTGGGTCTCGAGCGAGATTTTGCATAGAAGCTTCTCAGGATTCGCCATCTCCTGCGGGGCGCCTCCAGCCGACGGTATCCCAATGAGATCGAGGCCGTGGTCGCGATGCTGCCTGCGGTGCTCGAATGCGCCTGCATCGGCGTGCGCGACGAGCTCGGGCGAGGCGCCGCACCTGTTCGTGGTGGCGCGCGACGCGGCCCTCACAGCCGCCGAGGTCGAGGCGTACTGCCGCGCGAACCTCACGCGCTACAAAGGAGCCGCGGCACATCAGTTTCCTGGACGCGCTGCCGAAGTCGCCTGTCGGCAAGATGTTGCGCAAGGACCTGTGCGTGAGCCCGGCCACGGCGCCCGTCGTGTGACGTGTCCATGGTATCGGGCCGTTCGCTCGACCGTCCGGCGCGCGATCCCGATGTCGGCGGGCAGTGCGTTGTGCGCGGCCGGTTGACGGCAGGCATGAAAAGGAAAAGGCCATGCTCGGCGTCTCCCGGGCATAGCCTCTCGTTGCGGATCTGCGCCCGCCGACAGTGCTAATGGACACCGGTTCGTGAATCGCGGATGCCGCCGCGTCGAAGCTTTCGAAGCGACCCAGCCAGGTATGCACGTTGCCTGGTCTGGTCACCGTACGCGCGCGACGCCACGCCTCGAAGTCGCCGTCTTCCTGTCGCTGGACGGTGCCCACCACTTGGCCGACATCATCGAAGATCAAGGGCTGCCTGCCTGCATGGTTGTCGTTGTCGTTGGTCGTCACGCGCTCCAAGGGACGCAACACCTTCGGCCAGCCGTTCCGGCTGCGCCTCGAGGGGCTCACGCCCGCGGGCTACGCCAGGGTGGCGTCGTCGCAGGCCTTGTAGCGGGTGCGCGCCGGGCGTTGTCCGGCGGCGTGCGGCTCGGATCGCGTGAGCGCAGGGCATTGCTCCTGCTCATGAACAGGGTGAGGATCAAAAGGCCGAGATTCCCCGTGGCAAGACCTATGACAACAAAGTTACCCCGAGCGCTGTACCTGACCAGGCCAGACGAGCCAGCGGGCGTGTTGCCCTTGTCGAAGTCGCCGAAGCAGACCGAGAAGGATCTTGCGGCCGCAGTGGCCCGGCTGGGCAGACATCGGGTCCAAAACTACGGGCAGGCGTATCTGCTGTCTGCGCATACGCTGTTCGAGACGGCTCGATGAAGGGCCATTTCGATCACCATGGATTGGCTGTGTTCTATCTGCAACGTCACGCGGCCGAACTTCTAATGAAAGCGCCGTTGCGGCTCGCGATCGCGGTCCAGGACTACCGCGAGCAGCTGAACCTCCCACGTCCCGCATTTCCTCTCCCGGCGCAGCGAGATCGGGCCGGGAAATTGCATGCCCTGCGCGCGCTTTTGAAGGATCTCAAGAAGATGGCGGCGGCCCTGGGGGTCGCCGACGTGCCAGAGCAACTGAGCGCTGCCGTGCAATCCATCATGAAGTTCGAAGACGATCCGACCTGGTCAAGGTACTCCTACCGCCTGGCAACGCGGCGTGGCGTCAAAACGTTTGTGCGGCATATGTCCAAGGAGGTCGTTCTTCCCTTGGGAGAGATTCAGAACATGCTGCAATGCGCGAACGTCGCCCTGGGCACGATCTGGCCGTTTCATACCGCAACGATGATGGGTGGCCTCGGCGAGCTGTATCACGACTTGGTGTGTATCGCGGGAGAGATCGATTGACGGACGGGTTCTCGCCGCGCGCTCGGGTTTCAAAGAAGCGAGTGCGGCCTCGGTCGGGGTCGGGCAAGCCGGCATCCGGGCTCAACTGGCAGTCAGGGCTCGCTAGTATTCGGGGTCGTCGATCGACTGAGGTGAGCATTGCCTGATCCTATCCAGAACAAAACACAAAGTCCCAAGGCGCCGAGCGCGCGGCTTTTTCTCTCGCAGGACCAGGCGTCGCGTTCGACGTGCGATGCCTGCGTCGTCGCCTTGAAAGACAGCTGGAACGACTTCGGCTACTCCCTGACGGCCGAGATCGGGCTGCGCAAGCCCGAGGGAGATTTCGAATGGTTCCCGGCGAAATTCGCCGTGAAAGGCGCCACCAAGCTCGCCACCTTCGCACAGGAGATTCTCTCCATGCGCAGTCACGGCATCCTCCTGAAGAACCTCAGGGTGCCTTACGCGAGCTTGCTGGACGAGACGAAGCACTACAGCCTCGCACGGCGCGCGCTCGGCGCGGACCGTGCCCGGGAGCTGCTGCAAAGCCTGAACGACATCGCGCTGCTGTCGGACGCCGGGTCGCCGGTGCCGCAATGGCCCGATTTCTTCGAGTCGGAGGTCTATCAACTGGCGATGGTGCGGGCGAGCGAGTCCTACTTCGCGGTACGCCACGGCGCCTGGGTACTGGATGGCCGGCCAACCTCCGAGACGGATGCGCGCGTTCCTTTCGTGGCCACGCTCAAGGGGCCGGGCCCGAACCTCGCGCTGGACTTCGAGTTCACCGACGACAACGTTCTGCGCGGTCGCATCGCGGTGCTGATCGGCCAGAACGGTTGCGGCAAGACGTCGGCCCTGGCGGGGATCGCGCGAGGTCTGGTAGATCGCAAGTACAAGGCGGTCGCGATGGCCAATCGCCCGGAAGTCAATCAGGTGCTCGCCTTCGCGCACACCGCTTCGCTGCCGCTTTTTCTGCCCAAGTCGCCGGCGTTCGGGTCGGCCCGTGTTCGCGTCTTTTCGCTCGACCCACTCACTGCCCATCAGCGTGGCCGTGAAGATTCCGATACGCGACTGCTGGTCGACATCGCCCGTTCGCACGACGACAAAGGGCTGCCCTTGCTGCGCTACCTGCGCACCATGCTGGAGCAAGAGTTCCCCGCGCTGAAGATGCACGTGCCCGTCAAGGCGCACGCCAAGGCGACTTACCAGTCCAAAGACGGCGCAGGCTATCGGGCACTCGAGGACTGGATGCGAGGCGGGGAGAAGCGCAAGCTCGAGGCGGCCGCGGAGCTGGATCACACGCGCGAACTCGTGTACCTCGATCACGACGACCGCGAGCGTATGCCCAGCCTCGGACAGCTGAGCTTCCTGCGCTTCGTGCTCACGGCCTTGGCGCATGCCGGGCCCGCCTCGGTGCTGGTCATCGACGAGCCCGAGAGCTTTCTGCACCCCAATCTCATCTCCCGCTTCATGCGCGTCTTGCACCGCGTGCTGACGAACACCCGATCGATCGCAGTCATGGCCACCCATTCGCCCTTCGTGGTGAGGGAGGTGCACCATGCGCAGGTGCATGTGCTCAGGCCCACGCCCGAAGGTGGCGTGGTGGTCAGCAAGCCGAGGCTGCGCACGCTCGGTGCCAATGTGGCCTCCGTCTCGAGCGAGGTCTTCGGCGATGACACCGCGGAACACCTCTACGAGGACCTGGTTTCGAAGATGCGCGTCCAGGGGCTGACGTTCGCGCAGGTTCTGGATCTCCATGCCGAGGACCTGAGCACAGAAGCGCTGATGCTGCTGCGAAGCCGCATGGAAGGACGTGCGGAAGGGCGTTCGGCAAGCGGTAGGGAAGGCGACGAGGAAGACGGGCTGTGAGGTCGCTGGCACGTCCCGCCGTCGCCGATGACGAACTGCTCGAGCGCCTGAGTCGTTCGCGCAGCCAGAAGGCGGTGGCGGTCTCGCCGCGGCGCGCCGACATCGGCGCGCGCTACCAGACCTATCGCGATCACCAGGGCAATCCCTGGAGCGTCGTCAAGGACGATTCCTTCGCGGCGCTGCGTTCTTCGTTTCACGATCTGTACAAGAAGCCGCCGGCCTGCCTGGACTTCATCGCTTCGCTGCGCCAGTCCGTCGCAGGTGCTTGTCCGGTCTGCGGGCGCGACGCGCTCGGCACGCTCGACCACTATCTGCCGAAGGCAGACTATGCCGAGTACTCCTTCTTTTCGCTGAACTTGGTGCCCGCGTGCGACCGTTGCAACAACACCAGAAACGATCTGGCGCGCGGTGACCAGGTGGGACAGCGGCCGGTCCATCCCTACTTCGACGCATTCGTCGATCGACGTGTCATGACGATGCGCGCAGAACCCGACTGGCGAGCCCCGAGGCTGACGCCTGTGCCCTTCGAGGTCCAAGGCGAAGAGCGCACGGTGGTGCAATGGCACATTGACCATGTGATCCGTCGAGCGGGGTTCGATGACTATGTGGGAGACCTGTGGTGCATCGTCCGGGACAATCCGGATGTCTTCCTGGGACGCACCGCGACCGTCGAGGCGGTGCGCGAGAAACTGGCCGAGCTGGCGACGATCGAAGAGGTCAGTGGTCGATCGCGCAACGCCTGGCGGTCCTGCTTTTATCACGGCCTGTCGAAGGACGACGCGGCCCTCGAGTTTCTCGCCACGCTGGTCCGACCGGTCGAGCCCGCAGGCGGCGCCGCGGTCGCGCGCGTTGCCGTTGGAAAATGATGAAGATCATCATGTCGATGGCATAGAGCGCGGCGCGATCCGCAAAGTGGCGGCGCACACGGCACGGCCGCCCTGACGTGGGGGTTGGGCCAAGCGCGAGGGGAGGATATGGGCGTGGGTGCGGATGAGGAAAGGCAGGAAGAAGCGGTTTTGCGGTTCCCTCTCATCCTGGCACGGCGTTCTCGCCGTCAAGGGCTGCGCGCCGCTGTGCGGCGCTGGCGGCCTGCGGCCGTCCTGGACCCCTGACCGCTGCGCTGCGCCGTGCGGGCCACGGTTTCGGGCAATCCCGCCCGACAACCGGAGATCATCATGAATGAGAAATCGCACGTGTCGATGGAGCAGCATGTCTGCCTGGTGTGCGGCGTCAGTTTCGAAACCGGCAACCTGCTGCTCGATCGACGTCTGCGCGCGAGCGTGGGGCGTCACACGTTGACAGGCTGGGGTCTGTGCGCCGAGCATCGCAAGATGTTCGACGAGGGGTTCGTAGCCTTGGTCGAATGCGATCCGCAACGCAGCGGGGCTGCGTCGGTCCAAGGCAATCTCCGTCCGGAGCAGGCGTATCGCACCGGTCAGATCGCGCACCTGAAGCGCGAAGTGTTCGATCGGCTGTTCGATGTCCGGCTGGCGGCTGACAAGCCTTGCGTGTTCGTGGAGCCTGGGTTGATCGAGCAGCTGCAGGCCATGGTCGGGCCCCAGGCCGACTGAAGCGCCGTCGGCGCTCGGAAGCGCATCGACGCGCATGGATGCGTCAGGCGCTTCCTCAGGGTCGCAACGCGACCCTCGTGCGTGGGGCGTGAGCGTTGCTCAC
>Ga0215275_1113_pt1 | contig 17643 bp, 21 predicted proteins | sample ZER3_100Endo4_M3_FD_182623 | JGI IMG/M metagenome (GOLD analysis project Ga0215275, IMG submission 182623) | Enriched cells of freshwater protists from Biology Centre CAS, Ceske Budejovice, Czech Republic - ZER3_100Endo4_M3 | ecosystem: Environmental > Aquatic > Freshwater > Unclassified ...
GAAGAACTTGCTGATTCTAAAAAACTTCCTGATTTAATACTTCTGGATTATAATATGCCTTATATAAACGGAATGGAATTTCTCCGGAAATTAAGGAGTTATAATAGTCTTGCCGATATTGATGTGGTTATGTTTTCAACTCCTGATGAAAATGTTATGGTGCCATGGCTTATAAAAAATGGCATCTCAGTGAAATATATTTCAAAGCCCGATACATTTGATGAACTTAAAACTTTGTTCGATTCTATATTGTAGATTATTAAGCTTTAATTGTCCCTGTCAGGCAGTTTAGAATTTTACATTTAATATATTTAAGATCCTGCTCGACATTGTTTTTTTGCTTTACCGGCACCTGCTGTATTAATATTGCCGCAATAGCGAAATCTCAATTAACCAGTTTATTGAGCATGCCATTGAAAATGAAGCCGTGAAAGGGCAGAACAGCATACCAGTACAATCTGCCTAAAAGCCCTTTTGGCTTGAAAGTTGCGGCCTGATACAAGGTATTATTAATGATCTTAAACTCAAGCCAGGCTTCTCCGGGGAGTTTCATCTCGGCATATAAAACCAGTTTGCCCTGTTTTTTATCGGCATAGACCACGCGCCAGAAATCTAAAGCATCCCCTGGAAAGAGTGCATTTTTGTGCGTCCTTCCCCGTCTGGTGCCCACACCGCCGAAAACCTTATCAAGAAATCCGCGCAGATCCCACAGCCAGTCTGCGTAATACCATCCGGTCTGCCCGCCTATTGACCAGATTTTTTCAATGGTATAGCCGCGGTCTATAATTTCTTTTTTCCTTCTGTCAATATAGCACCCCTTTTTGGGCACTTTAAGATACTGGCTGATGCTACCGGTAAAGCTGCTGCTGGCGAGCGAATCTTTCCAGCTCGATATTATATCGTCCTTCTGTATTTTCTCCAGTGCCCTTTCCAGTGCTTCACGATATGTCATGGGGCTTATATGAAGCAGAGCATTTATACGATTATCTTGGCAGACCACTTCTGTTTTCATGCTGCCCACCAGAGCTGAGGCGAGTCTGTAGGATGTGGAGGTGACAAAATAAAGCCAGTAGGAAGAGAGCTTGGGTGTCATGACCGGAACAGTAAAGATATACCGGGTGAGTTTTTTTGCCCTGGCAAACTCCAGCAACATTTCTTTATAGCTCAGGATATCCGGCCCGCCTATATCAAAGCTCTGGTTATAAGTCTGCGGATTTAAAAGAGAGCGGAGTAAAAATTCCAAAACATCCCAAACCGCTATAGGCTGGCATCTGGTATTGAGCCACTTTGGTGTGATCATGACAGGGAGCTTGTCTACCAGATCCCGTATGATCTCAAAAGAAGCGCTGCCCGAGCCAACGATAATTCCTGCTCTTAATGCTGTGCAGGGGACCTTAGAGCTTCTTAAAATATCTTCTACGGCTTTTCGGGAAGATAAATGTCTGGATAAGGATCTGTCATTTACAATCCCGCTGAGATAGATAATCTGTCTGGCTTTTGTAAGGCTGAGCCTGTTTATGAAGTTATAAGCAGAGGCACTTTCCATTTTATCATAACTGCCTGATGTGTCAGACATCGAGTGGATTAAATAATAAGCCGCGTCTATATCCCCGGGAATATTTACAAGACTTGCAACATCAAGAAAATCCGCTTCAATCAGCTGAACATTCCCCTGGTCTGTCTGGGGATAATTGAACCTGCTTTTATCCCTCACACAGCAGATAACCTGATGTCCGTTTTTTAGAAGAAGCGGCAGCAGGCGTTTTCCAATATATCCTGTAGCGCCGGTCAAAAGAATTTTCATGGCTGTTGATTATATTTTAAACCTTACAAGTCCGTAATCCATCACAAAAACCTGTCCTGAAACAGCAGATGCGCTGTCTGAAATCAGATAGTCTGCCCAGAAAGGGGGGCTGGGTAATGGTCTGCGCTACGGCATTAATTCGAACCTGGCCGGCTAGCTCTGCCCCAAGGGACTTAACGAGTCCTTCCAAGGCTGCTTTAGATGCTGCAATGCCGGCATGGAAAGGCATCCCCAGTTTTACGGTCACAGTGCTGAATAGCACTATCGAAGGGTCTGCCGCTTTTTTTAGTATTGGAAGATATTTCTGGATTACTCTCACGGCCCCGACTGCATTTATTTCAAAATCATTCCTGAAATCATCAGCATGCAGACTCTGGAAAGGCTTAAGATTGATTGACCCCGGACAGTATGTAAGAGAATCGATCTGCTGTATATCAGGCAGCGGATCTTTGAGAATATCGGCGCAATGATGGATAAGATTGCTGTGCGAAGCATCAGGGGGTATGCGGCTTATGTTAAAAACGAAGCTGTTTTTTAGTTTTTCCTCCAAAAGGGCCCTGCCAATCCCCGTGCTTGCTCCTATGATCAGAATTTTTTTCATATCGGATGGTTTAATTCTTTTATCTAAATGATATAAGCTTAAATAATATACTCCCTGCGCTTTATCGGCCTTTTGGCCAAATCGGTGAAATTGGAAATTGCAATAGTAAATATACTAATTTGTTTAATGATAACGGATATTTGTTAAACAGATTTTTTTTGTTTCTGACTTCATCTCCGCCTTGAGCTGCCTTATTGCGGAATGCTGGTATATTCTGGCCCGTGCCGTTTTGGAAAATCAGGTTTTACTTATAAAAGATTGCAGTGGAGAGTATTATTTTATAAATAAGCTTTTTTTATGTTTTTTTTAAGAAGTGTTTAGTTTTAAAAATCGTTTCTTTAGTTTATTAGAAGAAATAATAAAGCCCTGCTGTTTGAACAATTCTGTTCATTGACTGCCAGGATCTGTGATGTATGGATTTGGAGAAACAGGCGGCGGCATTTAGATTTATCAGTTCGATTTTAACTTAATACATCCTAATGGAATGCCTGGAGAAATAAATGAAAATATAAAAAGCATAAGAGAGCTCAAAAACTACACTCAGGAATATATGGCCTTCAGGCTGGGAATTACCCAGGCAGGCTACAGTAAGATGGAGAGAAATGGAAGCAGGATCAGCTTTGAGAAATTAGAGGAAATAGCAGTTATATTTGAAATGGATCTTAAAGGCATCATCAATTTTGGCAGCACCCTTAGTTTTAAAAGTAACCTGCAGAATCCGCTCTCTGCTTTAACCGCTTCAGGGCTTTTAAATGCGGAATACCTCTACAGGGATAAAATCAGATTGTTGGAAAAACTGCTGGATATGACAGACAGGGAGCTTAAAACCTACAAGGATAAATTTGGCTGTCTTTAAGTTTTTTTGGAAGAGCTGATTTAGAGGTAAAATATCTGTGGGCAGATGCGCTTTTTCAGCAGTGTCCGTTTTCCCATAAAAGCGGGCAGGGGCGGGCCTGTTTTGCAATGCTTATTTTTTATACGCCGATCCTAGCAGTCACTGGCTAATAATGAATGTCTTATTTAGTCGGTTTTAAAGCAATGAGGCAGAGATTTTGAAAAAATAGCAGATAAAGAAGTTAATTCAGCTGGCACAGATATATAAAGGTATTATGATTATATAGAAACATTTATTTGGAAGATTATGTTTTTATGGACAGCCGTCTTATTTTAAAATAAGGCGGTTTTTTTCTTCAAAATTCAGATTCCTGCATCTTCAGTTAATGGACACCGGTTTAGCGGTAATGAAGAGCAGGAAAGTTCTTAAAGAGGGATTTTTTTGCCAAAAAAATAATGCCGTCCCACTTTGAGACGGCATTATCTGCTTAATGTTTACCATGGCCTTTTGCTTTATCAGGGCCTTTTTCATGATCATGGTGCGGGCCGTGTTTTGCTCTGCCGGGCTTCTGCCCGATGGTTTTTTGCGGTTTTCCTTTATAACCTTTTGCGTATTTAACTTTGTGGGTTTTAAAATCGGCATAAGGGCGGTTACCTCTGTAATCCACAAGTACAACTTTGTACTCATCATAGAGATCATAATTTCTATAAGCCGCAGGTAAAGACCGGGTTCTTATCCACTTTCCATTACTTAGATAAATATAATTTGAGCCAGCCACATCGTAATAAGTCTCAAGATCCGGCAGATAATAATACCTCGCATCTGTATAACCGGCCGGTCCCCAGGCCGGCGGGTTTCCAATGTTGACGTTTACCGAAACCTGAGCTTTCGGCCTGCTGAAAGAAAGCAGTAAAACCCCGATCAGAAAATATTTTAAAGTTTTCATAATTTTAAATTTAAAGGGTGTACATCTGGATAAAAACAACAAGCGTGCCTGAAATTTATTTTACACGCAGTTATTTATATTTTATGTTAATACTGATGATGTCCGAGGTCATATTGGTGGTGCGCGTATAATGTCCGTAGCGGATCTCCAGCGTATTCCAGTGTCTGAGCCCGAATATTCCATTAGGTGGCGTGAATTTCAAGCCCATTCCAAAAAAACTGCTGTCAAACTTGGACAGGTCATAATTGCTGGTATAAAATTCATCCGCGGCAGTATGCTCCCCATAAGGTTTGAAATACTTAGTGCCAGTCTGGGTGTAATATCTGTAGAAAGGGCTCAGTGAGAATGCCTGGGTCAGTTTCACGGGAATTTCAAGATCGGCGGTATGCGCCCTAAGGCCCCAGTCATCGGTGTAATAACGGTAATAGGCCCTTATGATGATGTTGTCCCCGGCAAAATAGCTGGCCCTGATCCCAATGGGGATTTTAATTCTCGTATCGGGCATTTTTTCCTGATGCACCGATCCGTCCTGGAAATATACCCTGTGAAAGGGAAGGCTTAAATAGCCGTTCTGGCTGATAAGGTCGCCCACCAGCATAATCTGAAGATTTTTATTTACGATCTGGCTGTAGCTCAAAGTCCCTGCAAAAGTATTTCGGTTCGCGCTGCCATAGCCTTCACCTGCGGTTCGCAGCTCAACAGGCTCGATTAGTTTGAGCTGGTCGATAAAGGTCTGGAAACGGGCCGTAAATTCCCCGTTTCTGTCTTTGGTTTTTTGAGAAAAGCTGATATTTCCCCCGAAGGACTGGTAGTCAAACTCGGTAGAGGAAGATACCCCGATGCCCAGTGTTCTTCCTTTCTGCTCATTTTCTCTCAGATAGGTCAGCGATGGGTAGAACCGGTTGTCGGAAGAGGATGCGGAAGAATTCGCGCTCAGGTCGATCATATCCGAGGAGGCCGAAGTGTAATGGTCAATGCCCGCTTCAATATCAAAGGTGTGCTTGATGCCTGTCTGGCCGTATTTTACCAGCTTTACGTCTATGGTATTGGCAATATCGGTCAGATGCTCCGAACCGCGTCCGCCCATAACGGCTGAATTGTCCCCGTTCTGCTTGTAATAGCTTGACACAAGGTTGACTTCTTCCAGTTTTAGTTTTCTGCTTTTATAACTGCTTGAATCAGCAGGCACATCCTGCGCTTTCGCCTGAAACAAGGCCAAAAGGGCAAATCCTGTGATGAATATTCTTTTCATTGCTGTCTGGTATCAAATTAATTGCAGCCGCAGCCACCGCCGCTTTTTCCTGAATTGGCACCGGAAGCTCCCTCGCGGTAGGATTGGAAACTGAGTTCTGTCTTTTCTATTTTCCTGTTGGAGAGCACCATTTCAGAATCGTTGATTTTTCCTTTCTGGTATTCTTTTACCGGTGAGCAGGAGCTAAGCAGCAGGCCTGCACAGGCGATGCTGCAGATGAGCTTGAGATTTTTCTGTTTTGGCTTTTTCATTTCAGATTGATGTTTTTAGAAGTGTAGATTTTATTGCTGTCGTCAATGATAATACAATATAGATCAGGTATCTGGTCTATTAAAAAAAGGCCTGCCTTGATGCCCATAACCGCTATGGGGGTAGCCATTGCGTCTGCAAATTCTGCATTGGGCGCAATGATGGTCACGCTTTTTATGCCCGATATGGGAAGGCCTGTTTTTGGGTCGATGGTATGGGAGTATTTTTTCCCGTCAATGATCACAAACTTTTCATAGTTTCCTGAAGTGGCCACCGCTTTATTGGATATCTCCATGTAGGAGAATGCCGCATTTGGGGCATCGGGCGATGCAACCCCGATGGTCCATTTGCCGCCGCCCGGCTGCAGTCCCCAGGCAGAAAGGTCCCCGCTGGCATTAATGATGCCGCTCTGTACGCCATTTTTAATCAGGATCTGCTTGGCCATTTCCGCGGCATATCCCTTGCCGATGCCGCCAAAACCAATCCGCATCCCTTTTTCTTTTAAAAACACGGTTGTGTTTTCCCTGTCCAGGATTATGTTGCGGTAATCAATCAGATGCACCATTTTAAGCGCCGTCCAGGCATCAGGAAGCCTTGTCATGGTCTTGTCGAAATTCCAGAGGCTTTTATCGATGCCGCCGTAGGTGATGTCAAATGCCCCCTGGGTTATTCTGGAAATTCCCACGGATCTTTCTATGAGGTTAAAAACCTCCAGATCTACCCTTACAGGCTTAATTCCTGCATTGTCATTGATCAGGCTGGTCTGGCTGTCCTGCCTAAAGGTGCTCAGCAGGTTTTCGATGCGCCTGATTTCCCCTACGGCAAGATCGATATGCGCATCTGCCTGCCCCTTATCGGGGCATACCACCGTTATGGTAAAGCTGTTGCCCATTAGCTTCAGGGTCTGGGAATATTTCTGGTCTGCGGAGGGCTTATTTTCGGCTTTCACAGATTGCTTTTATTTCTTCATTCCACTGCTCAGGGGTCATCTCAGGCTTTCCATGCCAGGTCTTGATCACCTTTCCCTGGGCATCCAAAAGAAGGGTCAGGGGAAAACTGCCTTCCTTGTTGTATATTTCAGCCAGACCTTCGTTTCGTTTTATCTGCTCATCTGACCCCATGTTTTTCTTTTTTCTGGGAAAATCGGCATTGACAAGCACTAAATTCTGGTCCGCCATCTGGGTGAATGCGGCATTTTCAAGATAGTCCCTTCTAAGCACAATGCAGGGGCCGCACCAGTCTGAGCCCGAGAAGTTCAGAAGGATAAGTTTATGCTCCTGCGCCGCGGTTTTTTTCGCAGTATTGAAATCTGGTTCCCAGTTGATGGGAAGCATTGTAAAGACGATAAATAAAGAGAGGAGTTTCATTGTGCAGTTTTGTTTTTAGGTATATACGAAATAACGAAATAGAAGGTTTGTTATTTTTTCTGATTCCTTAAGATTGGATTAATTTTTCAGGCAGTACAGCCCATACTTTTATTAAGGTGCCTGCACACCGAAGAGCCAGCCTACAAGGGCAGATGCCGCCATGGCAAAAGTGCCCCAGAGGCAGATGCGCAGTACAGATCTTCCTTTATGTGAGCCTCCTGCCTTGGCGGCCAGCATCCCTGAAAGGGCAAGGAAAATGATAGAAAAACCGTACTGGCAGGCTACCATCTGGTGAATAGGCGCAAAAACTGCCGTCAAAAGCGGCAGAATCCCCCCGATGATAAAGGAAACGGCTGAAGCAAAAGCGGCCATAAAAGGATTGGCCTGTGTCATTTCATTTATTCCCAGCTCGTCCCTGGCATGCGCTTCCAGGGCATTGTGGGCTGTCAGCTGCAGGGCGACCTCTCTGGCAAGTTCTGAACTCAAGCCCCTCTGGATATAGATCTGGGCGAGTTCCTCAAGTTCGGATTCGGGCATATTTTCGAGTTCGGCCTTCTCGCGCTGAAGGTCGGCATGCTCAACATCGACCTGGGAGCTTACTGATACGTATTCCCCCGCAGCCATTGAAAGGGCGCCGGCTGTCAGTCCTGCCGCGGCCGCCAGCAGCACAGGCTCTCTGGTTACGCTTGCCGCAGCAACTCCTATGGCAATGCTTGCCGTGGATAATATGCCGTCATTGGCTCCAAGGACAGCGGCCCTGAGCCAGCCGCTTCTGCTGGTATAGTGATTTTCATCTTCCATAGCTGTTTTTATTTAATTAATTTGGTCCAGTCGCGGTTTTCCGGTTTTTTGGCCACCCCGCCAAAATTGGTTTTGAGCATCTCGCGGATCTGAAACTGCGTTTTATTGCGGGTCATGTTCTCCCACACTTTAAAATCATAGATATGGATATGCGCTGCATTTGTATTGACAGCGAATGCGATGCCGGATATGGAAGCTTTAAATTTTTTTAGATCATTTAAAACAGTGCGGCTGGGAACCACAATAAGAATGATTTCCCACTGCAGATAATCCTTTGGAAAATCCTCTCTTTCATGCAGGCCGAGCGATTCGAGAAATGCTGTTATTTTCTGATCGTTCAGCCGGCCGATCCTCTGGTCGATTTCTCTGAGTCTCTGCCTGAAATTGTTTTCATCTGCAATTATATTCATTTGATCTGGTCTTTTAAGAAGTAAAGTTACTTTGAAAAGCGATGTATTGAACGAAAAAGACTATTAGAATCGTTCTAAATTTCCTGTGGAATTATTTTTGACCGCAGAATTAGAGTATGTTAGCGGTGCAGAAAAGGCACCTGAGTCTTTTGGACCGCAGAAATGGATGAGAAAATAGCGGTAAAACAATTTTTTGGCTCATAATGCAGTTCCCAGATAATCCCTAAGGAGTCTGCGGGGCATAAAAGCGGGGTTTTGATCATCAATTATTAAGTTATCATGTACAGCATCAATACGCAGCTGGATTATTTTAAATTCGGTCCGGATCCCAAAAGGATGCTGGCCAATATCACATGGTTTAAATGCGCTGCCGCCGGTGATCTGAAAATACAGGCAGTTCCGTTGGAAGATTTTGAAATTGAGGAGTTTAAAAACTATATTGAAGCGAATCCATGCAATTTCCCGGGACAGTATTTCATTGAGAAGCATCGGGCAGGGGATCAAAATGCAGCGCCCCTGAATTCACCAAGCACGTCGGGTTTTCCTTCCTGGCTGCTTTTATCTGATGATCGGCAGCTGCAGAGCGGCAGTGATATTATTTATAAGGTTATGCCGGCGGTTCTCACCGATGAAAGCTGCCGGAACCAGAAAGCCTATGGACTGGGCTTTGCTGTTTTAGGAAAAATTCAGGTTTATAAAATAAATAAATAAATGAGATATAACCCCGTACAGGGGGTTATGCGCCATGTTTATAAGCTTTGCTTTCATCGGTTTTTTCATCAGAGGCTTCACATCTGCCCCCAGCAGGCCCAATTGGAATGGTACGGCATCCAAAAAGGTGCGGTCTTCCCTTGCCATTTAGATGATGCGGTCTATTTGGGCCAGGTTCAGGCTATTTTATCAATTTTTCTATAATCTGTTTCATTTAATAAGCCACAAGGCAGCCGGTATCCATAAAATTAAAATTTAGGGTAAAATTCTTATGCTTATTTTACATAATTCCCATTTTTAAAGTGGAAATTACGTAAATGTTAAAATCCTGCTAGGTTTCCATAAACAGAAAAGGTATTTTTAAGCTATTATTAACCGGATAACGGATATGATTCGATTTTTTACTGATTTACACTGGACTATTGCAATATAACCCGATGCGGATTCTTAGATTATGGTTTTAGCTCTGCCGCATAAAACTTTAAATCATGCCTGAAAATGAAAATTCAAAAAAGATCATCTGCCTGACCGACAGCGATGAGGATGACCGCATGCTGCTCCATGAAGCGATCTTAGAACTTGAGATGCCCTTTGAGATTCTGGAGCTCTGCAGCGCCGAGCAGCTCATGGAGCGTTTATCCCGGCCCGGGACAAGACTGCCGGATTTTGTTTTTCTGGATCTGGCCATGCGCGGCATCTCGGGTTTTGACTGCATTGGGCAGATCAGAGAACAGGACAGCGGAAGGTGCATCAAGATCATTGTCTACACCATGGACCATTCTGCTTCAACCATGGAAAGGGCCTTTCTGCTCGGAGCGGATTTTTATGCCGTAAAACCCAATGCCTACAGGAATCTGAAAGATATGGTTGAAAAAGTATTCCAGACCCACTGGGATACCGCAGGGACCAGGGACAGGATCTTCCATGCGCTATGATTCCAAAAGCACAGATGCGGTCTGCCGGCGGCTGCTTTTTTTTTACCGCATTGCCGCAGGCTATGCCCTTTACCTGATATTGCGGCGCAGCAAGACCATGCAGCGGCTTGGATGGACACTTCAAGGAGTTGGAATCCTGCAAAAAATAGACCAATTAATATAAACACAGCTGCCAGCGGCGGCAGTAAATTGCGATTTAAAAATGCCTGTTATGGAAAGAACTTTACAGCTTTTAAAAGATATTGTAGATAACGCTCCCCAGCCCATTGGGGTCTATACCGGAAAAGAGCTCAGGATCGAGCTTGCCAATCAGGCCATGATCCGGACCTGGGGAAAGGGCACAGATGTAATCGGCAGGACTTATTTTGAGGTGGTGCCCGAAATTGAAAGCCAGCAGATTTTTCACGAGGCCTTGTGGGCTTATGATACAGGGACGCCTTTCCATGCAAGGGACAAAAGGGTGGACCTTATAATGGATGGAGAGATGAAGACCTTTTATTTCAATTACAGTTTCATACCGCTTTTTGATCCCAATGGACAGGTATACGGAATCATGAACACGGGTATGGACCTCACTGACCTTCATCTGGCACGGGAAGCCGCGCAGAGCGCCTCGGAGCAGCTTCAGATGGCTGTTGAGGCATCAGGTCTGGGAACCTATGAAATCGATCTTTTAAACGGCAGTATCACAACCTCGGGCAATTTTAAATCGATATGGAATATGGACGGGCCTATCACCAATCAGGCCATCATCGCAAAACTCCACCCCGAGGACATTCCGGTGAGGGAGCAGGCGCACAAGAGGGCGGAACTTACAGGTCTTATATCCTATCAGGCCAGGATCCTGGAGGAAGGCCGGCCGGCGAAGTGGACCAGGATAAACGGAAAGGTCATCAAGGATGAAAACGGCCAGGCTGTGAAGATCACAGGCATTATTGAGGACATCGGGCGCCAGAAGGCCCTTGAGGAGCGCTTAAGGGAGGAGGCGCAGCAGAGCAGCCAGGAGCTTCGCCGCTCCAATGAGGAGCTGCTGCATTTTGCCAACCTGGTCAGCCATGACCTCAAAGAGCCCGTTCGGAAGATCAAGACCTTTATGAGCCGCATCAAAAGCGGCGGTGCCGGGGGCTTCTCTGACAAGCAGGCAGGGTATCTGGAGAAGATAGAGCATACTGCACAGCGGATGCAGAATGTCATTGAGGGAATCCTTGCCTATTCGGGGGCCGACAGGAAAGGGCAGTATGTGGAAAACGTTGATCTGAACCAGGTGATGCAGAACATAAAGAGTGATCTGGAACTGGTGATGCAGGAAAAGGATGCCGTGCTTATCAGCGCGGAGCTGCCCGAAATAGAAGGCTCGCGGGTGCTCATCGGCCAGCTTTTCTACAATCTGGTGCACAATGCCCTTAAGTTCTCCAAGACCGGGGTGCCGCCAAAAATTGTGATCACCTCCCATGTCATAGGCCTTGGCAGTGAAAAGTCGGTGCGCATTGATATCCAGGACAACGGAATAGGGATTGAAGAGGCCTTCACAGAGAGGATCTTCACCGCCTTTGAACGCCTGCATTCCAAGGACCAGTACGAGGGAAGCGGACTGGGACTCTCGCTCTGCCGCAAGATCGCCAAAAGGCACGGGGGGAGCATATCGGCTTCGGGGGCAGGCGGGGAAGGCTCGGTCTTTACCGTTGTGCTGCCCCTAAAACAGAAAAACGATGCGATTTAACGTTCGGCTGGAGGGGTGTTTTACCGTTAAATGCAAAGGGAATCGATGCCCAGTGGCCTTTAGGCCAATTTAGATGGCACCACGCTGTTTTTTAACAGTGCGGGGGCTTGGCGGGAAGCATTAAAAGCTTATATTTGATAAAATAGCAAACGATCTGAGCCTGCGCATGGAAAAGACAATAACAATGAGGGTGAGAAAGGATCCGAACCCGAAAGAGCAGAGGAGCCTTGTGAAACTGAAAGGCAGCCTGATCTCCAAAGGCTGGACCCAGATGATACACATAGAGGACCTGGACGAGGCGTTCCATCTCAATACTTTTGAAATACAGCAGAGAGACACAAACGAAGTGCAGCAGTATATTGCCGCTTTTATAGCTTCGGAGAACCTCTCTGAGACCATAACCGCCATAACCAACTAAACTAGATTTGTGAGGGCGAAAGCCCAGAGATGTCCGGCGAAAGCCGGGCATTTTTTTGACTGCTGCATTAACGGTTTTGGATAGTATGCCGGTAATAAGAAGGCGGCCAATATTATCTTAGTTTAATATTATTTTTAGGTTTATATTTTTTTGGAGCTTTTTCCCGCTATCCGCCCTAATCTTCTGTGCCCATCCTCGGCGCAGAAGGATTTCCGCTGCACACGAGCGAAGCGAACTGGCGAAGCAATCCGGGCTGGAAAGTGACTTCAGCAAGGAGAAGACTTTCGTTTTGCAGTTCTGTTTTGGATATCAGCTGGGGATTATGCAGATCTTTCTGCCTTAAAAAAAAGCATCTGTTAAAACAGATGCTTTCCAAACTTTTTCTATAGTGTATTATGCTATGACTACGTTTACTGCGTTTGGACCTTTTCGGCCTTCCTGTATGTCATATCGAACGGCATCATCCTGACGAACGCTCTCTGACAAGCCTGAAACATGAACAAAAATTTCGTTCCCGCCATCATTTGGTGTTATAAATCCGAACCCTTTTTCTTCATTGAAAAATTTTACTGTACCTTCTTGCATCTTAAATATTTAATTTGCTCAAAAGTAGCCTTTTAATTATGGGAAAGGGCAAATTGAAGATTTAATTATGATTTTCTTAACTTATAATAATTATGGATGAAACTTTTTATTTTAAACACGCTAAAGATTCCTTAAAAATAGAATCTCTAAAATCAATGTAATATATAGTATTAAAAATCAGTTCAACAGGGGTAAAATCTGAAATTCCAAATTAGCGATTAAAGAATCATCTTAAGCTGGGAGATTTTAATTCCTCAAGCAGTCTTTCCATCTCCACGTTATCTTCAGTCATGCAGCCTGAGCATTACATTTAAAACTATTGTTTAAAATTCACAGGCAATTATGAATTTGATTTGAGATTTTCGTAAGCGTTTTTTATAAATCCTTCCTTATCAGCATTCATCTGTGACAGCAATTCCTTTCTTTTTTCAGGAATGGCGGTATACTTTTCCGCCCAAAGATTAATTTCAACAAGTATCGGAATTAAATCCATTCCTTTCTGTGTCAATTGATATAATACTTTGGCTTTACTGTCCGGATGTTCCAGCTTCTGAATAATTCCGTTTTCTTCCAATGAAAGCAGCCTTGCAGCCAGAATGTTAGTAGCTATCTTCTCATCAGACTTTGCCAATTCGCCATAGGTGCATTTTTTTTTAAGCATTAAATCCCTCACTATCAATAGTGACCACTTGTCACCAAAGGCTTCAAGTGAAAAACTTATCGGGCAGTCTGATCTCTTTTTCTGCGTTTTCATAAAATAAATTTAAAATCACTTGCATTTTACAAGTGAATGTTTTTATATTTGCACTTGCATTTCGCAAGCAAATATAAAGATAATAAACTAAATAGAAAAATTATGGAATTAAAAGGTAAGACGGTTTTGATCACGGGAGGTTCTGCCGGAATAGGATTAGAGGCTGCAAAACAGTTCATTACAGAAGGCGCAAAGGTAATTATAACAGGAAGGGACCAGAAAAAACTTGACCTGGCTAAAAAAATGTATCCATCTCTTACAGCAATCAAAAGTGACGCATCAAGTAAGGAAGCGGCCGAAGCATTATACAGAGAAATTGACCAATTGGGAGGGATTGATATTTTGTACAACAACGCAGGAATTATGAACGGCCTGGATAATCTGGGTATAAGCAGCACGAAACATTTCGAAAAAGCTGCGTTAGAAATCAATACCAATTATTTAGGGGTTGTGCTTTTGAATAATCTATTTCTAGACATGCTGAAATCCAGAAAAGAATCAGCCATTATCAATACCTCATCCATCTTAAGCTATACGCCTTCGATTCTTGTGCCGACTTATTCTGCTTCCAAAGCTGCAGTGCGTTTTTATACAGAAGCATTAAGGGAACATTTAAGTGCTGTCAGAAGCAATGTAAAGGTATTCGAACTGCTGCCGCCTCTTGTAAAAACAGATATGTCAGAAGGTATGGATGGCAAATCGATAACACCTGATGTTCTGATAAGGAGTTTAATTAAAGGATTGAAAAATGATAACTATACGATTCGTGTTGGAGATACAAAAGCGATTTATCTGCTGAATCGCTTTTTTCCCAAAGTGGCTTATAAATTAATAAATCCAAAGGGGGTAAGTATTAAACTGCAATCTTAATCTGTCTTAATTTGGTGGCGAATAAATAAAATGAACACTGTTCATTTTATTTTATATATTTGTGTTTAATAAGTCTGGAATAGAATAAGTATGAGTATAATTGATAGAAAAGTAAGAGAGAAAGAAGCTTTAAAAGCACTTATATTAAAAGGTGCCAAAAAGCTTTTTGTTGAAAAAGGAATCGAACAGACCACCATTAGAAACATTGCTGAGGAAATCAACTACAGTGTAGGGACTGTGTATGTTTATTTTAAAGATAAAAACGATATTCTCCATGATCTTCATACAATAGGTTTTCAGGAATTATATAGTTATTTTATGGAGCTGTATACTATAGAAGATCCAAAGGAAAGATTAAAGAAAATGGGGTTTACCTATATCAAATTTGCTCTTGAAAATTCTGAGATGTACAATTTGATGTTTATTCTAAAAGCTCCAATAGAATTCCTGGAAGGCTCTGAGAATGCAGATTGGGACGAAGGCTGTACTGCATTTGGATTAGTTAAAAAAACTATTGAGGAATGTATTAATAAAGGGCATTTTAAAGGTCATAGTGTAGAACCTCTGGCATTCATGGTTTGGAGTTTGGTACATGGTATGTGCTGTCTCGAAATTCACCAGAGAATAAAAAACGTAAATTTTACCAATCCGGATACCATTTTGTATGACGGGTACAATGAATATTTAAAAATGATAGAAAAGCTCTAAAAATTTTTTTGCTCGAAAAAATGAACAATGTTCAAATAATAAACAATGTACAATAAATGAAAATTAAACTAACTTTTGCAATACTCTGTCTAGGATATTTAGGGTATGCACAGAATAAGCTTGAAAGTTATATACAGACTGGCTTAAAAAATAATGAAGTGATAAAGCAGCACAATTTTGATATCAGCAAAAGTATGTATGCCTTAAAAGAGGCTAAATCACTTTTTTATCCGACGGTTTCCCTAAACGGAAGTTATACCAAAGCAGAAGGCGGAAGAACAATTGATATCCCGATTGGAGATATGCTCAATCCGGTTTACAGTACTTTAAACCAGATTACCAACTCAAGCGCTTTTCCAATGTTGGAAAATCAGTCGGTTTTGATTAATCCGGATAATTTTTATGATGCCAAAATCCATACCACAATGCCGCTTCTGAATTTTGAAATCATTTATAATAAAAGAATCAAAACCCAGCAGACTTCGCTTCAAAAAATAGAACTCGAAATCTACCAAAGGGAGCTGGTAAAGGAAATCAAAATTGCTTATTACAAGTATCTGCAGTCGGTCCAGGGAGTTAAGATTTATGAAGATGCTCTGGCTTTGGTTAAAGAAAATCAAAGAGTGAACCAGGCTTTATTTAGAAATGAAAAAATAAACCGGACTGCAGTTCTGCGAAGCGATAATGAGGTTATCCGCATTCAGGCCAATTTAGAGTCTGCCAGACAAACCAGCAGTAATGCCCGATCGTATTTTAATTTTTTACTGAATCAAAAATTGGACACCGCTATAGAAGCAGAGGAAAATGAAGTTCCTCCAGTTGGAGCTGTGGCAGAAAATACCCAAAATAGGGAAGAGCTGCAAAAGCTTACGCAGGCAAAAGAAATAAACGAAAATGTAAGCAGATTGACGAGCTCCTACTGGCTGCCAAAAGTAAATGGTTTTGCCGATTTCGGAATTCAGGATTTTGATTTTCAGGCAGATAAAAACTCACGCTATTATTTTGCGGGAGTGGGTTTGGAATGGAATATTTTTTCGGGCAACAAAAACAAATGGAAACTGAAACAAGTTGAACAGGACAATAAAAAGATCATTTCACAAACCGATAATGTCAAACAGCAGCTGCTGCTTCAGTTTCAGGTTTCACAGAACAATCTAAAATCGGCCTTGGAGCAATTCTATGCTGATAAAAATCAAAAACAGTCGTCCAAAAAGTACAATGACGACATTACTAAATTGTACAAAGAAGGCCAGGCGATTTATATAGAACTGCTTGATGCACAGAACCAATGGGTAAATTCCCAGCTTAATACCAATATTTCGCTTTATAACTCTTGGATTGCTTTTGCAGAATTAGAAAGAGCCAACGCCACGTTTACTTTTAACTAAAAACAAAAATCATGAAATTAATAATTCAAAAATCTCTAAAAAAACATATTGCAGGTTCTAAAAAAGTCTTGGTCATATTGTTTGTTTTACCGCTTTTTTATGCCTGCAAAAAGGAAAGAAAGGAAAATTCGCCCTTTGAAAGCGCAGATGTTATCCCGATTAAAACAGCTCCGGTCGAATCTTTTGCTCTTAATAATGCGATTAGCGCATCAGGGCTGGTAGCAACAGAAAACCAGGCCAATTACGGATTTAAAATAGGAGGCATCATCAATCGCATTTATGTGGAAGAAGGCCAGTTTTTTAAGAAAGGCCAGCTTCTGGCATCATTAGACGAAACAGAGATCAATGCCGGATTGAACCAGACCGACTTGAATTTAAAAAAATACGAGCGTGATTATAAACGTGCGAGTAATTTATACAAAGACAGTGTATATACATTGGAACAGCTTCAAAATACCAAAACCGGTCTTGACATTGCCAAAAAGCAGAAAGATGCCGTGGCTTTTAATGCACGTTATTCTAAAATTTATGCTGCTGCGGATGGTTTTGTTTCGAAAAAAATAGCCAGCGAAGGCGAAGTTGTAGGTGCGGGATCTCCAATTTTGGCGATAAATGAAACCATTCAGAACAATAATTATCTGCTGAAAGTTGGTTTGACTGATAAAGAATGGGCCGCGGTAAAAGTAGGGCAGAAAGCTGCTGTAACACTTGACGGTTATCCTGATGAAAAATTCGATGCCTTTATTTTTAGAAAATCGCAGGCGGCAGATGTTGCTTTAGGTTCTTTTCAGGTCGAATTAAAACTAAGCCTTAAGAAAAGCAGACCAGCGGTCGGAATGTTTGGAAAAGCCGAAATAAATGCAGAACACTCAGAAGATTTTATCATCATTCCCTACAATTCGCTTATTGAGGCCGACGGAAACAAAGCGTTTGTTTTTATTGTGGAAAACAACAAAGTAAAACGCCAGCCTGTCACGATCAGCAAATTTGAGAATAATAAAGTATTCATAAAAGACGGGCTTCAGAAAACAGATCAGATTGTGGTTTCCAACAGTGCTTATCTCAACGAAGAATCAACCATCAAGATCATTAAATAATCAGTATCATGAAAATAACAAACTTTGCTGTCAAGAATTATCAGTTTACGCTGATTATATTTCTGCTTGTTGCTGTAGTGGGGTATCTTACGCTGTTTACCATGCCAAGGGCGGAAGATCCTGCAACGCATCCGCCGCAATATTTAATTACGGTAATATATCCCGGCACAAGTCCGAAGGATATGGAAGAAC
>Ga0215275_1115_pt1 | contig 17370 bp, 15 predicted proteins | sample ZER3_100Endo4_M3_FD_182623 | JGI IMG/M metagenome (GOLD analysis project Ga0215275, IMG submission 182623) | Enriched cells of freshwater protists from Biology Centre CAS, Ceske Budejovice, Czech Republic - ZER3_100Endo4_M3 | ecosystem: Environmental > Aquatic > Freshwater > Unclassified ...
AAATATTAAATATGAAAATTTTAAGACCATTTACTTCATTATTTGCTTTGATAGTTACTGGATGTGTTGGAAACATGAATCCAACAGGAGGAAATTCAACTCCAAACTATCCTTATTATATTACTACCGAAACTATGTTGGTTAAAAATATAATGGTTCCAAAAGGAACAAAACTGACTTATAATGAACATTTTTTTGCGAAAGGAAAGCAAGAACATAAAATGAGTGAACAAAGATTAACGAGCATAAATCTACCCGAAGGACAAACGATAGATTGGGGCGGCGTTCCTGTATATTGGATTGAAGAATTTTTTAATTCGGAAATGCGTGGTTATACTGTTTATGCCGATTTCAGCAAATTGAGTGCCGATAAAAAAACTAAATTTTCAGAACTTTGGCAAAGCTGTAGTGATGGTTTAGGGATTACAATTAAAAATAAAGATGATTGGTCTTTTAATAAAGAAAATATAGCCGACGTAGAAAGTTGTAGTGTGAATTATCAGCGTTATTTCAAGGATGATTCCAGACAACAGACATTTTTAAATGAAATGCACTCAGAGTTGCAGAAAATTAATTCCAAATAAATATACAATACCCTTATGATCTTAGCTTTTGACACTTATTATTTTGACCAAAAAGCAAAAACAATCTGTCTTGAATTCGCAGAATGGAATGAAGACAAAAACTTTAAAATTCATTCTGAAACCATAGACAACGTTGAAGAATACATTCCTGGAGAGTTCTATAAAAGAGAATTGCCTTGCATTTTGAGTTTATTAAATCAAATTGATCTCTCTACAATTGATGTTATTGTCGTTGATGGTTTTGTTTATTTGGATGATGAAAACAAATACGGTTTAGGTGGTTATTTATACGAAAAGTTGAATAAGGAAATTCCAATTATTGGTGTAGCCAAAACCAATTTTGCTTCTATAGAAAAGAACAAAAAAGCACTTTTTAGAGGCGACAGCAAGAAACCGCTGTACATTACTTCTATCGGAATTGATTTGGATGAAGCGTATAAAAAAGTGGAAAGTATGGCCGGCGAGTTTAGATTTCCGACTTTATTAAAAGAATTGGATAGATTGACAAAAGAATAAAAAAACTCCTCAAGAAATTGAGGAGTTTTTTTTATCATACTAATTGATTTGAACTAAGAAACCGATTGTATTCTTTAATCTTGATTTTTAGTCTGTTTGCTAAATATTCGTTTCCATCTTTCAGCTCGTTGTATATGGTTTCTGCTTCTGCCATATATTTTAGTTTTTTATCATCGTTCCAATAAAACGGAGGTTCCTGCAGATTTGAGATTCTGTCCGCCATTTTAACTGCCCAAACTTCTACAGGCTGCTGTTTGATCCTTCTCAAACTGTCTAGCATTTTTTCTGACGAATCTTCGATTTTATCATTTTTAGTTAAAGCAAGAACTCCAGACGCAACCTGATTACCAAATAAGTCAATCACTTTTTCATATTTCATTTCGGTATCTTCTATCGTATCATGAAGCATGGCACATTTAATGGCTAAATCGACATTCATATTTTCAGTATATCTAACAGCATTTAAAACCTCAAAAACAACACTTCCGATATGATTAAGATATTCTACTCTTTCATTCTCATTAAATCCACCATATTTTTGTCCGTCGTGAAGTTTTGAAACCAGTTGCCAAACATTCTGAATTTCATCTATTGACCAGTCTTTTTGTTGTTGCATAATTTTAATTTTTATTTGATGTAATTTATTGATTTTTCTGAAGATTTGCAATATTTTAATTAAAGTTTAAAATTCAAAGCAATAAGATTTTACTTATATTCGCACGAAAATAAAGAAAATCAAAATCCGTTTTAATGGATAAAACAATTATCGAAAACTTAAAGATTTTATCAGAGAATTTCAATTACAAATTTGATACTTTCTCAAAATCAGTCATTTTTGTAAATGAAGTAAATAAAATTAGAGTTCAGCTTGAGGATGATACTAATTTCAGAATTACCTATAATTTACATTTTACTGAAAAAACGATTTTAGTATCAAGAGAAGCGGTTTATCATTTTTGTTTGGCTTTATTTAAAAGACAAAACATTGATAATGAAGTCGTTTTTAGCATAAGCAAACCAATTGACATTGACGAATGGTTTAAAATCGAGAAAAAAGAATTTCTAGACATAATTAATGCTATTCAAAAAGAACTTGATTACAATTATAGGTTAAAGCATTTATCTTCAGAAAGCAGCCGATTTGAAATAACGTATTTTAATGGTTTGCTAGTTTTAGAAGATAAACAGCAAGAGTATTTTTCTAATGTCTTTGATTTTAAAATCTTTATAGAATAACATCCTTAAAAAGAAACTGTATGAAGCTAAAGTTTATTATTGTAATTGCTTTAATTTATTTTCAAGTCCCTATTTTCGGGCAAAATAACTTCTCAGATAATCCTTTAGATGCCATTTTTGAAACAAAAGATTCGGAAAATTTCTGGATAGCTTTTGACAAAATGGATAAAACAAAAGAAAATCCATTTGTTGAGTACATGCAAAAAGGCTCTCCTGGCGTTAAAGCTTTTACAGAATACCGAATAATCAATGCAGATTCTCTTTTTAGTGTTGTGAAGAAAAGAAAAGCAGATTATGAGTCTTCAAGAAATGTACTGGACGGTCTTGCTTCTAAAGAAAAGCGTGTAAGAGCTATTTACAGCGCATTAAAATATTGGTATCCAAAGGCAAAATTCCCTCCTATTTATTTTGTTTATGGAAGATTCAATTCAGGAGGAACTTCTGCTCCAGAAGGTGTTGTTGTCGGAATAGAAAAGCTTCAAAATCTAGATGGAATTTCGGGTTTAATTGCACACGAACTCATACATTATCAGCAAAATATAACTGGTAAAGATATGCTCTTAAAATGGTGTTTGATGGAAGGTGGCGCAGATTTTATTGGCGAACTTATTTCGGGAGAATCAATTAACCAGTTTTCATACCAATATGGAGCAAAGAATAAGGATAAATTGTGTGAAGAATTTGTTTCAAGACTTAAAAATACAGATAATCAAGATTGGCTATATGGAACTTCCAAAAAAGACGATAGACCAAATGATCTAGGCTATTGGATAGGCTATAAAATAACAGAATCTTATTTTAATAAACAGAAAGACAAGCAAAAAGCAATCGACGAAATTCTGAATGTAAAAGATCCATTACAATTCTTAAAACAAAGTGGATTTTTAGATGTTTATATCGAAAAATATCAAAAATCTAAAAAAGAAAATTATGATGCATTTTTCAAATAACAATCTTAATATATGCCTGTCTCTAAGAATCGCATAATAGCTATTGCAGCAATAAAAGCTCCAATAAGAATGTAATTGATCTTCTGTGGAATTTTTGCTAAACCGTTTAAGAGTAGCATAAAGCCTAAAAACAAAGAAATTATGTTTTGTCGAATTTTGTACAACTCTCGATTATGATAAAATTCATCTTGCGTCATTAAAGAGTTTCCATTTAAACTAAGGCCGATAACAGTAATCTCATCTTTGCCTTCAGAAAGATATTTAAAATCGGATGATTTTATTAATAAATCGACTTTTTGGCCCTTTTTTAAGTTTTCTACAGCGCCCTTTTTCCTTTTGGAAACGCTTGCGTTCAAAATATTAAATCGATTTTTAAAGTTAGTGGTCCAAAATTTATAATCGGCGGTACCTCTGCCCTTTGCGCTGACAATGTCCTTTTGCAGTTCTACTGTAATTTCTTGTAATTCTGATTTTTTAGATATCGCATTATTGGATAATCCAAAATACAACATCAAAATCCCTACAAGTATAAAATACCAATTTAAATTAGATTTCTTTTTTGCCAATTTTTGTGTTTAAAATTATATATCTTAGATTTAGGCTGAAAAATCAGATTAATCTAAATGATTTAGTGTGCTAATATAGAAACAATTCTATAATTTACCATTTATGCAAATGGACGTTTTAATTCCTATTTTTAACTAAGTTGAAAACAATTAATTCTAAATGACTGAAATAAAAATAATTTTTCGTTTCAATATATCTGAAGTTGTATATCCCTCGGTTGAAGAAATCTTATATTCTGAAAAAGAATTAAACATTATCTCGGGAAATCGAATTAAAAATGATTTCTTGAAAAGTGAAAATACAATAGCAAATAAAATTAATAGCTGTATAGAAAATGGAGAATTGATCCCAGCAGAATTGTGGTACCCATTTTGTATTTCAATGATTTCTGAAGGAAAAACAAATGTTTTTGCAGCAGGAATTGGAGATCTAAAAGAATTTGAAGAATGTCTTGAAACGAATAACTTTAGGCTTTCTGAAATCATTTATTTAAAACTAAATGATATTTCTAAAATTACTCAAATGGCAAAAGAGAAGTATCCAAAAATGTATGATGATGAGGAAATATTGAAGAATGATATTGAAAGATATAATAAAATGAGAGAAGAGGTAATAAATTATGCTTTACCAAAATATAAAGTGGTAATCTAGGATTTCTTTTCAAAACAGATAAAATTGTAAAATCTTTTGTGGTTCGTTGTTTTATTAGCTGTTATTTTTTTTGTCTCTTTACAAACTAATTTCACCTTCATTTTTAATATATTCATTTAGAAGACTTTCGAAGTTTTGGTGCAAATGAATCCATGAAATTTGGTTATTATCCATTTCTTTAGCTAAAAGTATAAATGAGTTTTCTGTAAAAACTAATAATTCTTGTTCTTTGCTTTTAAAAAAAGGGATAAGTCTTTTTGAATTTGAAAGTTCCTCATGTTTAAAATTTATGGCATTTTCTTCCTCTAAATTATAGTAATATATAATATCATCAAGGCTCAGAAATGAATTGCTTTCCCATTCAATTTCATCATAAAATCTACCATCATTAATTTTCTTTTCCGATATTAAAGAATTTGGAATGAAACCACCATTATATATTGAGTAGAATTTATTAATGGCATTAGGGAATTTTAATCCTAATTTTTTTTCAGTTTGTTCCGTAGCTTGCAGATTTTCAGTAATAAAAAAATAATTTCTTTTTTTTAAGTTATTTAAAGCTAAAATTAGTTCAGATGTGTTTTTCATTGGTCGTCTGTCGTAAAAGAAAATAATTGATTACTCATAAATCTTGTTACTTTAAAAGGATTTATTTGTCTTTTCATAATATACGTGGACCTAAAGGAAGCTAAGGTCGTACAATAGTATTGAGAAATATTTTTAACGAATTTATTAATGTTGGGAGAATAAAAACGTTATGCAATTTAAGAGTTAAATTAATAAAAAAAACTCCAAAATCGTAAGACTTTGGAGTTTTTGTAATTCTGTGGGCGATGAGGGGTTCGAACCCCCGACCCCCTCGGTGTAAACGAGGTGCTCTGAACCAGCTGAGCTAATCGCCCTATTTTACTAGGTTGCTATCGTTTGTGATTGCGAGTGCAAATATACAGCTAGATTTTATATTTCCAAGCCTTTTTTAGAAAAATGTGAAAAATAATTTCAATAAAATATTTAGAAATCTATTTTTCAAGGAATTAAAAAAGTGAAAAAATCTTTAATTTCTAAATTTTAGTTAAAAATTGAATCCTCCAAAGCTAATTCAGAATATTCTTTTTGTATTCATTTGCTATAGTCATACCTTTGCGCACCTTAATTGTATATTCAAATGGCAAGATTTCAAGAAAATGATTTACCGAAAGCTAAATTAACCTCTAACTCCCTTCAAAAAGCACTCCGAATTTTTAAATACGCTAAAAACCACAAATGGAAATTCTTCTTAGGTTTGATTTTCCTGTTTTTAACAAGTGCCACTGCCCTAGCCTTTCCTAAATTAATGGGGATGTTGGTAGATTGCGTTACCAATAAAGATCTTTCTAGAGCAAACGAAATCGCAATGGGATTAATGGCGATCTTAATTCTTCAAGCCATTTTCTCTTTTTTTAGAATTTCATTATTTGTGAATTTTACAGAAAACTCACTTTCAAACATTCGTTTTGCTTTATATGAGAATCTTATAAAATTACCAATGTCGTTTTATTCTCAGAAACGTGTTGGAGAACTTAACAGCAGAATTAGTGCTGATATTTCGCAATTGCAAGATACTTTCAGTACCACAATCGCTGAATTTTTACGTCAGTTTATTCTAATTATTGGAGGTTTTATAATCTTAGGAAATATTAGTCCAAAATTAACCTTAATGATGTTGGCAATTGTTCCTATTGTGGCGGTTGCTGCTGTAATTTTCGGGAGATTTATTCGTAAATACGGAAAGAAAACACAAGATAAAGTGGCCGAAAGTCAAGTTATTGTTGAAGAAACATTGCAAGGAATTAGCAATGTAAAAGCTTTTGCTAACGAATGGTATGAAATTCAACGTTATAAAAATAAGATTAGAGAAATTGTAAAAATTGCCATCAAAGGTGGTCAATACAGAGGTTATTTTGCTTCATTCATTATTCTTTGCCTTTTCGGATGCGTTGTTGCTGTAGTTTGGTACGGAATCACTTTAACGATCAAAGGGGAAGTTGAAGGTGTTGGAGATTTGATCTCTTTTGTATTATATACGACTTTTATTGGCGCTTCTTTTGGTGGAATTGCCGAAATGTATGCGCAGATTCAAAAAGCAGTTGGCGCAACAGAACGTGTTTTCGAATTATTAGAAGAAACTCCAGAGGAAATTAATGCTAAGCCAAGAGTTTCTGCAGTTGAAAAAATAAAAGGAAATGTAGCCTTTAATAATGTTGCTTTTAGTTATCCATCAAGAAAAGAAGTTCAAGTTTTAAAAGACGTGAATTTTAATGCCGAATTTGGACAGAAAATAGCGATCGTTGGGCCAAGTGGTGCTGGGAAATCTACGATTTCTTCTCTTCTTTTACGTTTCTACGATATAACTTCTGGAGAAATATTAGTTGACGGAAAAAATATTTACGATTATGATTTAGAAGATCTTCGCGGAAATATGAGTATCGTTCCTCAAGATGTAATTTTGTTTGGTGGAACAATTAGAGAAAATATAGCTTACGGAAATCCAAATGCTTCTGAAGAAGAAATTATTACTGCAGCAAAACAAGCCAATGCTTTCAATTTTATTGATGGATTTCCTGAAAAATTTGAAACTTTAGTTGGAGAACGTGGTGTTAAGCTTTCTGGAGGCCAGCGTCAACGTATCGCAATTGCAAGAGCATTGCTTAAAAACCCAAGTATTTTGATTCTTGATGAAGCTACATCGTCTTTAGACAGTGAGAGCGAGAAACTAGTTCAAGAGGCGTTGGAAGTTTTAATGGAAGGAAGAACAAGCATCATCATTGCGCACCGACTTTCTACAATTAGAAATGCAGATAAAATCTTGGTTTTAGATAGTGGAAAAATTTCTGAAGAAGGAACGCACCAAGAATTAATAAACTTAGAAAACGGAATTTATAAAAACTTAAGTAATTTACAATTTAGCAACTCTTAAATGTAAATTCAAAAAAAACTCCAATCGATAAGATTGGAGTTTTTTTTTATCTGCAAACTGAGACAGAAAACTGAAAACTAAAAAATTATTTCCCTTTTCTTCTCTTACGTTCTGCTTTAATCATAGATAATTCGCGACTTGTTTGTCCTGCTACTGAAGTATTTTCTTCAGCACGACGAATCAAGTATGGCATAACATCTTTTACAGGTCCGAATGGTAAATATTTAGCATCGTTATAGCCGTTTTCTGCTAAGTTGTAGCTAATGTTATCACTCATTCCGTATAATTGACCGAACCAAATTCTAGGATCGTTTTTAGCGATTCTTTTCTGAGCCATCATTTCCATTAATTTGTATGAACTCAATTCATTGTGAGTTCCTGCAAAAATGGCCATTTTGTCGATGTGCTCCAACATATATTCTACGGCACTATCATAGTTAACGTCTGTCGCTTCTTTAGAAACGCAGATCGGAGAAACATAACCTTTTTCTTGCGCTCTTTTGTTTTCTTTTTCCATGTAAGCGCCACGAACCAATTTCATTCCGATGTAGAAACCTTCAGTTTTTGCAACTTCATGAAGTTTTTTCAAATAATCTAAACGATCCCAACGGTACATTTGTAACGTGTTAAATACAATCGCTTTTTCTTTATTGTATTTGCGCATCATATCGGTAACCAAGTCATCAGCAGCATCCTGCATCCAACTTTCTTCACCATCAATTAATAAAGCAACATCTTTTTTATGCGCTTCGCCGCAAACTTTATCAAAACGAGCCACTACTCTATCCCATTCTGCTTGTTCTGTTGGATTAAGAGTTTGTTTTTCTCCTAATTTCTCATACAATTCAAAACGGCCTAAACCAGTCGGTTTAAAAACTGCAAACGGAATTGCCAAACGTTCTTTAGCAAAATCAATAGTTCTTAAAGTCATTTCTAAAGCAGCATCAAATTGCTCTTCTTCTTCTTTTCCTTCAACAGAATAATCCAAAACAGACGATACTCCTTTTGTAAACATTTTGTCTACAACAGTAAGACAGTCGTTTTCGTTTACACCACCACAAAAATGGTCAAAAACAGTTGCACGAATTAATCCTTCTACTGGTAAATGAGCTTTAATTGCAAAATTAGTTACAGCAGTTCCAATTCTTACAAGAGGTTCGCTGTCAATCATTTTGAAAAGGAAATAAGCTCTATCAAGCTCAGTGTCGCTTTTTAGTGAAAACGCAACTTGAGTGTTGTCGAATATCTTTTCCATTAAATTTATTTTTTATGCAAATATAGAGAGTGTTTTGAATATTCTTTATCAAACGGCATCATATTTTTGTATATTATTAATAAGAATGTCAAAAGCATCAATTTATGACGTAAATGTTTACTACATAAAAGAATTTTATCTTAATTTTAAAGAAGCAAACCCGCATTTTACACAAAATAGCCTTAAAGTTTGAATATTATTAATGTAAAAATGCCTTATTTTGCGCTTTAAATTAACTAAAAGAACTATGCAATCTATTCAAGCCAATAATTATCTCGTACATTTTAATGAGAGTGCTTACGAAGCTTTAAATAAACATTTAAGAGAAAGTAAATATTCTAATATATTTATAATTGTTGATGATCAGACTAATGAATATTGTTTGTCTAGATTTATTCCGCTTTTGGAAACTGATTTAGCAATCGAAATCATTGAATTTGAAGCTGGAGAAGCAAACAAAAATATAGAAACTTGTATCGAGATCTGGAATATCTTGACAGAACTTGGTGCAGACAGAAAATCTCTTATTATTAATTTAGGTGGTGGCGTTGTAACAGACTTAGGTGGTTTTGTTGCTTCTACATTTAAAAGAGGCGTAGATTTCATTAATATCCCTACTACTTTATTATCTATGGTTGATGCTTCTGTTGGAGGAAAAACAGGGGTTGACTTAGGAAATCTTAAAAATCAAATTGGAGTGATTAATGTGCCTCAAATGGTATTAATTGACACGCAATATTTAGAAACTTTGCCGCAAAGCGAAATGCGTTCTGGTTTGGCTGAAATGCTAAAACACGGTTTAATATATGATGCTCCATATTGGAGACAGTTTTCAGATTTAAAGTCTATTGTTTTTGATGAATTGGATCAATTGATTTATCGTTCTGTTGAAATTAAAAATGAAATCGTTATTCAGGATCCAACAGAGAAAAACATTCGTAAAGCGTTAAATTTCGGACACACTTTAGGACATGCAATTGAAGGTTACTTTTTAGAAAGTGAAGAAAAGACGACTTTACTTCATGGAGAAGCTATTGCTGTCGGAATGATTTTGGAAAGTTATATCTCACTTCAAAAAGAATTAATTTCTCAAGAAGAATACAGAGAGATCAAAGCTGTAATTAAAGACATTTATGACGATGTAATTTTTGAAGAAAAAGACATTGATCCGATCTTAGAATTGCTAATTCACGACAAAAAAAATGAATACGGTTTAATTCAATTTGCATTAATTGAAGGAATCGGAAAAATAAAAATTAACCAATCCGTTGAAAATAAATTGATTCTAGAAGCGTTTGAGGATTATAAATCTTAAACTTTTTTTAATCAAAAGCATTGCATTTGGTATATATTATTTTTTACATTTGCCCCATGAAAACAAACAAGCAGCAAAGGCATTTTAGCTCTTACCGAAACAGACTCAACAGTTCTTTATTAAGAATGTTGAACCGTTTTTATAATAGTAAAAGTCCTTTTTGTTTTGATGTTTTCCAATGTACAAAAGCGGAGCACGAAAAGCTTCCGATTATATTTGCCAATATTAGAGTTTGAATTTAAGATTACGTCCCAAAAAAGCTAAAATTAAATACAATTACAATCTCTAAACATTGATAAATAAATGAATACAAAATATTCTGATCTAATAAACCAAACATACTACTTTCCACAAGCGGAATTTAAACTGAACAAAGACAACTTACAATTTCATAATATTGATCTAATGAAGTTGGTTGAGCAATATGGCACGCCATTAAAGTTTACTTACTTGCCTCAGATTTCTGAAAACATCAACAAAGCAAAAGCTTGGTTCAGAAAATCGATGGAAAAGAATAAATACGACGCAAAATACTACTACTGTTATTGTACAAAAAGCTCTCATTTTGAATACATTATGAATGAAGCTTTCAAGAATAACATTCACATTGAAACTTCATCTGCTTTTGACGTGAACATTGTTGAGAATTTATTAGAAAACGGTAAAATCAATAAAAGTACGTATGTGATTTGCAACGGTTTCAAAAGAGACGAATACATTACTAATATTGGTAGATTAATCAACAACGGACATAAAAATACTATTCCAATTATTGATAACTACGAAGAGTTAGATTTGCTTCAAGCAGAAATTAAAGGAAAATTCAAAATTGGAATCCGTATTGCTGCTGAAGAAGAGCCTAAATTTGAGTTTTATACTTCTAGATTAGGTATTGGTTACAAAAACATAGTTTCTTTCTATAAAAAACAAATTCAGGAGAATGATAAATTAGAGCTGAAAATGCTTCACTTCTTTATCAATACCGGAATTAACGATACGTCATATTACTGGAACGAGCTTGTAAAATGTATTAAAGTTTACATTGCTCTTAAAAAAGAGTGCCCTACTCTAGACGGTTTGAACATTGGTGGTGGTTTCCCTATTAAAAACTCGCTTGCCTTTGAATATGATTACCAATATATGATTGATGAAATTATCAATCAGATTAAAATTGCTTGTGATGAAGCTGAAGTGGATGTTCCAAATATTTTTACGGAATTTGGTTCATTTACAGTAGGCGAAAGCGGTGGTGCAATCTATCAGATTTTGTATCAAAAACAACAAAATGATAGAGAAAAATGGAATATGATCGACTCATCTTTCATTACCACTTTGCCAGATACTTGGGCTATAAATAAACGTTTTATCATGCTGGCTATCAACCGCTGGAATGATACTTACGAACGGGTTCTGTTGGGAGGTCTGACTTGTGATAGTGACGACTATTATAACTCTGAGCAAAACATGAATGCAATTTACTTGCCTAAGTACAATAAAGAGAAACCTTTATATATCGGATTCTTTAATACTGGTGCTTATCAAGAAACAATTGGAGGATACGGCGGTTTGCACCACTGTCTGATTCCACAGCCAAAACATATCTTAATTGATCGCGACGAAAACGGAATTCTGGCAACAGAAGTGTTCTCAGAACAACAGACTTCAGACGATGTTTTAAAGATTTTAGGCTACAAAAAAAAGTTATAAAAAAACGGCAGGTTAAGTAAAAGAAGTTATTTAAAATTCTTAATTTGCATTAACATCCAAAAAGGTTAAACTTTTTAATTCAAAAAAAAACAAAAAAAATGAAAGGACCAATCAGTCAGTTTATTGAAAAACATTACTTGCATTTTAACTCTGCTTCATTAGTAGATGCTGCAAAAGCATACGAGCAGCAATTAGCTGATGGTGCTAAAATGCTGGTAAGTATGGCTGGCGCAATGAGTACAGCAGAAATTGGTAAAATTTTCGCTGAAGTAATCAGACAAGACAAAGTACATATTATTTCATGTACTGGAGCAAACTTAGAAGAAGATATCATGAATTTAGTAGCTCATTCTCACTATGAGAGAGTTCCTAACTACCGTGATTTAACACCAGAAGACGAATGGGCTTTGTTAGAAAGAGGATTAAACCGTGTTACAGACACTTGTATCCCTGAGCATGAAGCTTTCCGTCGTTTACAAAAACATATTTACAAAATTTGGAAAGATGCTGACGACAAAGGTGAGCGTTACTTCCCACACGAATTTATGTATAAAATGTTGTTGTCTGGCGTTTTAGAAGAATATTATGAAATTGATCTAAAAGATAGCTGGATGTATGCAGCTGCAGAGAAAAACTTGCCAATTATCGTTCCAGGATGGGAAGATAGTACAATGGGTAACATCTTTGCTTCATACGTAATTAAAGGAGAATTAAAAGCATCTACCATGAAATCTGGAATTGAATACATGACTTTCCTTGCTGATTGGTATTCTAAAAACAGTTCAAACGGAATTGGATTCTTCCAAATCGGTGGTGGTATTGCGGGTGACTTCCCTATCTGTGTAGTGCCAATGCTATACCAAGATATGGAAATGCATGATGTTCCATTTTGGAGTTATTTCTGCCAAATCTCAGATTCAACAACTAGTTATGGTTCTTACTCTGGGGCAGTTCCAAATGAAAAAATCACTTGGGGTAAATTAGACATCAAAACCCCTAAATTTATTATTGAATCGGATGCTACGATTGTTGCTCCGTTAATTTTTGCATATTTATTAGATTTATAAAATAATTTATGAAAAGAGTTATAGTAGACTACGCCAAACTTACCAATGAAATTTTAAACCTTTTGGTTGAAAAATTTCCTGATGGTTATGATGATTCGGATGTAATCCGTTTTAGAAATGCTAAAAACGAATTGGTTGAAGCTGTAGAAGTTCGTACTGAAGATACAATTTACTTGGTAAAAATTAGTACTAAACTTGCTGACAGAATTGAAAACTACGATGAAGATGATGATTTAGATGTTGATGTAGATGCAATTGCACCAGTTAAAGGTATGGATCTTGATGATGATATCAGCAACGACGATGACGAAGATGATGATAATCTTGACAAACCTGATTCTGATGGTGGTGACGATGATGAGGATGATGACGATGACAAAGCAGATACTGATTATGACGAAGAAGACGAAGACGATGAAGATTAATTCATTTTCTTTTGAATAAATTAAAAAGGAACTCTTTCGAGTTCCTTTTTTTGTGAGAGATCACCACTAAACTAAATGAATTATTTATTTTAAAGTTTGTAAGATTATTTTTATATTTAAATCTTTAAACTAAGAAATACAAGCCTATGACTTCAGAGATTTTACACGCAACATTAAAAGAAAATTTTGGTTTCGAAAAATTCAGACCCAATCAAGAAACCATTATTACAACTATCTTATCTGGTCAAGATGCTTTGGCAATTATGCCAACTGGTGGAGGAAAATCTATATGTTTTCAACTTCCGGCTCTAATTTTACCAGGAATTACGATTGTAATTTCTCCACTAATTGCTTTAATGAAAGATCAAGTCGATAGTTTAAAAACTAACGGAATCTCAGCTTGTTACATTAATAGTTCACAATCCTCGCAAGAACAGCAATATTATATAGATAATTTAAAATCAAATCATTTCAAATTAGTTTACATCGCACCTGAAAGTCTTTCTTATTTAGATATGGCTTTTAATGAATTGAATATTAGTTTGATAGCAATAGATGAAGCGCATTGTATTTCATCTTGGGGGCATGATTTTAGACCGGCTTATACAAATTTAGGTTATTTAAAAAGCCGCTTCCCTTCTACTCCAATCTTAGCATTGACCGCTACAGCCGACAAAGCAACAAGAACAGATATATCCAAACAATTAAACTTAAAAAATCCGAAGACATTTATTGCTTCTTTTGATCGCAAAAATTTAAGTTTAGAAGTTCGTCCTGCTTTAGATCGCGTAAAACAGATTATTGATTTTATTGAAAATAAACCCAATGAATCTGGAATTATTTATTGTTTGAGTCGTAAAACAACAGAAGAACTTGCTGAAAAACTGAAAAAAAATGGAATTCAAGCTAAAGCATATCATGCGGGTTTAGATAATGAAACGCGTGCAAAAACTCAAGATCAATTTATCAATGATGACTGTCAGGTTGTTTGTGCAACAATTGCTTTCGGAATGGGAATTGACAAATCTAATGTTCGCTGGGTAATTCATTATAATCTTCCAAAAAACATAGAAGGATATTATCAAGAAATTGGACGTGCTGGCCGAGATGGTTTGCCAGCTGAAACAGTTTTGTTTGAAAGTTATGCCGATGTAATTCAATTACAGAAATTCGCATCAGATGGATTAAACTCTGATATTCAGCTTGCGAAATTGGATCGAATGAAACAATATGCAGATGCTGTAAGCTGTAGAAGAAAAATCTTGTTGTCTTATTTTGGAGAACTGGTAACTGAAAATTGCGGAAACTGCGATATTTGCAAAAATCCTCCAACTTTTTTCGATGGGACGATTCTCGCGCAAAAGGCTTTGTCTGCAATTGTACGTTTAAAAGAATCTGAACCACTTGCTGTAATTGTTGATTTTTTAAGAGGCTCGAGAAACGCGTATATCTACGAAAAAAATTATCAAGAGCTAAAAACGTACGGAATTGGCGATGACGTTTCTTGGTACGATTGGAATCAATATCTTATTCAACTTATTAATTTAGGATATTGTGAAATTGCCTTTCACCAGCACAACAAAATTCTCCTTACTCCATTCGCAAAAAAAGTTTTGTTTGAAGGAGAAAAAGTAAAATTGACAACGGTTGTGAAAAAAGTAATTGATAAAAGTGAGATCAAGGAAGCAAAACCAAAGGTGGTTAAAAATTCTCTTTTTGAAACACTTAGAAAATTACGCTCCGAAATTGCTAAAGAAGAAGAAGTTCCTGCTTATGTCATATTCAGTGATGCTTCATTAAGACAAATGGAAGTTTTAAGACCAATGTCTGATGAAGATTTCCTTGCTGTTGAAGGTGTCGGAAAAGCTAAGCTAGAAAAATATGGCGATACTTTTATAAAAGCAATTATTGAATTTCATCGAAATAAATCGGTTGTCAAAAAAGAGAAGAAAGATAATACTTATAAAAAAACGTTGGAGTTATTCGAGAACGGAATTTCTGTAGCAGAAATTGCCGAACAACGAAGTTTAAGTCAAACAACTATTATTTCTCATTTAGCAAAATTATATATTGATGGTTATGATTTAGATTTAAGTCAATTTGTTTCTGAAGAAGAAATTTCACAAATAGCAAAAGCGCAAATTGAATTAGAAAATCCAAATGCTTTAAAGCCTTATTTTGATCATTTTGAAGAAAAAATGTCTTACGATAAAATCAGGTTTGGTTTAGCATTCATTGAGAAAAAAAATCAAAAAGCATAAAAAGCTTCGACTCCGCTTAGATAGACATATGATAATTGATAAATACTATTTTTTGTCAGGCTGAGCGGAGTCGAAGCCTCATTTCTAAAAGCAAAAAAGCTGTACCTTTAAGTACAGCTTTTTTTATATAAACATATTTTACAAATATCTTTCTTCAAAAACTTTTTGATGATGCTTGGCATGTCCAATTATTACAAAACCTAAAGCTCGAACAGAAATCGGATTATTAGAAGCCGTTCCAATTCTCTTAAGCTGTTCTTCAGATAAACTTTTATAAAACAGTAAAGTTGAATGTCTTAGAGCTGAAAATTCAGTAAGCAATTCCTGAATGCTTCTTTTGTTTGAATCTGTATTATCTGCATAATCGTTTTCTTCAAAACTTGATAAAGGCGTTTTATCGTTTCTTGAAAAACGTAAAGCACGATAAGAAAAAATTCGTTCCGTATCGATAACATGCTGAACAATATCTTTGATTGTCCATTTGCCTTCTGCGTAGCGATAATCAAATTTATCCATCGGAATATTTTGAACAAAGCGAATAAACTCGTGAAGAGAAATTTCCAATTCTTCAATTAGAATTCCATCTCCTGCTGCTTTCACATAAGTACCAAAATGACCCGAATATTCATTTTCTAATAATTCTGCTGCTCTCATTTCTTATATTTTTAAGCTGAATTTCTACTTGCATTAGTATTTCCGAAAAGAGATCTCGTTACGATTTTTTCATAAACTTTAATCAATTCCTCGTCTGGAGTTTGCTCTTTATTCAACTCATTGATTCTCAATAAAGCATATTGCTGAATTGTCAATAAAGGTAAAACGATACGCTCTCTAATTTGAATTGAAGCAATACCATCAGGATAATTTTCCATCAAAGTTTTGTGATCTGCAATTTTCAATAAAAGGCGTTTTGTTTCTGAGAATTCATCGTAGATAATCTGCCAGAATTCACCAAACTCAGGATCTTTTCTCATGTACGCAGTCAATGGCAAGAATGATTTTGCTAATGACATCATACTATTTTCAAGTAAAGTCTTAAAAAATAATGAATTGTGATACAAATCGCTCACTTTATCCCATTGTCCAGTTTCTTCAAAATGTTTTAAAGCTGAACCTACTCCAAAGAATCCAGGAACGTTTTGTTTTAACTGACTCCAAGATCCTACAAACGGAATTGCTCTTAAATCTGCAAAATCTAAAGATTCAGATTTGCTTCTTTTTGAAGGACGGCTTCCAATGTTTGTTTTAGAATAGTATTTCAACGTACTCATTTTCTCTAAGTACGGAATAAACTTCGGATGATTTTTAAAACTTAAATATTTCTCATAACCTAAATTGGCTAAATCTGTCAAGATTTGAGTTTCTTCAGCGCTCAATTCATTTTTCTCTTTACTAAATACCTGATTTGTAACACCGGCACTCAATAAATTTTCAATATTATAACGGCAAGAATCTAAAGTTCCAAAATTAGAGCTAATAGTCTGACCTTGAACCGTAATCTGAATTTCGTTGTTCTCAATTTTTGGTCCAAGAGACGCGTAAAACTTGTGCGTTTTTCCACCGCCACGAGCTGGAGGTCCACCACGTCCGTCAAAGAAAATAGCTTTAATTCCGTATTCTCTAGAAATTTTAGTCAATGAAATTTTAGCTTGGTAAATACTCCAGTTTGCCATTAAATATCCACCATCTTTAGTTCCGTCAGAGAATCCAAGCATAATCGTTTGCTTGTTTCCTCTCGCTCTCAAGTGTTTCGCATATTCTGGATTAGTATACAATTGCTCCATAATAGTATGTGCATTTTGTAAATCATCTACAGATTCGAAAAGCGGAATAATATCAACAGTTGGCTTTTCCCAATCATTCAAACGAATCATGGCAAA
>Ga0215275_1118_pt1 | contig 16300 bp, 13 predicted proteins | sample ZER3_100Endo4_M3_FD_182623 | JGI IMG/M metagenome (GOLD analysis project Ga0215275, IMG submission 182623) | Enriched cells of freshwater protists from Biology Centre CAS, Ceske Budejovice, Czech Republic - ZER3_100Endo4_M3 | ecosystem: Environmental > Aquatic > Freshwater > Unclassified ...
TTGAAGAAGAGCAAGATTATCCTGAAAGCGCTCTTTATGTTTTAATGAAAAAATTAGAACAGCAATTTGCCGAAAACTGGACAGGGATTCTTGGAACAGCCATTATGGTATTGGGAATTGGTTATTTGAGTATTTATACAGCCTTGAAAGTTTCGCCAATGTTCCGTGTTTTAATTCTTTGGTTGTATGCTGGAATTTTAGGAGGTTCTTATTATTTTTTAAAGAATAAAGAAAAATGGTTTAAAACGGGACTTTGGCTTCGTAGTGCTGGAGCAAGTTTATTTTTGTTTGGTTGTTTTGGCGCATCGCAGATTCCGGCGCTTACTTTTTTAGATAATATTCCCCTCGCGTATTCGCTTATCGGATTAGGAATCGGAATCAATTTGTATGTTGGATATATTATCAAACAGCAAACCTTTTTATCGCTTCATACAATTTTAAGTATTTTAATTCTTTGCGTAATTCCAGAAAAACTTCTAATCACATTTTTATTGGCGTCACTTACTGCAACAGCAGGAATTATTTTATCGTACAAAGAAAAATGGGAATATCATTTACTAATTGTTATTTCTGGTTTTATAATATTTGATATTTGGTTTACTCAAGGCTCAAATGCATTAAGTAATTCTCAAAACCTCTTCGCCATAATCGGTATTGTTTTGGTTTCGGTAAGTTGTATGTATATGCAATACAGAAGTATTTATGCTAATACAAAATTCGATAAAACTGCTTTTGCAACACATTTAACCAATTGGATTTTATTTGCTTTAGGTTTGGTTTTACATTCAACGGGAAGCAGAATCAAGATTTTTGTTTTGTTGGTAGCAGGTATTCTTTGCCTTTTTGCAACACTTTTTGCAAGAAAGAAAAAGATTTTCTGGCTTTATCATCTTGACGGAATGGTTTCGTTTGTGCTTTTTGCCTTAACCATTTTCATGCTTAACGATTGGAAAGTGGGTTACGATATTATTGCATGCGGACTGTATTTCTTGGCTGTTGCCTGTCTAATTATTGTTTACAAGAGCAAAGAAGTTTTATTACACCAAATATTTTTAGGAATCAATCATGTTTTAGGAATATTTATTTTGGGCTTCTTTATTTTGCACATTAATCTGTCTTCAGTACAAACGAATATTACAAATGTCTTTGCTTCTTTAATTGTGATGACATTGGCAACCTTGTTAGTTTCTGTTTTTTGTGTTGCAAGAAAAGAGTTTTTAGAAACAGATGCTTTTGTTTTAAAGAAAGATCTGAGTTTAAACGGAATTCTTTCTATTCTGTTTTCGATTTTTTTCTTCATAAGTTGGTATCATACAATTGAAATTTCGTTTTATTATCCGCTTGTATTTATTGCTTTGTTATGGTGTCTTTTGCGATTCAAATTCAAAACAAACACATTCGATTTAGGAAGATTTACTTTTTTAAACATCGCGATTGTAGTAGGAGTGGTACTAATTGCTACAGAATCAAAATCTAATTCAGATATTTTTTATGCTTTAGGAATTGTTTCTGTAATCGTAACGAACTGGTTTGTAAAAGAATTTTACACAGATAAAAACATTATTAAAACAATCGGTATAATTGGTGCGAACGCTTTACTTGTTCCGCTTTCTTATAAATATCTGTTTTTAGGAAATATTATTCAAATTTTACCTTGGTTTGGAATTGCTTTATTAAATCATGAATTTCTTTGGATTCAATTTAAAAGAAAAACGCTTTCTTCAGACAATCAAATTCTGCTGTATCTTTTTACTGCTGCTTTCTTGATATTCGGAAATGCCTTGTTTTTATACAATACTCAATTTTTAAATAATATCGAAATCGGATTAATTGCTTTAGGACTTTCTGCTGTCGAAGTTTATATTTTGTTTGCCAATAAAATAAGAAACAAGTCAAATGAAATCATTTCTGGCTGGGGAAGTTTCCATACGCTAAATTGTGAGCTAATACTTTTGAACGCTTTAATTTTTGGTTTCTCTTGTATTGAGATCAATTACCTTCCAATATATTTAGGAGGTTTGGCATTATTGACTTTTTGGATTTTTCAGAAAATCGAAAAATTCAAGCGTTACAACATTTATTCGTTTGTATTATTAATAGGAACAATATCTTTAAGTATATACCAAGCCATTTATGATGCCAATATAGATAATAAAATTATACTGTACAGCATCCAAACCTTATGTGTTTTGTTGTCTGTAGTTTATTATTATTTACAAGTAAAAAGCACTAGAGAAGCAGGTAAAATGTTTATTTCAGTTTTACCAATTGTTCAAAATTTATGGATTATAGCTTTATTATTCATTCAAGTAGAAATAGCTTATTTAGCGCCGATATTTATGCTTTTGGCAATCTTAAATTTCGGTTTGATTTTATACAAAAAAATAAATTTAGCTCCAGAATCGGTTTTAATTATTGCGCTTTTACCGATTTTAGTTTCTGCTTTTTACAGCATCAAAAATCTAAATGATTTTACTTGGATCGATTGGGCAGTACAACTATTGAGCGTTGCTTTATTGATTGTCTTAGTTATATTGATTAAGAAAAAAGATTTTATAAAAGAATTGAAAGTAGATTATCAGATTGTCATCAATCTTTGGCTTTCTACCATTATGTTTGCGCAATTAGAGCATAAATGGCTTCCGGTGTTTTGGGCTTCAACCGCGATTGTAAATATTATTCTTTACTATAAAAAAATCGGAAACAAAAAGGAAATCAGTATTGTATATTATTTGCTGGCCAATTTCCATCTGGCTTTTGTAAGTTTCTATTATTTCGAATCTAAATTTGAATTTGTATACCTAATTATTTTCGCTTTACTGGCACTATACATTTTTATTATCTATAAATATATCGAAGATTTCGAATTTAAAAACAGCATCATTATTTATCCAGCTACGTTTAGTATTGGGTTATTTTTATTCCTCACATTTGACAAAGGAATTTTAACTTTCTTCTGGATATTAGAATCTTTAGGATTGTTGATATTGGGTATTCTTCTTAAAGAAAAATATTTCCGATATGTCTCATTATCGTTGGTCGGAATTTGTGTTATACGACTCATGTTTTTCGATTTATCCAATGCAGATTTCCTAATTAGGGCTTTGGTTTTATTAGGAGTTGGAATAGTACTTTTAATTATGAATACGCTATTTAAAAAATACAAAGAACGATTTGATTAACACAAATCTTATTTAATAAAAGAACCACAGATTCATTATTTGAATTTGTGGTTTTTCTATTTTATATCAAATTTGATTTTTTGCTAAAAAACATCATTTCCTAAGTTTCAGTTTTTCCTGAATCACAGCAAAATAAGAAGTGCTAAAAGCAGAAAGACTTTTGTAACCAACCAAATGAGCAATTTGACTTAAAGTATATTGTTTGGTATCTAAAAGTTCAATGCTTTTCAGAATACGAATTAACTGCAAATATTTTTGAAGCGTAATATTTGTTTTCTGTTTGAAAATCCTTTGCAAACTGCGAACTGACATTTGAGCTAGATTGGCTAATTCATCAATTTCAAAAGCATATTGGTAATTTTTATTGATGTAATCGCAAACAGGAATCAAACGATCGTCTGCAGGAACTGGAATTTGCAGTGAATTGTTTTCGTGACAAAAGTTAGGAAGACTCGTTAAAATCGCTTTTAAGAAATTGGCTTGTTCTTCGTTTTCCGTTAAAAGTTTATCCCATTTTTGAGCGTAAAGAATCATTTCTTTTAAAACATTGGGCGCTGAAAAAACATGTACATTTTGAAAAAAATCTTGTTCGGGAACAGATTTGAATAAAGCAATTATCAAGTTTACCGTTTTAGATTCTGAAGAAATGCGATGTTCTTTTTTGGTCGGAATCCAGATAACATGATTTTGCGGAACGAGATACGTCTTTTCTTCGATATGAAAATATTGATAGCCTTCTTCTACATAAGTCAATTGGTAACGTTCGTGCGTGTGAACGTAATCGTCATGCTGCCAGTTTTTATCATACCAAACATAAGCGTTTGTTTGAATATTATCTTCAAATTGACCTTCCTTTTTTTCGGATAAACCGCATTTTAAATTGGCGTTCTGCATGTACTTTTTGGCAAAGTTAATAAAAACGTCATCGCTAATTTTGTAAATGAATATAATTTACAAGAATATGAAAAAACTGCAAGTCTTTTTAGTAGCCATTTTTACAGCATTAACAATGAATATAATGGAAGCACAAAATAAAAAAACAAACATATTAGTTCTGATTCATTCGGATAATGGAGGAACTTACGAACTGGCAAAAGAAATTGCCAAAGGAATTGAAAGTGATCCAAATGCAAAAGCAATTATCAAGCAAGTAAAAACAACGACAAATTCTAAGTTAAAAGATATTCCAGTTGCAACTGTTGAAGAATTACCAACTTATGACGCAATCGCATTTGGTTCGCCTGTTTATTTTGGAAATATCAGTACAGCAATGAGTGAGTTTCTTTCTAAAACAGTCGATTTATGGTCGAATCATGCTTTGGAAGGAATGCCTGCAACGGTTTTTATGTCGGCGGGAAGCGGCGCTGGAAAAGAATTGGCTTTACAATCTTTTTGGAATAGTCTCGCTGTTCACGGAATGGTTTTAGTGTCAAACGGAATTAGAGGCAACGAAAAAATCGATAAGAAAATTCCGCAGGGAAATTCTGTTTTGGGAACAACAAGTTTGGCTTCTTTAAAAGATGTAAATAGACCAACTGAAAGCGAGCGTTATTTAGCAGAATTGCAAGGGAAAAATTTTGCTAAAGTTGCATTTGCTTTAAAAGGGACTTTTTCTAAAAAGGAAATTACGCTAAAAGAAGAACCTTCAATTAATGCTATTTTAAAATCGAAGAATATTGTATTGCCTCAAGTGCCAAAACCAGCAGGAAATTATCAGCCTTATGTGCGAACAGGAAATTTGGTATTTATTAATCAGGTAGCTTTGAAAGATGGAAAAATCTTAAATCCAGGAAAATTAGGTTTGAATGTAGACGAACAGCAAGTAAAAGAGGCAACGGAATTGACAATGCTAAACGTAATTTCAGTTTTGAATGAAGCAGTTGATGGCGATTTAAGCCGTGTAAAACGCTGTGTTCAATTGACAGGAATTTTTAATACAAAAGACGATTACACAAAACACGCCGATTTAATGAACGTTGCTTCAAATCTTACAGTTGAAGTTTTTGGTGAAAAAGGAAAACATGCAAGAGCAACTTTTGGAGCTTCTTCAATTCCGGTAAATTCTTCGGTAGAAATACAAGCTGTTTTTGAAGTAGAATAATATTAAGTTGAAAAAGAAAACTCCTTAAATAAAACATTTAAGGAGTTTCTGTATAGATGAAATTATTATTTCTATTGTACTACATAAGGAACCTGATCGGCTTCGCAAAGTCTAAAATAACCCATTGCAAAATTACTAGCATCACTAGTATTGACAATATTCCCTCTAATATTTCCAGGAGGAACAGAAAACGGATTAGAATTTGAAGCTTCCAGAATTAATTTCCAATAATTATAGAAATTCTTAGAAACACCTCTATGCGTAATCGTTACCGTGTTTCCAGGTAACATTTTGTCCTCATGAGAATATCTAGTGCTGATTTCGTTTCCGTTATAAAACTCATCATTTGTAATTTCATATTCTGGATAAATCAAAAATGGAGCTTGATAATCGGTTACATAATAATTGGTCTGATCTGCTGGGTCATTGTAATAAAAAGTTAATTCAATGATATCTGTTCCGTCAAAATCAGGAACAATTTTCTGCTCCACTTTATTAATTGGAGTTACAGAAGTCAGTTTTTCAACTGCCGTGAAACTTTGTCCTTCAGCATCAATAAATAATTTATAATCAGCATCAATTACAGGAACAAAATTAGTGCATTTGTAAACTCCTGCTTCGGTTTCATTAAAAGTAAAAACATCTCCGTTACTGTTTTCTACTCTCACTTGTGCACCCGAAACTTTTGGTGTAGAACCATTATAATATGGAGCCGTTTTACTAATTTTTATGGTTTGATCTTTTCCGTCAGTTCCTTTTTTCCAGATAATTTCGGCATCGATTACCAATTTGGTTTCTCCAGTTGGCAAATCAAGATTTACCACATCTTCGCATGAAGCGAAAACAAAAAGAAGACTTATTAATGCCAGCGCTTTGTTCATTACCATATATTTTTTCAATTTATTCATAGCATTAAAATTTAAAATTATAAGAAACCCCAGGAACAATTCCGAAAATAGAAAGTCTTCTGGTTTCATTTGCTCCCGTATCTTCATTGGTTGTAAAACTCATAGAAGCAGCATTTTTTCTGTTGTAAACATTGTAAAGACTAAATACCCAATAGCTTTGCCATCCTTTCTTTTTGTCAGGTTTTGGAGTATAAGTCGCCGCAAGATCAAGATGATGGAAAAGAGGCAATCTGTTGTCATTTCTCAAAGAATAATTCGGCACATGGATTCCACCAATTTCATAATAACTATTCGGATATGTTACTGGCTGACCAGATTGTAAAGTGAAATTACCATTGAAAGACCATTTCGGATTCAATTCATAACTTCCAACAATGCTCAAATTATGTAATTTGTCATATCCAGATAAATACCAGTCACCGTTTGCAATTCCTGGCTCTTCAGGAGTTCTTCCTGGTGTTTTTTGTTCTGCTCTAGATAAAGTATACGAAACCCATCCTGTGAAAACTCCAGTGTTTTTTCTAAACAATAATTCTAAACCATAAGATCTGGCTTTTCCGTTTAAAATAACTTGCTCAATATTATTGTTAGCCAAAACATCAGCACCGTCAATATAGTCAATACGATTTTGAACATTTTTATAAAATAATTCGGTTTCTAAAGAGTAATCTCCATCTCTGAAATTTCTAAAATAACCCATAGCATACTGATCCAAAAGCTGAGGTTTTGTAAAAGGCCCGCTTGGAGTCCAGATGCTCATTGGCAGAGGAGATTGTGTGTTTGATAAAATATGAATGTACTGCGCCATTCTGTTGTAACTCGCTTTTATAGAAGTTTCTTCGTTAAAGGCATAAGACAAGGCCGCTCTCGGTTCAAGATTATCAAATTTGCTGATGGTTTTTCCTTTTCCGTAAGTGATGCTTCCGTTTGGCGTTCCTTCTTCGTAAATATTGTATAACGGATTATAGACTACAGACTGACCATTTTCGTAAGTGCTGATCGTCTCGTCTCCTAAACGGTAAAACATACTGTAACGTAGTCCGTAACGGAAAGTCAGTTTTTCTGTAATTTGATTTTCAAAATCTACAAAAGCAGAAGCTTCTAAAGCATATTTTTTATCCAATTGCATGTAATTAAACTGCGAATCTGAAGAAGTTGGTTTTACAACACCTGGATTAAAGTTGTAATACAGACCATCAATTCCATAATTGATTTTGAATTTCTCAGATTGTTGGAAATTCCAATTGTATTTCAATCCGTAGCTCTGAATGTTGCTGTCCCATTTAAAACTTTCAATCGGAATTTCTAAATTAAATCTGTAATCGCTGTAGAAAGTAGATAAATTGCTGTTTAATCGATCTGAAAATTTATGTTTCCAACTTAAAATTCCCATTGTGCTTCCGTAAGTACTTGCAAAACGGTCATTAATGTCGAATAAATCATTTCCGAAATAACCAGAAAAAGAAAGCGAATTTTTAGCATTAAAACGATAATTCAATTTAGCATTTAAATCATAAAACATGGCAGAATTATTATTATCAGCCAATTTCATGAATAAATGTGCATAAGAAGCACGCCCAGAAAGAATGAAAGAACCTTTTTCTTTTTGCAACGGACCTTGAACTAAAAGACGGCTCGAAATAATTCCGATTCCTCCATTTACTTTATATTCTTCAAAATCTCCAGTTTGCTGCGTAACATCTAAAACAGAAGAAACACGTCCTCCAAATTTTGACGGAATTCCTCCTTTGTATAAATCTAAACCGCTAACGATATCAGCATTGAAAATCGAAAAGAACCCGAACATATGCGAATCTGCGTAAACAGGAGCACCATCCAAAAGAATTAAATTCTGATCAGCAGCACCACCACGAACGTTAAAACCAGAAGAGGCTTCTCCAGCATTGGTAACTCCAGGCAAAGTCAAAATCGATTTTAAAGGATCTGGTTCTCCCATTGCAACTGGAATTTTCTTGATTTCCTGCATCGAAAGCTTATTCACACTCATTTGTGTGGTTTTAATATCAACCGCTTTGTTATTCATTACAATAACTTCTCCCAATTGCTGACTGTCAGAATCGATGTTGAAATTGACTTTAGTATCATCAGAAACAGAAACTCGTTTTTCTTCATTCTTAAATCCAACATAACTCACCTGAACCGTATAGCTTCCATTTGGAACTTCAATGCTGTATTTTCCGTTGGCATCTGTTACAACACCAGTTTCCAATTCTTTAACATAAATATTAGCGCCAATAACAGGCTGTCTTTCATCATCAAGAACTTGACCGGTCAGCTTGCTTTTTTTTTTCGGAGCTTTTTGAATTTGAGATTTCTGTTTTACAAAAATGTTGTTGCCCGATATAGAAAATTGTACAGACGAAGTTTGGTTTAATTCCGTAATAATCTTGCTGATTCCAGCGTTGTTAAAAGTATGGTTCTGTGTGAAATACTTTTTATTGGTATCGATCTGATCGGTAAAAGCAAATTTAAAATCGGTTTGACTTTCAACCTGTTTGAAGAACTCTTTTAAAGTTACATTTTGATCAACAGTTATGGTGACGCTCTGAGCAGACATACACAAACTGAATAAAAAAAAGCATGCTGAAATTATATGCTTCATGAAATTTTGTATTTTTGAATATTATTAAATGGATAACTTAATGTTATCCTGAACATTAGGAGGATGTGGAGTTTCGCGGCTTACATCCTTTTTTCTCTTCATTGAAAAGTAATCTGCTTTAAATCTTCATTTATTTCAAAATTTAGGTTATACATTTCTGATAGTAATTGTAGAATCGTTTTTAAATCTTCTTTTCTATTGATTCGAATCGTAATTTTTTGATCTTGATTTTCTTTCGGAAGAACCACTTTATAGCCGTAATTTTCTTCGATATAATGGCTTATAACAGAAAGGTTTTCGTTGTCAAAATCTACAAAACGGCTAAACTCTGATACCGAAGCAATTTGGTTTCCGTAAGTAAATTTCTCTCCCGGTTTCAAAACCCATTTTTGGTTTTGTCCTTTTACATTCATCTGAACGCTTCCTTCAAAAAGTTCTACAGTTATTTCTTCATTTTCAGATTCTTTCACTGTAAAAGAAGTTCCTAAAACCGTAGTTGTAGTTTCATCGCAGAAAACCTGAAAAGGATGTTTTTTGTCTTTCTTCACTTTAAAATACACCTCGCCATCCATTTCAATTTTTCTGTTTAAAGCAAAATCGTTTCCGTAAATAATTTTAGAATTTGGAGCCAATTCGACTTTTGAACTATCTGGCAAAACGACATATTTTATTGTTGAGGTCGTATTCTCGATTACATTTTCAGAAAGCACTAGATTTTCAGCTGAAGTGTTTTCAGTAAAATAAAATCCAGTTCCGATAAGCGCAAAAATGGCGACCGAAGCCGCTGCATAAAGATGCCAAGGCTTAAGTTTTCTTTTCTTCTCCGAAAATGTTTTAGCATGAAATTGTTCCCACGAAGCTTCTTTTTCGTCTTCGGAATGGGAATGGGGAGACTCTTCCCATAATTTTTTAAATTCCTCGTCAAATTTCTCCTGATCCATCTTTTCTAGGTATTAAATGATTTGACAATGAAATCCTTGTTTGTTAAAAACGCCATATACCATTTCTTTAATATCACGATTAGTTTCAATTTTAAGGATGTTTTCGCGTCCTTGTCGATCAAAATTTATGATACAATCAGAAATGATAAACTGTAAATGAGCCACAAGTAAACTTGCCTCTTTTTTTGTTTTAACGTTAGTTTTATACGCTTCGATATGCATTCTGTTCTGGTTTTTTATATATAACAAACGAGAACAGAAAAGTTCCTAATGGTTTTCGATTTTTTTTCGAATAAATTTACTGGCGAGATAAATATGATTGGCAATAGTTTTCTCAGAAAGATCTGTTAACTCTGCAATCTCCTTATAGCTAAGGTTTTCCAGTTTATGTAAAGTGAAGATTTTTTGTTGCTGTTCTGGAAGCTGATTAATAAAATTTTGTAGTTTTTCTTGTCTTTCTTCAAAAATTCCAGAATCTGATTCTTCCTGAGGCACGTCAACTTGATTCGGATCAAGCTGAATTATTTTATTTTCTCTGTTAACATGATTGATAATAATGTTCTTGCAGATAACAAATAGCTGTTTGTCTAACAAAACCTCTTCGTTAAGCAATTCTCTTTTATTATATAATCGAATGAAAGTTTCCTGAACAAAATCTTCGGGAGTAAAAACAGAAGAATGAAATCGCTTGGCAATATTTATCAGTTTATCGTAGTAGCTGAAGTACACTTCTTTGAAAGCGGCTTCATTACCCTTTTTTAAACTTAAAATAAACTTTTTATTGTCCATAACGAAAATGTCGTGACTAGCTTCCTAGTCTAAACTCATTGGTTTCAATATTATTGTATTTGGAAATTTGAGCAATCTCAAATCTGAAATGTAATAAGTTACAAAGAACCGTAATTAAATTTTAGATTTGACGCTTTTATTGGAGAAATGTTACAACTTATTTAAAATAAAAACCCTTAAGCATCTGCCTAAGGGTTTTGTGTTTTCTATAAGGTTTATTAATTATTTTGCAATTTGAGCTTCGGGAAACTTCCAAGTACCGTTTAATATTTCTTTATGCGGGCGATACAATCTTACCCAGTAATTCCAACCATCTGTAATTGGAATACAATTTGGCGTTTTGCCGTCACACCCGCCAAATTGAATTGTTATTGATCCGTCGGCATCTTTCTTTGCGGTGATATTATTTAATGAATAGCTATCAAGATTATTTTTTTCAAAATAACCTTCTTTGTTATAAACGCTCACAGACCAAAAACCATCTACAGGAACATTTTTGACTTTAAGTTTATAAATTGTTTTGCCATCATTTTTTGAAGGATTAACAGAAAGGTAAAGAGCATCTTTTTCAGGATTTCCTCCCCATCCAGTTGCGCTACCAATCAAATGGCGAGTTTCGTCTACTTTGCCTTTTGGTCCGAACATTCCTTTTGTATCTGGAAGTTTTTTAGACACTTCGATCAATGAATCTCTAACTTTCTTCTGACTTACTTTATCCCAATTTGGTACTGTAAAAGTTCCTTTTTCTTTTTGGTCGACTTTAATTGCATCTTGTAATGCTGTCACAATTGGCAAATCTTTAGGATCATTTGGGTCAATAAAAGTGCGTATTCCTAACATCAAATATCGCGTTCCTACTTTGTCTTTGCTAAAAGTGAAAGTTCCAGGAGCATAATATGTTTCAGAATATTGATCCTCATCAATTGTCTGCATTGACATGAATCTCTTTCCAGGATTTGGAAGTGTTACTGTAACAGGTCCCGCATCTAAATCAAACACAGCCGATGAATATAAAACGTCACGATTTGCTCGAATTACACTTTGTTTGTCAATTGGCATTAAGGTTTTATAATGAAAAAATGTGCCAACATTACCAGATTGTTTGATTGAAGTTGTAAAATAAAGATCTGTTTCTGCGCGATTGAAATTAGCTGCAGTGACAGGAATGCTTTTTTCTGAAGTAGAATCTACAGATTTTACAGATGTAGAATCTTGTTTTAAAGCTTCAGATTCATTTGCTGTATTCTTCTTGCAGGAAAAAACTAGGAATGTCAAAATCATCAAAAACATTCCCGACAAAAAATTTTGTTTGCTTTTCATAATACTCATGGTTTAGTTAGAAAATAAATTATATTATTTGTAGGATTCTTCTAGCTAAGTTATGAAATTATTTTAAAGTTGAAATTTGTAAGTGTCTGTTTATGTGTTTTTTGATAAATTATAAAAAAGTTAATTTTGATAAGTAGCAGTAAATTTATCTAGAAATTGAAAAAGCTTTTCGTTCATTTCGGTAAAATCATGAGAAAGAATTTCTTGGGGATTTTGAATAAATTGATGTTTTTTGCTTTTCGCTAATAAATCAGTTTCGCTTTCAATTAAAAGAGAAACGACTTCAGTTGTTAATTCCATATGACATTGAAAACCATAAACAAGATCAGAATAAGAAACAATTTGAATAGGGCAGCCTTCGCTAAAAGCCAACACTTTACTTTCTTTAGTTAAACCTGGCATATCGTTGTGCCAATGACCAACCTTTAGACTTTTGCCAAAATGATTTATTTTTTCATCTGTTAATCCTTCTTCGGTTAAAGTAATCGGAAAAACCCCAATTTCTTTTTCTGGACTATGACCGAAATTTGCGCCTAAAGCTTCGCCAATAAGTTGCGAACCCAAACAAACCCCCACAACTGCTTTTCCTGCAGAAATGCATTTTTGAATCAAAGCAATTTCAGCTTCGGCATTAAAATGCGGACATTCTTCAAGAGTAGTGTTGGAACTTTGAGGTCCGCCCATTACAATTAACATATCTATAGAATTAGCTGAATCTGGCAGCGCCTCATTTTCATAAACTTTAGAAAAAGTTATTTCGTGATTTCTGCTTTCTGCCCAATTCAAATACGCGCCTGGAGCTTCGTAAGTTTCGTGTTGTATAAAGTGTATGTTCATTCGATCTAAAAAATTACAGCAAATATATTAGGATAAAGAACGTTTTTGATAGTCCACTTTTTCTTTTACTAAAATAGTCCAGATTTAAGAATTCAGCGTAAGCATCATCTGAATATCGACTCTATCATAAGCTGAAGAAAGTCCTGTTATTTCTTTAAAACCTAATTTTTCATATAATTTAATGGCTGGCTTCAGTTTGGTGTTGCTTTCTAAATAAATTTTAGAAGCGCCTTTTTCTTTAGCCCATTTTAGTGCCGATTCTGCCAATAACAATCCAACGCCTTTTCCTTGCGCTTTCGGACTAACAGCCATTTTTGCCAATTCGTAATCGTAATCTTTTCCGTCACTTTTTATTAAAGCGCCAACGCCTAAAACTTCATCATTTAAAACAGCTGCAAAAATTTCTCCGCCTTTGTTAATAATGTAATCTTCGGCGTGATCAAGTGCTTTTACATCATTCGGTTCAACTACAAAATAATTTGAAATCCATTCTATATTTAAATCCTTGAAACTTTTTTTATACTTTGGGTTATAAGTTGCTATTTCTACTTGTTCGTTATTTTTCATAATGCTATTAAATACTATTTTTTATTATTCTGCCCAATTTCTTCAGGTCAGAATCTACGCGTTCATTCCATTCTAGAACATACGTTAACCTCATGCAGTTATTATATTGATTGTACTGTGAAAAAATTCTTCCCGGTGCAAAGACAATTTTTTGGGCTAGGGCAGTGGTGTATAATTCTGTTGTAGAAATTCTTTCATCTAATTCTAGCCATAACATAAAACCGCCTTTTGGTTGTGCAATTTTAGTATTGTCTGGAAAATAAGATTCTACAGCTCGGTTAATTTGAAGATAATTGTTGTAAAGTTTATTTCTAAAAGATCTCAGATGATGATCGTAGCGTCCGTGTTCCAAGAAATCTGCAATTACATCTGAATATAAAGAAGAATTGCAAACCGTTTGAACCAGTTTTTGGCGTATGATTTTATCTTTAAATTTTCCTGGCGCAATCCATCCAACGCGATAACCAGGCGCAAGAGTTTTAGAAACCGATCCGATCCATAAAACCAAACCAGCCTCATCATAAAACTTACAAGGTCTAGGGCGTTCTGAACCAAAGTAAAGATTACCGTAAATATCGTCTTCAATTAATGGAATGTTATATTGCGTAATCAGTCTTACTAGTTCTTGTTTGTTTTCGTCGGGCATTTGAAATCCCATTGGATTATTGAAATTAGTAACCAAACAACAGGCCTTTATTTCGGGCAAAACTTTTTTTAAAGCGTCGAGATCTAATCCATATAAAGGATGCGTCGGAATTTCAACTGCTTTTAATCCTAAAGCTTTAATGGCCTGAAGAATTCCAAAATATGCAGGACTTTCTACTGCAACACTATCTCCTGGAGATGTCACGGCCATAAGTGCATTGTACATGGCATGCATGGCTCCAGAAGTAATTACAAGATCATCTTCGGTAATTTTTCCTTCCATAACAATTGCCCATTTTGCAATGGCACGTCGAAGTTCTTCAGATCCTTGAACTGGTTCGTAGGCCGTTCCAGCATCGCCTCTGTTTCGAACAGCATTGATGATTCCTTTATTCAATTTTGCAACGGGTAAGAAATTCTTTCCAGGTAATCCGAGTGCAAATTGTGTCACATCAGTTTGATTGATCGTACCGAAAACTTTATCAATAAGCTCTTCGGGCGTATTTTCTGTTTCGTGATTGTCTATACTTGCAATTGTCGGAAGTGCCGTTGTACGCTGAGAACTTTTACTCACATAATATCCCGTCTTTGGACGAGATTCTATAAGCGAACGGCTTTCAAGTTCTAAATACGCTTGTTTAATGGTATTCAAGCTGACATTATATAGTTTCTGCGCACTTCGAACAGAAGGCAGTTTGTCGCCAAGCATCAAAGTTTCTTTGTGAATTTGATCTTCAATGATTTTGGCAATTTTTAAATATAATGTTTCTTGTTTCTTCATTGTGCTTTTTCTTAAGCGTTTAAAGGTTTAGATAATGAATGAAATGTTCGGTGCTTTTTTTTAGCTGTTCGGCATTATTGAAATTAGCGCTTCTTTTCTTCGTTAGAAAATTTTTGATGAATTCAGTAAACGCTGCTTTGTCTTCATTTGTCAAACTTCTGTTATCATAAATTTTAAAGGCGATTTCATTGTTTTCATCCAAAACTAAACTCGCAAACGAATTAATTTCATTTTCTTTTTCGCAGAGAAGAAAAGGCATTCCAAAAAGCATTTTGTCTTCAGCTTTCTCACGAATATTTTTAATGAAGATATTTTGCAAGATCTCCATATCAAATACATAAACTTCTCTAAATATTGTTTTTTCCTGTGTTACTGCTTTAGATTCCATATCTTTTTTTAGCAAAATTATTGCTATTGAATATTTGGGTACAGATACAGAAAAAGATTTTTTTAAGGGTACAGATTAAAATTACTGTTTTTTGTTGAGAGGGAGAAATAATTGTAAAAAGAAAGTCCCTGAATTTGATTCAAGGACTTTAAATTATATAAAAGAAAAAGGAAATTAGTTATTGATTTTCCTTTTCTAAATCGGCTGCAGAAATCTGATCTAATATATTAGTTTGATTTGGCGAAATGTAGTTTTTATTTTCCAGTGTAGCTTCTTTCTTAAAAAGAAGGTCTAGGGCATTGTACAGTTTCAATAAAACATCTCGATCTGCTTTATCTATTTCTAAAGCAGTATTAAAATTAAAAACATAATTATTCGAATTGCGCACTTCGACTTTTATTGTTTTTGATGTGATCTTAAATTTAACTATATCCATGTTTTGTAAATTACCTCTGCAAAATAACTATTTTAATGGTAGTTATCAATGTTTATTTTCTTGTTTTTTTAGTGTTTAAAAAAGATTTTTTCACTAAAGTATTTTTGTTCAAAAAGAGTAATTAAAATAAAAAACCCTTAAATATTTCTGTTTAAGGGTTTTACCTTCTGAGTAGCGAGGACGGGAGTAAAAAGCTTTATTTATCTTAATCTAATTAAATTCTATTTTGTTCTAAACGTCTGTATTTTATGTGTTTATTTAGATGTTGAATATTACGGAATTTAAATAAATTTTATTAAATAAAGTGATTATCCGTGAATTATCCGTGAATGTTTTTAGTATATTTGTTATCAATAAAATCAATAGATTATGGCTACTATTCAATTCAAGTCGTTGGGTAAAAATGACCCCGTAAATTTAAACATGAGGTTTTTTCATAACAAAATTAATTGTTACGCAAAATCAAACATCTTTATTGACAACAAAGATTGGAGTGATAAAACTAATAAAGTTAAGCAAACTGCTCCTAATGAGGTTAAGAAGTTTGTAAATGAAACAATAGAATCGCTTTCTAAGTTTGTAATGAATAGTTTTAAAGTGGATTTTCCTAAAGGAGAGCGAATAGATTCTATGTGGTTAGTTAATCAGGTTGATTTGTTTTATTGTAAGCCGAATGATTTGGATGACCATCGATTTTATTTTGTGCCTTTTGTTAAGAAGTATATTGAAGAATCCAAAACAAGACTAAATCCGAATAGTGGAAAACAAATATC
>Ga0215275_1120_pt1 | contig 15603 bp, 17 predicted proteins | sample ZER3_100Endo4_M3_FD_182623 | JGI IMG/M metagenome (GOLD analysis project Ga0215275, IMG submission 182623) | Enriched cells of freshwater protists from Biology Centre CAS, Ceske Budejovice, Czech Republic - ZER3_100Endo4_M3 | ecosystem: Environmental > Aquatic > Freshwater > Unclassified ...
TCAAATAATACTGAAACGTTGGGCTGGTAAATAGCATCGCTTGATGAAGCTCTCCAGAACACATCATAATCCACATTAAAAAATAGTTTTCGTGTTAACTGGCATTCCAGAAATGGATGAATATCAATTAAGTTGGAAGGCCCGATTAAAGAAGCTAAACCAAAATAAGCTCCTCGCGGGAAAAGCGGATTAAATGTTTCTAATGTCCTTTCGGTCTCAATTCTGTCACCTGAGATATACTCTGCTTTTAGACCTATTTTTTGTATCGACTTACTTATATTGCAACTAAAATAATTATTGACTGAAAATGTCCATGCCTTAATATTTTTCTTTTCAAATCTTCCAAATTGATAAGCGCCTTCGATGTCATAAAACCAATTGGATTGATTGCCAAAAACTCTAAAACCTGCAGTATTTCTATTTTCTGCTCCTGAAAAAGTATTGAATGTGCTTTTGTCTTTTTGAATATTAAGGACATATATTTCTAAATTATCTAAAAATTTAATTTCTTTTAAAACTGCATAGCCACCAAAAAGTTTAGTATCGCCATCAATTCTATCATTGAAATTTCCAAACCTATTTTTTACATAATAACTATAAAAAGCATCCGCAGAAAAATCATTTCTTTTAAAAGTAATCTTCACAGCATCAAATGCCTGTCTGCTGTTTGGTCCTTCCCGAACTGAAATCAGTCTTTGCGATCCATAATACAATTCCTGTCTTCCTATCCTAAAGCTCAGCCTTTTCAAATTAACATCAATAAACAGCTGATGCAGATCTAATGGATTTTCTTCAATCGGATTCGGACCTATTCTGCTAATCGTAACACTGCTTTGCAACTGGCTAAAAACCCGAAATGATTTTCCTATTTTCAAATCGCTGTACAAAAGAGCCCTGTTAAGTATAAAACCATTATTATCCTTCAAGTTTTCATCCCAATTTTCGTTTTCAAAATATTGATATTGAGTCCTATTTTCGGCTCCAAAAAAAATAAATGCCTGAGGATTTTTAGATATTCTTACTTGTTTGGCTTTATAATATAAATTTTGATTTGTACTGTCGATTGAAATGATATCATTATACCTCAAAAACTTGAATTCATTTATCTGTTGCGGATAAAAAGCGGAATGGAATGTTGTCATAATAATTAAAAAATACTTTTTCACTCTTATAATTTATTTTAATGCAACTTCAGATAATTAAAGTTTAAATCAGCTTCAGTTCCTAACATTAGAAATTGTATTTCAGACATTCATTTACATCTTCTTACTTAAAATTCAGGTTCAATAGCCATCTTTTTAAAACTAAAAAATGCTGCTATTCGTGATTTAATATTTCTCAAATCCAAAAATGAAAATTGGGACTTTACTTTTAAAAGATTAGTATTCTGATCTTCTCGGATGGTGTGTCCTAATAGAAACGAACCTCCAGAAAAAACGGTGTTTTCTATACCGTCTAAATTTTCAATTTCGCGGTCTAATGAGACAATACAATGACCTTCTTCTGAAATTTGGAAATTGTAATCATAATTTTCAATCACTTTTCTAAGTATGATATTATTTGTTTCCTCATAATTGGTCTGAATGGCTATTTCCTGTTCTTTAACTGGATAAATGTCTGTGCGTAATTCGCTCCCGAATTCATTTTCCAAAGACATATAATTTATAGTTAAATCCATATTTATTATTTTTGATTAGTTATCTTTTTAATTTAACATCTAGAAATGCTTATCGTATTTGGAGTTTCTGAATCATTGCCGCATTCAAATTATCACTGTAAGCTCCATAAGCATCCACCAATAATCCTTTAACACCGCTTTGCGTGCGAATAGCGTAAAGTATTGATGAATCATCTGGATTCGAATCCCCTTCAAATCGATAGAAGGCATCTACATGGAACTCATTTGCTTCAAATGTTTTGTTTAACGTTTTGCAGTTTAATGTCGAGTTGCTGAGATTAAAATCAAACGTATATCCTTCAGCTTGTTTGGTATTAATTGCCTCTGTTAGTGTATCGTAATTTGTCATTTTCTTAGTTTATTTTAGTTGGTTAGCATTTGCAGATATTCAGATTTTACAATCGTCTTTTCTGTCCTATGTTTTTACACTTTTTAATATTCCTTAATCTGTAAACTTTCACTCTTCTGAATTGTAATCAACAGATTTTCTTTTCGTTAGAACAAAATTAATTCGATAATCAGCATTAAATCCTATGGAAAAGTTGTGAAGAATTATAAATATTAAAGATTTGGGAATACACGATTAATTTTATGTTTGAAAAAATATTTTTTGAATTTGAAATAAAACATTTAATTTTGTATTAAATACTACAGAAATAAAATGCGAGGCAGACCATCCATATTCAACGAAGAAGAACTTTTAAAAAAAGCCCAGATTCTGTTTTGGGAAAAAGGCTTTACTCCCACATCACTCGAAGATCTTCTGGAAGCGATGCAGATTGGAAGCGGAAGTTTTTACAATACTTTCAAAGGCGGAAAAAAAGAGCTTTTTTCTAAAGCGCTTCAACTGAGACGAAATGATTTAAATGATTTTAAACAGCAATTACAGCAGAGCGAATCGCCGATCGATCTGATAAAAGATTTTTTTCGATCTCTGGCCGAAGCCGAAACAAACAGCCATTTAATGGGATGCCTGATTGTTAACACTATTATTGAAATGAGTTTTGTCGATCAGAAATTCCAAGATGATGCGTTGAATGTATTAAAAGAAATGGAACAGATGTATGCTTGGGCTATTGAAAAAGCACAGAAAGAAGGCAGATTAAAGAATAACACCCATCCGGATATTCTTGCGAGATATCTCGTAACATTTTGGAGCGGACTAAATGTGTTAAGGAGAATGTATCCAGATAATGCGATACTCAAAACTCAGATAGAAATGCAGCTTAGCATAATTAGCTAAGCCTTTTTTTTATCCATTTTTGTATCATTCAACACAAAATTAATTTTCAAACGATTTTAAACATATATAACTGATTACTAATTTAAAACAACATTTATGATTATTTACAGCAGAGTTATTTTACTGTTTTTTACAATGCTTTTTTTAAACGCCTGCAATACGAAAGAGGATAAGGCCCAAAGCTCTAGCACAGAACAAATTGCTTATTTCAAGGATGACTCCAAAGGCATTAAGACAGGCGGGGTTAAAATGGTAGAAATTAATACTTCGAAGGGCAAATTTAAGGTATGGACAAAAACTGTAGGGAATAATCCAAAAATTAAAGTATTGCTGCTTAACGGAGGTCCAGGAGCTACCCATGAATATTTTGAATGCCTGGAGAGTTTTTTTCCTGCAGAAGGAATTGAATTTATTTATTATGACCAGCTCGGCACTGGTAATTCTGAGAACCCGAATGATCCTTCATTTTGGGATCTTCCACGTTTTGTGGATGAAGTTGAACAGGTTCGCAAAGCTTTAAATCTTGACAAAGACAACTTTTATCTCTTAGGGCATTCTTGGGGTGGCATTCTAGCTGCCGAATACGCCTTAAAACATCAGGAGCATTTAAAAGGTTTGATTATTTCGAATATGATGATGAGTGCGATTGACTACAGCAATTATTCTGAAGTTCTGGCCAAGCAGATGGATCCTGCCGTTTTATCTCAGCTAAGAGAGATTGAAAAAAATAAGGATTATAAAAATCCAAAATACATGGAATTGCTGCTGCCGAATTTCTATGCAAAACATATTATAAGAATGGATATTAGTGAGTGGCCCGAGCCTCTTAGCCGTTCATTTGGAAAAATTAATGAATCATTATATGTGACGATGCAGGGGCCGAGTGAATTTGGCCTTTCTGGCAAGCTTGAAACATGGGATGTCAAAAATCAAATTTCAAAAATCACCGTACCTACCTTATCAATAGGTGCGAAATATGATACCATGGATCCAAAACATATGGAGTGGATCGCAAAAGAGGTTCAAAACGGAACGTATTTGTATTGTGATAAAGGTAGTCATATGAGCATGTACGATGACCAGCAGACGTATATGAATGGTCTGATTAAATTTATAAAAGACACTGATAACAAGGCAGCTAAAAAATTATAAAAACTTCATAGTATTCACCGCCCCCATACATTTAGAAATGATAAAAAGTATAAAATTACTATTGCTGTTAGCTACCTTGAATGCTTCGCTCTACTGCCAAAATACTTCAGATCCAACAATCAAAACCTTTACAATAAAAGGAAATGTAAAAGGTGAAATCACTGACAGCTTTGCGCATTTATATTATGGCGACATAGAGGATAGCGTAAAGATTGAAAATAAACAATTTGAATTTAAAGGCTTTACAAAAGATACTGTTGTTGCAAAAATATATCTTCCATCTGCTGTCAATGCCCCACAATTTTATCTGGAAAACAGTGCTATAAATATTAGTATTAGTGTTGATAAAGCTCTTAAAGATGGAAAATCTATACAGACTATGCATATTGACTCAGTTAAAGGATCGTATTCATCAGAATTGCAGAAGGAATATTTAAATTTTTATCAGGCAAATGCAGGCAAAAAAGATTTTAATAAATTATTATATCAAAAATTAACTGTGTTTTTTAATAGTCATCGTTCGCATCCTTTCAGCGGGGCAATATTGGCAGAGCTTGCACTTATAAATCCGATTTTGGACAAACAGCAGCTTACTGCATTATATTCGATTTTAGATATTCCAAGGCAAGACAGCCAATACCTTAAATTATACAAAAGAGGAATTGAGAAATTTGACACTTACGCTGTTGGAAAACCTTTTTTAGACTTTAAACTTCCAGACCAGAACGGCAATTTAGTCGGCCTTGAAAAATATAAAGGAAAAATAGTTCTTATTGATTTCTGGGCTTCTTGGTGCGCACCTTGCAGGAAAAAAAATCCAGAACTGATTGATTTAAAACAGCAGTTTGCATCTGATAATTTTGAAATAATCGGAATTTCAAGGGACAAAAATAAAAAGCAATGGGTTGCTGCTATAGCGAAAGATCAGTTAAACTGGACAAATTTATTGGATCAGGATCAAAAAATGGAAAATAAAATGGGCATAGACAACATTCCTTACAATTATCTGCTTGATGAAAAAGGTATAATAATAGGCGTTAATCTTAGTGCAGAAGAAATCAGAAAAACGGTATCGGACTCCCTAAAAAACAAAAGTTAAAGATACTTGCCAGCTGGAAAAGCAAGCTTAAAACAGAATGGATTATAAATGCAAAACCTCCAAAATTTGAAATTTCGGAGGTTTGCTTTTTTAATAAAGTAAGATGATTTCTTTTTACAATTCTTGAATCTGTCTGATCATTTGGTTTGTAAATCCCCATTCGTTGTCGTACCACGCCATAACTTTGACAAGGTCACCGTCCACAACACGAGTCATTTCAAGATCTACAGTTGCAGCAAAAGTACTCTTGATCATATCTGAAGAAACCAAAGGTTCATCGCTTACATCCACCACTTTTTTATACCTATCAGTTTGGGCTTCCTCTGTTAAAACAGCATTTATTTCTTCAGCAGAGGTTGGACGCTCTGTCACAAATGTAATATCCGATATTGAACCAATTGGCACCGGAACTCTCACCGCAATACCATCAAATTTCCCTGCATATTCAGGAAGTGCTTTTGTAACTGCAATTGCCGCTCCAGTTGCTGCAGGCGCCGAATTTATTGCAGCACCGCGCCCCATACGAGGCTCTTTTTTTGATGGCGCGTCTACCAAGGTCTGAGATGCTGTATAAGCGTGTGTCGTGTTAAGAATGGCTTTTTTTATCCCAATTCTTCTTCCGATTATTTCTATAATTGGTCCAATGTTATTGGTTGTACAGCTTGCGCAAGAAAAGATAGAAACTTTACCTTCTTCGGTATTCACACCATGCACGATTGTCGGAGTATCTTTTGTCGGACCTGAGATCACTACAAATTTAGCGCCTGCTGCAATGTGCTTTTCCGCATCAGCTTTATTGGTAAAAAATCCTGTGCTTTCGATCGCCACCTCAACATCTAGTTCTTTCCAAGGCAATTCTGCTGGATCTTTTATTGCTGTATAGCGAATTGATTTACCATCAATTACAATTGAGTTCCCTTCAATACTTACCTTTTTTTCAAATCTGCCGTAGATACTGTCATATTTTAAAAGGTAAACTGCATTTTCGATGCTCATTAAATCATTAATCCCTACCACTTCAAGCTCAGGGGTTTCTAAAATAATTTTAAGAGCAGCTCTTCCGATTCGGCCAAAGCCATTGATTGCAATTTTTTTCATTTCCAAATTTTAATAGTTATTAATATTTTTTATGATTGAGCTTAAAGATAGAGATTTTCTGAACAGAAATATCATAACAATCTCATTTAGTAATACTTATATTTTTATTTCAATTATATATTGCAACTGAATGCTATTACATTGCAAAAAAATACACCGCTATTATACCTCCGACAATAATTATTAATTTCCTTACCAGTTCCTGATTCATGTGTCTTGAAAATACGGCTCCATAATAACCTCCAATGATTCCTCCAATTGTCAGTACAATAGTTATTTTCCAGTCTATTAAACCCGAAAATATAAAACAGAGCGCTGCAATTCCGTTATTTACGGTAACCATCAATACTTTTAAGCCATTCATTTCATTTAGATCTTTCATTCCATAAAGGGTAAAAAGAGTAAGAATCATGATTCCTATTCCTGCATTAAAATACCCTCCGTAAAAGTTAATCAGAAACAAGGGCAGCAACTTGCCGTGCGAATATTCAAAATGCCCGCTTCCTGAAGTGATTTTTTGAAAATAAGCCAATATGGGTTTGCTAAAGGCAAATGTTCCCCACGATATCAAGTGAAAATAAGGAACCAGAGATTTAAAAAGTTTTGGGTCTGTCATCACCATTACAGTTGCACCGCATAATCCGCCGATTCCGCTAATCAGTAGAATTATTTTCAAATCTTTTGATTGGATGCGAATGTCGTTTTTGAAAGCCTTGACACTGGCAACATTTCCAAACCACATGGAAAAGCAGGTCATCGCATTAGCCCGGATGGATGTAACTCCATTTAAAACTAAACTCGGAAAAACGATAAATCCGCCCCCACCGGCAAAAGCATTCACAGCTCCGCCCACTATAGCCGCTAAAAATAATAATCCAAATTGAAGATAATTTTCCATTTCCAGTGTTTTTACAGTGAGTTATAATAATCGATTATTGCTCCAGCAATCTCTACTCCAAATTCTTCTAAGGCAAAGTGGCCTGTAGGATAAAAAATAAGCTTTGAACTTGGCAGAGCATTATGAATTTCAATCGCTCCTTCCTTTAGAAACACTTCATCATTTTCCCCCCAAACGATTAATGTCGGAAATTGCGATTCTCTCAGCTTTTCCTGCCAAACTTTATAAAAAGCAAGATTATTTTCGTAGTCTTCTTTGATAGCCAAATGAATTTCTTTTAAACCAGTTCTCTGCATTAAAAGCTGATCTAAGTAATAAGGTTCTGGAGCAATTTTAGACAAATTGGAAACGCCTGTAAGGTATTCCCATTTTATATAATCGAATTCAACCAGCTTTTCTAGTTTTACACGGTTTTCGGCGTTTTCATTATTAAAGAGAAACATCATGTTTTTAATTCCCTTTCCGAGACCTTCATCATAAATGTTTCCATTCTGAAAAATGAGCATTTCGACTGCTATACTGCTTTTTGTAATTACATGCATGAGAATTGGCGCACCATAATCAAAAAGGTAAAAGCTCGTTTTTGTAATGTTCAGTTTCTCTAAGAATCCTGTTATGATTTGAGCGAAATTTTCAAAAGTATACGCAAACTTGTCTTTTTCTGGAACAGCGCTAAAACCAAAGCCTGGTAAATCGGGAGCAAGAATATGAAATTGCCCTGAAAGCATCGGAATTACATTCCGAAACATATGCGATGACGATGGATATCCGTGAAGCAGCAGAAGATTTGGCTTCCCCTCCTCTCCCGCTTCTCGGTAAAAAATTTCGATATCATTTACATAAATGCTTTTGTAAACAACTGCATTTACTTGCTCCGTGATCGATTTATTAGCCATTTATCTGTTTTAAATGATTAATTTTTACCTGTTTTTCTAGTAAGGAAATCTTTTATAAGTTCTGAAATTTCATCTCCAAAACTTTCCAACGCAAAATGTCCTGTTGGAAACAAATGAAATTCAAGATTTTTCACGTCTTTTTTGAAAGCTTCCGCACCAACGCCAGGAAAAATATAATCATCTTTTCCGTAAACAATCAGCATTTCAGGATTGTATGTTCTAAAATATTCCTGCCATTCAGGATACAAAGGCACATTGGTTCTATAATCATAAAAAAGTGCCAGCTGAATATCGCCATTTTCAGGACGCTCTAAGTGTCGTAAATCAATTTCCCAATTGTCTGGAGAAACTACAGAAGTATCAGGCACGTTGTGCGTATATTGCCACTTCAAGCCGTCAGGAGCATGAAAAGTGCTTAACGTAGCAGCAGCTTCTTTATCATTTCTGTCTTTCCATAACGCTCTAAAAGGATCCCAGAAAGCTTCCAGTCCTTCTTCGTAAGCGCAACCGTTCTGCACAATAAGTGTTTCTATTTGGTTTGGATTTCTGCTTGCAATTCTAAAACCGATAGGCGCACCGTAATCCATTAAATAAAGACTGAATTTTTTTATCTCTAATTCGTCCAATAACGTTTTAACTATGTTGCTCATATTTTCAAATGTATAGTCAAAATCTGCAATTGGCGGCTGCTCGCTTCTTCCGTAACCAGGGTAATCTGGCGCAATTACGTGAAAATCATCTGCTAGATAATTTATCAGATTGCGGAACATGTGCGAAGATGTCGGGTATCCGTGAAGCAATACCAATGTCGGTTTTTGTTTATCTCCTGCTTCTCTGTAAAAAATTTCGACTCCGTTCACTTTTCTTGTGTGGTAACTTGTTTTCATAATTTAAATTTATTAGGGTTATTAATTCTTTCGTTTTTATAATCAGATAAACTTTCGTTCACTCTCTTTAATGGGCAGATCATTAATGCTTGCGTATCTTCTTCTCATTAATCCATCTTCATCAAATTCCCAATTTTCATTTCCGTACGCTCTAAACCACTGGCCGTTTACATCTCGATATTCATACTCAAATCTCACAGCAATGCGGTTTTCTGTATGAGCCCAGTATTCCTTTTTTAGTTTGTAGTCAAGTTCTCTTTCCCACTTATGAGACAGAAAATCAATAATTTCATCACGGCCATTTATAAACAGGTGGCGATTTCTCCATTCGCTGTCTATTGTATAAGCCTGTGCTACTCTCTGCGGATCGCGGCTGTTCCATCCATCTTCGGCTAACTGTATCTTTTCTAGGGCAGATTCTAAAGTAAATGGTGGTATTGGAAATTTTTTCATGTCTAAGTATTTAAAGATTAGTACTATTGAGGTTTGCTTTCTTAAAAATTAATTAATTATATATCAGTAGGTTATAAATTAATTGTCCTGCTTCATTAATTATCTGAAGCAAAATTATAGCTGCAGAAAGATTTGCTAACTGTGAAAAATTCACTAAAGATTATAATTATCCAAGATTTGAGTTTTCTACTGATTTTTTTACTGCAAGAAGCTACAATCCCCCAAACCTTTATAATCAAGTAGTTTTAAAATATTTAGTGTTAAACAGTTAAAAAAAATCAGATTTGGATATAATTGTTTTAATTTTAAAAGAAAAAAATAATGGATATTCAAATACCTATATTTGACAGCATTAGAGATGTCTATAATTGGACAGGACTTTCTACAGCATCTTTAGTATCCGAGGAGTTTACGATCGAGCAGGCACCACAGTGGAGTAATAACAAAATGCTCAAAATGCCTGACATTTACAGAGCCAATTTTTTTACAATATTTTTCATAAGTGAGGGTACGGCCACACACCGTTATAATGAAGACCTATTAAAATTAGAGAAAAACAGCATTTTTGTTACTACACCTGGCCATTATCGCAATTACCTATTAGACGATGTAAAAAAAGCCAGTTTCATCTGCTTCACAGAAAAATTTATAGGCGATTACTTTTTCTCAGATATATACAATGAATATCCCTTTCTTCTCTCTGAAGCTTTTATCTATACGAAATTAAATGCATCTGATGCGAAAGAAATTCAAACTGTTGTCGAGGAAATCGCAAAGGAGATCGAGGTAAATTCAATAGTACGTCCTTATATAATAGGTAATCTTCTTGAGTTTTTATTATTGAAAATTAAAAGCACACTTCCTGCTCATTTAAATACTGTATCCGAAGGAAGTAAAAATTCCCTAGTTATAAATGCTTTTTATAAAGACTTGGACAACTATCTAAGTGACATTTTGAAGGGGAGCAATCCGAAAGAGCTAAAGCCAAAAGATTTTGCCGATCTGCAGTATTTAAACGAAGACTATTTCTCTAAACTCATAAAATCTAAAACTGGGCGGACACCAGCAGCTTGGATTAACAGCAGGATTCTTAGCGAAGCAAAAACACTGCTGACAGAAACGGCTCTACCTATAGCAGAAATTGCTACTATTTTTCAATTTGGCAGCAGTCGTTATTTTAATTCCTATTTTAAGAAACAGACTACAATGACTCCTTCGAGATATCGCAAAAGTCTCCACCTTAACTAAAATCTTTAAATTTTATAATTTTATGTCCAAAATGGTGCCTGCTTAATATTATTTTTTTATGCAATTTTGAAAAAAACAAATGCACAATTTTAAACGTAAGAAATTGCAAATAAGCAAATTAGGATGATACCACAGCTAACCACTTTAAGTAAACTAGATGATTGTCTGGCATTTATGAAGCTGCCGGATAACTATAGCAACAATACAGATTTTGCTGCATTAAAACTGCATGAGATGAGTATCAATACACCATGCATATCCCCTACCTTTCGACCTTCTTTTTATAATCTCACCATAGTTGCAAACGGTTCTGGAACTTGTATCGTAGGAAATGAGAACTTTGAACTTCGTTCTGGCAATGTATTTATTTCTCGCCCAGATTCATTTCTATCGAGCAGCTGGAACGTTATCGGCAAAGTGTACCATATATGTTTCAGTAAGGATTTTGTTTCAGAATATTTACCGGAAGGAATCAATTCTATTATGAACACAGACAAAATGAATGGCTGTACAAAAACGCTATCAAAAGAAACTATGCTCTACCTGGAGCAAACTTTCATTGAAATTTTTGATGAGAATAATTCTTTTTTACCTTACAAAGAAGAGATGCTGGCCAATCTTACCCTTTGTCTGCTATTTACAATACAGCAGCAAGATAAAGAAAGACCATATATCAAAACAGAAAAGAATATTTCGATTGTTAATGCTTTTCGCCAAAATCTTGATGACAATTTCAATAATCTGCTTACTGGAAAAAACAGTGTTGTGATGCGTACCAAAGAGCATGCAAAGCTTCTGAATTTAAACGAAAACCACCTTTGCAAAGTAATCAGTAATTCAACAAATAAAACGATTAATGATTGGATTAATGAGAAACTTATTGATGAAATTAATTATCTCTTAAAGCATTCAGACAAATCAATCAAAGAAATCGCAACATTGTTTGGTTTTCCAGACATGAATCATTTTTACACGTACTTTAAATCACAAACATTACATGCCCCAGGCGCAATTCGAAAAGAATTTTTAAATAATAAATTTAATTCATAAAAAAACAATAAAAACTATCGGCAAATCGCTCCCTTTTCTTCTTATGACAACCTTCACATTCTGCAATCTTTACTCAATTATTAAATATTTAAGTTTTTAGAAAATGGAAAATGATAAAAAGCCAAAATTCACCGATTTTTATGAAACAGTGGAAGTCATGGGGAATGAATTATCTGATGGACATCTGGGTGATGCCGAATTTTCATTTGTGAATTCTCGCATACTCCATCGCGATCATACATTTCCATGGAGCACGCCTCCTTTTCATACTACCTTTTTCTCAATAGGATTTCTCATGGAAGCTCATGGAAAAATTACTGTAGACAAGGAGCAGTATATTGTAAAATCAGGGATGTTTTTTGTGAATAAACCTGGAGAGTTACAGCAGCTTACATGGTATTCTGTTGAGGAATCTTACGGACTAATGTTTACCGAGGACTTTATTTCAAAATATGCAGGAGTTTCAATTTATAAAACATTTCCGTTCCTTTTATTTGAAAGGCAGGTTCCATTACAAACCACAATGGAATTTAGACTGGAATTAAAAAAGATTCTACTGCTTATTGTCCAGCAGCTTCAAATGGAATCTCCATTTCAAAAAAAAATGTGCGCTAATTTACTTACCCGTTTCTTACTTAAAATTAAACAGGAGTACTGGGAAGGATATAAAATTCATACCGTTCAAAATCGAAATCCCGACATTCTTAAAGATTTTACACAAAACCTAGAATACCACTATGAACAATTGCTGAAAGGAAAAGTGAATCGTATTCTTTATATTAAAGATTATGCAGAAATGCAGCAGCTTCATGAAAATTATCTTTCAAGCGTACTAAAAGAAAAAACAGGAAAAACAGGCGGACAATTGATTGCTGAAAAAACACTGAGCACAGCTAAAATTTTAGTTTTAGACCAACGCTTTTCAATGAAAGAAATTGCTATTATGCTGGGTTTCTCTTATTTATCCTATTTCAGCATATTTTTTAAGAAGCACACAGGACTTTCTCCTGTCGATTATCGAAAAAGGAATAGTATGTCTTAGTATCGTTTTTTACTTTAGTTACCAATTTGGACGGATAGGAACTACATTGCCTTTATAAATATGATCGTATTCGCTCAGGGAGGAATTAAAATCATTACGTACCAAAATGGCGCTTTTTTGAGTGTGCTTTTTGAAAAAACTATAAAACTGCTTCAATTCACTAAACGCATACAATTGAGCTATCTCGGTCATCGACTTGTCCGTATTTTTAAGCAGGTAAGTTATTTCATCAATGAGTTTTTCGTTGATCCATTGGTTAATTGTTTTTCCAGAACTTCTGCTTATGATTTTGGACAGGCTGTTTTCACTGATGCTTAATAATTCTGCATGTTCCTTTACCCTGAAAACTGAACTACATTCGCCAGAGATGAGCATGGTAAAGTTTTTATCCATATTACTGCGAAATGAAGTGACTATTGCTGCATTCTTATCATTTAAAACTGCGGTTTTAATTTCATTTTGATGATTTTGTATGAGCAGCAGCATATAAATAAGAATATTTGACATCATTTCATCCTTAATCGGTGCCATAGAAGTCGCTTGACTATACAATTCCAGACACAGCTTTTCCATGTGATTAATTTCCTCGTCATTAAGGAGATAATTTATTCCATTAGATTTATCCATGTCCAGCAATTCCTCTATTCCCAATGGCAAGCAGTTTGCAATAAAATCTTTTCTGAAACTAATATTGTAAACCGTCTTCATCTCGGTCCATCCACTGGAAATGTAAATGTCAGGACGCTTCATAAATACATGTCCAGAACTTACTTTAAAAACCTCATTACCCGACACAAAAGTTCCTTCACCCTCTTTAACTACTACCAAAGTGTAATGATCAGGCCTAAAAGTTGGGGTTATGTAAGGCATTTCCAGCCCCATGCCATGCACTTTTAAAATAGCAAAATCATCACTGTCTAAATAAGAATAAACAGGGAGATTCATAAACGCGAGCATATCACGCAATTTTTTTAAAGTGGTAAGTTCTGGTTTCATTTAATGATTTTCGTAACTTAATCAAGAAATAATAATTAGATAAATTTAGTGAAATAACTTAGATTCACAAATAGCAATACACTCATAATCAACATAGAGAAAGCAGTTTCATCAAACTTGTTTTCTTTCACTTTGATTATTTCCATATAGCTACAAATTTACAAACATCAAATGCAAAAAAAAATACCTGATTCATGGTAGTTAGTCTCAGCAAGCTAAGTTATAATTGCTTCCCACTCAGTTCCCAGCTCATCAAGTAATCACAATATTTTCTTCAAATAAACCATATTTTGCCATGTATTTCAGTCTTATTTGCTTTAAGTGATTATTAATCGAATTATTTATTTCCTTCTAAAAACGCTTTTTTCAAAACTCTCTACCGAATTTACCCATAACTGAGGAATATTTAAATCCTCTGATGAAAGTATAGACATTCCCCCTACAATTGCACAAATAGTATCTCTGTCACCTAAAATGGATACAGCTTTCCAAAGTCCTTCTTCAAAGTTTTGTAAATTATAGGCAGTACACCAAATTGCAAAAGGCACCGTATCTTGGGCAGTCATATTTACACCGTTACCTAAAATACTTTTCACAGTTTCAATATTATAATTGTAAGGTACACTTTTAGATTTTGATATCTTTGATTTTGTATCACTGTCTGGCAATTCGTTTAAAATTTTATCTATAAAATCAATCGGAGTTAAGATACTCCTATCAAATTTCATCTTAGCAGTCAATGCAGTACCAATTGCAACTGCAACAGCACCTGTAATGGCCTCAATATTTGAATGCGTAATTTCAGCTGATTTTACTGCTAATTCCTTCACTTTTTGAAAATCGTCAAAGTGGAAAGCACCAATTGGACAAACCCTCATAGCTGCGCCATTTCCCATTGAACCTTGTCCTTCAAATGCTTTTTTTGACACTTCTTGCCAGCTCTCACCGTTTTGAACTTCTCTAAGCAGTCTTCGCAAAGTTGCACCATAGCCTCTATTTGCATCTAAGTCGTGATTTATACAAAACTGTTTTATTAAATTCTCCTGGTCTATACCGCCATTTCTTTCCAATTCTTCAAAAACTGCAATAGACATTACAGTATCATCAGTAAATTCCCATTTAGTTTCAGGTATTTGCCTTAAATAAATATTCCCTAAAACCTGCTCAAGATCGCCAAAAAAACTATCCCCAAATGCATCTCCTATTGATACACCTAATAGTGCCTTTCTAGCATTTTCAATTCTATATGCAATCTCAATATGATTCATAATTATCTTCTTATTAAATAGTCAACATTCCCACGCTTGCAATATCGGATTAAGGAGGCCTTAATCTAGGTAAATGAATACAAACAGAAACTGTTATTACATTACCTCACATCTTATACACATATTCCACCTTCACATATCCAAAATTCCCGGACTCGATTACCTTTACCTGCAGCCACTCTCCGTCAATGGCTATAACCATCAACAGATCATACTTTTTAAGAGTTTCTATCACTACATATTCATTTCCCGGCTCTTCATGTAGCTTCAGTGTTTCAGAATTTACAGCAACTATATCCTCAGCATGATAGATGACAGCTGCTTTTTTGACTACAGCTGCTTTCTTTGTCTTTGACTTGACGGAAGTCTGGGAAGTGAAAGAAACGACTTCTGCTTTTTTAGACGGACTAGCAGTCCTGCTTTTAGAAGAAGGAGTAGCTGCACTTGGAGCGGAATATCTAACAGGCGACGAATTCGAAGCGCATACCCCGCAGCTTCCTCCACTGGAACAGTGCGCACATCTACTACAATTGGAACATGCGCTACAATAAGCGCTACCCGTACATCTTCCCTCCACTTTGGGTTTGGAATCGCA
>Ga0215275_1121_pt1 | contig 15591 bp, 7 predicted proteins | sample ZER3_100Endo4_M3_FD_182623 | JGI IMG/M metagenome (GOLD analysis project Ga0215275, IMG submission 182623) | Enriched cells of freshwater protists from Biology Centre CAS, Ceske Budejovice, Czech Republic - ZER3_100Endo4_M3 | ecosystem: Environmental > Aquatic > Freshwater > Unclassified ...
TTTTTTCACGAAAGAATCATAATCCAATCCTTGATTATTTCTAAATTGATCGTAAATACTTTCAGGTGATTGTACACTACCGTAATTTCCATTGCAATTGTCTATATATATGCTGAAATTTTTAGAATCAGAACCAAACAATTTATAATGAATTGCATTGGCGTCAAACTCTAAAATCTGTACTTTTTGTCCTCCAATATTGAATTTGTCTCCAATATCATTTTTTGTAATTTCTATTTTTTCATATTCTACGGGAATTTCTACTTCAATATCCACATAACCATTTAGTCTTAAATATTTCGAATCTCCCATTCCCATTGTTTGAAATGCAATTCCTTCTAAAAGTTTTCCGTTTTTTTCCTCAAAACCGGCACCATTTAAACCTAGATTTTCTCCATTCAATTTTATTTTTTCATTTTTTTCATTGGTTAAATCATATGCTTTAACTGTTGCTTTTATAAAATCTAAAATTGACGTTTGTGTAGTTATGCTTCCAGTTTTTTTGTATTGATAAAGTTGCTGTTCTGTATAAAAGTTATCTACTAGTGAAGAAAAATAAATAGAATTTGAAGGTTCTTTGTTATAGTCGGAAGCGCCGTCTGTAATTGCTGTTATGGATTTCTCAATTTGATTAAGAGTTGCTTCTGTACGTTCCTTGGAAACTAATACGTCCCAAGGATATTGTTTTTTTTCAGAAGGTTTAGCTTTTGGTAAAGCATTATTTTTAGTGGTAATATCTTCATAAACCAAAAACTCTTGAAAATGTTCTTTATTAAAATCTGCATCTGAGAATTCTGAATTTTTGTTTATCAATTCGGGATAGCTTTTGTTTTGACAGGCAGTTATTGAAAATAAAATTAGTGGTAATAAAATTCGTTTCATGATTAATTTAATAATTGTTTTGGTTTGGCGGTTTGAGTTTTGTAGTGTGAAATTTTATTCTATTTCTTCTCCGTACCAGAATATCTTGTCACGTAAAAATGGAAAAATCCAATTATCGGCATAAATGTTTTGAAGTTCCGCAGACCAGCCATCTACAGTTTTTGTTCTATTGTTAAATTTTGATGCGGCAATATATTTCCCTGTAATAAAGTTGAAAGATTTTGTAATGTATTTTGCGTCTTTTCTATAAGACAATTCATAACCTATAACTTGGATTTTTTGTTTCTGATTATTGAATCGAAGTTTTATTTTTTCAATCAAATTTTTCTTTTCACCAGAGATATTCTGGATAGATTCTAGTTCAGCATATTCTATCCTTATTGTGCATACTTTTTTTTCGGATACTGTGAAAAAAGTGCTATAAAAAGCTTCTGCATTATTGTACAGAATACTATTGTTTATCAAGTTGAATTTATGCTTTTTCTTTTGTGCCGATAGAAAAACTGAAAGGACCTTCTGTACTAGTTCATCTTCATTCTTTACTATATTAAAATCGTCATCTAAATCATCATTGTCGAATTTTGCGTATAGACTTCCTGCAATTTCTCTGTCTTTCTCTTTAGTCCATTCTTCGGTATTATCTTTTTTTTGAGACGAGTCTTCTATGCTTCTTTTTGGTTTGCTTTCGCATGATTGCAGTAAAAGAATTAATACAGGTAATAAGAAAAGTTTATTCATTCAATTTATATTAGAAGAAAATGGGGTTTCGATTTAGTAAATAGGATGCGAATGTAAGTTTTTTAGTATTTTGTTCAAAAACAAATTATTTAAAATAACCTAAGAAGTAAATCCTTCTCTAAATATGGCTTGCTAAAATAGTGATGTGACTAAAACAATGGCAGTTATGCAGTGTTGTGCCATGAATGTCAGTTGTCAAAAATGTCATGTTGGCAGTTTTTTTTAGTGTGCCAATAGCAAACTGACAATTTACTTTGGTTTTTTATATTGGCATAAAGATTGACTTATGCCACCTGAGTTATTAAAGTAAAATCAAAATTTAATATATAAAAAATGGGTAAAATAATCGGAATTGACTTAGGTACGACGAACTCTTGTGTTTCTGTAATGGAAGGTAACGAAGCAGTTGTTATCCCTAACGCGGAAGGAAAAAGAACTACACCATCTATCATCGCTTTTGTTGAAGGTGGAGAAATTAAAGTAGGTGATCCTGCAAAAAGACAAGCAGTAACTAATCCTACAAAAACGATTGCTTCTATTAAACGTTTTATGGGACACACTTTTGCTGAAACTACAGAAGAAGCAAAAAGAGTTCCTTACAGTGTTGTAAAAGGTGACAACAATACTCCACGTGTGGATATTGACGGTCGTTTATACACTGCTCAAGAATTGTCTGCAATGACACTTCAAAAAATGAAAAAAACTGCTGAAGACTATTTAGGTCAAACAGTAACTGAAGCGGTTATCACTGTTCCTGCTTACTTTAACGATGCGCAACGTCAAGCTACAAAAGAAGCTGGTGAAATCGCTGGTCTTAAAGTTATGCGTATCATCAACGAGCCAACTGCTGCTGCACTTGCTTACGGATTAGATAAAAAAGGAAATGATCAAAAAATTGCTGTTTACGATTTAGGTGGAGGTACTTTTGATATCTCTGTTCTTGAATTAGGAGATGGTGTATTCGAAGTATTGTCTACAAATGGTGATACTCACTTAGGAGGAGATGACTTCGACCAAGTTATTATTGACTGGTTAGCTGACGAATTCAAATCTGAAGAAGGTATTGACTTACGTTTAGATCCAATGTCATTACAGCGTTTGAAAGAAGCTGCTGAGAAAGCTAAGATTGAATTATCATCTTCTGCTGAAACAGAAATCAACTTACCATACGTAACTGCTACTGCTTCTGGACCAAAACACTTAGTGAAAAAATTATCTAGAGCTAAATTTGAGCAATTATCTGATACTTTAGTAAAACGTTCTATGGAGCCAGTTGCTAAAGCATTAAAAGATGCAGGTCTATCTACATCTGATATCGACGAAGTTATCCTTGTTGGAGGATCTACTCGTATGCCAAGAATCGCTGACGAAGTTGAAAAATTCTTCGGTAAAAAAGCTTCTAAAGGAGTTAACCCTGATGAGGTTGTTGCTATTGGAGCTGCTATTCAAGGTGGAGTTTTATCTGGAGATGTAAAAGATGTATTGTTACTTGACGTAACTCCTCTTTCTTTAGGTATCGAAACTATGGGTGGTGTATTGACTAAATTAATCGAGTCTAACACAACTATCCCAACTAAAAAATCTCAAGTATTCTCTACTGCTGCTGATTCTCAACCATCTGTTGAAATCCACGTATTACAAGGAGAAAGAGCAATGGCTGTTGATAACAAAACTATCGGACGTTTCCACTTAGATGGTATTCCACCAGCACCAAGAGGAGTTCCTCAAATTGAAGTAACTTTCGATATCGATGCTAATGGTATCATCAAAGTTTCTGCAACTGACAAAGGAACAGGAAAATCTCACGATATCCGTATCGAAGCTTCTTCTGGATTAACAGCTGAAGAAATCGAAAAAATGAAAAAAGATGCTGAAGCTAACGCTGATGCTGACAGAATCGCAAAAGAAAGAGCTGAGAAATTAAACGAAGCTGACAGTACTATCTTCCAAACTGAATCTCAATTGAAAGAGTTAGGAGATAAATTGACAGACGAGCAAAAAACAGCTATCGAATACGCTTTAACTGAATTGAGAATGGCTCACCAATCTCAAGATCTTGATGCAATCCAAAAAGGATTAGACAATGTAAATGCAGCTTGGAAAACAGCTACAGAAGCAATGTACGCTCAAGGTGGCGAAGGTCAACAAGCTGCTCCACAACAAGAGCAGTCTTCTGGAGACAATGTTGAAGACGTTGAATTCGAAGAAGTAAAATAATTTACTCTTTTATTGAATATAAAAACCGAGTCAGAAATGGCTCGGTTTTTTTATGCCTAATAATTTGTAGAGATCTATTGTAGTACGTCTTCTTATGGGATTTCTACAAACTGATAATTGTCATTTCCTGTTCGGATTCTTTTTCGTAATATTACTATTGTAAATTTTCATGAATGAGAAAGATTAAATACAAGAAAGGGCGCAAACTGCAACACATTACTTTAGAGTACACTGGCACGCATAAAGATCACGAAACAGAGATGCAACTTTTTGTATATAATGATGCTGATGTTGTCGAATACGATAAGTTTACGGTCTTAGCTTTAAATTCTTGTTTTGATTACACTAAAAACAATTGGCTCAATATTCATGGGCTTAATGACATTAATCTTATTAAAACGATTGGTTCACATTTTAAATTAGATGATTTTCTTCTTGCCGATATTTTAAACACCACAAAAAGAACGAAATTAGAAGAACAGCAAGATGTTTTGTTCTTTAACATAAAATCCCTTCTTCCTTCTGAGTATTCAGATAATATTAGCGTTGAGCAATTAAGTTTTATTTTGAAAGACGGGATTTTGATTTCCTTTCAAGAAAAACGAAGCGACTTCTTTACACACATTCGCGAGCGTTTGCGTACGCATGCAGGAATTGTTAGAACCAAAAAGGTAGATTATCTCTTGTATTTGCTTTTAGATGCTGTAATGGAGAATTTCTATATTACATTGGAAGATGAAGAAGATAAAATCGAAGACTTAATCAATTTGACTAAAAAAGATGCTAAACCAGTTATTTTAGAAAAAATTGAAAATCATCGGGATAATCTAAATTTTCTAAAACGTTCCATTGTCCCACTTCGAGATTCGCTTTATTATCTGAAAACGAAAAAAGACGATGATGAAGATAATGGATTAATTCAGAAAGAAACGTTCAATTTCTTTATCAGATTGCATCAAAAAAGTTTAGAACTGTTAGATCAGATAGAATCAGATATGAGTGCTTTAGAAAGCGCATCCAATTTCTATTTTTCGGAACAAAGCCGAAAAATGAATGAAATCATGAAAACGCTGACCATCATTTCAGCGATATTTATTCCGCTTACTTTTATCGTTGGAGTGTACGGAATGAACTTTGAAAACATGCCAGAACTCAAAATGCAAAACGGCTATTTTGTAGTCATGGGCGTAATGTTTTTGCTAGTAATAGCCCTAATCATTTATTTTAAAAAACGACGTTGGTTTTAACGTTTGTTTTGTTTTAGAAGAATGTGATTTTGTATAAATTTGCTATTTAGAATAAATATAAATAATTATGAGTAAAGCAATATATATAGCCACTAGCGACCATAATAGTGGTAAATCAATTATCACGCTCGGCTTGATGAGTATCTTAATTGGTAAAACAGCCAAAGTAGGATATTTTAGGCCTATAATCGAAGATTTTGTCGATGGTGAGGTAGACAATCATATCGAGACTGTTTTGTCGTATTTCAACCTTGATATTCAGTTTAAAGATGCCTATGCTATTACCAAAAGCCAATTAATCAAAAAAAAGAACAAAGGAAAAATAGGAGAGGTTCTCGATTTAATCATCGAAAAATATAAAAAGCTCGAAGAACGCTTTGATTTCGTTTTGGTTGAAGGAACAAGCTTTACTGGAGAAGGAACTTCAATCGAATTGGATTTGAACGTTTTAATTGCTAAAAATCTTGGAATTCCTACCATAATTGTGGGTTCTGGAGTTGGTAAAACTTTAGAAGAACTTTTAGACAGTTTATATTTGGTTTACGATTCTTTCAAAGTAAAAGAAGTTGAAGTTTTGTCAGTTTTTGCTAATAAAGTGCAACCAGAAAATATTGAGTTAGTCACGACTAGTTTGCAAAAGAGTTTGCCATCAAATGTTTTGATAAATACAATTCCGCTTATTTCGAGTTTGAATAATCCGACGATGCAGGAAATTGTACACGAATTGAATGCTAAAGTTCTTTTCGGTGAAAATTATCTGAATAACGAAATTGGGCATTACAGCGTTGGAGCGATGCAATTGCATAATTATCTAGTTCATTTGCATGACAATGCTTTAGTAATTACTCCAGGAGACCGTTCGGATATTATTTTGGGAGCTTTACAAGCTAATGAATCAGCAAATTATCCGACTATTTCGGGAATTATCCTGACAGGAAATATTGTTCCAGAAGAAAGTATTTTAAAACTTATTGAAGGACTTTCTGCAATTGTCCCAATTATTGCTGTTGATGGCGGAACATATCATATTACGAATAAAATTGGTTCGATAAAATCGGAGATTTACGCTAATAACACTCATAAAATTGAAACATCGATCAATACTTTTGAAAAATATGTTGAAATCGAAGCGCTGTCGCAAAGAGTAATCACTTTTGTAGCTGAAGGTATGACGCCAAAAATGTTTCAATACAACATGGTTAAAAGAGCTAAACAGCATAGAAAACATATTGTACTGCCAGAAGGAAATGATGACAGAATTATTGCTGCAGCATCAAGATTGTTAGATATGGATGTGGTTGATATTTCTATTATTGGAGACAAAAAACAAATTGAAAGTAAAGTTGCAGAACTTGGACTTACATTTGATTTTTCTAAAGTAAACATAATCAATCCGATCGAATCTGAAATGTACGAGGATTACGCGAATACTTACTACGAGCTTAGAAAAGCGAAAAACGTAAGTATCACAATGGCAAGAGATTTAATGGAAGATGTTTCGTATTTCGGAACTATGATGGTCTACAAAGGCCATGCAGACGGAATGGTTTCTGGTGCAGCGCATACTACGCAACATACGATTTTACCAGCATTGCAATTCATTAAAACAAAACCAAATTCATCTGTAGTTTCTTCTGTGTTTTTCATGTGTTTAGAAGATAGAGTTTCAGTTTTTGGAGATTGTGCCATTAATCCAAATCCAACGGCTGAACAATTGGCAGAAATTGCGATTTCTTCTGCAGAATCTAGTTTAGCTTTCGGAATCGAGCCAAAAATTGCCATGCTTTCTTATTCTTCTGGATCATCAGGAAAAGGGGATGAGGTTGACAAAGTAAGAGCGGCTACGGCAATTGTAAAAGAGAAAAGACCAGATTTAAAAATCGAAGGGCCAATTCAGTACGACGCAGCTGTTGATTTAAGTGTTGGAAAAAGCAAAATGCCAGATTCTGAAGTGGCAGGACAAGCAAGCGTATTGATTTTCCCTGATTTGAATACAGGAAATAACACTTACAAAGCTGTTCAAAGAGAAACTGGAGCTTTGGCAATCGGACCAATGTTACAAGGTTTAAACAAACCTGTAAACGATTTAAGCCGTGGCTGTACAGTTGATGATATTATTAATACAGTAGTTATTACAGCAATTCAAGCGCAAGGAATGTAATACAATTGTGAATTGTTAGTGGTAAATTATGAATTATATTTTGTCTTAAAAAGTTTTGAGTCTTTAAATAAAACTCAGCACCTTAGAAACTTAGCATCTTAGCACCTTTAAATAAAAATGAAAATACTAATAATAAACTCAGGAAGTTCTTCAATTAAATACCAATTAATGATAATGCCAGAAAACGAAGTAATTTGTTCTGGAATGATTGATAGAATTGGTTTAGAAACTTCAAATATTACTTTTAAAACAGCAACAGCTTCTCGCGAAGAAACACTTCCTATTCCGAATCATAAAGTAGGTTTGCAGAAAGTGGCGAATATGCTTTTAGATGCAGAAAAAGGAGTAATTAAATCAACTTCAGAGATTACGGCTGTTGGACATCGCGTTGTGCATGGAGGAAGCGATTTTAGCGCCACAGTAAAAATTGATGATAAAGTAAAAGCAAAAATTAAACAGCTTTTTGAATTGGCTCCGTTGCATAATCCGGCAAATTTAGAAGGAATTAATGTAGCAGAAGAAATTTTCAGTTCAGCAGAACAAATTGCGGTTTTTGATACTGCTTTTCATCAGACAATGCCAGAAGTGGCGTATAAATATGCTATTCCAAATTATCTTTTAACGGAGAATAAAGTTCGTGTTTACGGTTTTCACGGAACGAGCCATAAATATGTTTCAGAAAAAGCAATTAATTATTTAAAAGACAATTCTAAAATAATTACAATCCACTTAGGAAATGGCTGTAGTATGGCTGCTATTAAAGACGGAAAATGTATTGATACTTCAATGGGATTTTCGCCTTCAAATGGATTAATTATGGGAACTCGTGCGGGTGATATTGATCAATCTGTTGTTTTTTATATGATTAAAAACTTAGGATATACTCCAGATGAGGTAAATGCTGTTTTGCTGAAACAAAGCGGTATGCTTGGGCTTACGGGTTACAGCGACTTACGAGATATCGAATCTGAGGCAGAAAAAGGAAATAAAGATTGTCAGTTGGCATTACAAATGAATGCTTATAGAATTAGAAAAACAATTGGTGCTTACGCCGCAGCTTTAAACGGATTGAATGCGATTGTTTTTACTGCTGGAATTGGAGAGAATTCTTCTTTCATGCGTAATTTAATCTGTACCGATATGGATTATTTCGGAATTGAAATCGATGCAGCAAAAAATCAAATTCGTTCTAAAGAATTAAGAGAAATCAATTCAGAAAATTCAATTGTAAAAGTTTTGGTTGTTCCTACGGATGAGGAATACGAAATTGCCAATCAGGTTTATCAATTGCTTGAAAATTAATTTCAAAATACTATCAGAAGAAACTCCTCAAGCTTGAGGAGTTTTTTTTGCCCTAAAAACAAATATTTGTGAGTATCTTTGGGTTTAAAAACGAATATCTTGAAATCGATACTTTTTAAATCAGTTTTCTTCTTTTTCATCGCTTTACAACTTCAAGCACAAGAATTACTTCCATTTGTCGAAAATTACAGCAAATCAGATTATCAGGGAGATAATCAGATCTGGAATGTGGCTCAAGGAAATGATAATGCGATGTATTTTGCCAATAATCACTATTTACTTCGTTACGACGGCGTAAAATGGGAAAAATATACACTTCCGAACAAAACTATCATTAGATCTATTCTGATTGAAGGCGATAAAATCTATTCTGGCTCTTATAAAGAATTTGGTTATTGGTACAGAAAAGACGGAACGATGCATTATGTCTCTATTACCAAAAACCTTAGATTATTTGATGAGAAGGACAACGAAGAAATCTGGAAAATATTCAGATTTAACGGTTCACTTTATTTTCAATCTTTTAATGATGTTTTTATTTATAACGGAAAAACGATAAAGAAAATTAAATTTCCATTTCTTATTTCGTATTGTTTTGGTGTAGATAAAGATTTATATGTTGCTTCTGTTAGGGACGGAATTTATAAAATGAATGGTAAACATATTGCCAATCCAAAAGGGTGGAATATTTTGAAAAATAGCGTTGTTCACGCGATAGAAAAATATAAAAATCAAACTTATATCTTCACTCAGAAAAAAGGTGTTTTTATTGTAGAAAAAAATGGACTTAGAAGTTGGGATAATCCAATAAATGAAATTTTAAAATCGGCTACAATTAATGTAGCGAAATTTGTCAAAAACGAAAAATTAATTTTTGGAACGGGAAATCGCGGTATTTTCATTTTAGATTTAAAAACCAATTCATTCAAAAATATTGAACGCGATAATGTTCTCATGAATAATTCGGTTCTAAGTTTAGGATTGGATAAAGAAAATGATTTATGGGTTGGTTTGGATAATGGAATCGCGCATGTTGAGGTGAATTCTCCAATTTCTTTCTTTTACGACAATTCTGGGCTTTTGGGATCGGTTTACGCAGTTGCTTCCATTAATAAAGGTTATTTGATCGCTTCCAATCACGGTATTTTTGAATACAGCGCAGGAAAATTCAATATGATGCCAAATACGCAAGGGCAGGGTTGGAATATTTCTTTAATTGACGGAAAATATATTATTGGTCACAATGATGGTACTTTTTCATATGAAAATAATGCTTTGACCAAGATAAATGGTGTTAGTGGAGGATGGAACATGTCTAAAAGTAGCATCAATGATACGTATTTTCAGTCGACTTACAGCGGAATTTTGGTTTATGATGATCCTTCGAACATGTCTCATTATAAAATCATAAAAGAACTTGCAAAGCCTATTAAATATGTAGCTCAAAATAAGAAAAATGAAATTTGGGCTGCCGATAATTATCGTGGTTTGTATCGTGTTTTGCTGGATGATAATTACAATACGCTAAAAGTTGAAAATGTTACGCAGCAAAGTAAAATTCAAAATGATTTTGGAATAAAGATTTTTGAGTTTAGAAAAGAAATACTTTTTCTAATTAATAATTCTTGGTATACCTATAATTCTATTTCAGGAAGGCTGGAAGAAAATGAATTGTTTAATACCAATTTTAAAAATGTTACCGATGTCGTTTCTATAGATGAGGATCATTTTATGGTTTTGCAAAACGGAATCTTATATCATATTTATGCACAAGGCAGCAAGTTTGTCTGGAATATTATTCAGGAGAAATATTATAAAGGAAAATTGATTAATGAGAATCTTAGAATTTTCAAAAAAGACAATTATTATTTATTCAATCTCGATGACGGATTTGTTTCGCTTAAACTTCAATACGAAAACAAACAAAATTCTGGAGTAAAAATTGAAGCGTTTAGTAATGATGCTCTAGTTCCGATTGATGAGAAAATTAAATTTAATACAGAATTAAGAATTAATGTCATTTCTGGAATTTACGGGGCAAGTAGACCAAATCTATTTTACAAATTGGATAAAGAAAAAGAGTTTTTTCCAATTTCAGACGGATTGATCGTTTTGAATAATTTAAGCAGCGGTTATCATTCTGTAGAAATATTCAAACATGATGGAGCAACTTATGATAAAGTTTCATTTTATAAATTTAAAGTTGCCGAGCCATGGTATTTTTCTTTTTGGATGATTCTGCTTTATTTTCTTGTTGTCGGTGCTGTTTTATTTTTCTATTATAAATGGAATAAACTTCGCTATATGCAAAAACTAAAATTGCAAGGAGAGGAATTAAAACATCAGAGAGAAATTCTTGAGATGGAATTGAAGAAAGAAAACGAACTTAATATTCAAGAATACGAAAAACACATATTAGAATTAGAATTGCAGGCCAAATCTTCAGAAGTAGCCGGAAAATCTCTATCAATTGCCAAGCAGACAGAAATGATTGATAAGATTCAAGGCATTTTAGAAACGGAGAAAGATTTCGGTAAACTGAAAAACGAAATTAGAAAAGCAATTAAGATTAATGAAGTAAATAAACACGAGTGGGAAACTTTTGAAACCAATTTGAATCAAATTCACAACGAGTTTATTATTAATCTTTCTAAGAAATATCCGCAATTGACTCCAAAGGATATAAAGCTGTGTGTTTATCTTAAAATGAATCTTTCTTCTAAAGAAATTGCTCCTATGATGAATATCTCTTTTAGAGGCGTAGAACTGCATAGATATCGCCTTAGAAAGAAGCTAAACCTTACTCAAGACGAAAACCTGTCAAAGTTTTTATTAAGTCTGTAAGATTTGGTTTTATTTTTTAGAGAATTTATATTTTTCAATATCATTTTTTATATAATTACGATACATCATTACTACATCATAACGTTATGTTAAAGAATTTGTGTTAAAATTTATTGTGTTGATAATCATTGTAGTAAAGTTAAATTTTAACATAATGATGTAGTTATGTTGTAGTGTTGTTTGATGTACTACAACGTTGTAATTGCTTAATTTGGCTCTACTAACTTAAACGATTACGTACTGTATGAAAAATTTTATTTTTAGCTTTTTAGCTCTCTTGCTACTGCCTACATATATGATGGGGCAAGCGCAAGCAATCAAAGGAAAAGTGGTTGACAGCAGCGGAATGGGAATTCCTGGAGCAATAATTGCTTCATCTGATGCTAGGGCAACTGCAGATGCAGATTTCGATGGAAACTTTACAATTAATGCAAAACCTGGAGACATTTTAAAAGTTTCTATGTTGGGTTTTGATTCAGTTTCTATACCAGCTACTGCTACACCAATGACTATTACTTTAAAAGAAGCAGGAGATACTGCATTGAAAGAAGTAGTTGTAATTGGGTACGGTACAAGAAAGAAAATTGATAATACTTCGGCTGTAAGCTCAATCAAGTCCGAAGAGATTACAAAAATGAAAGTACTAAATGCTTCGTTTAATTTCTCAGCTCTTTCTTTTGCGATTCTGTCAGCATCAGCGTTAGCTTCAGCATCTTTTTTCATTTTTTCGATTTCTTCAGCTGTTAATCCAGAAGAAGCTTCGATACGGATATCGTGAGATTTTCCTGTTCCTTTGTCAGTTGCAGAAACTTTGATGATACCATTAGCATCGATATCGAAAGTTACTTCAATTTGAGGAACTCCTCTTGGTGCTGGTGGAATACCATCTAAGTGGAAACGTCCGATAGTTTTGTTATCAACAGCCATTGCTCTTTCTCCTTGTAATACGTGGATTTCAACAGATGGTTGAGAATCAGCAGCAGTAGAGAATACTTGAGATTTTTTAGTTGGGATAGTTGTGTTAGACTCGATTAATTTAGTCAATACACCACCCATAGTTTCGATACCTAAAGAAAGAGGAGTTACGTCAAGTAACAATACATCTTTTACATCTCCAGATAAAACTCCACCTTGAATAGCAGCTCCAATAGCAACAACCTCATCAGGGTTAACTCCTTTAGAAGCTTTTTTACCGAAGAATTTTTCAACTTCGTCAGCGATTCTTGGCATACGAGTAGATCCTCCAACAAGGATAACTTCGTCGATATCAGATGTAGATAGACCTGCATCTTTTAATGCTTTAGCAACTGGCTCCATAGAACGTTTTACTAAAGTATCAGATAATTGCTCAAATTTAGCTCTAGATAATTTTTTCACTAAGTGTTTTGGTCCAGAAGCAGTAGCAGTTACGTATGGTAAGTTGATTTCTGTTTCAGCAGAAGATGATAATTCAATCTTAGCTTTCTCAGCAGCTTCTTTCAAACGCTGTAATGACATTGGATCTAAACGTAAGTCAATACCTTCTTCAGATTTGAATTCGTCAGCTAACCAGTCAATAATAACTTGGTCGAAGTCATCTCCTCCTAAGTGAGTATCACCATTTGTAGACAATACTTCGAATACACCATCTCCTAATTCAAGAACAGAGATATCAAAAGTACCTCCACCTAAATCGTAAACAGCAATTTTTTGATCATTTCCTTTTTTATCTAATCCGTAAGCAAGTGCAGCAGCAGTTGGCTCGTTGATGATACGCATAACTTTAAGACCAGCGATTTCACCAGCTTCTTTTGTAGCTTGACGTTGCGCATCGTTAAAGTAAGCAGGAACAGTGATAACCGCTTCAGTTACTGTTTGACCTAAATAGTCTTCAGCAGTTTTTTTCATTTTTTGAAGTGTCATTGCAGACAATTCTTGAGCAGTGTATAAACGACCGTCAATATCCACACGTGGAGTATTGTTGTCACCTTTTACAACACTGTAAGGAACTCTTTTTGCTTCTTCTGTAGTTTCAGCAAAAGTGTGTCCCATAAAACGTTTAATAGAAGCAATCGTTTTTGTAGGATTAGTTACTGCTTGTCTTTTTGCAGGATCACCTACTTTAATTTCTCCACCTTCAACAAAAGCGATGATAGATGGTGTAGTTCTTTTTCCTTCCGCGTTAGGGATAACAACTGCTTCGTTACCTTCCATTACAGAAACACAAGAGTTCGTCGTACCTAAGTCAATTCCGATTATTTTACCCATTTTTTATATATTAAATTTTGATTTTACTTTAATAACTCAGGTGGCATAAGTCAATCTTTATGCCAATATAAAAAACCAAAGTAAATTGTCAGTTTGCTATTGGCACACTAAAAAAAACTGCCAACATGACATTTTTGACAACTGACATTCATGGCACAACACTGCATAACTGCCATTGTTTTAGTCACATCACTATTTTAGCAAGCCATATTTAGAGAAGGATTTACTTCTTAGGTTATTTTAAATAATTTGTTTTTGAACAAAATACTAAAAAACTTACATTCGCATCCTATTTACTAAATCGAAACCCCATTTTCTTCTAATATAAATTGAATGAATAAACTTTTCTTATTACCTGTATTAATTCTTTTACTGCAATCATGCGAAAGCAAACCAAAAAGAAGCATAGAAGACTCGTCTCAAAAAAAAGATAATACCGAAGAATGGACTAAAGAGAAAGACAGAGAAATTGCAGGAAGTCTATACGCAAAATTCGACAATGATGATTTAGATGACGATTTTAATATAGTAAAGAATGAAGATGAACTAGTACAGAAGGTCCTTTCAGTTTTTCTATCGGCACAAAAGAAAAAGCATAAATTCAACTTGATAAACAATAGTATTCTGTACAATAATGCAGAAGCTTTTTATAGCACTTTTTTCACAGTATCCGAAAAAAAAGTATGCACAATAAGGATAGAATATGCTGAACTAGAATCTATCCAGAATATCTCTGGTGAAAAGAAAAATTTGATTGAAAAAATAAAACTTCGATTCAATAATCAGAAACAAAAAATCCAAGTTATAGGTTATGAATTGTCTTATAGAAAAGACGCAAAATACATTACAAAATCTTTCAACTTTATTACAGGGAAATATATTGCCGCATCAAAATTTAACAATAGAACAAAAACTGTAGATGGCTGGTCTGCGGAACTTCAAAACATTTATGCCGATAATTGGATTTTTCCATTTTTACGTGACAAGATATTCTGGTACGGAGAAGAAATAGAATAAAATTTCACACTACAAAACTCAAACCGCCAAACCAAAACAATTATTAAATTAATCATGAAACGAATTTTATTACCACTAATTTTATTTTCAATAACTGCCTGTCAAAACAAAAGCTATCCCGAATTGATAAACAAAAATTCAGAATTCTCAGATGCAGATTTTAATAAAGAACATTTTCAAGAGTTTTTGGTTTATGAAGATATTACCACTAAAAATAATGCTTTACCAAAAGCTAAACCTTCTGAAAAAAAACAATATCCTTGGGACGTATTAGTTTCCAAGGAACGTACAGAAGCAACTCTTAATCAAATTGAGAAATCCATAACAGCAATTACAGACGGCGCTTCCGACTATAACAAAGAACCTTCAAATTCTATTTATTTTTCTTCACTAGTAGATAACTTTTATACAGAACAGCAACTTTATCAATACAAAAAAACTGGAAGCATAACTACACAAACGTCAATTTTAGATTTTATAAAAGCAACAGTTAAAGCATATGATTTAACCAATGAAAAAAATGAAAAAATAAAATTGAATGGAGAAAATCTAGGTTTAAATGGTGCCGGTTTTGAGGAAAAAAACGGAAAACTTTTAGAAGGAATTGCATTTCAAACAATGGGAATGGGAGATTCGAAATATTTAAGACTAAATGGTTATGTGGATATTGAAGTAGAAATTCCCGTAGAATATGAAAAAATAGAAATTACAAAAAATGATATTGGAGACAAATTCAATATTGGAGGACAAAAAGTACAGATTTTAGAGTTTGACGCCAATGCAATTCATTATAAATTGTTTGGTTCTGATTCTAAAAATTTCAGCATATATATAGACAATTGCAATGGAAATTACGGTAGTGTACAATCACCTGAAAGTATTTACGATCAATTTAGAAATAATCAAGGATTGGATTATGATTCTTTCGTGAAAAAA
>Ga0215275_1128_pt1 | contig 14690 bp, 17 predicted proteins | sample ZER3_100Endo4_M3_FD_182623 | JGI IMG/M metagenome (GOLD analysis project Ga0215275, IMG submission 182623) | Enriched cells of freshwater protists from Biology Centre CAS, Ceske Budejovice, Czech Republic - ZER3_100Endo4_M3 | ecosystem: Environmental > Aquatic > Freshwater > Unclassified ...
GGGGGAAATTTCAAAATGAAGATGATTAATTTGCAGAAACAAATGTTTTCATAAAACATCGACCAACTTGGAAATGGAGATTTTATTCTCCAATAGGTATGTCTGATATGAAAATGGAAGAGCTTTTAAAAGAAAAACAAATAGAACAACAATATTTCAATGAGTTTATAACAGACCAAGGTTTAAGTAGATAGTTTAAATCTAAAATCTTAACTCAAAAATCTAAAATTAAATGTTATATAAAAGAAGTAGTCAGCTTTTTGCTGAAGCAGAAAAAGTAATTCCGGGAGGAGTAAATTCACCAGTAAGAGCATTTAAAGCCGTTGGCGGAACTCCGATTTTTGTAAAAAGCGCAAAAGGTGCTTATTTATATGATGAAGACGGAAATAAATTAATCGATTATATTAACTCTTGGGGACCAATGGTTTTAGGTCACGCGTATCAGCCAGTTGTTGATGCTGTGATTGAAAAAGCAAAACTCGGAACTTCATTTGGTATGCCAACAGAATTGGAAACAGAAATTGCTGCTTTAGCGGTTTCGATGGTTCCAAATATTGATAAAATTCGTTTTGTAAATTCAGGTACAGAAGCTTGTATGAGCGCGATTCGTCTAGCTCGCGGATTTACAAAAAGAGATAAAATTGTAAAATTTGCAGGTTGTTACCACGGACATTCAGATTCATTTTTGATTCAAGCAGGAAGTGGAGCGGTTACTTTTGGTTCGCCAAACAGCCCTGGAGTTACAGAAGGAACTGCAAAAGATACTTTGTTGGCCAAATACAATGATTTAGAAAATGTAAAAACATTGGTTGAAGCTAATAAAGGAAAAATCGCTGCAATTATTATTGAAGCAGTTGCTGGAAACATGGGATGTATTGTTCCGAAAGAAGGTTTCTTGCAAGGCTTAAGAGACTTGTGTACTGAAAACGGAATCTTATTGATTTTTGATGAAGTAATGACAGGTTTCCGTTTGGCTCGCGGTGGAGTTCAGGAATTGTATGGAATTGATGCTGATATCGTGACTTTCGGAAAAGTTATTGGTGGAGGACTTCCTGTTGGAGCTTTTGCTGCACGTGAAGAAATTATGAATCATTTAGCACCTCTTGGACCAGTTTACCAAGCAGGAACATTATCAGGAAATCCGTTAGCAATGGCTGCTGGATTGGCAATGTTGAAAGCACTTGATTCTGATAGAGAAATTTTTACTCGTTTAGAAGAAAAAACAGCTTATTTAGAAGCAGGAATCGACAGAGTTTTAAAAGCGAATAATGTAGTTTTCACCATCAATAGAGTAGGTTCTATGATTTCGGTTCACTTTGACGCAGATCCAGTTACCGATTTCCAAACTGCTGCAAAAGGCGATAACGAAACATTCAAGAAATTCTTCCACGGATTATTGCAAGAAGGAGTTTACATCGCGCCATCAGCTTACGAAACGTGGTTTATTACAGATGCATTGACTTACGAAGATTTAGATTTTACAATCAATGCGATTGACAAAGTATCAAAATCATTTTAATAAAAAAAGGAGGCTTCTAGCCTCCTTTTTCTTTTTTAGAACTCAGATTATTTTTTGTCTTTTTTGTGTTCTTTCATTTTGTCTTTATGCTCTTTCTGAATTGCAGTCCATTTTTTGTATTGGTCTGCAGTCAAAATAGATTTCATTTTAGCATCATAAGCTTTATGATCTGTTTCCATTTGTTTTTTCATGGCTTTCTTTTCAGCGTCGGTTGGCTGAGCGGTAGAATCTTTTCTGCTTTTTTTAAGCATTGCCATTTTTGTGCTTCTGTCAGATAAAAGTTCGCTAACTTGTTTTTGCTGATCTGCATTTAAATTTAAATCAGTTGTTAGTTTTTGCAAATGAGCTTGGTTGCGTTCTTGAGGTGATTTATGATCTTTTCCTCTATGATGATCTTTGTGCTCTTTTTTTAGTGCCGTCCATTTTGTGTATTGATCAGCATTTAAAATCGATTTCATTTTCGCGTCATTAGCAGCTTTGTCTGCTTCCATTTGTTTTTTTTGAAAGTCGCTTTTTCTTCAGCAGTCGGAGGTGTTTTACTATCTTTTCTACTTTCTTTAAACTTCTCCGCTTTTGCACTTCTTTCTGCGATAAGCAGTTTTACCTGATCTTGCTGTTTTTTATCTAGATTTAAATCAGAAGTTAATTTTTGTAAATGCTTTTCGTTACGCTGTTCTGGAGTTAATTTTTCTCGTTGATCACGTGTAGGCTTCTGATTGATGTCTTGTGCAAAACTCACTATTCCAACGAATAATAAAGCTGCAATAAATAATTTTTTCATTTTTCGTTTCTTTAAAGGTTTATAGCAATTAGACTTTGATAGAATTATTAAGTTTAATGGCATTTTCGGGTTTATCTTTTATTTAACAGAAACTATTAAGGAAAGTTTAAAGAATGTTCATAAACAAAAAAGAGGCAATTAAGCCTCTTTTATTTAGTTTTTATCTTTTCTATATTCTTTCATTTTCTCTTTTGCTTTGTCTTTGTTTTCTTCCTGAATCGTTTTCCATTTAGTGTATTGGTCTGCATTCAAAATAGATTTCATTTTAGCATCGTTTGCTTCTTTCTCAGCTATCATTTCTTTTTTAAAAGCTTCTTTTTCCGCAGCAGTAAGTTTAGTGCCGTTTTCTTTTTGTTCTTGGCGAGCATCTCTTATTTTTTCAGCTTTAGCGCTTCTGTCTGCTAAAAGTTGTTTTACTTGAGTTTGCTGATTAGCATCAAGATTTAATTCTGTAGTTAATTTTTGTAAATGTTTTTCGTTACGCTGTTCTGGCGTTAATCTCTCTTTTTGTGCTTGTGCAAAACTTGCTATTCCAACAAATAACATAGCCGCGATTAATAATTTTTTCATGATTTAAGTTTTTTAATTGTTATAGGAATTAGACTTTTTTCAATAAAACAGGTTTAATGGAACTTTTAAAAATTATATTTTTTTTAACAAATTGAAAAACAGTGTTTTCAAATGATAATTGCAAAAAATAGGCTCACACTATAAGAATGAGTTTAAATAAGATTATTATAACGCTAAATGTTTATTTGTAAGTGTTTTACTTTAGATATTTTTTTTTAACTTTAGTGAAAGTATTGTTTTTTAGATAATTATAAAAAACAGTCTTTGCGATTTTCCCATATTTCAGTAATAGATTCCAAAAACATAATTTAATACTTTTTTCTATGGCAGATCTTTCTCAATCTCATCGTATTCTTTTCCTAAACACTCTTGCTTTTGCTATTTGTTTTGCATGCTGGACACTCAACGGAGTGCTCGTTACTTTTTTTTAGTTGATAAAGAAATTTTCGACTGGAGCGTCGTACAAATAGGATGGCTTTTAGGAATTCCTGTGCTTACAGGGTCGATTATGAGGCTACCAATGGGAATCTTAACTGATAAATTTGGAGGTAGAATTGTGCATTCAGCGTTATTAATTTTAGCTTCAATTCCATTATTTCTTTTACCATTTGCCACTTCATTTACTGTTTTTGCTATTCTAAGTTTCTTATTCGGAATGGTCGGAACCAGTTTTGCTGTTGGCGTAGCTTCAACTTCTGTTTGGTATCCAAAAGAATGGCAGGGAAGAGCTTTGGGAATTTTCGGAATGGGAACGGCAGGAGCTTCCATAACACCATTTTTAGCGCCTTCATTATTGAGTAAATTTTCAGAAACCGATCCAGAAAACGGTTGGAAATGGCTTCCTGTGATTTATGGTTCTGCTTTATTATTGATGGGAATTGTATTTCTGATTTTCGCAAAAAGCAAAAAAAGCGAAGCTCAATCTAAAACTTTAACTCAATTAATTCAGCCTTTAAAAAGCGTGCGCGTTTGGCGTTTTGGAACGTATTATTTCTTGGTATTTGGTTCTTTTGTGACTTTCTCACAATGGCTGCTTCCTAATTTTATGAATGTTTATCATACGACTTTAATTCTTGGCGGAATCTTTACTTCTTGTTTCAGTTTGCCAGCTGGAGTTGTTCGCGCTTTTGGAGGTTTTTTGTCGGATAAATTCGGAGCTAGAAAAGTAATGTATTGGGTTTTGAGTTCTTCTGTGGTTTTAAGCTTTTTACTATTATTCCCAAAAATGGATATCACGACTTCAGGAAGCGGATTATTGTCAAGTAAAGCCGGAACAGTTACGTCTGTTGCGCCAGATAAAATAGTAATAGACGATAAAGAATATGCGATAGCGCAAGAAGACAAAAATCAACCGCATTCTCAATATTTTCCATCCAAAAAAACATGGCAGGAAGTGGTTGTTGAGCAAAATCAAAAAGTGCAAAAGAAAGATTTATTGGCAGAGGGAATCACACAAATTCATTTTGAAGCGAATATGTGGGTGTATCTGGTTTTGGTTATTCTAATCGGAATTTCTTGGGGAATTGGTTCTGCCGCAGTTTTCAAACATATTCCAGATTACTTCCCAAATGAAGTAGGTGTAATTGGCGGAATGGTTGGATTATTAGGAGGTTTAGGCGGATTCTTCGGGCCAATTATTTTTGGGTATTTACTGTCGTTTACGGGATTCTGGACAAGTTCATGGCTATTCATTTTAGTATTATCTCTCACTTGTTTAATCTGGATGCATCGCGTAATTGTGAAAATGACTAAAGAAAAATTGCCTGAAATGGCTAAAGATATTGATCGTAAATAAACATCATGAAAGAAAGAACATTTAATACAAAAGCTTTATTAATTGCAACGGCAGCTTCTGTTTTTATGGTTGTCTTGGTTTTCTACGGATCAAGAAAACTGCAAAACTTTGACGCAGCTTTGATAACTTATTTGTTCGGAACGCTCTTTGCTTTTTTTGGAGTCGTTTATAGATATACGGTTTGGTTGCAACGTCCGCCAACATGGATGTATTTTAAAAGAGGAATTCATTTTCTATTCACAGGAAAAGTATTTTCTCATTTATGGTTTTTAGGGAAAGAATCGGTTCAAAATATCGCTTTTCAGAAATTCATTTATCCAAGAGGAAAATATAGATGGATAGCGCATTTTTGTATTGCAATTGGCTGTTTTTCTGCTTTTGCAATAACATTTCCATTAACATTTGGATGGATTCATTTTACATTGGCTCCAAACTCCATTTCAGTTTACGAAGCTCATTTTTTTGGTTTCAAAGTAATGGATTTTGAATTGGGATCTCTAATGGCATTTTTGACTTTTCATGCTTTAAACTGGTCTTCTTATTTGGTTATTTTCGGTTCGCTTTATTATTTAAGACGTCGTTTAACCAATCCTGGATTAATTGCGACTCAAACTTTTGAAGGCGATTTATTGCCTCTTCTTTTATTGATTGCTATTTCGGTTACAGGTTTATGTTTGACATATTCTTATCAGTTCATGAAAGGATTTGCGTATGATTTTTTAGCTGTAGTTCATGCCGTAACGGTTATTATGTTTTTGATTTGGATTCCGTTTGGAAAATTCTTTCACATCATTCAGCGACCGGCTCAGATTGGCGCGCACATTTACAAAAAAGAAGGAATGAAAAAAGGAATGGCAATATGTCCCGAAACAGGAAAACCTTTTACAACACAGCTTCATATCGATGATTTGAAAATAGTAACCAAACAACTAGGCTTTGATTTTAGTGATGATGAAGGAAATTCACATCTTGATTTAAGTCCAGAAGGAAAAAGAGACCGTTTGGCAAAAGCGCATTTAAAAGCAAGATTAGAAGGAGGGAATTTATTTGGATGATTTTTCAAGTCTCAGTCTCAGTTTTTAGTTTACAGCTAAAACTGTATGCTGAAATTAAAATATAAAAAAGTACTCAGTCAAAGTTTATAATTGAAAACTGCGACTGAAAACCGAAAACTTAAAAAAAATGGCAAAACTACCTGTATCAGCTGAAAAAATAATTGAAGCATTTGGTCCGCATTTGAATTACACTCCAAAGGAAGGATATTCTGGACGTGATGAACCCGATAAAACCGTAAAAACACATTGCTGTTTCTGCGGAATGCAATGTGGTATTCAGTTATCTGTAAAAGACAATAAAGTAGTTGGTTTTGAACCTTGGATGGAATTTCCGTTCAACGAAGGACGTTTGTGTCCAAAAGGAGTACAGCGTTATATGCAGAACAATCATCCTGATAGATTATTACATCCAATAAAAAGAGTAGAGGGGAAAGGATTTGAAAAAAACAACTTGGGATGAAGCAATGGATAAAACCGTTTCTGAAATCAAGAGAATTCAGGAAAAATACGGGAAACATGCTTTTTCAATGCTTTCTGGAGTTTCGCTTACGAATGAGAAAAGTTATTTGGTTGGGAAATTTGCAAGAGTAGCTTTAAAAACCAGAAATTTAGATTACAACGGGCGCCTTTGCATGGTAAGCGCAGGCGCAGGAAATAAGAAAGCATTTGGTTTAGACCGAGCTTCAAACAATTATTCTGACTTAGAATATGCTGAAGTAATTATTGTGGCTGGCGCGAATGTTAGCGAAACTTTTCCAACGTTAACCCATTGGATTTGGAAAGCCCGAGATCGAGGCGCAAAATTGATTGTTGTCGATCCGCGTGTGATTCCGTTGGCAAGAACTGCCGATATTCATTTGGATGTCAGACCTGGAACAGATTCGGCTTTATATGGGGCTATGTTGAAATATCTTGTAGATCACGATATGCTGGATCATGATTTTATTGATAATCATACTTCAGGATTTCAGGAAACCATTGATGCTGTAAAAGATTATACTTTAGAATGGGCAGAAGAAGTTACAGGAATTTCTAAAGAAAAAATCAAAGCCGCGGCCGAATTGTGGGGGAAAGCAAAAACAAGCTTTTTACTGCACGCACGCGGAATTGAACATCATTCAAAAGGCGTTGATAATGTAATTGGTTGCATCAATTTAGTTTTAGCAACGGGAAGAATCGGAAGGCCTTATTGCGGTTATGGAACTATTACAGGACAAGGAAACGGTCAGGGTGGAAGAGAGCACGGTCATAAATGTGATCAATTGCCAGGAAACCGAGATATCGAAAACATGGATCATCGAAAATACATTGCTGATGTTTGGAAGATTAAGGAAGAAGATATGCCACACAAAGGTATTACGGCTTATGAAATTATAGAAGCCATTCACAGCGGTGAAATAAAAGGATTGATTTCGATTTGTTTTAATCCGTTAGTATCTCTTCCCAATAATAATTATGTGCGTTCGGCTCTTGAAAAATTGGAGTTTTATGTTGCAATAGATTTCTTTTTGAATGAAACTGCCCGTCATGCGGATATTGTTTTAGCAGGTTCATTGCAGGAAGAAGAAGAAGGAACAACCACTTCAGCTGAAGGGCGCGTCATTCGAATCAGACAAGCAGTTACACCACCGGGCGAGGCAAGAACAGATACTTCAATATTATTAGAATTAGCCAAAAGATTAGGAGAAGAAGAACGATTTACATACGCTGACAGCGAAGCTATTTTTAACGAATTGCGCGTAGCTTCAAAAGGAGGAACTGCCGATTATAACGGAATTACCTATAAAAGAATTGAGGATAATATGGGCGTTTTTTGGCCGTGTCCAACTGAAGATCATCCCGGAACGCCAAGATTGTGGGAAGATAAAAAGTTTGCCACTCCAGACGGAAAAGCACATTTTAATCCTGCTCCGTATAAATTGCCAGGTGAAATTACAGATGAAGAGTATCCGATAATATTAACAACAGGACGCGTTGTATCGCAATATTTAAGCGGAACACAAACCAGAAGAATTGGGAAATTGGTCGATCAGTTTCCAGAACCATTGTTAGAAATCCATCCAGAAATGGCTCGAAAATATAATATTCAACAAAGAGAATTAGTAAAAGTTTCAACCCGAAGAGGAGAAGGAATTTTTCCAGCCAATATTGTAGAAACCATTCGAAAAGATACTGTTTTTGTACCGTATCACTGGCCAGGGAAAAAATCAGCCAACCAGTTAACGCCTGGAACTTTAGATCCGATTTCTAAAATTCCGGAGTTCAAAGTTTGTGCTTGTAAACTCGAACCATTAGGAGAAATCGAAAATTCATCAGACAAACCAAATGCTTATGCAAGTGTTTAATCTATAAAAAGCAATCATTATGAATGTAACCAATTATAATAAAAACGAAGAGTTTTTTGTAGACTTACAAAGATGCATTGGCTGTAAAGCTTGCGAAATGGCTTGTGCAGAATGTGAAACAAATGGTCAGGAATCTATGATTCATGTTAATTATGTAGAACGTGAAGTTACCATTCAGACCACAGTTCAGGTTTGTATGCATTGCGAAGATCCAGTTTGCGCGAATGTTTGTCCTGCTGATGCCATTTCGCAAGACGAATTTGGAGTAGTTCATACCGCAAATACAGAACGTTGCATTGGTTGTTCAAACTGCGTAATGGCTTGTCCGTTTGGAGTTCCGAAGAAAATGGAAGAGTACGATTTAATGATGAAATGCACGATGTGTTATGACAGAACCAGCGTTGGCAAAAAGCCAATGTGCGCAACAGTTTGCCCGAGTGGTGCATTGTTTTACGGAACTCGCGCTCAGATCGAAGAAATGCGTCCGAATAGTACTCCTGTAAATTCGTTTGTTTTTGGAAAAGAACGCGTAAATACAAAAGTGAATATCATGATGCCGAAAGGAAGCACCGAATTACGAATATTCTAAAGCTAAAATCCATGTCTAAAGAAGATAATTTAAGTGAAAACTGGAAGAAAGATTTTCCATATAGAAAACAAGAATCGACACAAGTCAGCCGACGTGATTTTGCCAAATTCCTTACACTGGTTTCTGGCGGTTTAATGGTCGGTAGCGGATTGGTTGCAGCAAAAGCGTATTTGTTGCCAGCTGATGAAGTTGTCGGCGAACATTTTGTATGTGAAATAAAAGATATTCCGTTAGGAGGAACAAGAGGTTTTGTGATCGAAGGAAGTACGATTCCGTATATTTTAGTGCATTTAGAAAGCGGCATGTTTAGAGCTTACGAACAAAAATGCACGCATCTTTCGTGTGCTGTTTTTTATAAACCAGGAACAGGAATTATTCATTGTCCTTGTCACGAAGGTTCTTTTGATGCTTTGACGGGAGACGTTATTGCAGGACCGCCGCCAAGAGCTTTACCTCAACTAGAAGTGGTTCTAAAAGGAGATAAAATTTTTGTGAAAGAATTTGAAAACAAAGCAAGTTAATTGTCTAAGAAATATATTATGAGTACATTTAGAAAAAGCCAAAATCAGGCAAATCCAAATAAGTTGAATGTTATTCTGTCTACTTTAATATTTGTTTTAATCTTAAATGTGAGTATTCAAATTTGGTTGTTGTATGCCGCTTTAAACAATGCATTAGATAACAATAAAGATATTTTGATTCCAGCATTTGTAGGTTCGCTTATTTTATTTTTAATTGGTTTTGGATGGCTATATTATCTCCCAAAAGGGAATTTTAAAAATAACAAAACATAAATAATTCACGATTATGAGCTCAAATTTTAGTGCAAACAAAATTGCTTTTTTCTCGACTCAGCCTTACGATAAAACGTTTTTCAATAAGTACAATGAAGATTTTGGATTTCAATTGGATTTTTTTGAAACACAACTCAACCCTCAGACAGTTGCATTAATTGAAGCTTGTGAAATTGTTTGTGTTTTTGTGAATGATATTGTAAACGAAACAGTTATTAAACAATTAGCAGAAAAAAAAAGTAAAAATAATTGCGCTACGTTGCGCCGGATTTAACAATGTAGATTTAGAAGCGGCTAAAAAATACAATATAAAAGTTTGTCGTGTCCCAGCTTATTCTCCGCAAGCCGTTGCAGAACATGCCATGGCCATGATTTTGACTTTAAATAGAAAAACTCATAAAGCTTACAATAGAGTTCGTGAACAGAATTTCTCTTTAAACGGATTGTTAGGTTTTGATTTATTCGGAAAAACAATCGGAATTATTGGAACTGGAAATATAGGAAAAGCATTTTCTAAAATCGCATTAGGCTTTGGCTGTAAAGTTTTGGCGTATGATATTGTTGAAAGCGAAGAAATGAAAAAAGACGGCGTTTCTTTTGTGGGTTTAGAAGAGATTTTCAAATCGAGTGATATTATTTCATTGCATTGTCCGCTAAATGATCAGACGAAGCACGTTATCAATAAAACTTCGCTGACTTTTATGAAAGACAGCGTGATGATCATCAATACAAGTCGTGGCGGATTAATTGAAACTTCATCAGTTATTGAAGGATTGAAAGAAGGAAAAATTGGTTATTTAGGAATTGACGTTTACGAACAGGAAGAAAAACTGTTCTTTAGAGATCTTTCTGCAGATATTATTCAGGATGATGCCATTCAGCGTTTAATGAGTTTTCCGAATGTTTTGGTAACGGCACATCAGGCATTTTTTACCAACGAAGCTTTAACGCAGATCGCATTGGTTACGTTCAATAATATAAAATCATTGCTGACACAGAATGATATTGAAAACAAAACAGCATTATTAGTGTAAACTATCGTGAATTCAAAACATATGATTATGAAAAATAAAATTCTGATTTTAGTTGCAATTTTGGCATTATCTTCTTGTCAAAACAAAGACAATTCAAAGAATATTGTAAAAACAATTGTTCAAGATACATTGTCTAAAACTCTTGGCGGGACAGCAGATTTAAGTGAAGTTTCTGAGAAAAATAATAAACAAGTAGAACTCATCAAAAAACAATTGTTGGTTTTATTGAAGAAAGATTTGCCAGCAATGACTAAAGAAGATAGATCTTTTTATTATGAAGCTTTCGATTTAAATAATGACAAGAAAGACGAATACTTTGTAGGTTTTTCTAATTCGTATTTCTGCGGAAGCGGAGGTTGTTCAGGTTATATTCTAAACAATGACGGAAGCGTAATCAATCGTTTCTCTGTAACCGATTTTCCGATTTTAGTAACAACCGATTCTTCAGAGAAATTCTATAATCTTCTAATGAAAAGTGGAGGCGCATTTCATCTCATGAAAATGAAAAACGGAAAATATCCATCAAATCCATCTGTACAAGAAAAATGGAAAGGAGAAGTTCCAAAAGAAACTACTTCTGTTTTAGATATTCAAGGAAAGCAATTGGAGAAGTATTCGTTTTAAATTATACTTGAATAAAAAAATAAACCCGACAGATTTTAAAATTTGTCGGGTTTAATATTTAGTAAACGTTGTAATTTCTAAAATTCAAATTCTCCAATTAGAATTTTACTGTCACTTTCGCGTTTGTTTTCTTTTTGGCTTTGGAAAACAGCAATTTTTCTTTCCTGCCTACCATCAGAATAATAAAGGTAAACTTCTGCCATTACTGTTGTTGGTCCCGAAAGAATATTTTGTCTTTCACCAAAGAAATTAGTTTTGATTTTATATTTTCCTTTAATTGCTTTTTTAAGTAAAAACTGTTCAGGACCAAAGCCTTGAGTGAAATCGTTGCTTAATCTTCCTCCAATTTCTGTTGATTTATGTGAGTATGAACAATCTTCTCCTCTTGGATCTGTAACCCAAAGATCGATGTCTGTGTTGTCTTTATTCCAGTTAATAACGATACGGATATCTACTGGAAGATTTGCTTTTAAACGATCATCTACTTTGCTTGCATCAACATTTTTGTTTTGGCTCAAAATATTATTGATTTCCATAATCAAAATCTCTTCAATGCCATTGTCTCTTACAGAAATTTCATCGGTATATTCCTGATAAAGCATTCCTTTATAGATGTTAAGAGCTTCTTGAGGTTTTTTATTGTCAACCAAAGCCAATGCATAATCTCTATGGCTTTGAGCATCAAATGGTCTCCATTCTAAAATCTTTTGAGTAATCCACAATTCTTTTTTCATAATTACCTCTCTGTTTCAATAGATAAGAGATCGTTTTGTACAACTCTTCGTTTTCTAAATCAAGTTCTGCTAATGTGCTTAAAACCTTTAGAGAAAGTACTTTGTCTCCTTTTTTTGAATAGCAGTTTAGAAACATCAAAATAGTAAGTTACTTGTTTCTCGTATTTCGGACGATTTTCAAGATACTTTTGGTAAATCAATTCAGGAGACTGTAAAGATTGGAAATCTTTCATATACTCTTGAGTACTTTCTACATCTACCAAAGTTATTTTTCCAGAAGATTTTTTTTATCGCTAATAGAGTAGGCCTCTTCGGAATTGGCAGCGCCTGAAACTGGTGATGATGATTCTCTTTTTGCCTGTTTAGAAACCTTAGGGTACTCTTTTTTTTCTGTAGGCTTAAATTCACTATTCCACCAAGTTGTCAGCTCACGTGTTTTATCAAAAGCTTTAGATAGAAGATTTCTTCTTTTTTCTAAAACTTCTCTTTTGTTTTGCGAAACGATTTTGTTGTATTCTGATAATAATTCCTCTGGAGGAGTAATGCCAAAACGTACATAATCATTCACATCTTCCAATACGATAAGACTGGTGTTCTTGCTTACAACTCCAAACTGCTCGCTCAGATTTCTGATTTCATCGCTGTTTTGTGTTGAATTAAGTTCAAGATCATTAATTTTTCGTTGTGCCCAAAATTGCGCAAGAGGCCAATTATCTACTTGTACAGCGTTGTTGAAATCTACAGGCACTTCGAATTTCTTATTTCCTACTGAAAAAACAGCAGTAAGTTTACTTAAGTTTGAAGATGAAATTCCGAAAATATTGACAGGTTCATTTACTGCAGTTCCAACATTGGGAAACAATTCTTGAAGCGTATTTGTTTCTTTAAAACCTAAAAATACAATAGGAAGTCTTTTATATGTTTTTAGAGCAGATGGAGTATCTAATTCATTCAAATTGATAAAATTTCCTCCTGATTGTGAAGCTAAAAGTTTTAACAAATTAAAATCAGAAGTTGGCGTGCTCGTTATGCTGTTAACTGGTTTTTTGAACTTTAGAGTTAAATCTCCAAAATTTGAAATTCCGTCAGAAAATAAAAGATACTCGTCTATTGATGAAATTTCTTTTAAAGCACTAAAATCAGTTCCGCCATCATATTTAAGATTCAGAATTCTTTCTTTTAATGCATTCCAGTTTCCACCAGAAACAGTAAATTCTTCTGTTTTTTCAAGGATATTATTTAGAAGAACAAAAGAGACTGTGACATTCTTGTTATCTAAGAAATAAGCATTAAGAAAGTCCAGTTCTTTTTGACGATCTCTCTTTGATCCGCTGAAAGAATTGTCCCAAATAATAGCAATTTTTTGAGATTTTGCTTTTTCTTGTGCAGGGAAATTCATAGCAACACTTGCCGCAAAATAAGACTTATCATCAGAAGCTTTTTGAAGCATCACATTCGAAGACTCATTTACTTTTGGAATGCTTATTTTAAGGCTTTCAGTTGGCGTAAAATTCGTTTTCTTAATTTCAGCAACCCATTGATTTCCTTTTTTCAGGAAAGTAAAACTTCCATCTGGATTTTCCGTAATTTTTGGAGTTGTCAGACCTTCATTAACCAATACTTTCAAATTAAATTTCGGAATACTAACCGCATTAGCAAAACTTAAAAAATACTGGTAATCAGTAGCCGAATTTTTTAATTCCTGATTGTATGTAATTCTAATGATTCTGCTGCCTCTAGCTGTAATAGGATAAATTCTAGTTCTGAAATTATTTCCAGCTACTTTTTCAATAATACCTGGATCTACATTTCTTTTTTCAATACTTTCAAATACTTCTTTAGCTCGTTCTTTTGGAACAGGGACAGCGTCTCTTAAACTTCCGTTAATGTCTAAAGCATAACCGCTTACGCTAACTCCTTCTGGCAATGGAAGTGTAAAGTTTCCTTCTAAAATTCTGTCGCCAGGATTGTAAAATGTATAAGTTGCTGTAGTCGATGCAAGATTTCCTAAAATCTTGGTTTCAATTTGTACTTCCTGTAAGATTACTGAATTTTTTTTCTGATTTTCGACATCCAAAGTTGGAATCTGTGAAAAAGCGGCACTAAAGAATAGTAGTGCACAGATAGTAAAAATTTTATTCATAATTAATAAGCGCGATTTTATTTTATTTGATTTGAAATATGAAAACCCGATTAGCTTTAAAGTCTTTATTTTTTGAATTTTTTCAAATTAAAGAGATAGAATATGCTTAGCTACAATTCCAAAATTGAAACCCTGAACCTGATCAAATCCACTGAAATTAACCGCGATTAGTTGGCCACATTCATTAAAAACCGGCGAACCACTAGCACCGTGTGTAGAAGTTATACTGTACTGAATTTTATTTCCATCAGATTCTTTACTTATCTGACCATCATAAAGTTGTACTTTAATACCTGAATTTGTCTGTGCCAAATCTATTCCCATCGGATAACCCACCATTATCGCTTTTTGCCCAGGAGATAAAGAAGCATCGTTGTCAACAATATTATCAAGACTAATGATATTGGTAACAGTTGACGGAGTTTTATGATCGGCTACTTGTAAAAGACCTAAATCAATATTGCTGTCATCAGAAACTTTTTTCATTTCACAATTAATCCATTCGCTATCAGAGTTATGAAGCGCAACCTGAATGTCAACAGTTTTTATAAATACTTCAATGTTTTCTATAGAAACATATTCTTTTACCGGAATAGAAGCTGCTAAATCAGTTGATACTTGAGATGTATCTGCTTCTGTTTCATTAGAACTAACAAATTCTTCACCTGCAGACTCACTAGTTTCTTCACTAGATTCCTCATAATCTC
>Ga0215275_1157_pt1 | contig 10828 bp, 2 predicted proteins | sample ZER3_100Endo4_M3_FD_182623 | JGI IMG/M metagenome (GOLD analysis project Ga0215275, IMG submission 182623) | Enriched cells of freshwater protists from Biology Centre CAS, Ceske Budejovice, Czech Republic - ZER3_100Endo4_M3 | ecosystem: Environmental > Aquatic > Freshwater > Unclassified ...
AAAGCGAAAGATGATACTGGAAAAGCTATCGAAAACTTGACAAAATCGGTTGAAAGCACAAGTAAAATACAAACGGATTTACTTGATCAGTTTAAGGCTACTGTTGCAAATAAGCAAAAAGACTTGAACGATTTGAAAGAGGAGAATGATTTAAGTGAAAAGGGGATTTATAAAGAGCCAAAACCATTCAAGAGTGTAGCGGCAGAAAACAGTCAGATTGAAGCATTGAAAGTTCAGATTGCTGATGCAAATAGCAGCATGAAAAATGAGATTGCGAAGTTGACGAATCTTTATAACGAAAGAAGTAAAAAGTTCCCTAAAGATGATCCTTTGAATAGAGCTTATCTTGAAAAGATAAACGAATTGAAAGCGGCTCAGTTGAAAATGGAAAGAGAAGGCGCTGCATTAATTGCCGATTTAGAGCGTATTAAAACAGAGACTGAAATTGAGCGTAAACGTAGAATTAAACGTGCAGCTTATGAGAATGATGAAGGAAGATATGCTCAGGACGTTGCCGCTCTAAAACGTATAAAAGAGACAACAAAAGTAAGTAGCACACCATTGAAAGCAAATGATTTTGATTTTGGTGAAGAGCAGTCAAACATGCAGATTATTAAGAATATTAAAAATTCTGATAGTGGATATTACTTGATTCTTGCGGTACACAACAGTGTTGAGAAACGAGATGAGTTTTTAACTAAAGCAGTAGCTGCAGGACTTACAGATGTGAATTTCTTTTATAATGTGACAACAAGTAAATATTACATCTATTATGAAAAGTACGACGGTTTACAAGAAGCAACAAAAGCTTTGGAAGCTAAAGGGAGCAAGCCTTACAACGGTAGAATGGCTGTCGTAAAAGTTGAGAATTAATAGAAATATATATATAGATAAGTTAGTACTTCTGAGGGTTTCAGAAGGACATAAAATAAAATGTTAAGAATGCTATGATTTATTTTTTAATGCCCCTTAAAAAATTAAAAAAAGGCCACAACAAAATGAAGACTATGAAAAAACCTACTATTTTTAAAGTATTTATTGCAGCTGTATTTATCTTGCTCGGTATTTCTTCTTACGCTCAGGTAAGAAAGAATTTCGATCCAAGATATACTACTAGTTTAAAAGGAGATATTTTGGTTATTGGTAACAATATCTTGAATAGAGATGGCGGAAGAAACCAACGTCCAAATGATGCTTTTGATTCTCAAGGTACCGGTACTACGGCGAACGATAACTTGGATATGAAGTATATCGACATAGATAATGATGCAGCAACTTTCAATTCTAGTTCGGCAACATTGACTATTCCTCAAACTAGTAGAGATTGTTACGAAATCGCTTATGCTGCTTTATATTGGTCAGGAACTTATCAAGGATCTGATAGAAGCAATATCAATAAGGTTAAATTAAAAACTGGAACTAGCGCTTATAAAGCTATAACAGGAAGTGTAATTTGGGACGAAGGAGGATCGGGTGTAAATAATGCGTATCTATCTAAACCATATGCTTGTTTTAAAGAAATTACGGCAGAAGTTAAGGCTGCTGGACCAGGTCTTTATACTTTAGCAGATATAGTAGCTTCTCAAGGATCACTTAATCCTGGAGGAGGAAACTCTGCAGGATGGACTATTTATGTAATTTATAAAGATCCAAAACTTCCTAGTAAGTATATTACTAGTTTTGATGGTTTTAGTATGATCAGAAGTACTGATCCTCCTCTGGATATTCCAATTAGTGGCTTCAGAACAAATCCTGTTGGAAATGTAAATGTAAAATTAGGATTTAGTGCCTTAGAAGGTGATAACTCTTTAGAAGGTGACGGTTTACAATTTAAAGGTGGTAACTCAACTACTTGGGGACCTGTATCTTCATTAGCACGACCGATTACACCAGCAGTTCCTGCTTCATGGTGGACCACAGGATCGCCTGCTAAGCCTAACTTTTTCAATAGTACCATTACAGATGGAGATGTAATTTTGGATGGCCGTACCCCTGCCAGTAAAAATACATTAGGTTATGATGCCGGAGTTGTTAAGGTTATAAACGATGGCAATAATATTATTCAAAATAATGAGACGAGTGCTACGTTAAGAATTAATACTTCTCAGGATTCGTATTTCATGTTCTTTACTGCAATATCGGTTGAAATTATTGAACCTAAAATTGTTCTTACCAAAATTGTTAAAAACGCACAAGGAGATAATATTGGAGGGCAAACTGTAAATTTAGGTCAGCAGTTAAATTATGAAATTGGTTTTAAAAATACAGGTAATGATGATGCGACCTCTTTTACAATTCGTGATCAATTGCCTATTAATATCATTTTTAATTACCCAGCAGATTTATTGCCATTACCTGATGGTGTAACAGTAAAAAGCTATAATCCTACTACAAGAAATATTGTTTTTGATGTTCGCAACGATATTGCAAAAGTTGGTTTATCTGAAAAAACAATCAAATTCAAAGTACAGGTAATCCCTGATTGTACAATGCTAGATGAAGCTTGTTCAAACAGTATTGATAACTCTGCATATGCTACTTATAAAGGTTCTCAAAATACTTCTTTCTTAATTACTGATGATCCAAGTGTGGACAGTAATACAGGATGTATTTTGGTACCGAAAGCAACCAACTTCTTAGTAGGCGTAGAAGGTTGCCAATATGATAGAAGACGTACTCTGTGTACAGAGACGACGACTATTACAGCAGCAAATGGTTAATCAACATATACTTGGTACAGCGATAAGGAAAAAACAAAAGAAATAGGAAAAGGGCAGACTCTTACTGTTAAAGATCCTGGAACTTATTATGTTTATAATGAAGCGCCAGCACCTTGTAGATCTATTTTTGAGCAATTTACTGTCGTAAGATTTGGTGACACAGCTGAAAATCCAGTTCTGACTGAAGCAGATGAAATTGTAATTTGTCCTAACGATGGTAAAAAATTACCAAAAATATTTTTATGTGGGGCAAATGCAACAAGACTGATCAAAACAGGAATTAATGATAGTTCTGATATTGTTTGGGAAAGACTTGACACAAGTAGCTGTAAAGCGCCGACGAATGAGAATTGTGCTAACGAAAGTACAGATTGTAAATGGTTACCTGTAAGCACAGGTCCAGATTTTACAGCGAAAGACGCTGGACAATACCGTTTAACAATTAACTATTCTGGTAGCTGTTTCAACCGTTTTTACTTTAATGTTTACACTAACCCATTAGCACCAACAGAAGAACATGTTGATATACTTTGCGGTAACAGTGGAAGCATTACAGTACGTGATGTTCCTGCAGGATATCAATATGCTATTAGTACAGATCCAGAGGCAACTATTCAAGATTGGCAATGGCAGGACAGTAATACGTTCCCTATTTATAATCCAAATGCATATACAATTTTTATTAGACAAAAAGGGGTAACAACAAACCCATGTATTTTCAAAATACCTAATATCCTAATAAGAAAATTAGATCTAAAATTGGATGGTAAGAAAGTTGATCCTATCTGTCCAACCGATTTAGGAAGTGCAAGTGTGGGAATCCAAAATTTTGAAGGGCCATATTATATCTATCTTTATAATCAAGCAACTGGACAAATTGAACAACAAGAAGGTCCTGTTACAAGTTTAGACTATAGTTTCGATTCTTTGAGCTACGGAACTTGGGGTAAAAATTATTATATAAGAGTTACAAGCAGTCCTATAAATCAGACTCCAGCACCAAAATGTGACGTATCTTATTATTTTGAAATAAAAGCACCATCAAGTCAGTTAAAAGCATTTGTAAGTTTACAAGAACCTCTAACATCTTGTAGTGAAGGTAAAATGTTATTATCAGCATCTGGAGGAAAAGAGCCTTATGCTTATTTTATCAACGGATCTCCAACACGTGTTGATGCAAATCCGGTTATTATTACAAATGCAGCAACATATAACATTAAAGTAGTTGATGACGCAGGTTGTTCTGCAGAAACTTCTATTGTTATTCCTGAAGTTTCAAAACCTACTTTTGATGTAAATTCTACAAGTAGTGCTTGTTATGATGGAACTTCTTCTATCAGAATCGAAAATATTGTACCTAATGGCAACATTATGGCCTATAGTATTAACGATGGACTTACTTATTCAGCAAACCCTATTTTCATGAATTTGAGTCCAGGTGTTTATAAAGTTAAAGTAAGATACAGTGTAAATTATACTGTTAACAATGCTCAAGTAAGAAAAGATTGCTTTAGTGATACAATTAATATAACTATTACAGGTCCAGCTTCAGCACTTACTGCATCTGGAGGTGTAGCAGCTTTAGCAGGATGTACTCTGCCAGATGCAAATGGTGATAATCAAGGAGGAAAATTAAGAATTAACAATGTTGAGGGAGGAGTACCTCCATATCAATATGATTTTGGTGATGGAAAAGGATGGGTAAATGTAAATGAGGCTAATGTTATGCCAAATACTACAGGTTATACTTTAAGAGTTAAAGATAACGTAGGATGTATTTATACAATAACAGATAAAATTATTTTAGATCCTAAACCTGCAGATCCAACAATTGATGATCCTATTACGGTATATGGTTGTGATGGTAAAGCTTCTACAACTGTAACAGTGAGAAATCCTCAAAATACAAATTATACTTATGAGTATTATATTGACAATGTAGCAAATACGCCTATAACTAATAATGTTTTTACTGATGTTAAGTCAGGAACGCATACTATTACAGTGAAGTATAAAGTAACTACAGTTCCTACTTATAGTAACTTATTAAGAGAGGATTTTGGTATTGGTACTTATACTACAACACCAGGGATTAACCCTGCTTATTGTTTTGAAGATGAAACATCGACGCATTTAGCTCCTGATTATAAATGTAATAAAGATGAATGGATAAATGATGGTGAATACGCAGTAGCAAGTTCAATTAGAACTAGATTTAATGATTCTTGGATAGTAGCCAAAGATCATACGACACCTACTAATGCGTTAGGAAGATTTTTATGTGTTAACGTTGGAGGTACAGCTGGTATTGGAGGAATTTTATATAGTAAACCAATTCGCGATGTTATCGTAAATCAACCAGTTATTATCTCGCTATGGGCAGAAAACCTTATTGTTAAAACATCAACTAGTCATGATGATCCAAAATTAACTATCCAATTAGTTAACAACTTAAATGGTGTTGGAGGTACAGAAACTATTGTTGCGACTACAGATACATCAAATCCTTGGAGAGTTCCAAAAAGCGAGCAATGGGAATATAAAGAATTGTCATTAAATCCTGGCGCTTACAATAATTTAAGTTTTGTTATTAGATCTTACAGTAACGAATTTAATGGTAATGACGTATTGATTGATGATATTTGGGTACGTCAGATTCCTGAAACTTGTGATGCAGAGAAAGACTTTACAGTTATCATAGAAGATAACAAAGGTTTTGTTGCTGATACTCCAGTTATTGGTAACTTGACATGTATTGATAAAGCTGACGGAACAATTTCAATTCCTGTTAGTAACTTTAATACTGCTACAGGATATTATTATTCAGTAAACGGTGGAGGTTTACAAAATACAAGTGCATCTCCTCTTGTTTTAGATAATTTAACTGCAGGAAGTTATACTGTAAAAATACAGTATGATTTAGCTGGAAATTGTGCTACTACTTATACAAGAAGTGTAACTGCTCCATCAGCTGTAACAGCTGTTGCTAGTGTTACAATTCAGCCAACATGTGTGGACGGAGCTGTAATTAAGGCTTCTGCAACTGGTGGAACACCAAATTATCAATATCAATTAGAACGTCCAGACGGAACAATAGTAATTGCATTCCAGACTGACGATACTTTCAATTTACCATTAACTGCTACAGGAGACTTTGTAGTAGTAGCAAAAGATTCTGGAGATTGTTCTTCAGGAGATTCTGATATCGTAAACGTTGTTGGAGCAGTTGCCCCTACAGCTACTTTAGATGCATCATCAGATCTTTGTTATGATAGTGGAAATAAAGCAACTTTGGTTGTAAGTGTTAGCGGTGGAAAAGCACCTTACTATTACAGCTTAAATGACGTGGATTACCAAACTTCAGAGAAATTTGAAGGATTAGGTGCAGGTACATATACTATCTATGTTAGAGATGCAAACGGTTGTAAAGCTACTCCAATCACAAATATTGCGATAGGAACTCAAGTTACAGCATCTGCACAGGTAACAAAACCGTTAGATTGTACAAATTCGCCAAACGCGCAGATTACAATTACTGCTCAAAACGGAACACCAGGTTATACTTATGAAGTATCATTTAATGGTGCTCCTTTTGCATCGATAGCTTCTAATGTATACCCAGCATCAGCAACGGGATCTTATGTATTTAGAGTAACAGATTCTAAAGGATGTCCGGCATTAACAACTGCAGTAACTGTAGATGCTAAACTTACGCCAACAGGATCTACTACGCCAATAAACCCTAAATGTTACAATGGTAACAACGGAAGTTTTACAGTTATACCAGCGGGCGGAAATGGTGGACCATACGAATATAGTTTTAACGGAGGTACTTTTGGTACATCTGCTACATATTCTAATTTGGATGCTTTTGTTGGTGCAACAAATACAAAAACTTACACATATCAAGTAAAAGACGGTAAAGGATGTCTTTCAATTATTTACGATGTTACATTAACAAATCCTACACAGGTTACGGTTTCTGGTAGCTTCCCAGCTAACACTACATGTAGCTCTACAACAGTAATTACAATTGTTGGTGCAGGAGGAGCAGGAGGATATACGTACAACTTTGATGGTGGTACAAATTATAATGGGGTAACTACTAAGACAATTACCTTAACAAATGCTGAACAAACTATTAAATTCTATGTAAAAGATATTAATGGATGTACAGCTGAAAATGAAATTAAAGTTCCGGCATTTAACCCGCCAACAGGAATTACAATTTCTACACCGGCAGTTGTAACTTGTAATACAACATCAACAAGTCTTACATTAACAGCTATTGCTGGTATTGCTCCGTTTACATATGAAGTTACTTCAGGACCAGTTATTCCAACAGCACAAACTGGAAATACGGCTACATTTACTGGTCTTACACCAGGTAGTTATGAATTTAAAGTAACAGATGCAAGAGGTTGTACTGCAACTGGAGCAAAAACTATTGACCAAGCAGTTAAAATTAAAGCTGAAGGTGCAAAAACAGATGAATTATGTGTGGGTTCTAAAAACGGTAGCGCTACATTTACTGTTTCTGATGTAAGCAGTACAGGTAACTTTACTTATACTTTCACACCTAATACAGGTACACCAAATGTTAATGGTAACAAAGTTACTTATACAAATTTAGCACCTGGAACATATACTTTCGTTGCTACAGATCGTACAACAGGTTGTGTTTCTGACAGCAAACAAGTAACAGTTGGTGCAGCTACTGCAATCGACTTTACAGTTACTGCATCAAAAATTAGTTGTAATAATAAAATTGCAACATTAACAATAACAGGTATAACAGGAGGAAATGGTTCTTATAGCTATGCTTATGCGCCAAGTGGTTCTACTATACCAACTACACCATACGGAACAACTTTAACAGTTGATACTGCTGTATTAACTACAACTATTGATGTTTATGTTAAGGATGTAAATAACTGTTATACTAAGAAAACTGTATCTATTGCAATAGAGGATGCTCCAGTAATGGATCCTATTGCGGCACAATGTTACCCAGGAACTCCTATTTCTGTAAAAATTACAGGTACATATGCATTGCCAGCAACGTTTAGTAAAGACGGTACTAATTTCGGAACTGCTGATACATTTAATTTAACACCTGGAACTTATAAATTAACAGTAAAAGATAAATTCGGTTGTGAAGCATTTATCAATTATGTAGTTCCTGAGCAATTAACAATTACTCCAAAAGTAGAAGATGATGTTACTTGTACACCAAATACAACTATCACTCTAACTTCTGCAGGAGGAACAGGAACTCGTACTTATGCTGTTTCATTCAATGGAGGAGCTTACACAACTGTAACAAGTCCTTACACTGCAACTGCAGCTGGAACTTATAAATTTAGAGTTAATGATAGTGCAAACCCAGTTTGTTATGCTTATACAGCAGATATTCCAGTTACTCTAAAACCTACAGTTTTAACAATAAATACAAGTAAAGTTGATGTAAAATGTAATGGTGCAAAAACAGGAAGCATCTTAGTTACACCAACTTCAGGAAAAGCGCCTTATACTTATAGTATTACTTTGACTACTGCGCCATTTACAAATTACACTGTAAATAATCCTTCTGGATTAGGTGCAGGTACATATAGTATTGTGGTTACAGATGCTTTAGGTTGTGTTTCTCCAGCAACGGCTTCAGTTACGATTAATGAAAATGCAGCGGTAACTGCATCTGCAACTGTAGATCCGTTTACATGTAATACTTCAAATGTTAAGGAGTCTAAAGATGTTACTGTAACAGCAGGTGGAGGAGTAGGTCCTTACACTTATAGTTTTAATGGTGGTTCATTTGAAGCTAGCAATAAATTTGAGGTTAAAGACAATCAAGCACCACAAACAGTAAGATTTACTGTAAAAGATAGTAATGGTTGTTTAAGCCCTGAGGGAACTATTTCTATAGTACCGCTTATTTTGCCAGAGATTGCAAAAGTAGATGTAACGCCTATTTATTGTGATCCAGTTGCTAGCAGAACTAGTACAGCTACAATTACATTAACAAAAGGATCTGGAACTTATACAATTGTTTCAGGACCAACAATTAACAATACAGGAGCAACAAATGGAATCTTCACAGGTCTTACAGCTGGTGATTATGTTTTCAGAGTAACAAATGCAAATGGTTGTTATGATGATTTTTCTAAAAATATTCCTGCTTTAGTTTCTATTAAAGCTATAGCAACAAAACAAAATGATGTTTATTGCTTCAATGGAAATACAGGAAGTATTAAATATGATTTAAGTGATTTCACTTCTTATAGTTATACAGTAAATGGAGTAGCAACAGGAGCAAACCTAACCGCTTCTTCATTCGTATTGTCTAACTTAACACAAGGTACTTATGTTGTAGTGTTTACAGACGATACTACTTTATGTACAATTAGTACAAGTGTTATTATTAACCAGCCAACTGTGCAACTATCTGCTGTTGTAGCTCAGGTAAATGCTAATTGCGGAACAGCGACTTCTAAAGTTACAGTTACAGCAAGTGGTGGTACACCTGATTACAAATATGCTTACATGCAGAATAACGTTGCACCAACAGATGCAGACTATGTTCTGTTAGCTTCAGCAGATTTAAACCCAACAACTAATACACAATGGGATATTTGGGTAAAAGATGCTAATGGCTGTACTGAAAAAGTAGATGTTACTATTACTACAGATCCATTGCCTTCAGTAACTGCAGAAGTTACAAACCAATGTACAGCGTCAGGAAGTAATTTTATAATTGAAGCAACTGCAACAAGCGGAGTTGCTCCTTACACATATACAATTAACACAGGCGTTACACCTAGTCCTGCAAATACATTTACTGTTCCTGCAGGTACATATACAATTACAGTAAAAGATGCTAATGGTTGTCCTGCAACTACAGTAATTACTGTTAACGATCCATTAACTGCGGTTGCAACTCCACAGAAAGATATTACTTGTTCTTCACCAGCTGAAGCTAGAATTGATATCGAAGTATTTGGAGGTAAAGCACCATTCGCATATAGAGTTAAAATTGGTGCTGGAACTTACAGCGGAACACCAATTGCTTTTGTAGGGAATAGCTTCCCTTATTACCCAACTTCATTAGTTGGAAATACATACGAATTTGAAATTACAGATTCTAATGGTGTACCTTGTAAAGCTTTTACTAAAGTTATTACAACAAATACGCCAGCGACAGTTACTGCTTCAGCAACCAAAGTAGATCCTACTTGTAATGGTTTTGACGATGGTTCTGTTGAAATAACAGCTACTGCAGGAGTTGCTCCATTCGAATATAATTTCAATGGTGGTGGTTTCGGTACAAAATCTGTATTTGGAGGATTATTAGCGGGTACTTACAGCTATCAAGTTAGGGATGCTAAAGGATGTGTTTCTACATCTCAAAACATTATATTAGTTGACCCTGCTAAAATTGAAGCAGATATTACTCCAGCTATTATTGAATGTAATGATAACAAACCAGGTAGTATTAGAGTTGATATTACTTCTGGTGGTGTAGCTCCTTTTACATACACAATTTATAACAATGCATTTACGCAAGTAGTGCCTCCTGTTGTAACTAGTGCAACTACAGTAACGTTTGGTGGAGATCCATTGGTTCCAGGAATCCTAACTTACGGAGATTATTATGTAACAGTTGTTGATAGTAATGGTTGTGAATTCAAAAGTGCAAAAACACGTATTGAAACTAGACCATATATTGAGGCAACAGGTGTAGCTTCTTCTGGAACTTGTGTTGGTGGTGCTACTGCGACAATCAATGTATTGACTGCCGCTTACCCAGTAACGTATTCAATTTTTGGACAACCTGCAACGGCATTTGGTCCAACGACAAATACGTCACATACATTTACTGGATTAGATCATGGTACAACATATCAGTTCCAAGTAATTGACAATGGTGGATGTTTCACAATTGTTGAAGTTACAACACCTGATTCTCCTTCATCTATCGCACTAGATCCAATTGTTAAAGAAGATATACTTTGCTTTGGAAATAGTTCAGGTAAAATTGACTTTACTGTTAGAAACTACGGAGCTTCAGTATCTGAAATCAGATATGAGGTTCGTGATGAATTGACAAA
>Ga0215275_1205_pt1 | contig 6668 bp, 6 predicted proteins | sample ZER3_100Endo4_M3_FD_182623 | JGI IMG/M metagenome (GOLD analysis project Ga0215275, IMG submission 182623) | Enriched cells of freshwater protists from Biology Centre CAS, Ceske Budejovice, Czech Republic - ZER3_100Endo4_M3 | ecosystem: Environmental > Aquatic > Freshwater > Unclassified ...
GACGCTATTTGAGGTTGACCGCTAAATCAAGCATCATATGAGAAATACAGCCAAAACCACAACACTGGAAAGACGATTTCCGCTGCTTGCAGTGGAAAATAACTGTATCCTTTCCAAGGATGCGGATGTTACAGCCTGTTTTGAAGTCCGTCTGCCTGAGCTCTTTACGGTCGCTTCGCCTGAATATGAAGCTATTCATTCTGCCTGGCATAAGGCCGTTAAGACCCTTCCGGATTTTGCGATAGTTCATAAACAGGACTGGTATATCAGCGAGAACTATGATCCTGAAATGGATAAGGATGACCAGAGCTTTCTGTCCAGGTCTTATCACAGGCACTTTAATGAGCGCCCGTTCCTGAATCATTACTGTTACCTGTTTCTGACCAAGACCAGTAAAGAACGAATGAGGATGCAGAGCAATTTCTCCTCGCTCTGCAAAGGTGTACTTATACCAAAGGAAATAAGGGATAAAGAAACAATCCAGCGCTTTATGGAAGCCGTGGCGCAGTTTGAGCGTATCATCAATGACAGCGGGCTTATCAAGCTGAACCGCCTGCAAGAAGAAGATATTGTGGGTACAGATCATAAGCAGGGATTGCTGGAACAATACCTAACACTTTCCAAAGATGCCGCTACACCAATGCAGGATATAGTACTGGGCGATGAAGAGGTTCGTATAGGCAGCAAAAGGCTGTGCCTGCATACATTGTCCGATACTGACGACCTCCCGGGAACAGTTTCGCCAGATACCCGTTATGAAAAACTTTCTACAGACCGAAGCGACTGCAGGCTGTCATTTGCCGCACCTGTTGGACTCTTGCTGAACTGCAACCATATCTACAACCAGTACCTGTTTTTGGACAACAGCGAGGAGAACCTGCAGAAGTTTGAAAAGTCCGCCAGGAACATGCAATCCCTGGCACGCTACAGCCGGGCCAATCAGATAAATAAGGAATGGATAGAACACTATCTAAATGAAGCGCATTCTTTCGGACTGTCCTCAATGCGCGCGCACTTCAATATCATGGCATGGTCGGACAACCCATCCGAACTCAAACAGCTCAAGAACGACTGCGGCAGTGCACTGGCTCTTATGGAATGCAAGCCAAGACACAACACCACCGATACAGCTTCGCTCTATTGGGCAGGCATGCCCGGTAATGCTGGAGATTTTCCGAGCGAGGAAAGCTTTTACACGTTTATCGAACCTGCTTTGTGTTTTTTCACCCAGGAAACCAATTACCATGATTCCCCATCGCCGTTGGGCATCAAAATGGCAGACAGGCTCACGGGAAAACCCATCCATCTGGATATTTCGGACCTGCCGATGAAACGCGGGATCATCACAAACCGCAACAAGTTTATACTCGGCCCATCGGGAAGCGGCAAGTCTTTTTTCACCAACCATATGGTGAGGCAGTATTATGAGCAAGGCTCTCATGTACTGCTGGTGGATACCGGAAATTCCTATCAGGGTCTGTGCGAGCTGATCAAGGGGAAAACAAAAGGTGAAGACGGGGTTTATTTTACTTATACCGAAGAGAATCCCATTGCTTTTAATCCATTTTATACTGATGACGGGATTTTCGATATTGAAAAAAGGGAAAGTATCAAAACACTGATCCTGACCTTATGGAAACGGGATGATGAACCTCCTACCCGCTCCGAGGAAGTGGCGCTCTCCAATGCAGTGAGCGGTTATATTGAAAAGATCAAGCGCGATGATGCCTCTGCCTCTTTCAACGGTTTTTATCAGTACGTTCAGGGAGAGTATCGAAGCGTTCTGATGGAAAAACAGGTAAGGGAAAAAGACTTTGATATTGCAAATTTCCTCAACGTACTGGAGCCTTATTACAAAGGCGGCGAATATGATTACCTGCTGAATTCCGACAAGCAGCTGGACCTGCTGTCCAAACGCTTTATCGTATTTGAGATTGATGCGATAAAGGAGCATAAAATCCTTTTCCCAATCGTAACGATTATCATTATGGAAGTGTTCATCAACAAGATGCGAAGGCTTAAGGGTATCCGCAAACTTATTTTGATTGAAGAGGCTTGGAAAGCAATTGCTAAGGAAGGTATGGCAAATTATATCAAGTATTTATTTAAGACCGTTCGTAAATTCTTTGGAGAGGCTATTGTGGTGACCCAGGAAGTAGATGACATCATCCAGTCCCCCATTGTTAAGGAAAGTATTATCAATAACTCCGACTGCAAGATCCTTCTCGACCAGCGCAAATACATGAACAAATTTGATGAAATACAGGCTATGCTCGGGCTGACCGACAAGGAAAAAGCACAGGTTCTTTCCATCAACATGAACAACGCCCCCACACGCCTCTACAAGGAAGTATGGATTGGACTTGGAGGAACGCACTCGGCGGTCTATGCCACAGAGGTCAGCGTTGAAGAGTATATGGCCTACACAACCGAAGAAACCGAAAAAATGGAAGTGATGCAGCTTGCGGCAGAACTTGGGGGTGATGTAGAGCTCGCAATCAAGCAGATTGCCATAAAACGCCAGGGAGAGGAAAATCAATAATAATTTAAAAATCTAAACAATGAAAAAAATACTATTTATGGTATCAGCGGCAATTATGCTTGCCTGGGCGCAATCAGCAAAAGCGCAGTTCGTAGTTACCGATCCGGCCAATTTGGCCTCGGGGATTCTCAACAGCGCCAATGAGATCATACAGACCTCTTCTACGGTAAGCAATGTGGTCAAGAATTTCAAGGAAGTCGAAAAGGTCTACAAGCAGGGAAAGGAATATTATGATAAGCTCCAAGCCATCAATAATCTGGTAAAAGACGCCCGCAAAGTACAGCAGACCGTCCTTTTGGTGGGTAATGTATCGGAAATGTACGTCCAGAATTTCGGCAGGATGCTCAGTGACCCAAACTTTTCTCCAAGTGAACTTACCGCTATTGCCAAAGGGTATTCGGCGCTTCTGGGTGAGAGCACAGAACTATTGAAAGAACTAAAACAGATTGTCACCTCCTCGAGCCTCTCACTCAGCGATAAGGAACGAATGGATATCATTGAACGCGTATACAAGGAGGTGAGAGAATACCACAGCTTAGTGCGCTACTATACCAATAAGAATATTTCGGTCAGCATTCTCAGGGCCAAAAAACAGAACAGCACCAAGAGGGTTATGGAACTTTATGGCACCCCAGACCAAAAATACTGGTAATGATGGAATTCAATAATCTTCACCAGGTCCTTCGCTCACTTTATGATGAAATGCTCCCTCTTTCCGCCGATATGGCCGCAGTGGCCAAAGGGCTGGCAGGACTTGGAGCGCTCTTTTTTATGGCGCTCAAAGTATGGCAGGCGCTCAGCCGTGCTGAACCCATCGATGTCTATCCCCTTCTGCGCCCTTTTGCCCTGGGGCTGTGCATCATGTTTTTCCCGACCATCGTACTGGGCACAATCAACGCCATATTAAGCCCGATAGTACGGGGAACGCACACTATTCTCGAAGATCAGGTACTGGACCTGAACGGTCTGCAGGCAAAAAAAGACCTGCTGGAACATGAAGCGATGATCCGCAATCCCGAGACCGCCTATATGGTATCAGACGAGGAGTTCGACAAAAAACTTGATGAGCTGGGCTGGTCGCCATCGGATATCGGCACGATGGCCTCAATGTATATGGACCGGCAGGCCTATCAGATGGAAAAAATGATAAAAGAGTGGTTCCGCAACCTGCTTGAGGTGCTGTTTCAGGCCGCCGCACTGGTTATCGACACCATACGGACTTTTTTTCTAATCGTATTATCAATCCTGGGGCCCATCGCATTTGCCATATCGGTCTGGGACGGGTTCCAGTCAACGCTCACCCAGTGGATTACAAGGTATGTAAGCGTTTATCTCTGGCTTCCCGTTGCGGATCTTTTCAGCTCGATGCTGGCCAGGATCCAGTCGCTGATAATCCAAAGGGACATCGACATGCTTGCCGATCCCACGTTTATTCCCGACACCTCAAACACTGTGTACATCATTTTTATGATCATAGGCATCGTGGGCTATTTTACCATCCCCACGGTGACCGGATGGATCATACAGGCAGGAGGCGCAGGAAACTTTTCCCGCAACATCCAACAGACTGCCATGAAATCGGGAAATATAGCAGGCGCCGGAGCCGGAGCAGCAGTTGGGAACATCAGTGGAAGACTCATAAGCAAATAACTCAAAAAAAAGTAAAATGGAATTTAAAACCTTAAGAAATATAGAAAACAGTTTCCAGCAGATCAGGCTTTATGTGATGATATTTGCCGTACTCTGCGCTGCAGTTACCTCATATGCACTTTGGAAATCCTACGCATTTGCAGAGCTGCAGAGACAGAAAATTTACGTGCTGGACAATGGCAAATCGCTCATGCTTGCGCTCGCCCAGGATGCCTCAATCAACCGCCCTGTGGAAGCCCGTGAGCATGTAAGGCGTTTTCACGAGCTGTTCTTTACCCTGGCGCCCGATAAAAATGCCATCGAGAGCAACATGAAAAGGGCATTCAACCTTGCCGATAAAAGTGCCTTTGATTATTACAAGGACCTTTTGGAGAAAGGCTACTACAATCGGATTATATCGGGAAATGTCCAGCAGCGAATTGAGATGGACAGCGTGGTCTGCAGTTTCGATACCTATCCCTATGCGGTGAGAAGCTATGCCAGGCAGATTATCATACGCTCGAGCAATGTGACCCGACGCAGTCTGGTTACCTCCTGTCTTTTGGTAAACTCAGTGCGCTCTGACAATAATCCCCAAGGCTTTAACATCGAAAAGTTTTCCGTTCTGGAAAATAAGGACATAGAGGTCATTGAACGTTAAAAATCAAGCACTATGAAACTTTTACTTGATTTGGACACATTTGTAAAAACCCTGAAAGAGAAGGGATATGACGGTTATTTTCATACAGAGAGCTGCTGTGCGGGGGAACTAAGGGAGAGCATCAGCGGATTTTTAGAAAACTGGAAAAATGGCATTGATGCGCCGCTAGACGCAGATTATCTGCATTTATCCACCTACCTGGAATGGAATGGTCAGGAAAAACCAAAGGTACAGTGCAATATACGGGTAAGGTATGAGAACGGAAAATTCGACATGGGGCAGACCCATATGAATATCATAAGAACTGACCGGTATGGGCAGTTATTGAAACAGTCCAAACTGACAAACCTCACAGCAGATTCCATTCCCACAGCAATGCAGGCTATTGCCAAAGTATCAGAAAAAGATAATCAAGAAATTGCAACCCGTAAAAGAGGGCTTAGAATGTGATAACCCATAATCATTAAAGCATGAAACAATTAAGAGCAAAAATCGACCGCTGGATGGACCAGCTTGACAAGAACTGGGAAACAATGTCTATAAAAAGGCAGCGTGAGATGATACTGTACTTTTTTACAGCATACTTCCTGCTTACCGCAATTCTCATTTTCAATGTATACCGTGATACGGCAGAGACAGAAAATAGCTATTCTTCCGAACATATGAAGAACCTGGATACGTCAGCAAACAAGAGTCCTGACCAGCTGCAGGACAGCCTTAAGCCAATTCTAAAACAATAAACTATGAAAGAAAATAAAAAAAGTGCCAGCCTTCTCACAGAAGAGGCTGGCCATAACGGCTCCTCATTTCTAACCGATGAAAAAAAAGGCGCTTTGGAGCAGCTAAAAAAAACGCTGATATTCTCCCTGATGGGGATTGTCTGCATCGGCTGCATGTATTTGATCTTTAAACCATCAGGCGATAAAAAGAAAATTGAAATCATTGGGCTGAACGACAGCGTTCCGCAGGCAAGCGCATCGGCACTTCAGGCGGACAAACAGAAAGCCTATGAGCAGGAACTCCTAGAACAGAAGCAGCAGCAGAAGCATGATGCCTTGACCGCATTATCCGATTACTGGAACGAGGACGCTTCCTCTTCGAAACAGGTGGAGCCCGATGAAGCCGAAGAACCAAGCAGTCCAGCGCTGAACAGCTATCGCAGTGCCCAAAACACACTGAGTTCTTTTTATCAGCAGGACAACGGAGAAACAAAGGAGCTGCGCAGACAGCTCGAAGAACTGAAACAGGAACTCGCCCAGAAAGATATACCTCCAGCTGCCACTGTGGATGACCAGCTGGAACTGATGGAAAAATCCTATCAGATGGCCGCGAAATACCTTCCCTCAGGATCCAGTGCCGTCAAGCCAGAAAAAAATACTCCAGAAGTAAAGGAAGAAACTGAAAAGAAGAATTTTTTGCCTCTTCTTCCTGCCAAAAAAAGCAGAGTTTCCTCATTATACCGCCCTGTTTCCGACAGCACTTTTCCTGTGACATGGAACTCAGACAACAGGTTTAATTCCATCGGTTCAGCACCTCAGATATTCCAGCAGAAAAACAGCGTGATGGCCTGTGTGCACCAGTCCCAGACCATTATCGGCGAGGCGTATGTTTCCCTGCGTCTTTTGGAGCCTGCCCAAATTTCAGACCGCACCATAATGGCAGGTGCAATGGTAACGGCAATTGCCAGTATCCAGGCAGGCAGGCTGCAGCTGAAAGTTTCTTCCATCGAGCAGGAAGGCTTGATTATTCCAGTGGAGATTATCATTTATGACCTGGACGGCCAGCAGGGAATCCCCGTTCCCTATTCTGCCGAAAGCATTGCCCTGAATGAAATGG
>Ga0215275_1221_pt1 | contig 5700 bp, 6 predicted proteins | sample ZER3_100Endo4_M3_FD_182623 | JGI IMG/M metagenome (GOLD analysis project Ga0215275, IMG submission 182623) | Enriched cells of freshwater protists from Biology Centre CAS, Ceske Budejovice, Czech Republic - ZER3_100Endo4_M3 | ecosystem: Environmental > Aquatic > Freshwater > Unclassified ...
TCAATATGCAGCTTAAACTTAATGACATTACTATAGGTTACTTCTTTAACTTTTACACTTATTCCTTTTTCTAAAATAGTACCTGTGTAATTTGCATTCATTTTAAGAGATGGAAAACTTGGAATATTGAAGCTCGTTTCTAGAGAATAAGATCCTTTCCATGTTTGATTTACTTCAAGATAATCCTTAAAAAGAATAAATTCATAACCAGTTGTTTTTCCAGTTATTCCTTCAGAACTGTAGTTCACTTCATCAATAACGATGTAATAATCTCCTTTTACTTTTTTAAGTGAAGCTCCTGCTGTTCCAGAAATTTCGTCAGTTGCTCCAAATAACTGGTTAAATTTATAATAGGTATTACCATCTTTATCAGATGAACTTTGAATTTTCACTGTACTTTCAGAACCATCTTGGTTGAAAACCCATTGATTACCCACTTTAGAAGGCCAGTAATCTCCTGTTGATTCTCCAGCACTTTCTTTAGAATCATCATTGCTACATGATGTTAACATCAATCCTGTCATAATAAACAGGATTGCAAAGCATTTGTTTAGTTTTCTCATAATTGAATTTGTTTTTGGTGTTAAATTTTTATGTGAAATTATAATAATGAATATATTATACCTTACGACATTACGTAAAATCAAAAAATATTTTTATTTTTTTTATTAAAACTGTAACAAACAAAAAAAAGCCAAGTCTATATTAAAAACCAAAAGCCACTACTTGAATATAAACCAAAATATCGAAGAACTAATTGCGCTTTGTAAAAACAACAATCAGAAAGCGCAATTTGAAATATACAATCGCTATTGTAAGGCGATGTATAACGTGGCTTTTCGTATTGTAAAAGACGAACATTTTGCACAAGACGTCATGCAGGAAGGTTTCTTAAAAGCTTTTACAAAAATCAATGACTATAAACAAGAAGTGGCTTTTGGCGCATGGTTAAAAAAAATAATCATCAATTATAGTATCGATTTTTACAAGAAAAACAACTCTTTTCAAGTAGAAGATTTAAGTAAACAGCTTTATAAAATTGAAGAAAATGACGGAATTATCTCTGAAAACATTGACTTAAATTCTCTCAAAGTAAAACAGGTTTTGGATACTATCCTGCAGCTGAAAGATAATTACAGAATGGTGCTGACGCTTTTTTACATTGAAGGTTATGATCAAGAAGAAATCTGCGAAATTTTAAACATCACATACGCAAATTGCAGAACAACTTTGAGCAGAGCCAAAGACAGTTTGAGAAAAAAATTGGAAGAGATATAAAATGAATTGGAATTATGAAAAATGAAAAAGACAATTTAGACGAATTATTCAACAGATTTGAAAACCAATGGAATATTCAGGAATTAAATTCTGATCATCAAATGGGTTTTCTTCAAAAACTAAACAAAAAAGAGCCTAAAAAAAAGTATTGGTTCGTAACGGCTATTGCTGCTTCGATTGTATTGATGCTTGGAGTTTCTCTTTTTTATAAAAATGAAAAGCCAAAAGAATTCAAATTTGCTTCTAAAGAAACTAAACGCACCGATTCTATTTTCAATATTCTAATTGACAACGAACTGGTTAAGTTAAAAGAGAAAAGCTCTCCAGAAAATCAGCAGATTATTAATGATGCGATGAATCAGATGAAAACTTTTGACGCTGATTATCAAAAAATCATAAACGAACTGCAAAAAAATGGTGAGAATAAACAAATTATTTATGCGATGATTAGCAATCTCCAAACGCGTATTTCTTTTTTACAAACCGTTTTGAAAAGAATTGAAGACAACGAAAAACTAAAAAATACTTCTAATGAAAATACACTATAACTTACTAATCTTATTTCTTTTGATTCCCCTTTTAGGGTTTTCAAATGATGACACTTATATCACCAAACAAAAAAATATTAAAAAAACCTATATCGTAAACTCCAATGCCGGAATTGATGTTGACAACAAATACGGAAACATCACAGTGACAACTTGGGACGAAGATAAAATTGATCTTGACATTACAATAAAAGTAAATGGTCCAAATGAAAATTGGGTAAACGAACGATTAAACAGTATCGACGTAGATATTACAGCGCTTAAAGGATTGGTTTCTGCAGTAACGAAATTGGGGAGCTCTAATGTAAAAAGCAAAGGAAGCAACAACAGTTTTGAGATCAATTATGTGATTAAAATTCCGAAAAGTGGATCTATTAAATTGATCAATAAATACGGGAATATTTCTGTTCTAAATGCTGAATCTTCTACAGATATTGATTGCAAATACGGAAAAGTTGTTTTAGGAAAATTAAATGGTTCTAACAATCAAATCTCCATTCAATACTGTCAAAATTCAAGCATTGATTATATGAAAACTGGAAATATTGATGCGAAGTACTCTAATCTTAAAATTAATGATTCTGGAAATTTGAATCTAAATGCAAACTATACAGATGTCAATATTAATGATGGTCAAAACATAAAGGCTGATTGCAACTACGGAACGCTTAAGTTTCAAAAAATCAATTCTTTGAGCGGTTCTGGAAACTATTTGACTTTTGTTATTGGAGAAATTTCAAGTAACTTTAGCTATGATACCAATTACAGCAAAATCAGTATTGGAACAGTGACTGAAAAAGCTGGAAATATTACGATAAACTCTGGTTACACAGATATTTCAATTGGTTACTTACCAAATTACGCTTTCGATTTTGATATTTCTGCAAGATATTCAAACATTAAACATGATAATGCTTTAGAAATTTCTGTTTCTGAGGTTAAAAGCAACAGCAAGAGAATTGCAGGCTATTACAAGAAAAAAGGTCAGAATAAAATCAACATTAATTCAAACTATGGAAATGTTTCACTAACAAAAAATTAATCATCTAAAAATCAAAACAATGAAAAAGTCAATTTTACTTACAGCATTAAGCCTATTTTTTATCGCGATAAATTGTAACGCACAAACAAAAATAAGCGGAAATGGCAATGTCACTACCGTAACGAGAACTACTGGAGACTATGATGGGATCAAAATCGCTGGATTCTTTGATGTGGATTTAGTAGCAGGAAAAGAAGGAAAAATTATCCTTAAAGGAGAAGAAAATTTATTATCGAAAATTAAAGTCGAAGTTGAAGGAAATGAATTGAAAGTTTATGTTGAGAAAGGAATACAACTTCGTACTAGCATGGGTAAAAAGATAGAAGTAACAGTTCCTTTCGAAAAAATATCAGCCGTTACATTGTCTGGATCTGGTGATGTTAAAAGTAAAAACAAAATTAATAGTGATAGTTTTTCTGCAAAACTTTCAGGATCAGGTAATTTTGATTTAGATGTTGATTCTAGAAGTTTTGATTTGGCTTTAAGCGGTTCTGGTGATATTGTTTTAAAAGGAAAAGCAGATTCTTTTACGAGTAAAATATCAGGATCAGGAAATGTGAATGCTTCTAATTTAAAATCGCAAGCTGTAGACGTAACCGTTTCTGGTTCTGGAAATAGTGTAGTAACCTGCGAAACAAGTATAACGGGAAGAGTTTCTGGTTCTGGAAATATTAAATATCTAGGAAATCCAGAGAAAAGAGATGTAAAAGTTTCTGGTTCTGGAAAAATTTACAAAGGTTAATTATTTTAAATAGAATATCGCAAATTACAAAACTATCATCAATCAATAATCAATTGCAATTTGCGATATGTCATCAAAGACGTTTCAATTAATTTGAAACGTCTTTTTTATGTACTCTTCTTAAAAGAAATATTGCTGTAATGAAGAAGATTCCTAAAATTACAATTGCCGAACGCGGGCTTCCCGTAATTTGATCGATAATTCCGTAAACACACATTCCGATTACGATTCCAATTTTTTCAGCAACATCATAAAAACTAAAAAATGATGCTGTATCTTCTGTTTCAGGCAATAATTTTGAATAAGTTGAACGAGATAATGCTTGAATTCCTCCCATTACAAATCCAGCAACTGTTGCCATAACATAAAAGTGCGTTGGCAAAGTAATAAAATAAGCAAGCGCGCAAAACACTGCCCAAATTGCGTTAATAAATATTAAAGTTGGAATATTTCCCCATTTAGAAGAAGCATAAGAAGTCAAAAGTGCGCCAAAAACAGCTACAATCTGAATTAATAAAATACAAATTATTAAACCTATTGTACTTTCTTCTTTTGAAGACCATTGAATTTCCTGCGCTCCAAAATAAGTTGCCACAAGCATTACAGTTTGCACTGCCATGCTAGAAACAAAGAAACCTCCTAAGTAACGCTTTAAAGGAATATTTTCTTGCAATAATGCCCATACCTTTTTTAATTCTTTAAAGCCATTAAACACGACAGCTTTTGTTAGTTTCTGCCCTGATTCTTTGCTTCCTTTTGGCAAATAATAATAAGTGTATTGGCTAAATAAAATCCACCAAATTCCGACCATTACAAAAGAATAACGCATAGCTTCCATTCTTTCTGCTGAATTTTCAGCCCCCATTATCATAATCAAATTAATACCCAATAAAAGAACACTTCCAATGTACCCCATAGAATATCCTTTTGCACTAATTCTATCTTGCTGTTCTTCAAATGCAATATCTGGAAGATAAGAATTGTAGAAAACTAAACTTCCCCAATATCCCAATAATCCAAGGAAATAAAATAATAGTCCGACATAAATATTATCTAAGTCAAACCAATATAATCCCATACAAGATAAAGCCCCTACATAACAGAAAAACTTCATGAATGATTTCTTGTTTCCAACTTCTTTTCAGCAATACAGTACTTTTTTGTCTGAAAACAAAGTTATTACAGGAACGGCAGATGCAAAACTTGTAGAGAATGTTGGGTTTAAAATTAAGGCAGCGGCCGAAAAATATTTGACCTACTTAGGTCAGACGCAGTACTTAAAAGATTATCGTTGGGAGTACAAACTGGTTGATAACAAGGAAGTTAATGCTTGGTGTTTACCTGGTGGTAAAATTGTGGTTTATTCTGGAATTTTGCCCATTACACAAAACGAATCTGGTTTAGCAACTGTAATGGGACACGAGGTTTCTCACGCTCTTGCAAATCACGGAGCGCAAAGAATGTCTGCAGCGCAATTACAGCAAATTGGAGGAGCAGCTTTAGGAGCAGCAACAAGCGGAAAATCTGAAGCTACTCAACAAATCTTTGCTCAGGCTTACGGAATTGGTTCAGAGGTAGGAGTAATGCTTCCTTTTAGTAGAGGAAATGAAACTGAAGCTGATAAAATTGGTTTAACGCTAATGGCAATTGCAGGTTACAATCCAGATGATGCTGTGGCATTTTGGACAAGAATGTCTGCAAAATCTGGTGGAGCAAGTACTCCAGAATTCATGAGTACACACCCTTCAGATGCATCTAGAATTGCAAATATTAAAGCTTTAATTCCAGAAGCAAGAGCAATCGCGCTTAAAGTGGGAACTATTAAATAATGCAGATAATGCAATAAAAAATATACTTAAAAGCTATTCATTTTTGAATGGCTTTTTTGTTTTGATGAAGTTCATAATTTATTAATGTACGATTTGAATAATTTCTATTTGTTTATCATAAAAAATAGATAAATTCGTAGCCTATTTAACAAAATCTTTTCTATGAAAAACCTACAAAAAGGAGATAAGAAGCTTTTAAATGCCTGGGCGTTTTATGATTGGGCAAATTCGGTTTATACCTTGACAATTGCTTCTGCAGTT
>Ga0215275_1225_pt1 | contig 5421 bp, 3 predicted proteins | sample ZER3_100Endo4_M3_FD_182623 | JGI IMG/M metagenome (GOLD analysis project Ga0215275, IMG submission 182623) | Enriched cells of freshwater protists from Biology Centre CAS, Ceske Budejovice, Czech Republic - ZER3_100Endo4_M3 | ecosystem: Environmental > Aquatic > Freshwater > Unclassified ...
GACAATAACAAAAAGATTTCTACCTTTGCAATCCCAAACAGAACGGGAGTTACGAAACGGAGTTTAGTAACAGAATAAAAAAGATTGAAACGACTGAAAAGATTAACTGAAGCGGGGATGATAAAGACCTTGCCGAAACAGATTTAAGAGGTTGAAAGATATAAAAGAAGAGCCGTGAGGGGATTCGATAAGTTCATTAAAGAGATGTCATTTATAGCGTAGCGAGGTAAGAAAGTACGGATTCAAAGTACATGAAAACCGGAGCTATTATTTTCAAGTCAATATCTAACAGACAATACAATTAGAATAAAGACTATTATTAACAAGTTAAGAATGGTCAGCGTTCAAACAACACATTTTACAATGGAGAGTTTGATCCTGGCTCAGGATGAACGCTAGCGGCAGGCCTAATACATGCAAGTCGAACGATACCAGAGGGCTTGCTCTCTGGGAAAGTGGCGCACGGGTGCGTAACGCGTATGCAACCTACCTTAATCAGGGGGATAGCCCGAAGAAATTCGGATTAACACCGCATAAAAACACAGGGTAGCATTACCCAATGTTCAAATATTTATAGGATTAAGATGGGCATGCGTGTCATTAGCTAGTTGGCGGGGTAACGGCCCACCAAGGCGACGATGACTAGGGGATCTGAGAGGATGACCCCCCACACTGGTACTGAGACACGGACCAGACTCCTACGGGAGGCAGCAGTAAGGAATATTGGTCAATGGAGGCAACTCTGAACCAGCCATGCCGCGTGCAGGAAGACGGCCCTCTGGGTTGTAAACTGCTTTTATTCGGGAATAAACCTACTTACGTGTAAGTAACTGAATGTACCGAAGGAATAAGGATCGGCTAACTCCGTGCCAGCAGCCGCGGTAATACGGAGGATCCAAGCGTTATCCGGATTTATTGGGTTTAAAGGGTGCGTAGGCGGCTTATTAAGTCAGGGGTGAAAGACGGTGGCTCAACCATCGCAGTGCCCTTGATACTGATGAGCTTGAATGAACTAGAGGTAGGCGGAATGTGACAAGTAGCGGTGAAATGCATAGATATGTCACAGAACACCGATTGCGAAGGCAGCTTACTATGGTTTTATTGACGCTGAGGCACGAAAGCGTGGGGATCAAACAGGATTAGATACCCTGGTAGTCCACGCCCTAAACGATGAATACTCGCTGTTAGCGATATACAGTTAGCGGCTAAGCGAAAGCGTTAAGTATTCCACCTGGGGAGTACGCCCGCAAGGGTGAAACTCAAAGGAATTGACGGGGGCCCGCACAAGCGGAGGAGCATGTGGTTTAATTCGATGATACGCGAGGAACCTTACCCGGGCTTGAAAGTTAGTGAATTATCTAGAGATAGATAAGTGAGCAATCACACGAAACTAGGTGCTGCATGGCTGTCGTCAGCTCGTGCCGTGAGGTGTTGGGTTAAGTCCCGCAACGAGCGCAACCCCTATGTTTAGTTGCCAGCATGTAATGGTGGGGACTCTAAACAGACTGCCTGTGCAAACAGAGAGGAAGGAGGGGACGACGTCAAGTCATCATGGCCCTTACGTCCGGGGCTACACACGTGCTACAATGGATGGTACAGAGGGCAGCAAGCTGGCAACAGCAAGCGAATCTCAAAAAGCCATTCACAGTTCGGATAGAGGTCTGCAACTCGACCTCTTGAAGTTGGATTCGCTAGTAATCGCGTATCAGCAATGACGCGGTGAATACGTTCCCGGGCCTTGTACACACCGCCCGTCAAGCCATGGAAGTTGGGGGTACCTAAAGTACGTAACCGCAAGGAGCGTCCTAGGGTAAAACCGATAACTGGGGCTAAGTCGTAACAAGGTAGCCGTACCGGAAGGTGCGGCTGGAATACCTCCTTTCTGGAGTAGTGTTGACTACTCGCTGCGCGAATGATATAAATGACAATAATCTCAAAAAGACAACCCATAGGATGAAACATAGGTAATAGTGTTCCATACTGAAAGCAGGGATATGAGTAATCAAGGATTTGTGAAATGAGAAATCAATACTCATAAATAACTGCGATACGCATAACTAGTCCCGTAGCTCAGTTTGGTTAGAGCACTACACTGATAATGTAGGGGTCAGCAGTTCAAATCTGCTCGGGACTACATATATGAATTCTAAGGGGGATTAGCTCAGCTGGCTAGAGCGCCTGCCTTGCACGCAGGAGGTCAACGGTTCGACTCCGTTATTCTCCACCATCACCGGTAGTTAATATAAAAGCTACAGAAATAGGGTATAGGAATGTACTCCGGGATAGAAAAGTTCTTTGACATATTGGAAGAAGTTAAAAAAGAAGAGCAAACAACAATAGAGACGTTGTTTGATCTGATGAAAGAATATTGTAAGCAATTATGATAAACTGACAGAAGGTTTAACAATTGATCAAAAAAAGCATTTCCATAGGCGCAAAAGGCTATGGAGAGAAGAAAGTAAATAAGAGCACACAGGGGATGCCTTGGCTCTCAGAGGCGATGAAGGACGTGATAAGCTGCGATAAGCACTGGGGATTAGCAAATATGAATTGATCCGGTGATTTCCGAATGGGGAAACCTGGCTAGTTGAAGACTAGTCGTATAATACGCAAACCTGCCGAACTGAAACATCTAAGTAAGCAGAGGAGAAGAAAATAATAATGATTTCCTAAGTAGTGGCGAGCGAACGGGAAAGAGCCCAAACCAGCTATGTTACGGCATAACTGGGGTTGTAGGACTGCGACGTGATTATAATGCAATGAAGTGGAACAGGATGGGAAGCCTGGCAAAATAGAGTGAGAGCCTCGTACACGTAAGTACCATTAGTCTAGCAGTATCCTGAGTACCGCGAGGTCGGAGACGCCTTGTGGGAATCTGCCGGCACCATCCGGTAAGGCTAAATACTCCTGAGAGACCGATAGTGAACCAGTACCGTGAGGGAAAGGTGAAAAGAACCCCGAACAGGGGAGTGAAATAGAACCTGAAACTGTGTGCTTACAAGCGGTCGGAGCGTCCAGGTGGCGTGACGGCGTGCCTTTTGCATAATGAGCCTACGAGTTACTCTTCTCTGGCAAGGTTAAGTGTTTAAGACACGGATCCGAAGCGAAAGCGAGTCTGAATAGGGCGTATAGTCAGGGGAGGTAGACGCGAAACCTTGTGATCTACCCATGGACAGGTTGAAGGTGCGGTAACACGTACTGGAGGACCGAACCGATAAACGTTGAAAAGTTTCCGGATGATCTGTGGGTAGGGGTGAAAGGCTAATCAAACTGGGAAATAGCTCGTACTCCCCGAAATGTTTTTAGGAACAGCGTCGTGGTTAAGTTAAATAGAGGTAGAGCTACTGATTGGGTGCGGGGGAGTCAAATCCTACCAAATCCAGACAAACTCCGAATGCTATTTAATATACACGGCAGTGAGGCGCGGGGTGCTAAGGTCACGCGCCGAGAGGGAAAGAACCCAGACCATCAGCTAAGGTCCCCAAGTTACAGTTAAGTTGAACTAACGAGGTCCGATTGCACAGACAGCTAGGATGTTGGCTTGGAAGCAGCCATTCATTTAAAGAGTGCGTAACAGCTCACTAGTCGAGCGATCGGGCATGGATAATAAACGGGCATAAAATTGTACACCGAAGCTATGGGTAATATTAATATTACGGTAGGGGAGCATTCCAGCGGCAGCGAAGGTATGACGTAAGTTGTGCTGGAGCTTCTGGAAAAGCAAATGTAGGCATAAGTAACGATAAGGCGGGCGAGAAACCCGCCCACCGAAAGGATAAGGTTTCCTGATCAACGCTAATCGGATCAGGGTTAGTCGGGGCCTAAGGAGAACCCGAAAGGGATATTCGATGGACAACGGGTTAATATTCCCGTACTTTTTATAACTGCGATGTGGTGACGGAGTAGTGACACTGCCGCGATCTGACGGAATAGATCGTTGAAAGCTGTAGGTATTGGACTGGTAGGCAAATCCGCCGGTCTAGCTGAACGCTGATAGTACCGCGAACCTTCGGGGGAGTGGATAGTGCAGGTAATCAGACTTCCAAGAAAACCCGCTAAGCTTCAGGTTATAAAAACCCGTACCGCAAACCGACACAGGTATCCGGGAAGAGAATTCTAAGGTGCTCGAGTGAATCATGGCTAAGGAACTCGGCAAAATGGCCCTGTAACTTCGGGAGAAGGGGCGCTGGCAGCAATGTCAGCCGCAGTGAAAAGGCCCAGGCGACTGTTTAACAAAAACACATGGCTTTGCAAAATCGAAAGATGAAGTATAAGGCCTGACACCTGCCCGGTGCTGGAAGGTTAAGAGGGGATGTTAGTCGCAAGGCGAAGCATTGAATCGAAGCCCCAGTAAACGGCGGCCGTAACTATAACGGTCCTAAGGTAGCGAAATTCCTTGTCGGGTAAGTTCCGACCTGCACGAATGGTGTAACGATCTGGGCGCTGTCTCAGCCATGAGCTCGGTGAAATTGTGGTCCCGGTGAAGACGCCGGGTACCCGCAACGGGACGGAAAGACCCCATGCACCTTCACTACAATTTAACATTGACATTGGATACAGGATGTGTAGGATAGGTGGGAGACTATGAAGTGGCGTCGCTAGGCGTCGTGGAGTCAACGTTGAAATACCACCCTTTCTGTATTCGGTGTCTAACTCCACTACGTGGAGGACATTGTTTGATGGGTAGTTTGACTGGGGTGGTCGCCTCCAAAAAGGTAACGGAGGCTTTCAAAGGTAAGCTCAATACGCTTGGTAACCGTATGAGGAGTGCAATAGCATAAGCTTGCTTGACTGTGAGACAGACAAGTCGATCAGGGTCGAAAGACGGATATAGTGATCCGGTGGTTCTGCATGGAAGGGCCATCGCTCAAAGGATAAAAGGTACGCTGGGGATAACAGGCTGATCTCCCCCAAGAGCTCATATCGACGGGGAGGTTTGGCACCTCGATGTCGGCTCGTCACATCCTGGGGCTGGAGAAGGTCCCAAGGGTTCGGCTGTTCGCCGATTAAAGTGGCACGCGAGCTGGGTTCAGAACGTCGCGAGACAGTTCGGTCCCTATCTGTTGTGGGCGTTGGAATTTTGAGTGGGGCTGACCTTAGTACGAGAGGACCGGGTTGGACTAGCCTCTAGTGAATCTGTTGTTCCGCCAGGGGCATTGCAGAGTAGCTACGCTGGGAATAGATAAGCGCTGAAAGCATCTAAGTGCGAAACTAGCCACGAGATGAGAATTCCATATAGGACCGTAGAAGACTACTACGTTGATAGGTTACAGATGTAAAGATGGCGACATCAAAGTCGAGTAATACTAATAATCCGAAGCTTTCAAGAGCATAGAACTGTTGTTTGTTCTTCCTAACTTAACTTCTTTCAATAATATGTCATTGTTATTAGAAACGCGTGGTCAGTATTTGCTGATCATA
>Ga0215275_1193_pt1 | contig 5205 bp, 5 predicted proteins | sample ZER3_100Endo4_M3_FD_182623 | JGI IMG/M metagenome (GOLD analysis project Ga0215275, IMG submission 182623) | Enriched cells of freshwater protists from Biology Centre CAS, Ceske Budejovice, Czech Republic - ZER3_100Endo4_M3 | ecosystem: Environmental > Aquatic > Freshwater > Unclassified ...
GCTTTAGTCGATAAATCCAAAATCGAAAAAGGATTTGTGGTTTTCTGTCATTTAAAATTGATTCAACACACCAAAGAATTTCTAACCAAATTCGAAAGTGAAGTCATCAAACTAAACGAAGTTTTAGAATGCCATCACGTAAGCGGCGATTACGATTATATTCTAAAAGTTCTAGTAAAAGACATGGAAGCGTACAGAGAATTTTTAGTAACCAAATTAACTTCGTTACAACATATTGGAAGCACCCAAAGCATGTTTATGATTAGTGAAGTAAAGAATTCGACGGTGATTTCTTTTTAAAGATGTTATCCCGAAGCTTCGGGACTGAGATACTAAGATTCTAAGTTTTCTTTCCTTCGTCGAAATGATATACTTTGAAAAAATACTTTGCGTCTTCGCGTTTTTACGAGATTAAAAACAAAACTTAGCGAACCTTGCGTAAATCTTAGCGTACTTTGCGGTTAATAAAAACCCCACATTTCACACAAAAAACATTGAAATTTAAACTTTAAAAAGAACTTTATTCCTTAAATTTGTGACGCTTAAAATAAAAAAGACAAAACTATGAGTTCATTTGACGTAGTCATTATAGGTTCAGGTCCTGGCGGATATGTATCAGCAATTCGTTGCGCACAATTAGGTTTCAAAACTGCTATTGTAGAAAAATATAATTCATTAGGCGGAACTTGCCTTAACGTAGGTTGTATTCCTTCAAAAGCATTATTATCATCTTCTCACCACTATGCAGAAATTGCTCATTTTGCAGATCACGGAATCGAAGTTTCTGGTGATGTGAAAATCAATTTAGAGAAAATGATCGCGCGCAAACAAGCAGTTGTAGATCAAACCGTAGGAGGAATCAACTACTTAATGGATAAAAATAAAATTACTGTTTTCAATGGTTTAGGTTCTTTCGTAGATGCAACTCACATCGCTGTTGCAAAAGCTGACGGAACTTCAGAAACTATCGAAGCAAAATATACTGTAATTGCTACAGGATCAAAACCGTCTTCTTTACCATTCATTAAAATTGATAAAGAAAGAATCATCACTTCTACTGAAGCATTAGCTTTAAAAGAAGTTCCAAAACACTTAGTTATCATTGGTGGTGGAGTTATCGGAATCGAGCTTGGACAAGTTTACCTTCGTTTAGGAGCTCAGGTTTCTGTAGTTGAATTCATGGACAGAATCATTCCAGGAATGGACGGAGCGCTTTCTAAAGAATTAACTAAAGTGTTGAAAAAACAAGGAATGAAATTCTACGTTTCTCACAAAGTAAAATCAGTTGAAAGAAACGGTGACGCTGTTACAGTTCAAGCTGAAAACGCAAAAGGAGAAACAATCACTTTAGAAGGAGATTATTCATTAGTTTCTGTTGGTCGTCGTCCTTACACAGACGGATTAAACGCTGACAAAGCTGGAGTTAAAATTTCAGACAGAGGACAAGTTGAAGTAAACGATCATTTGCAAACTAGCGTTCCAAATATCTACGCAATTGGTGATGTTGTTCGTGGAGCAATGTTAGCGCACAAAGCGGAAGAAGAAGGAGTAATGGTTGCTGAAATTTTAGCAGGTCAAAAACCACATATCGATTATAACTTAATTCCTGGTGTAGTTTACACTTGGCCAGAGGTTGCTGCAGTTGGACAAACTGAAGAGCAATTGAAAGCTGCAGGAGTGAAATACAAATCTGGAAGTTTCCCATTCAAAGCGTTAGGACGTGCAAGAGCAAGTGCTGATTTAGACGGATTCGTGAAAATCCTTGCTGATGAGAAAACAGATGAGGTTTTAGGAGTTCACATGATTGGTGCTCGTACAGCAGATTTAATTGCTGAAGCAGTTACTGCAATGGAATTCAAAGCTTCTGCTGAAGATATTTCAAGAATGAGCCACGCGCACCCAACTTTCGCGGAAGCGGTAAAAGAAGCAGCTTTAGCAGCTACTGAAAACAGAGCTTTACACGTATAATTTACGTTCAAAGATATTTTAAACCGTCAGATTTCGAGACTTCGGAACTGACGGTTTTTTTATGCAATAATTTAAGCTTTAGATAATATAAAAATCAAAAATAATTTTGTAAATTAGATGTGTATTTCAGGTGCTATCTTTATGATAATTAAAAAGATAGTGTTATGAAAGGTAAATATATAGCTCCGATTCTAATTGGAGCAGGAATTGGAATCGCATTGTACTCTTGTGGAGGCGGAATTCCAAAAAATGCAAAAGCTGTAACAAACTTTGACAGCAATAAATATCTCGGAAAATGGTACGAAATTGCCAGATTAGATTACAAATGGGAAAGAGATTTGAACAATGTAACCGCCGAGTATTCTTTAAACGAAGATAAAACTATAAAAGTCGATAATAAGGGCTATAATGTCAAAAAAGACAAGTGGGAACAAAGTGTCGGGAAAGCTAGATTTGTCAAAAAAGACAACATTGGTATGCTGAAAGTCTCATTTTTTGGTCCTTTTTATTCTGGTTACAACGTCGTAGCAATCGATCCAGATTATAAATACGCGCTTGTGGCTGGAGAAAGTTTAAAATACATGTGGATTCTTTCGAGAGAAAAAACAATTCCGGAAAGTATCAAAGCAGATTTTCTTATCAAAGCTCAAGAAATTGGATATAATGTAACCGATTTGGTTTGGGTAAAGCATGATAAAGCAAATTAAACAAAAAAGCCCGTCAGGTATAAACTTGACGGGCTTTTTTGTTTTTATTAAAAAATAATTTACGCAGTAAAAATACTTTTATAATTATCCCAGTATCTGTAGATCAAAAATAAGTTTCCTATAAAAAGAAGCACCGCAATTGGCAAGCCTTCGGGAGCTAAAAAATAATTGATAAACAAAATATTTACCGTAATGGGTAAGATCAAGATGTTTGCTAAAGTTACATAACGCCCAGTTACAAATGCAATTCCACACAGTAATTCGATAGATTTTGCTAGTGGCATTAAATACGTCGAAGCCATTAAGCCTACATTAAATGCTTTGAAGTTTCCTGTAGTTTCAGGTTCTGGCATTAAGTGGAAAAAATAACTGATTGAGGCAAAAAGTAGCAAAAGGCCAATTAAAACGCGGACAATAATTGTGGCAATTTTCATAATACTTAGGATTTTTTAAGGTTAAAAAATATAATTAAGTCATTGGAAAAGATGCAATCTAAAGCTCAAATGAGAATCACAAATTAATTTTTTTGAGGTTCTTTTTTAAGGATTTTACAATCAAATTAGTACTGTTTTAGGATTAATCTAATTGTATATCAAATATAACGAATTTTTTCTTATAAAAAGAATGTCTTTTTAACAGTTTTGCAATGTAATTCAAATCAATTGAATATTTTTTTTGCTTTCCGCTAATGACAGAATTTTGTCGTAATTTTGACCCTTAAAATTACCATTTTTGAGAGTTTCCATCCATAAAAATATTGCCAATCCGAAACTGTTTAAGGAGCAGCTTTTAAGTTGGGCGCAGCAATTTCGCGAAGTCGTTTTTTTAGACAGCAATTCTTATCCGCAGCAGTATTCCAATTTTGACTGCATATTGGCAGTAGATGCTTTTACTTCTTTACAAACAGATTATTACAACGCTTTTGAAGATTTAAAACAATATAAGCAAAATACAAAAGACTGGCTTTTTGGATATCTTTCGTATGATTTAAAGAATGATATAGAAAAGCTTCAATCCAATAATTTTGACGGATTGCATTTTCCAGATTTGTTTTTCTTTCAACCTAAAAAGATTTTTACTATAAAAGGAAACGAACTTGAAATCCAATATTTAATGCTTTGTGACGATGAGGTGGAAGAGGATTTTGAAGAAATAGTTCAAAGTCCAAAGTCCAAAGTCGAAAGTGTGGAACCTTTAGATATTAAACAGCGAATTCCTAAAGATTTATATGTTCAAAAAGTAAGCAAAATGCTAGAACATATTCATATTGGAGATATGTATGAGGGTAATTTTTGTATGGAATTTTATGCTGAAAATGCCATTATCAATCCGTTAGAGAAATTTCAGAAACTGAATGAGATTTCGCAACCACCTTTTTCAGTTTTCTTTAAAAATTGTAAAAACTATTTGCTTTCTGCTTCGCCAGAACGCTATTTGAAAAAAGAAGGAGATAAGATTATTTCTCAGCCAATAAAAGGAACTTCAAAACGTTTTGCTGATCCAATTGAAGATGAAAAATCAAAGAACATTTTAGTTTCAGACGCTAAAGAACGAGCTGAAAATATCATGATAACCGATTTGGTCCGAAACGATTTATCGCATACGGCGCAAAAAGGTTCAGTTGTAGTTGAAGAGCTTTGCGGAATCTATTCTTTTCTGCAAGTACACCAAATGATTTCTACGATAACTTCAAAATTAGATCCGCAATATTCTGCTGTAGATGTTTTAAAAACAACCTTTCCAATGGGAAGTATGACAGGAGCTCCAAAGATTTCTGTAATGGAAATTGTAGAAAATCTCGAAGAAACCAAAAGAGGATTATATAGTGGGGCAGTAGGTTATTTTACACCTGAAGGTGATTTTGATTTCAATGTCGTAATCAGAAGTATTTTATACAATCAAGAAAATAAATATGTTTCTTTTTCGGTTGGAAGTGCCATTACATCGCAATCAATTCCAGAAAAAGAATACGAAGAATGTTTGCTTAAAGCAAAAGCAATGCACGAAGTTTTGCAATAAAAAATAGCCACGAATTCACGAATTATTAATAAACAACAACGTAAAAAATAATTCGTGAATTCGTGGCGAAAAAAAAACACCGCAGCTTAACATTTCATTTAAAAATAAATAGCGTTTAATTTTTTACATTTATCAAATGTTTTCAAAATTTCAAAATCATATCGTTTCAAGATTTCCTTTTTTAGACGAAAAAAAGCTTTTTCTGGCTGTAAGCGGTGGGTTAGACAGTATGGTTTTGCTGCATTTATTGCACAAACTGCCTTATGAAATTGCTGTTTTGCATTGCAATTTTCAACTTCGCGGATTAGAAAGTTTTGGAGATCAAGAATTTATTCAGAATTATTGCGATCAGAATAATATTCCGATTTTTACGACTCATTTTGATACCGAAGCTTTCGCTAAAGATTATAAACTTTCAACTCAAGTTGCGGCTAGGGAACTTCGTTACAGTTGGTTTTATGAACTTTTAGAAGAAGAAAACTTCGATTATATTTTAACAGCGCATCATGCC
>Ga0215275_1239_pt1 | contig 4866 bp, 3 predicted proteins | sample ZER3_100Endo4_M3_FD_182623 | JGI IMG/M metagenome (GOLD analysis project Ga0215275, IMG submission 182623) | Enriched cells of freshwater protists from Biology Centre CAS, Ceske Budejovice, Czech Republic - ZER3_100Endo4_M3 | ecosystem: Environmental > Aquatic > Freshwater > Unclassified ...
CTTAAAATAGTCTTAATTATCAATTTATATCATTTCTAAATAATATTAAAATTTCACACTCAAACATTAAATAGTATTTTTGCATAAAAACCATCACATTATGAGAATTTTAAGTCCTTCAAAAAACCTTTTCTTAACAATTACAACGATTGCTTTCGCACACAATATTAACGCTCAAGACCAAAATTTAACATTGAATCAAGATCCTAAATTTGAGCAATTATTGAATGAGAAGCGCAAAATTAACACGTCAATAAATACAAACGATACTTATAGAATCCAAATCTTTAGCGGTAAAAGCGATGAAGCAAAAAAAACGTTATCGGATTTCAAAAGAGAAAATTCCAATATTGACGGAACCATTATTTTCAGCACTCCAAATTACAAAGTGATTGTTGGAAATTTCAAAACCAGAATAGAAGCCGAAAGAAATTTGGCAGAAATCAAAAAAAGATACAAGAGCGTTTTCTTACTTAAACCTGGAAAATAATCCATCCAAAAACTAAAAAAGGCGAGATTTTCATCTCGCCTTTTTTAGTTTTTTTTTAAGACACCTCAAACAAATCTTAACTCTTAGTAAATAAAATCCATCAGTTAAAAACCATTCTAATTTCAACCTCAGTTTACCACTTTAATTCCGCTAGCCAGAAAACGAATTTCTTCTTTAGGCGCCTTAATAGCATCTATTTCTGCCTTGCTTTTTTTAGCATCTTTAGCATAATGCCTTAACTCCTCCACAGAAGTAACTTTTTTCTCCACACTTCCGTCTAAAACTACATTTTTACCTTTTAATGCTGTTGGCACAAAAAAAGCATAATCTTTCATTTTAACAAAGAAAGACGCTCCATTTTCAGTCTTAACACTTACCCAACAACCTCTTTTCGGACAAACATCTACCACCTCCCCTTTTACAGCAACACTTTCTATTTTATTTGCTGCCTTTAGATTTCTCTCTAACTCATCAACTGAAATCGCCTTGTCTATTAAAGCAATTGAAACATCTTCTCCATAATAATCCCCAACTAACGCATTCCCTGATGGCGGAGCGGGTTTTTCTACAGCTTCTTGAGCAAAAGAGAATACTGAGAAACACATAAATAAAATCATCGAGTAAAATCATTTTTTCATATTTCGTTATTTTTATTCAACACTTTATAATTTAAAAACTAAATTACACATTTACACTGAATCTTTCTCCATCAATTTTAATTCAAATTCCAACAAATAAAAAAGGTCCCAATTCACATTGAGACCTTTTTTTTTATATGATTGAATATTATTTCAATTTCTTTTTGATTGCTACTTCATGGTAAGCTTCAATAACATCGCTAATTTCGATATCATTAAATCCTTTTATTTGAATACCACAATCGTAACCTTTAGTTACTTCTTTTACATCGTCTTTGAAACGTTTTAAAGCAACTAATTCACCTGTATGAACTACAACTCCATCTCTAATAACTCTAATTTTAGAAGTTCTTAAGATTTTACCATCTGTCACCATACATCCAGCGATTGAACCAACTTTAGAAATTTTGAAAATCTCACGAATTTCAGCATTTCCTAAAACTTCTTCTTTCATTTCTGGTGCAAGCATTCCTTCCATCGCATCCTTCAAGTCATCGATAGCAGCATAGATGATAGAATAGTAACGGATATCGATTTCTTCTTTATCAGCTAACTGCCTAGCATTTCCTGCAGGACGAACGTTAAATCCGATGATGATCGCATCTGATGCAGAAGCTAAGTTAACATCAGTTTCTGTAATAGCACCAACTCCTTTATGAATAATATTGATTTGAACTTCTTCTGTAGAAAGTTTAGAGAACGAATCTGATAACGCTTCAACAGAACCATCCACGTCTCCTTTAAGGATTACATTTAATTCTTTAAACTGACCAAGAGCGATACGACGTCCAATTTCGTCAAGTGTAATATGTCTTTGTGTACGTACAGATTGTTCACGCATTAATTGAGAACGTTTCGATGCAATTTGTTTTGCTTCTTTTTCGTCTTCAAATACATTAAACTTATCTCCCGCTGTTGGCGCTCCATCTAAACCTAATACAGATACAGGAGTTGAAGGACCAGCTTCTAAAACAGCATGCCCTCTTTCATCATGCATAGCCTTAACCTTACCATGATTTTTTCCAGCTAGCATATAATCTCCAATCTTCAAAGTTCCTGCTTGAACCAAAATTGTAGACACATATCCTTTACCTTTATCTAAGAAAGCTTCAACTACAGTTCCTTGTGCCGCTTTATTTGGGTTAGATTTCAAATCTAAAATCTCAGCCTCTAATAATACTTTTTCAAGTAATTCTTTCACACCTAAACCTGTTTTTGCAGAAATATCGTGTGATTGAATTTTACCTCCCCAATCTTCAACAAGCAAATTCATACCTGCTAATCTTTCTTTAATCTTATCAGGATTAGCATTTTGCTTATCCACTTTATTGATTGCGAAAATAATTGGAACACCAGCTGCTTGAGCGTGACTTATCGCCTCTTTTGTTTGCGGCATGATATCGTCGTCAGCAGCGATTACGATAATTGCAATATCTGTAACTTGAGCTCCACGTGCACGCATCGCAGTAAACGCCTCGTGACCCGGAGTATCTAAGAATGCTATTTTTTGTCCATTATCTAAAGTAACTCCATACGCTCCAATGTGCTGTGTAATACCTCCTGACTCTCCAGCAATAACATTTTCTTTACGGATATAATCCAGTAAAGATGTTTTACCGTGGTCAACGTGACCCATTACCGTCACAATTGGCGCTCTTGTTACTAAATCTTCTTCTTTATCTTCTACAACTTCTATTGCTTCTTCAATATCTACTGTAATGAATTCAACGTCGTAACCAAATTCATCTGCCACAATAGTTAATGTTTCAGCATCTAGACGTTGGTTCATGGTAACCATGATACCAAGAGACATACAAGTTCCAATTACTTTAGTAATCGGCACATCCATCATGATCGCAATTTCACCTACAGTAACGAATTCTGTAACTTTAATAGTTTTACTTCCTTCGTCAAGAGCTCTTTGCTCATCATCAGATTTCTGACGGTGCGTTTCTCTTTTATCTCTTCTATATTTAGCCGCTTTAGATTTCCCTCCCTTACCTTGAAGTTTTTCAAGAGTTTCTCTAATTTGGTTTTTTACTTCTTCTTCTGTTGGCTCAACTTTAGCAACAATAGCAGGACGATTTCCTTTTACGAAACCAGGTCTCTGACTTCTGTTAGCATTAAAACCACCTCCATTATTATTTTGGCCCGGTTTATTGTTTGGATTTGGCGTTCCAGGCGCATTACCTGTAGCAGGCTTTTGCGCACCAGGCGTACCCGGTTTTGGACCAATTCTTTTACGCTTATTTTTATTATTCGCGTTGTTGTTATTTCCAACCCCAGGAGTCCCAGGTTTGTTCTGAGCAGCTTTAGGATCCTCTTTCTTTTTCTTAGGCTTATTAAATTGAGATAAATCAATTGTCTGACCTGTAAGAGTTGTTCCTGTAAGCTTTTGATATTGAGTCGTAATAGTTTCCTCTGAAGTTGTTGGATCAGTAGACACGATTGGCTCCTGAGCAACTTTAGATTCTGCTTTAACTTCTTTTTTCTCCGTAATAATAGGTTCTTCTTTTTTTGTTTCAGAAACAGGAGTTGAAACAACTGGTTCAGATTTTACTGTTTCGTTTTGAACAGGTTTTTCTGGTTGCACAGGCGCAACAACAGCTTTTGGCTCTTCAACCTTAGCTGGTTCCTCAGAAGGAGTAACGGCAGGTTTTTTAGGATTCAAGTCAATTTTACCAACTTGTACAGGCCCTGAAACAACAGCTCTTGCTTTAATTATTTCTTGCTGTTTTTGACGCTCTTCTTCTTGTCTGCGTTTGTCTTCAATTTCTTTCTCACGCTCTACACGCAATGCTTCTTTTTCTTTTCTTTTTTCTTCTCCAACCTCTTTAGAAGCTTCCTTATTCCCCTTATCGCCCGCAAATTGGCTTTGTAGGATATTAAATTCACTGTCAGAAATTTTAGCGTTTGGATTTGCATCAATAGCAATTCCCTTATCCTTTAGATAATCAACAGCTCTTTCTAACGAGATATTTAACTCCCTTAAAACCTTGTTTATTCTTATTACTGTCTCTTCAGACATATAACCTTTTTATTATTACCTTTTTAGTTGTGTTGTTAGAGCAGATGGTCAGCTATTGACTAGCTATCAAACTCTTCTTTTAGTATCTTCATAACATCTAGAATAGTTTCCTCTTCTAAGTCTGTTCTTCTTACTAAATCTTCTACGTCATGTTTCAAGATACTTTTTGCAGTATCCAAACCTATTTTTGCAAATTCTTCAATTACCCACTCTTCGATTTCATCAGAGAACTCTGTTAATTCAACATCGTCTTCATCTGCAACAGTTCCAGCGACATCTCCTTCACGGATAACATCTAATTCATAACCTGTCAATTGACCAGCTAATTTGATGTTGTGACCACCTCTACCAATTGCTTTAGAAACCTCTTCTAATTTCAAGAAAACTTCAGCTCTCTTATTATCTTCATCAATTTTAATAGATGAAACTTTTGCAGGGCTTAATGCTCTTGTAATAAATAATTGAATATTGTTTGTATAATTGATTACATCAATATTTTCATTTCCAAGTTCACGAACAATTCCGTGAATACGAGAACCTTTCATTCCCACGCAAGCTCCAACTGGATCAATTCTATCATCATAAGAATCAACAGCCACTTTTGCTTTTTCACCAGGAATACGAACTACATTTTTCACAGTAATTAATCCGTCGAAAACTTCTGGAATTTCTTGCTCAAATAATTTTTCCAAAAACTTTTCTGAAGTTCT
>Ga0215275_1246_pt1 | contig 4624 bp, 3 predicted proteins | sample ZER3_100Endo4_M3_FD_182623 | JGI IMG/M metagenome (GOLD analysis project Ga0215275, IMG submission 182623) | Enriched cells of freshwater protists from Biology Centre CAS, Ceske Budejovice, Czech Republic - ZER3_100Endo4_M3 | ecosystem: Environmental > Aquatic > Freshwater > Unclassified ...
ATTAAAAATTCCGTTAAACGTAGTCATGGGAAGCCTGCAGAGTGAAGCAGCCGATATTCCTGGCGGAAGCATTGATTTGGGAAGCAAAGTATTTAATGTAAAAACCAGCGGTAAATTCAAAAATGCGGATGATGTAGCCAATACCGTAATTTATAATGCCAACGGGAAAATAATCTACATGAAAGATGTAGCCGAAGTAGGCTATAAATCTCAAGTTGTCGATCATATTACGCGCATCAACGGACACCGATGCGTACTGGTTACAGCCGGTATGAAAGACAATGTAAACATTACCGATGTACAGAAAGAATTCCTGCCGATTGTGGACGAATTTTCTAAAGAACTGCCGTCAAACATCAAACTTGTAAAAAACTTCGACCAGGCCAATATGGTATCGCAGCGTCTGGGACATTTAGGGTTTGATTTTGCCCTTGCGATTGTTTTGGTGATTGTGACATTGCTTCCACTGGGTTTAAGAGCTTCCGGAATTGTGATGATTTCCATTCCGTTATCTCTCGCACTGGGATTAATTGCCATGAATGCCTTTGGCTTTTCTTTAAATCAGTTAAGCATAGTGGGACTCGTGGTAGCGTTGGGATTGCTGGTGGATGACAGTATTGTGGTAGTCGAAAATATAGAGCGCTGGCTGCGGGAAGGACATTCCAAAATGGATGCAGTGCTTAAAGGGACCAGACAGATCGGAATTGCCGTAGTAGGCTGTACTGCAACACTTGTCATTGCATTTTTGCCGCTGGCTTTCCTGCCGGATGTTTCGGGGGAATTTATAAGAAGCCTGCCAATGGCTGTTATTACCAGTGTACTGGCATCGATGATTGTAGCTTTGACATTGGTGCCGTTTTTAGCAAGCCGATTTTTAAAAACGCACGATCATGCTGCAGGAAATATATTTCTTCAGTATCTGCAAAGATTCCTTACCAGAGCCTACCGTGATATTATGCCGAAGGCCTTAAAATATCCTAGAACAACTATTGCGATTTCCATAGTTTTGAGCATCACAGCTTTTGGACTCTTTAAAGTAACAGGTTTTAAATTATTCCCGACTTCTGAAAAGCCGATGTTTCTTATCAATATAAAACTGCCGCTTCAGGCCAATATTTCAGAAAGTGACCATGTTGCCAAAATTGTAGAAGCAGAGCTTAAAAATCATAAAGAAATTGTGTATTATACTTCGAACGTTGGAAAAGGAAATCCGCAGATTTACTACAATGTGCATCCGCAGGACAGAAAACCGGATTTCGCACAGATTTTTGTCCAGCTTGAAGATGAAGCCAAACCATCAGAGAAAACAGCTTTGATTGAAGAGCTTCGAAATAAATTTAAAAGGATGCCTTATGCCAAAGTCGAGGTGAAGGATTTTGAACAGGGAACACCATTAGAAGCCAATATTGTGGTTCGTCTTTTTGGCGAAGATCAGCAGGTGCTGCGAAAGCTTTCTTCGCAGGTGGAAACTATTCTGAGAAATCAGGAAGGGACAGTGTATATCAACAATGAGCTGAATACCTATAAAACGGATGTCAAGGTTAAAATCAATAAAGAAAAGGCCAGAACACTGGGAGTATTGACAAGCGATGTAGATAAGGTCATCCGACTTTCGGTAGCAGGGTTGACAGTAGGCGATTATATAGATGACAGGGGAGATGCCAGAAATGTAACACTGACATTGCCTAGAGATAAATTTTCGAACCTCGATGCTTTGAAAAATCTGTACGTAAATAATCTGCAGGGAACCCCGATTGCGCTGAACCAGATTGCTGAGATTTCGTTTGAAACTTCTCCAACAGCAATTAACCACTTTAATAAATCACGCTTTTCAAAAGTGACCGCTTTATCAGCAAAAGGGTATTATGCCAATGATTTACTGGCGCATATCGTTCCAAAACTGGATCAGTTGAAAATGCCAAAAGGATATTATTACAAATTATCGGGAGAGAAAGAATCCGAAGGCGATGCGCTGGGCGGTAACTTTTTGGCAGTGATTATTTTAAGTACCTTTTTGTTTGTGGCGGTGTTGCTTTTGCAATTTAAAACGTTCAAAGGAATTATTATCGTTTTATCCATCATACCGCTGGGAATTTTGGGAGGCGTGCTGTTATTGCTTCTCAATGGAAGTCCCATGTCTCTGGTTGCCATTATCGGTTTTATCGGCCTTTCGGGAATTCAGGTAAAGAACTCTCTGCTGCTGGTGGATTTTACCAATCAGTTAAGGCAGGAAGGGCATTCGATAGACGAAGCGATAGCCATTGCAGGAGAAACCCGTTTTCTGCCGGTGGTGCTCACTTCCATTACGGCCATTTGTGGTTTGATTCCCATTGCGCTGAACTCAAATCCATTGATCGCGCCGTTGGCCATTGTACTGATCGGCGGGCTGATCAGCTCCACGATATTATCCCGGATTGTAACTCCGGTAATGTATAAACTGATACCGCCGCAGATACAGGGTGATGAAGTTGAATAACGAAATCATCGTTCATGAAAATATTTAAGATATTTTTTATGAGACAGCTACTCTGGGAATTTGATACAACTAAATTAGCAAGATTCACTCTAGAAAAATAAAAATACAGAGAAAAGACGGTACTTAAGCAGCTGCTCCAAATTATTTGGAGCAGTTTTGTTTTTCAAGGCTGCATGCGTTTTGGAAAGCCCAAATAAATTTGATTTATGAGATAGTCTGTGCGGGCGCATTGCAAGTCAGGGCTGTATCCTTTTTTCGCTATGGACCTGCGGCGTATTATGGCTCAGGAGTCACAGCATGTTCCTGCGTCTGCAGATCATCGCTCTTGGCCTGCCCGTTTTTCTTTACCAGCAGGTAGAAATCCTTCAGGTGCCACCACGCGGGGCATCTCTCCAGAGGTCCGTTGAAGTTCCTGATGGTGGAATAGCAGCTTTTAAGGAAGGCCTGAGAATCGGTGATCTTCGCCCAGGGCTTCCAGTCCACCCTTTGGGGCGGGGGAAAGGCTTCAAAGTATTTTTTTATCTCTTCCGGGGTCATGGGGCAAATTTAAGCTAAAATCCCTTTTCTGTCAAGCCCTGCAGGGAGCGGCATTAGATTCTGGAGGTATTTTCCGGATCTTTTTTTAAGTGTCCTTATAATCAGAGAAATACCTGTTTATTTTTTTTTTTGGGGAGCTTTTTCCCGCTATGCGCTGCACACGAGCAAAGCGAACTGGCGAAGCAATCGGGGCTGGGGAGATGGGTTAGATGATTTTGCGGAAGACAGGGGAGAGAGTCGCTATGGAATGTCCTTTGGAAATAGTGATTGGTCTGCTGTCTCGCAATATTAAATAGGGTTTTTCCGTAAAAGGTAAGCCCGAAACAAATCGGGCCCATTATCATAATTCTAATTTTGTGCGTGCAGCTTGATTCAGCCGGCTCTTTTTGCAGTGTTTATGCAAGGCTCTCTCCAATAGGCAGGCGGGTGCTCAGCACGACCCTGTTCCAAAGGTTTATCGCAATTACGGCAGCTATGATATCTGCAATCTCAGATTCGCTGAAAAACTCAAGGGCATCTGCATAGGCCTTATCCGAGAGCCCATTCTGATGGATCATTGTTATTTCTTCGGTTATCCCCAGCACTGCTTTTTCCTCCTGGGTAAAAATTTCCCCGGCTTCCCTCCAGGCACCAACAAGAAAAATGCGCTGGCTGGCCTCGCCGTTTTTAACCGCGTCCTGGGTATGAATGTTGATGCAGTAGGCGCAGCCGTTGAGCTGCGAGGCGCGGATTTTTATCAGTTCTTTTACCGTCCTGGATAGCGGCGAGGATGCAAGGTAGGTTTCCATGCCTATCATTGCTTTTAGCGCTTTTGGAGCGGCGGCTTTGAAATTAAGTCTTTTTTGCATGGCAATTATCGTTTTAAAATTGTTCCCTGCAAAATTGGGCAATAGGAAAACCAAAAAACTTAAACTGGTTTAAGAAAGAAGCTTTTTTCTGATCTCGCTCAGATACTCGGGGGTGAAGCCCAGATAGGAGGCGATCAGGTACTGCGGGACGCGCTGTATGAATTCTGGGTGGTTGCGCGCCGCCTGGAAATAGAATTCTTCTTTGGAGAACGAGAAAAGGAACTGGATGCGCTTCTGGGCCGCCGCGTAGGCCCGCTGGTACACAAAACGGAAATAGCGCTCCATCACCGGGAACTCCTCCAATAGCTTCCGCTGGTTCTCTGATGTGATGTACAGGATAGTGGATTTTTCCACTGCCTGGATATAGAATTCGGTAGTAAGCCGGTTTTCGTAGGCATAGTTGTCGGTAAGCCACCAGGTTTCAATCGCAAATTCGGTGGTCTGCTCGGTGCCTTTCTCGTTGATGAAGAATTTTCGAAGCAGGCCCTGAAGCACAAAATAATGGTGATGGCAGATTTCTCCCTCTTCCAATAGGTTTTCTTTTTTGCCAACCTGTTTGGTGTCGAAGAATTTTATGATCTGCTCAAACTCGTTGTCAGCAATCTGTGCGAACTTGGCGATATGGTTTTTGAATATATCTGACATTGGTTTTTGCGATATTATTTACAGATTCAAAATTTTTTCAGCCGTTTATCTTTTCCTTATGGTAGCGCGAGAGCCATTTTTCCATCCTCTGGAGCAGCTGGATCTGCTCAGGGCTGCC
>Ga0215275_1260_pt1 | contig 4048 bp, 2 predicted proteins | sample ZER3_100Endo4_M3_FD_182623 | JGI IMG/M metagenome (GOLD analysis project Ga0215275, IMG submission 182623) | Enriched cells of freshwater protists from Biology Centre CAS, Ceske Budejovice, Czech Republic - ZER3_100Endo4_M3 | ecosystem: Environmental > Aquatic > Freshwater > Unclassified ...
TTCTATAACCACGCTGATGAAGCGAAGCCCCAGAAGTATCTAAAGCTACAGAAACCTGATCTCTGTCAATATGAATATTTATACGCAAATCTGGATACTGTTTATCAATACTTGGGCGTTGTCCCGTTCTTTCTCTAAACTGATCTACGATCGCATCTTTACATTTCTGAGAAACAAATTCAGAATGATTGAAATAAGTAGAATGTACTGTTGTATCGATTACAAAAGTCTGATTCGCATTTAAATATTTAGACCAGTTTAAGCCCGAAATACCTTTGTACAAAGCCTGCTCATTATTAGCTCTAAAAGAATAAATTGGTTTTAAGACTTTTAGCGCCGTACGCAAAGACAAATTGGCTTTATACATAAAACCTTTGTCCCCTTTAAAGCTTACCATTCTCACACCTTTTTCAACATCCTGAGCGCCAAGTGTGCGTAGTTCTTTTTCTAATATTTCTTCAAAGCCAAAAAAACATTTGGCAATCATTTTAAAATTTTCTTCCATTTCTTTTTCAATTAAAAAAAGCCAATCGCTATATTATTTTATTATAATGGTATAAATACGTATCGAAGCGAAATAGTTATTTTTCGGCAAAAATACACTAAATTTGCCGGACTTTTGAATTAATTGAAATAGAATAAATGTCTGAAAAACATAACGCACCAATCCAGAATCAAGAAGACGACAATCAAAACTGGTATTCTTCATGGTTTGACACGCCGTATTATCACATTCTTTATAAGGATCGTAATTATCGTGAAGCTCAGGTTTTCATGGACAATTTAACGCATTATCTTAACTTGCCTGAAAAAGCTAAAGTATTGGATTTAGCATGCGGAAAAGGCCGCCATTCTATCTATTTAAATCAATTGGGCTACGATGTTTTAGGTGCAGATTTATCTGAAAACAGCATTGCCGAAGCCAGCAAAAACAGCAACGAAACACTTCATTTCAAAGTGCACGACATGCGTGAACCTTTTGAAGAAAAGTTTGATGCTATTTTCAATCTTTTTACCAGTTTTGGCTACTTCGAAAGCGACGATGACAACCTAACTACTTTAAAAGCAATTAAAGAAAGTTTATCTGAATACGGTTTTGCCGTTATCGATTTAATGAACGTTCCAAACGTAATTGAAAATCTTGTTCCAGAAGAAGTAAAAACGGTTGACGAAATAGATTTCCACATCAAAAGATATCTTGAAGACGGACATATTTTCAAGGAAATTGATTTTGAAGACCAAGGCAGAAAATATCATTTTACAGAAAAAGTAAAAGCACTAACTTTGAAAGACTTTCAGGATTTAATGGACGAAGCTGGGATTTTCCTTCTAGACATTTTTGGAGACTACAAACTCAAAAAATTCCACAAAACCGAAAGCGAAAGATTAATCATGATTTTTAAATAGGTTTAATCGTTAAACCGTTAATTTGTTTAATCGCTAAACAAACTAACAGAAATTCGATTAAACGATTAAACAAAAAACGATTAAACAAAAAGATGAATTATCTACTACCCTTATTTTCTGTACTTTTAGGATATGGCGTGGCTTTATTTATAAAACCAGAAAACAAAAATAATTTAAAATTACTACTCGCTTTTAGCGGTTCTTTTTTATTGTCGTTAACCGTAATGCACCTTCTTCCTGAGGTTTACGAATCGCACAATCACAGTATCGGAATCTTTATAATGGTCGGAATTTTATTCCAGATCGTACTAGAATTTTTCTCAAAAGGTGCCGAACACGGGCACGTTCACGGACATGCGAAAATGTCTCAGATTCCATGGCTTTTGTTTATCAGCCTTTGTATTCATGCCTTTTTAGAAGGTTTTCCAGTAAGTCATCATCACGGTTTAGCAGTCGGAATTGCTATTCACCACTTGCCTATTGCGGTTATTTTAACGACATTTTTCATTAATGCCGATTTAAACAAAAAAGCCATTTTTGCTTTCATGCTGACTTTTGCCATCATGACGCCGCTTGGAACCGTAGCTTCAGAATATTTGCCGTTTTTAAGTAAATATTACACCGAAATAACAGCAATCGTAATCGGAATTTTATTCCACATCTCTTCAACAATTATTTTTGAAAGCAGCGAAGGTCATAAATTCAACGTTGCCAAAGTTTCTATGATTGTTCTAGGAATTCTATTGGCATTCTTTTTATAATGTGCCAATGAGACAATGTGCCAATTAGACAATGAGATAATTTTCTAATTGACACATTTTCTAATTATCTAATTAACACGCTTTCTCTCCTCTTGATTTCCAAAATTGCGTTCCTTCACGTTAATTTTTTTATTTCCGAAATTGTAAATCACAGACAAACGAACAAAGCGATTACTTTCATTTTGACTATAAACCTGTTTCACGCCATTTACAACCGAAGTGAAATCTTTTAAATAAGAAGTATTAAAAATATCATTGGCTAAAAATGCAATTTGAAGCGTTTTATTCAATAAATCTTGTTTGAAACCGATATCAAAACTTGATGCATATCCTATTTCATACAAACCGTTTTTAAAAGGCGAACTGTAATTAAAATCAATTTGAAGCTTCGTATTTTTTCCTAAAACAAACGTATTATTTGTTGTAAAATCAATCTGCAAACTGTTTGATGGCGTTGCATTAATATCTTTTATAAATTTAGTTTCTGAACCTAAAAAATACAAAGTATTTTCGCTTTGCCACCAATCTGCAAAACTTGCCGAATAACTTTCCCCTAAACCATAATTCAAACCTTTAAAATAATTCTCGCGCGTTACAATCTGCGTATTCGTTTCAGGGTTTGAAGTAAAAACAACTCCATATCCATTTGTAACCGCATTTACAAAAACACTTGTTCTTAAAACTTCTTTATAAGAATGCGCCAATTCAAAATTATCACTAAATGAAGGTTTTAAAAACGGATTTCCTTCAGAATAACTATTACTATTAATATAAACTCTAAACGGATTCAACAAATCAAAACGCGGTCTGTTGATTCTTTTTCCATAATTTAAGCTAAAAGTATTGTTGTCATTTTTCTTGTACGAAGCATAAAAAGTTGGAAACAACTTCAAATAATCATTTACATTTTCCTGATTCATCGTTTCAGAAAACCCGTTTGTTTGTGTATTTTCCAATCGTAAACCCGCTTGCAGATTCCACTTTTCATTTATTTTTTTATCTCCGTTAATGTAAATCGCCTGATTATTTTCAGTGTATTTAAATCGATTTGACTGACTTGGATCTAATTCTGGAGTTCCTGTAATCGTATTGTAAAAAACCACATCACTTATACTATTTGTAAAGCTCATTTTTCCTCCATAAGACAAATTAAAAGTTTCAAACGGATGCTCCATATCAGCCTTAAAACTCCAGTTATCAATATCTTGGTTAGAAATATTTCTTCCTGATTGATTGATATCTATAAATTCCATATCTGGATTATAATTGTTTGCTATAAAATCTCTGTCAAATTTTGAGTTGTAATTGAAGTAATCCACATCAAAAGACAATTTTCGGTTTAAAGAATCTATTTTGGTAATCAAATGCGCATTATAAGTCTGATTTTTAGAACCTTTATCTGTAAAACTTTTATTTAGAGTTACATTCTGCAATTCGTTTTGCGTATTGTACTTTTCAATTTTAATATCCGATCCAAAATCAGGATTATTTCTGTCGTTCATAAACTGAAAACCAATTGTTGTACGGTCTGATAAATCATAATCTAAAGCCAGTTTTCCTGAAAAATTCTCGTTTTTAACTTTTGTTTCAGCATTCATTTTTGAAAGACCATCAGGAAAATACATATCAAGATTCTCAGTCGCATTTTTATAGCCTGTTTTACCATTCACACTTGCCGAAAATCTAAACTTATTTTTACTATAAAAGAAATTATCTCTCAAAGTATAAATCCCGTATTTATTCTGGTCGTAAGAAACTGTAGTCGAATTTTTCCAAGAATCACGAACTCCTTTTTTCATAATAATATTAATCAAACCTCCTGTTCCATCAGCTTCATATTTAGCAGGCGGATTGCTGATCACTTCAATATTCTTAATATC
>Ga0215275_1278_pt1 | contig 3453 bp, 4 predicted proteins | sample ZER3_100Endo4_M3_FD_182623 | JGI IMG/M metagenome (GOLD analysis project Ga0215275, IMG submission 182623) | Enriched cells of freshwater protists from Biology Centre CAS, Ceske Budejovice, Czech Republic - ZER3_100Endo4_M3 | ecosystem: Environmental > Aquatic > Freshwater > Unclassified ...
ATTCAGCTGAATGATAAAATGTTGAAAACAGAACGCAAAATGGGAGAAAAATTCTCTCGTATTGAGTACGAAACCAATGAAATAAAAGATCAAAATTCGAGTCTTCAGGAAAAAAATAAAACTTTGGTTTATGTATTCAGTATTTGTACATTGCTCGGACTGTTTTTTTATGTTTACAAAACACAGCAAGCCAAAAATCGTGAACTGCTTTTTAAACAACAGCAACAAATTGCAAATGAGAATATTTACAACTTGATGATTTCGCAGCAAAATGAAATTGAGCTTACGCGAATAAAAGAAAAGAAAAAAGTTGCCCAAGAATTGCACGACGGTGTTTTGGGACGAATGTTTGGTATTAGAATAAGTTTGGATAGTCTCGATAAACTAGACGAAGCCGAAGCTGTTTTTAAAAGACAAAAATATCTTATTGAACTCAAAAACGTTGAACAGGATATTAGAGAAATTTCGCATGACTTAAATAGAGAAAAATCAGAATTAATTTATAATTTTGTCTCAATTCTGATTTAAGTATTTGAAGATCAAAGAAATAGATATAGTTCGAAGCTGATTACTTCTTTCGATCCTGAGATAAAATGGGATTTGATAAGTAATATTGAAAAAATCAATTTGTATAGAATTGTTCAGGAAGGACTTCAGAATTGCAATAAATATGCTGAGGCAGATATTATTAAAGTAGAGTTTAAAAGCAAAAACAATATTTTGATTTTAACCATCGAAGATGACGGTATTGGATTTAATACTAATAAGACCAAAAACGGAATTGGTCTGTATAATATAGAATATCGTGCAAAAGAATGTAAGGGTACAGTTACGATAAAATCTGCCAAGGGAGAAGGAACAGTTCTCACCATTAAAGTCCCAATAGAACCAAACTCTAACCTGCAGAATAATGACATTTGATTTAACAGCCTCATTTCCAAAATCAATCAAAAAGAATATTTTAATAGTAGACGATCATCCGTTTATTATTGAAGGATATAAAAATGCAATAACTCGTTATAATCCAAAACGATATGAGTTTTTAATTTCGCAGGCGCACGATTGCAGATCAGGGTATGATATAATAGAAAATGATAACACTCCAGATTTTGATATCGCTTTTTTGGATATCAGTATGCCGCCTTACGAAGAAAAAGAGATTTTTTCTGGCGAAGATCTAGCAAAGTTACTTTCGAAAAAAATGCCTTCCTGCAAGATTATTCTTTTGACGATGTACACGGAATTACTGAAAATTAAAACGATTATCAGAACAATTCAACCCAACGGATTGATTATAAAAAATGATCTCACTTTTGACGAATTGCTTTTGGCTTTTGATAAAGTAATGAAAAACGAAAAGTATTACAGCCAGTCGGTTGTAAAAACGCTGAATCAATCTACACACAATGCAATCGAAATTGATCAGTATGATAAACAGATATTAGTTCATTTAGCAAAAGGAACTTCAGTTCCTGAAATGCTTAAGCATATTCCGATTTCTTTAAACGCTATCGAAAAACGAAAAAAGCATTTGAAAGAATTGCTAAAAGTTAAAAACGATTCTGATCTAGATTTGGTAAAAGAAGCAAAAAGTAAAGGGCTCTTTTAAAATTTTAGATTTTAGAGTTCAGATTTTAGGTTTTTGAAGCGAAATATAATGATATAAAAAAAAACACCTAATGAGTTTTAAACCCATTAGGTGTTTTTTTTGTTACCGAATACTGAGGCCGTGACTGAATACTAAACTTACTCGCTCAAAGCATCCCATCCGCGTGCTTTTAAGGCAATTTTTGTGTTGGCGCGGGTTACAAGGTGAATTCCTTCATTTTCTTCCGCCATATGTCCAATAATAGAGAAATTCGGATTCCCTTTTATTTTGTCAAAATCATTGATGTCGATTGTAAATAAAAGCTCGTAATCTTCACCGCCATTTATAGCAACTGTTGTACTGTCGATATTAAATTCTTCGCAAGTAGAAATAAATTGAGGATCTAGCGGAAGTTTGTCTTCATATAAATTACAGCCCACTTTTGATTGTTTGCAGATATGAATAATCTCAGAAGACAATCCGTCTGAAATATCAATCATTGCGGTTGGTTTAATTTCTAAAGCATGAAGCAAAGTACGAACATCTTTTCGAGCTTCAGGTTTCAATTGGCGTTCTACCAAATAAGTATAAGGATCTAAGTCTGGCTGATTGTTTGGATTAACCTGGAAAACTTGTTTTTCGCGTTCCAAAACCTGCAATCCCATGTAAGCCGCACCAATATCACCAGTTACAACTAATAAATCAGTTTGTTTGGCTCCGTTTCTGTAAACCAATTCATTTTCGTCAGCTTCACCAATTGCGGTAATACTGATAATTAATCCTTTTTGAGATGAGGTTGTGTCTCCACCAACAACATCAACTTTATATTCTTTTGCTGCGTGTGTAATTCCTGCAAATAATTCTTCTAAAGCTTCCAAAGGAAAACGATTTGAAACGGCAACCGAAACGGTAATTTGAGTCGGTTTTGCATTCATCGCACAAATGTCTGATACATTTACCACAACCGCTTTGTAACCTAAATGCTTCAAAGGCATGTAAGCCAAATCAAAATGAACTCCTTCAATTAATAAATCGGTTGAAACGACTACTTTTTTGTCTTTAAAATCAAGAACGGCAGCATCATCGCCAATACTTTTTAAAGTAGACTCTTGAGTAACATCAAAGTTTTTGGTTAAATGGTCAATTAAACCGAATTCGCCTAATTGAGCTATACTAGTTCTCTGCTGATTTTTATCTTCAATCATTTCTGTTAAGTTCCAAAGTTATTAAGTTGCAAAGGTACAAAAGGTTTTTTTAAAGATACTAAGATTCTGAGATGCTAAGGTTCTAAGTTTTTTTCTGATATTTTTATTCTGTAGAGGCGTATTACAGTGTGTCTACGCATGGTAAATGAAAAAAATGAAAATTATTTTTTTGCTGCTGACAAACTGTTGTCACCGGCCCATTCTACTTTTGAAGTATTAAAAATATTTAAACTTTAAAACCATGAAAACATTAGCTGCACAAGTTATTTCACAAATTGCTGATTTACCCATAAATTATAATCTGCATAGTTCGACATTATTCTTTTTAAACTCATAATCTTATAATTTTAATATTTAAATGAATGAAGATTAGAAATGCTTATTCTCTTTCCCAGAAAAATGGTGGTTCGATATTTAAAGCTCTTAAATAAACGTAACCTTGTCCACGGTGATGAACTTCATTATCAACAAAGTACAAAATATTATGGATAATCGGAAATTCATATTGACCAAATAAATTAAAAGTCTCGCTAAAATCTTCAATAGACAGCTGTTCCCAATATTTATTGATTTCCTCTGTAGCCTGATCCCATTTTTCAAGATATTGTGCTTTGAAAATTAATTTTTCTTCGGCCTCTTTGTATGGCTGAGCATCTCTAT
>Ga0215275_1279_pt1 | contig 3442 bp, 1 predicted proteins | sample ZER3_100Endo4_M3_FD_182623 | JGI IMG/M metagenome (GOLD analysis project Ga0215275, IMG submission 182623) | Enriched cells of freshwater protists from Biology Centre CAS, Ceske Budejovice, Czech Republic - ZER3_100Endo4_M3 | ecosystem: Environmental > Aquatic > Freshwater > Unclassified ...
ACTTTCTGTTTTATAAACATTTGAATACAATCTGCTGACTCTGATGATTTTGGTCTTTTCTAAAGCAATCTTGTCTTCCAGTTTATTGTAAACGACATTTTCAGAATAAAGAAACCATCCAACTGTAACAACCAAAGCCAATAATGCAACATAGCTGAATAAAACTTTGATTGCGGTGTAACTTCTTTTGGTCTCCATATTTTGCTGAAAGATTTGAGGGAATTATGCCCCGATCCCGAAACTTCGGGACGAGATTAAAAGATTGCAATTTATCTAAAAAAAACTGTTTTACGAAGAGTAAATCTACCCAATATGTTATATAATTGTAAGGTTTGCAAATAAAAACAGCCGTAGATTATGTAAATCTACGGCTGTCAAAATGTTGTTTTATGAATTACAAAGTTTCATCTAACCATTTGAAGAATTCACCTTGCCAAACTTGAGCGTTTTGTGGTTTTAAAACCCAGTGATTTTCGTCTGGGAAATAAACAAATCTACTTTTGATTCCTCTTAATTGTGCAGCTTGGAAAGCTTCTTGTCCTTGTCCGATTGGCACACGGAAATCTTTTCCTCCTTGGAAGATCAAAATTGGTTTATTCCAGTTCTGAACCAAAGTTGCAGGATTAAAAGTTGTATATGCTTTTTGCGCTACAGCATTATCTTTTTCCCAATATGGTCCGCCAAAATCCCAGTTGTTAAAGAAAACTTCTTCAGTTGTTCCTAACATCGAAACGGTATTGAAAACTCCATCGTGAGCGATGAAAGTTTTGAAACGGTTTTTGTGAATTCCTGCTAAATAAAATACAGAATATCCTCCGTAACTAGCACCAACACATCCTAAACGGCTTTTGTCAACATAGCTTTCTTTAGCAACATCATCGATTGCAGAAAGGTAATCGTCCATAACTTGTCCGCCCCAATCTTTACTGATTTGCTCGTTCCATTCAACTCCGTGTCCTGGCATTCCACGACGGTTTGGAGCAACAACCACATAACCTTTAGCAGCCATTAAAGAGAAATTCCAACGGAAAGAATACGATTGTGTCAACGGACTTTGTGGTCCTCCTTGGCAAAATAATAAAGTTGGATATTTTTTTGAAGCATCAAAATTTGGAGGTAGAATTACCCAAACTAGCATTTTTTTACCGTCAGTTGTTGTAACGTAACGTTTTTCTGTTTTGCTTAACGCTAAAGTTTTATACGTATCTGTATTTACATTTGAGATTTGTTTCCAAGTATTTTTCTTTAAATTGAAAGAAAAAATCTCACCTGCATGATTCATGTCAGTTCTTGTAACAATGATATCATCTCCAACAAAACCAACTAAATCATTTACGTCAAAATCTCCGTTTGTTAACTGACGAACGTTAATTGCAATTTTAGTTAAACCTGGAAAATTAACAGAGAAAAGCTGTTTTGTTCCGTCAATTGGCGCAACAAAAAATACTGTTTTTCCGTCTTTGCTCCATATAAAATTATCTACAGTTCCGTCCCAATTTGCTGTTAAGTTCGTTTTGATTCCTTTAAACTCAACAATAATATCGTTTTTATCAGACTCGTAACCGTCACGTTTCATTTGCAACCAAGATAAATTCCCTGTTGGAGAAAATTGCGGAGCCGTGTCGTAACCTAAATTACCATCAGTTTTATTGGTTGTTTTTTGAGTTTCTAAATTGTACTCATAAATATCTGTGTTAGTAGAAATTGCATAAGCAGTTCCTGCTTTTTTCTTGCAAACGTAGAAAATACTTTTGCTGTCTGGCGACCAGATATAATCTTCGTCACCGCCAAAAGGTTTTTGCGGAGAATCGAAAGTTTCACCCAGCATAATATCTTTTGCAGGTAATGGTTTGTCTTCTTTAGAAAACGGACCTGTTGGTTTATAAAAAACATGGTTAAATTTCCCTTCGTTCCAAGTATCCCAATGACGATAATCTAATCCATCATAAATTTGAGCATCAGATTTGCCAAGGCTTGGGTAAAAATCTTTTCCTAAAACACTTTCCAGTTTTACTTCGTCATTATAAACGACAAATTTTCCGTCAGGCGAAATGTTTTTATCAGCCAGAATCTCTTTCGTGTCTTTAATTTCAACTGCATTTCCGCCATTTACAGGAATGGTATAAATTTTAGAACTTGATTTGTTTTCTTCAACTGAAGGCGTAGAAACCTTAAAAACTATATTTTTTGCATCTTTAGAAATTCCAAGTGGAGTTACTCGTCCTAATTTCCATAACAATTCTGGCGAAATAACATTCTGCCCGATAGCGTTTAAACTCATCATTATTAAGGTTGTTAATAATACTTTTTTCATAATCTATTTAATCTATTTTTTTGTGCGCTAAAAATACAACTTTTAAACCCCAAATTGTTAAATTCCAAATCCTAAAAATTGTTAAAGTTAGGGTAAAGGTTTTCCGCCACGAATTCACGAATTATTTTTTGATAATCTTTGAGAATAAAAATTCGTGAATTGCTTCGCCTATTCGCTGTCGCTCGAGTCGTGGCTATCAAAAAATCATTATTTTTATCAAAACTCTAAAAAATGGAACTAAGCTACTGGGAACTAAAAAACTGGTTCGCAAATATCGATTATACTATTGTAGGAAGCGGAATTGTAGGTTTGCATACCGCATTACGCTTGCGCGAAAGATTTCCTGCTGCTAAAATTCTGGTTTTAGAACGTGGAATGTTGCCACAAGGAGCAAGTACCAAAAATGCTGGTTTTGCCTGTTTCGGAAGTTTGTCTGAAATAATGGATGACTTAAAAACACATTCAGAAGATGATGTTGTAGCATTGATCGAAAAACGTTGGAAAGGACTTCAACTGCTTCGAAAAAGATTGGGAGATCAAGCCATTGACTTTAAGCCTCACGGCGGATATGAATTATTTTTGAAAGAAGATGAATTCGGGTTTAACGAATGCATTTCTAAAATTCCGTTTATCAATGAAGTTCTAAAACCGCTTTTTAAAGCTGATGTTTTTTCGAAAGAACTAGACCGATTCAGATTTGAAAATATTCAGGAGTATTTAATTTTTAATCCTTTTGAAGGGCAAATTGATACAGGAAACATGATGCAGGAATTATTGAAGCAAGCGGTTTCAGCAGATATTTTAATCTTAAATCAGCAAACCGTAAAATCATATGTAGAAGCTGGAAATCATGTTGAAGTTGTATTGAATGATTTTAGTTTTAAAACCCAAAAACTACTTTTTGCAACCAACGGTTTTGCGAGCGAATTAACAAAAGGAGCTGTAAAACCAGCAAGAGCGCAAGTGCTTATTACAGAGCCTATTCGCAATTTAGACATCAAAGGAACGTTTCATTTAGATAGAGGTTATTATTATTTCAGAAATATTAATGATCGAATTTTATTGGGCGGCGGCCGAAACCTTGATTTTGAGGGAGAAACAACAACCGAATTTGGAGAGACGAAAATT
>Ga0215275_1281_pt1 | contig 3316 bp, 3 predicted proteins | sample ZER3_100Endo4_M3_FD_182623 | JGI IMG/M metagenome (GOLD analysis project Ga0215275, IMG submission 182623) | Enriched cells of freshwater protists from Biology Centre CAS, Ceske Budejovice, Czech Republic - ZER3_100Endo4_M3 | ecosystem: Environmental > Aquatic > Freshwater > Unclassified ...
CCAACTTATGCTGTCCCCGTACACAAGGATTTGCTTCATGGTCTGACCGTCTTTGTCAAAGCGGGTGTTGCCTCACGAGCATGGGCGCCCAGCTCATCAGGGTGTGCATTCGTCTCGCAGCAGCACGCTTGCCAGCGCCGCCGAGTACACCTTGGATTCGAGACTGTCCGTGCGGCTGGTGAGGACTACAGGCCTTTTCGTTCCCAGCACGACACCGGCACACGACGCGCCAGCCATGTAAACGAGGGACTTGTAGAGGGCATTGCCAGCTTCGAGGTTCGGCATCAGCAGAATGTCTGCTCTGCCGGCGACGGATGAGTCGATGCCCTTGGCGGTCGCAGATGCCGTGGACACCGCGTTGTCGAAGGCAAGCGGACCATCCACAGCCGCATCGAAGATCTGACCGCGTTGCGCCATCTTCGCAATGGCTGCGGCATCGAGCGTGCTCGGGGCACCCTGTAAGACCGATTCGGTGAAGGAGATGACGGCAGCTCTTGGCCGGACGATGCCGAGCGCTCTTGCCAAATAAATGGCATGTTCAAGAATTTCCACCTTCTCGCCCAACGTCGGTGCCACGTTCACGACGCAGTCGGAGATGATCAGCTGCGATGGGCGGCCCGGCACTTGAAGCACAAAGGCATGAGAAATGCGCCGCTGCGTGCGCAGCCCGTCGTTGCGCGCGACCACCGCGCGCATCAGTTCGTCGGTATGGAGTGAGCCCTTCATCAACATGTCGAGGCTTCCTGCGGCTGCAAGCTTGCAAGCTTTCTGAGCAGCCGACGCAGCGCCGGCGCCGGTGTCGATCAATTCAAATCGCTGCAGATCGATGCCTTCGCGCGCCCCGAGCTCAAGCAGACGATCGCGCGGGCCGAACAAGCTCACGTCGGCGATGTTTTCTTCGGCCAGCCGAGAGCCTGTCTCAAGCGCGGCTGTGTCGCAGGGAAACACCATGGCGATCTTCCGCCGGCCGCTCTGACGCGCGGTCGCGAGCAGGTCGTCGAGAAAGGTGCTGCTGCTTTGCCCGACGACGCAGGTAGGCGATGAATTGGGGGTGGTCATAGAGTGCGACGTTGAAGATGGCCGGGAGTGCCGGTCAGGCGGCGGGTTCCTGTGCGGAGGTCGCCGGCACTGCGCTCGAATGACGCAGCCGTGTCTTTGTCAACGCGCCGGCTGTCTCGAGGATCGGATACGCGATGGAGCAGATGAGGGAGTTGATGCGCTTGAGATCGCTGATGAGATCGAGGTGCAGTGAGCTCGTTTCGATGCTTTGGCTCGTCTGCATCTGGAGACGTGCAAGATGGTTGGCCGCATACGCGTGTTCCAGCTCGCGGAACCGAGCCTTCTCCTCAAGCAGTGCTTTCGCATCGTGCACCTGGCCGTCCAGGAAAACGCTCATCGCCAGTCTCAGGTTGGCGATCAATCGCGAGTGCAGATCCGCGATTTCTCCCATCCCGGCATCCGAGAAGCGGCTGGCCTTGCGGATCTGCTTGTCCTCGAGGTCTTGGATCACATGCTCGACGAGGTCGCCAACCTGTTCCATGTGGATGGTGAACGAGACAATGTTCGACCAGCGGCGTCCTTCTTTCTCCGGCAACGCATCGCGAGGGATCTGTGTGAGGTAGAACTTGATCGACGAGCAGATTTCGTCGACGCGGTCGTCCATCTTGCGCAACTGCTCGGCCAGCGTGAGGTCGGCGTTGCGAAGCACCGGAAGAATGCCGGTGAGCATGGCTTCAACCAGATCCGCTTGGCGCAGGGCCTCGCGAGCCGCACAGCTGATCGCAAGGGAAGGGGTCGCCAAGGCGGCAGGATCGAGATGTTTCGGGCGAATCTCGCCGAGCGGCGCGGCAGGGGTGGGCAGCAGCGTTTCGACAACCTTCGCCATCGGTCCCGTCAGTCCGATCAGAAGCACGGCCCGCGTGAGGTTGAACCCCAGGTGAAAGGCAATCACCTTGGTATGCAAGCTCGAGAAGTTCTGTTGCAGCAGATGTTCAATCTGGGGGAGCATGACCACTGCCAGGGCGCATCCGAGCAGCTTGAACAGCAGGCTGCCGAGCGGGAGCCGCATGCGAATCGCACGTGGTCCCGAGCTGGTGAGCAGCGCCAGAATTCCGCTACCGATGTTCGCGCCTAACACGAGGCACATTGCCATTGGCATCGGCAGGACGCCCGAAGCCGTCAATGTCGCGGTCAGGAGCACAAAGGCGAGACTTGAATAGGTCGCCATCGTCAGCAGGGCGCCGACGGCGATCTCCAGAAGCACATCGTCGGGCAGCGCGAGCACCAAGCTGCGGAACGTTGCAGAGGCGAGCAGGGGCTGGGTCGCACTGACGATCAGTTGCAGCCCGAGCGTGATCAGCCCGAAGCCAATCAGCACATGGCCCACGCGGGCGCGCGGTCGCTTGTCTGAGCCGGTGACGAGCACGACCCCCGCGAGCACGAGCAGCGGTGAAAGCCAGGACAGGTCGAAGGAGAACACCACCGCCATCAGGCTGGTGCCGACCTCCGCGCCGAGCATCACGGCCAATCCAGCGGGCAGGCCGACCAGGCCGCTGCCGACGAACGATGAGACGAGTACCGCCGTGGCCGTGCTCGACTGGACGATGCCTGTCACCGTCACGCCCGCGAACATCGCCAGAAAGCGATTCTCAGGCTGCGCGAGAGAACATCGCGCAGGTTGGCACCAAAGAGTTGAATGACGCCGGTGCGCACGATTCCCGTGCCCCACACGAGCAGAGCGATCGCAGCGAGAAGGTTCAGCAAGTGGATCATCGAGGTGACACGACGGAGGGCGTCGGGCCTGTGAGAGGCGCAGTGAAGGAGGCCGCGATTCTGGGTTTCGGGGGCTTCACGATCAATCGACCATTGCTCACATGCCGGGTGAGTTTTTATGCAGACTAACGGATGTATGCTTTTTGATCGTCCTCCTCAGTTCTGATGCATGCCATGCGCGCCCTACCTCCGCTGAATTCGATCAAGGCCTTCGACGCCGCCGCGCGCCACCTCAGCTTCACGAAGGCTGGCGATGAGCTGTGCGTGACGCATGGCGCGATCAGCCGGCAGATTCAGGTGCTCGTACAATGGCTGGGCACCGCTTTGTTCCTGCGGCTACCGCGCGGGCTGCAGCTCACGGCCGATGGCATGCGCTTTCACACCGAGGTCAATGCCATGCTGAACAGCCTGGCCTCCGTGGCTGACCAGATCCGGCGGCCGCAGACGACCCGCATCATCCGCGTGCAGTCCTTGCCGACGTTCACGATGCGTTGGCTGATACCCAGGTTGCCGGATTTTCAGAGAAGGTATCCCGATGTCGAGA
>Ga0215275_1030_pt2 | contig 3107 bp, 1 predicted proteins | sample ZER3_100Endo4_M3_FD_182623 | JGI IMG/M metagenome (GOLD analysis project Ga0215275, IMG submission 182623) | Enriched cells of freshwater protists from Biology Centre CAS, Ceske Budejovice, Czech Republic - ZER3_100Endo4_M3 | ecosystem: Environmental > Aquatic > Freshwater > Unclassified ...
GCATCGATTGCAGGTAAACTAACAGTTACTTTTACAGTGTTTGAGCTGCAGTTGTCCGGGTTTAATTTCTCGCAGATTTCATACGTCAATTCATATTCTCCTGCTGGAGGGTTAGCGCCTAACACGATGCTTCCGTCTGTACCTACAGTCAGATATCCTTTCGGATCTGGCGTTAGAGTTTTCAGCGTAACATCTGCAGGATCTAATGTCTGGCCGTTTTTAGTGTCGTTGTCGAAAACATTTTTTCCTAATGTCTGAGATGCATCTGAGCCTAATACTGATGGGATTTCATCTGCATTCGCCACAAGATTTCCTGCCGTTACCGGTACAGTATCTATTACTGAATCGCAGTTTAACGGATTGGTATTTTCGCATATTTTATATTCCACTTTATAATCTCCTTTTGGAGTATTCGGCGCAACGCTTATCGTGTAATCTGAATTTAAAGTCAATCCTGTCGAAAGCGTTCCAATAATTTGAAACTTCACTTCTCCTGCTCCTGTTCCAACAACAATTGCTTTTCCGTTCAGTTTGTCGTTTGCAGTCAGTGCGATGGTTTTGCCTCCGATGTTTCCGTTGATTGAAGCGATAACATCTTCAACAGCATCGATTGCAGGCAAACTAACAGTTACTTTTACAGTGTTTGAACTGCAGTTGTCTGGGTTTAATTTCTCGCAGATTTCATACGTCAATTCATAATCTCCTGCTGGAGGATTAGCGCCCAAGACAATGCTTCCGTCTGAACCTACTGTCAGATATCCTTTTGGATCTGATGCTGTAGTTTTCAGCGTAACATCTGCTGGATCTAACGGCTGTGAGTTTTTAGTGTCATTGTCAAAAACGTTTTTCCCTAAAGTCTGAGGAACATTCGATCCTAAAACTGATGGAATTTCATCTGCATTCGCTACAAGATTTCCTGCCGTTACCGGTATAGTATCTATAACTGAATCGCAGTTTGACGGATTGGTGTTTTCGCAGATTTTGTATTCCACTTTGTAATCTCCTTTTGAAGTATTTGGTGCAACGCTTATCGTGTAATCTGAATTTAATGAAAGTCCCGCCGGTAGCGTTCCGACAATTTCAAACTTAACTTCTCCCGCAGCTGTTCCTACAACAATCGGATTTCCGTTTAATTTATCATTTGCAATTAATGAAATGGTTTTTCCTCCAATGTTTCCATTGATTGATGCAATAATATCTTCAACCGCATCGATTACAGGCAAACTAACTGTTACTTTTACAGTGTTTGAGCTGCAGTTGTCTGGGTTTAATTTCTCGCAGATTTCATACGTCAATTCATAATCTCCTGCTGGAGGATTAGCGCCCAAGACAATGCTTCCGTCTGAACCTACAGTCAGATATCCTTTTGGATCTGATGCTGTAGTTTTCAGCGTAACATCTGCCGGGTTTAATGGCTGTGAGTTTTTAGTGTCATTGTCAAAAACATTTTTCCCTAAAGTCTGAGGAACATTCGATCCTAAAACCGATGGAATCTCATCTGCATTCGCCACTAGATTTCCTGCCGTTACCGGTACAGTAATAGTAACCGAGTCGCAGTTTGCAGGCACTGCTCCTACTTCACATATTGTATATTCTACACTGTAATTCCCTTTTGGAGTTCCTGCATTTACTGTAATAGTACCATTTGCATTTAACGTTAATCCTGATGGTAAAGTTCCAACAATACTTATTGTAACTTCCCCAGAATTAGTTCCAATTACAGCTTGATTAGCATTCAAAGTATCATTTCCTATTAATGATATAGTAGTTCCACCAATGTTTCCATTAATTGGATCAATCGAATCTACTACTGCATCTATTGCATTTAGAACTTTAACTTTAGCGGTAGCTGTTTCACAGTTCGCAGGATCAGCATTTTTCTCGCAGATTTGGTATGTAATGCTGTATGTTCCGCTTGGTGTATTTGCTGCAAGAGTTACGTTTCCATTAGCATCAACACTTAATGGTCCTGATGAACTAACCGTAACGGTTGTATTTCCTGCTGTAACTGCTGCTCCGCCTAAAGTATCGTTTGATTTAACGTTACCAATATTTGACGCTGACGATCCCGAAGATTTTGTCCCGAAATCATCATTAACAGCAACTAAATCATTTACTATTTTTACTGTTACTGTAGCCGAATTACAATTTCCATTATTAGCAATTTCACAAATTGAATAATCAAACGTGTAAGTTCCTGTTGGCGTATTTGGTTTAACAGAAACTGCTCCTGTTGCATTGTCAAAGTTTAACACTGATGGTAAAGAAGTCACCGTAACATCAACATCATTAATATTAACTTTATTACAATTTAAAATATCGTTATCAAAAATATTAGAGATGACAACTCCTCCAGATATTCCTTTTGACGAAGAGATAGTGTCATCATTTGCTTAAATAGAACCAATTACTTTAACAATCTGCGTGCAAGTCTGCGCATTTCCTGCTGCATCTGTTACAGTCCAAGTTACTGTCGTATTTCCTAGTGGGAAGCTTGACGGCGCATTATTTGTTACCGTTACAGCTCCTGTACAATTGTCTGATGTGGTAGGTGTACCTAAAGTCACTCCAGTTGCAACACATGAATTAACATCGGCTGAAACTGTCACATTTGATGGACAAATAATTGAAGGTTTTTGAGTATCGTTAACTGTTACAATCTGCGTGCAAGTTTGCGTATTTCCTGCTGCATCTGTTGCAGTCCAAGTTACTGTTGTATTTCCGATTGAGAAGCTTGACGGCGCATTATTTGTTACCACTACAGCTCCTGTACAATTGTCTGATGTTGTTGGAGTGCCTAAAACTACTCCAGTTGCAACGCATGAATTGGCATCTGCCGAAACTGTCACATTTGATGGACAGATGATTGATGGCTTCTGTGTATCTTTTATGATTACTTTTTGAGTAGCTGTTTCCGTATTTCCATTTCCATCAGCAAAACTCCAGTTAATCGTATAAGTACCTTGAGCGCTATAAGTCAATGGATCTGATGTTGTTCCAGTTACTGTTCCGGCGCAATTATCTGTTGTTGTCGGACGTGTTACTGTTGCTGAACATTCTGCTGTAATATCTGCTAGTGTCGGTTTTACAGGTTTCTGTGTATCTTT
>Ga0215275_1298_pt1 | contig 2872 bp, 2 predicted proteins | sample ZER3_100Endo4_M3_FD_182623 | JGI IMG/M metagenome (GOLD analysis project Ga0215275, IMG submission 182623) | Enriched cells of freshwater protists from Biology Centre CAS, Ceske Budejovice, Czech Republic - ZER3_100Endo4_M3 | ecosystem: Environmental > Aquatic > Freshwater > Unclassified ...
CAAACGCCGAACCCTTGCTCACATCCTTCCCCGCCGACACCGAGACGCTGCTCGCAGAGATCGGCCCGAAGTGGGCCCTGGACATCAACAAGCATCGCGACCTCGTGATCGCGCACTACACGCCCAAGGTCCGGCACGCGATCGACGACGGCATCGCCATGGCGCGGGACCTTCCCTACGGGGCGGCGCAACGGCAGACGCTCGACGTGCACTTCGACACGTCCTGGCGGCCAGGCTCGCGTGACGTGGTGGTGTTCCTGCACGGCGGCGCCTTCGTTCGCGGCAAGAAGAGCGTGAACGGACAGGTCTACGACAACGTCGCGCACTGGTTCGCGCGCCAGGGCATCGTCGGCGTGAACGTGGAATATCGGCTCGCACCGGCGGCGCCGTATCCGGCCGGCGCGGAAGATGTCCGGCTCGCGTTTCGCTGGGTGCAGGACAACATCGCCCGCTACGGCGGACGGGCCGACCGGATCTTCCTCATGGGCCATTCCGCGGGCGGCTGCCATGTGGCCAGCGCGCTCTTCGATCCGGCCTGCGAGCGGATCCCCGGCGCGGCGCTCGCCGGCGCGATCCTGGTCAGCGCCCGCCTGCGGGCGGACACGCTGCCCGACAACCCGAACGCCGAAGGCGTGCGCGCCTATTTCGGATCCGACGCGTCGCTCTACGAGACGCGCTCGCCGAGCAGCCATGTCGCGACCAGCGACGTCGCGCTGCTGGTCGCGGTGGCGCAGTACGAGAACCCGCATCTGGATACCTACGGCGAAGAGTTCTATCGGCGTGCCCAGGCCCTGCCCCGCACGGCGCTGACGCGCTTCCTTCGCCTGGACCGCCACAACCACACATCGATCGTGGCGCACTTCAACAGCGGCGAAGACACGCTGGGTCGAGCGATCACGCGCTTTATGGCCGACGCCTGACGCCCCCTTTTCCTCTTTCATTTTTCATTCGCGAGGTATTCATGAGCCCCACCCGAAGCGCCGAAGTTTTCGCGCCCGCGCTGACCCCCTTCCACGCAGATCTGAGCGTGAACCGCCCGGCATTCATCGGCTTCTGCCGATGGCTGGTGTCGCAGCGTGTCGGCCTGGCGGTGTTCGGCACAAACAGCGAAGCCAATTCGCTGTCGGTGTCCGAGAAGATCGATCTGCTGGACGCCCTGGTCGAGGCCGGCATCCCGCCGGCCAGATTGCTCCCCGGCGTCGGGCTGTGCGCATTGCCCGATGCCATCGCGCTGACGAAGAAGGCGGTCGATCTCGAGTGCGCCGGCGCGCTGGCCTTGCCGCCGTTCTATTTCAAGCCGGCCCACGACGACGGATTGTTCGCCTACTACTCGCAGATCATTCAGGCGGTCGGTTCGGACCGCCTGAAGATCTACCTCTATCACATCCCCCAGTTCACGGGCGTGGGCATCACCCATGCGCTGATCGAGCGGCTGATCAAGGAATATCCGCGGACCGTCGTCGGCATCAAGGACAGTTCGGGCGACTGGGCCAACACCGAAAGCATGCTGCGATCGTTCCCGGGCTTCAGGATCTTTCCAGCCTCGGAATCGCTGCTCGAGAAGGCCTTGCCGTTGGGCGCCGCAGGCTGCATTTCCGCGACGGCCAACGTCCAGCCACGAACCATCGTGGACGCCATCGAGCGCTGGGGTTCGGACGACTTCGCAGGCCTGCAGGCCCGGGCGAACGCGGTTCGTTCGCTGTTCCAGCAGCACCCGATGATTCCCGCGCTCAAGTACGTGGTCGGCGAGGCGATGGAAGACCGGACCTGGCGCAACGTGCGGCCGCCGCTTCGCAGCGCCACCGACGACTGGGCAGGCACGCTGGCCCGCGAGCTGAGCGCCCTGAACTTCTCGATGGCCGCGGCATGACCACCTTGCCGCCTCCTCTCGGAAAGTACCCGCGCTTTCGACGCGCGGGCGATTTCATCCACGTCTCGGGCGTGAGTGCCCGCCTGCCGGACGGCACGATCGACGGGGTGATCGACGAGGCCGGCGTGCTTCGCCACGACGTGGGCATCCAGACTCGCCGCGTCATGCGCAACGTTGCCGAGATTCTCGAACTGGCCGGCGCGACGCTGGCCGATTGCATCGACATCACGGTGTTCCTGACCCGCGCCGAGGATTTCGATGCGTTCAACCGGATCTACGGCGATTGCTTTGCCGCGCCGGCGCCGGCACGCACGACGGTCATCGTTCGCGGGCTGCCGCACCCGGACATGGTGGTCGAGGTCAAGGCCGTGGCATGGCTGCGGCCATCGGCACCGGAAGAGTCCACGCCAGCCCCGGAGGCCGCGCATGCTGGATGAGAGCGCGCTGAAGCTGCTGTTCCTGGAGGCACGAAGCCAGAACGGCTTCCTGGACAAGCCGGTCGAGGACGCGACGCTGAGGGCTCTGCATGAACTGATGAAGTTCGGCCCGACCAGCGCCAACTGCAGCCCGCTGCGCGTGATCTTCCTGGTCTCGCAGGCGGCGAAGGCGGCGCTGTTGCCTGCGTTGAATCCAGGCAACGTCGACAAGACGATGTCGGCCCCCGTGGTCGCGGTGCTTGGACATGACCTTCGCTTCTTTCGCCATGCGGCCCGGCTGTTTCCGCATCGACCCGGCATCCTCGACGGCTTCGCCGCCGATGCCGCGGCGGCCGAGACCACGGCCTTTCGCAACGGAACGCTGCAGGCGGCCTACCTGATGATCGCGGCGCGCGCGCTGGGACTCGATTGCGGGCCCATGTCCGGCTTCGACGAAGCTGCGGTCAACCGGCTGTTCTTTCCCGGGGGCGACGTGCGCGTCAACTTTCTCTGCAACCTTGGCCATGGCGATGCAAGCAAGGTCTTTCCTCGGCTTCCGAGGCTCTCGTTTCCGGACGTCTGCGAG
>Ga0215275_1303_pt1 | contig 2699 bp, 1 predicted proteins | sample ZER3_100Endo4_M3_FD_182623 | JGI IMG/M metagenome (GOLD analysis project Ga0215275, IMG submission 182623) | Enriched cells of freshwater protists from Biology Centre CAS, Ceske Budejovice, Czech Republic - ZER3_100Endo4_M3 | ecosystem: Environmental > Aquatic > Freshwater > Unclassified ...
AGATTCTATATTAGAGAACTTTGAATTCAAAGGGGTTATTGAAGGCAGTGAGACCTTTCATATCGAACTTGAAGAAGTTAATAATCCTCCCTCGGAATAGGATAGGATCAAAGTTTTGTCAAAGGCTTTTTCCCTCAGATTGTGATTCAGGACTTTCTTGTCCGTGGGCATAAAGTTATTTTTCATATCCGCAGACGCAGATGGCTCAGTACAGAAACTTCCAGGGTTATTTATCGAATTGGACTTTAGTAGAAAAGGGAACTCGAATGACTGGGGATTTCGCGGCTTTTTTAAAAGAAATTACTCGATACAGCGCCGGGTAGCGTTGGGGGCATCAGCTCATTCTATGGTGTAAAAGTCAAAAACTTTCTCGTCAATATTTCGATTACCTCAATGATTTTAAAAGTTGGGATCAGAAATCACACGCCAAAGAATGGCTGTTATATCCAGAAAACCTCGGTGACAGTTTTCCATAAATGAGACTAGTTTATCTCATGGTGAACTTTACATCATTCTTACCAACAAAGCTGCAAAAGGCACGAAAGAGGCTATCTTTGCCATTGTAGCAGGCACGAAAGGAGAAACCGTCATTTCCGTATTGAAAAAAATTCCGGAAAAAGCCAGAAAAAGGTGAACGAAATTACCCTGGATATGGCAGGTAATATGGGGTTGATCTGTAAACGTTGTTTTCCGCAGGCTACCAGGGCGACTGATCGGTTTCATGTACAGAAACTGGCTACCAATGCATTACAGGAAATGCGGATCAAATATAGATGGGAAGCTATGGACCAGGAAAATGAAGCTATAGAAAGATCAAGAAGGACAGCCCGGCCATTTCAACCGGAAGTACTCCATAATGGAGATACTATTAAGCAATTACTTGTCCGTAACAGATATGTATTGTATAAAAGGCCTTCTGCCTGGATTGAAAGCCAAAAGAATTGTGCAGAACTCTTATTAGAGAGGTTCCCTGATCTTAAAACTGCCTATGGGCTCAGTTTTGGGCTTAGTTAAATCTTTGAAAATACAACGGATAAAGTCTTAGCATTGGCTAGATTGGCCAAATGGCATGAAAAAAGTAAGGCAAGCAGCATTCAAAGCTTGCAATACAGTTGCCAGGTCTATACAGAACCATGATCAAACTATATTGAACTATTTTGATAACAGATCTACTAATGCTTCTGCGGAATCTTTTAATGCAAAATAAAGGCTTTCAGAAATCTATTTTTGAGAGTAAAAACGTAGAATTCTTCCTGTACGTACTAACTCAGCTATATACTTGAAGTCGAAAAACTCAATCTTGCTCCACAACTTTTTGCATTGATCCGGCTTTTGTGATCTGGGTACGATACAAACACCATCTTTAAAGCTGATATTCCTAAAACGGAAAACCACAGGTAAGACCGCTAAGCAGCAACTATGACGAATTGTAGGCTACGGAAATTCTAAATTGAGAATGCCAAATCGTAAAATCAAAGATATAGCATCGTTTTGTTGACGGCCTTAAAAAGATATACATTTTAATGCGAGATACTTGATGTAATAATCGTTTGATGTAAAAGACCAAACTGACCTTAAAATATTAATATTTTAAGGTCAGTTTGGTCTTTTTGTGTATATTTGAGTTATGATCTATAAAATAAATGCTGATCGCAATAAACCCTGGAATGATTTGCCAGATCTTCCTATCGCTGCTGAACTTTATGAAGATCTGGAAGTTTATGCGCAACTTGGAAATGCGAAAGCAGCTTTAGGCAGATTACAGGGAAGAAGTATAGCTATACCAAATCAGGGGCTGTTGATCAACTCGATAAGTTTACAGGAAGCAAAAGCATCTAGCGCTATTGAAAATATATTCACTACAGATGATGAATTATATAAAGCGTATAGTGAGGATCAGACTAAGAATTTTGAAGGGCCTGCAAAGGAGATTCTTAATTATAGGGAAGCCTTATGGGCGGGCTACCGGCATTTGAAAGATAATAATCTATTTGATGAGCATTATTTTGTAAAAATGTATAGGGTTGTTAGCCAGTTTAGTGATGGTATAAGAACTCCTGTTGCACAGATATACATCAAAGAAGGTGGTAGCGGTCCTAATGCTGGTAAAGCATTTTATACTCCACCAAGAGGTAAGGGAATAATCGAAAGAAAACTGGATAATTTAATGGAGTTCTTAAATGATGATCTCAAATATTCTTTGGATCCATTACTTAAAATGGCAATAGGGCATTTTCAGTTTGAAGCTATACATCCTTTTAGAGATGGTAATGGACGGACCGGAAGAATCTTTAATATTCATTATTTAACTAAAAAAGGTTTACTTGATTATCCTATTTTATTTCTGAGTAGTTATATTATGGATCATAAAGAGGAATATTATGCTGGGCTTGCAGGGATTACTCAGAGAGGAAATTGGAAGAACTGGTTGTTGTATATGCTCAAAGCCATAGAAGTTACTTCAAATTTGACTTACGATAAGATTAATGACATCATAGCCGCAAAGGAAGCTATTTTAGAGGCCATTGTGGAAGAAGGAAATATCTCACGGCCGGAGTCGCTCGTAAATGCTTTATTTACGCAGCCCTTTACCAGGGTTAAACATTTCACTAATTTGGGGTTGTATTCGGAGAATACTGCAAGAAAGTATCTGGATCAACTTGCTGGTGACGGGATTTTGGAGAAGAGAATGATTCAGG
>Ga0215275_1309_pt1 | contig 2488 bp, 2 predicted proteins | sample ZER3_100Endo4_M3_FD_182623 | JGI IMG/M metagenome (GOLD analysis project Ga0215275, IMG submission 182623) | Enriched cells of freshwater protists from Biology Centre CAS, Ceske Budejovice, Czech Republic - ZER3_100Endo4_M3 | ecosystem: Environmental > Aquatic > Freshwater > Unclassified ...
TGATGCCGTGTCGATCAGCGAACGACCCGCATCTGTCGAGGATCGGGCGGTGCCTGGTCATTGGGAAGGGGACCTGGTGTTTGGCAGCGGCAACAGCCAGATCGCCACGTTGGTCGAACGGCAAACGCGATATGTGATGTTGGTGAAGCTCGAGGGCAAGGACTCGCAATCGGTCGTCAACGCGTTGATAAAGAACGCACGCAAGTTGCCGCAGGAGATCTACAAATCATTGACCTGGGATCGAGGCACGGAGATGCACGGTCACAAGCGGTTCACGATGGCCACCGACATCCAGGTCTACTTCTGTGATCCTCAGAGTCCCTGGCAGCGCGGCAGCAACGAGAACACCAATGGGTTGCTCAGGCAGTACATGCCGAAGGGCATAGACATCTCAGGGTTCTCACAGCTTCAACTCAACGCGATCGCGAGACAATTGAATGAGAGGCCGCGCAAGACGCTCGGCTTCCATACACCTGCGGAGATGTTCAGCGAATGTGTTGCATCGACCGGTTGAATCCGCCGCCGGTACCGGCTTTTACTTCTGACCGATGGTGGCCATTCAGGACCTTAGGAGGCTCTTTGTAGGCGCCATTGTGAGAGATACCTCGGTGCAGCCTTGCCCACAAGAGACACTAGGATGCACTCCCGAACCTGGACGGTGGAAAACTAGAGGTGAACCACAGCGGCCGCAGTTGAGGCTCTCACCAGCCATGACTGCATGCACCATCGCGTCCATAGCTTCCAGCTCTCGAAGCAACTCGCGACGTTTGGGGTCATCGGTGGAGCTCACACTGACTTCTTTTACGAGGTTGATGGAAATGTCCGCTGCTGGCCGCGAGCTGCTACTGCCCCCGGTCTTCCGGCCAAGGCTCAAGCGCCTCGTAGGTATTGCCGGCTACCTTGTCAAAGCGGCTTCCAGGTGGGGCGTCGAGGAACGGTATTACCGAGGGGTCATAGTTCACGACGGTGTTCACGTCGTAGACGCCGTGGTTCTCATTGCGCGCCATGTAGGCTTCATCTTCATCACCGGCCAGGAACCGCCAACCGCTATCGCCGCCGGAAACGGGCTTTTGGCGGTACATGTAGCCGATAGGGCTGCCATCGACCACAACTCTGTCGCTGGCCATGCACCACCCCGTTGAAACAACGAGCGGAGCAATTTGGTCGCTTCGCAACTTGAAGTTCTTCGTCACCATTTTTGAATTCCCTCGTGCTGTCGCGGCGTCTTTGCGGCGGCACCACCGCGGGTGATCGCAGTGCTTGCAGTGGTATCCGCAGGGGTCCGTGCAGTCGTTCTGGCAGTCATGTGCGTTTCCTTTCGATCGCTTCAATGCGTGAATGAGTGAATGAATGGATGGGTGCATGGACGAAGGCCTGCCGGATTCCTAGATTCAGAGCCCCTTGTGAAGGGGTTCCGGATCGCATCGGCCGAGCTGCCGAGCCTGGCCGCCGTCTTCCTGAGTTCTTCGCCCGGTGACACAGCGCGCACGCCCGGACGGGAGAGCAAGGGGGAAGCATTCGTAACGCGCAGCGTTATGAACACCCTCTTGCAGGCGCAGCCGGTCGCCCGGCCGCGCGGGAGCACGGTCGCCGAAACGGTGAAGCACTCAGGAAGCCGGCGGCGCCCAGACGCCGGGCCGGGGCGCACCGGAACCGCCGCGCGGCGAGCGCCCTCACCTGCCGCAGACAGGTCTGATCGAGGATGTCAGGGGCCGCAGGCCCCGCGCCAGGGATGCGCAAGGCGGCTGCAAGCCGTCCCCGCAGGGGATGAGCGCGAAGGCGCGAACCTGGAGCAGCCCGACAGCGGCGAAGCCGCTGGGGCGCCCATGCGACACGTCTGTCAGAGGTCAAAGTTTTTGCAACGGACCGGCTGACAGCTCAACGCTGACGCAACATTTTTGGCCTCCGCGCGTACAACCTTGTTCAGAGTTCGCGCGCAAGACTGCACTCGAGTCAAACTTCGTGAGAAGTTGATGGCCTATCGCTCTGCGAGCGCTCCATCGGCACAGCCACTTTCGAGGACGGCAGTTCGAGTCATCGACGGCGCCGCTGTGAGAAGAAGAGCCATTGCAATGGCGGAGTTCAGCACGGCACCTGACTGTGTTGAGCCGACACCTGCTCACCTGCTGCTGCCATCGCTACCGCAAAAGCACCCGGCCATTCCATCCAGCCGACAGCAGGCGCACGCGGCTAGACTTCTGCTATCGGCCATGACCCGTCATCCGGCGAGCAGACCCAAGACGCTCGAAGCGGACGTTCGCACGTACGCAGCAAGGTTGCCACCCATGCAGCTACAGTAAAGCAAAGTCGATCAATCACAGGAGCTACCTATGGATGCGATGCAGCATTTTGAACAGGTCCTTGCATCCACGAGGGATCCAATTTCTGCGATTCGAGCAGTTCGTGAGAGCTTCGGGTTGTCGTTGTCAGAAGCGAAGGAACTGTGGTTGCAGAGTACCGGCACTTCGGACTCGCTCTATGCGCATCA
>Ga0215275_1317_pt1 | contig 2355 bp, 4 predicted proteins | sample ZER3_100Endo4_M3_FD_182623 | JGI IMG/M metagenome (GOLD analysis project Ga0215275, IMG submission 182623) | Enriched cells of freshwater protists from Biology Centre CAS, Ceske Budejovice, Czech Republic - ZER3_100Endo4_M3 | ecosystem: Environmental > Aquatic > Freshwater > Unclassified ...
AATACATAAAAGCACACTATATGGCGTGCATTAAAATTAAAGCGAATGACGGTTCGTTGACAACAAAATTCAGGTATTATCTTAATGATAAATTTTTTAAATAAAGATAATTTATGAGGACGTTATTTCTATTATTTTTTCTGATTTCATTTCAGGCAAATTCCCAAACCTCTAAAGTTGTTGACAGTTTGTTCTTGGTGAAAAGTTATTTGCTGGAAATCAGAACGACTGTCAATTCCAAAGAAAAGCCACAACAATTAGAGAAATTAGACCGTTTAATTAAATCGGCAACCACTCAAAAAGACTTTTTCAATAGAAATATCATAAAAATTCTAGATAACAAACAAGAAATGGCGAAACTGAAATCTTCGCTCAATTTCATTCTGCAATCATTAGTTTTGTACAAATCAGACATTTCAAATGACAATGATGGTTTTTCGGAAAAGAAATATCTCAATCAAAATATTCCGCCATTGGTAGACAAAATCATTTATCATTGCAAAAGATATGAAGACAAAATAAAATTTGCGACCACTAAGAGTATAATATGAAACAAGACCGTTTCCAAGATGAAAACAAAAAAATCTCCGAATTTTGGAAGGATGTTCTTGTGGTTTGCCCAAAATGCGGGAAGAAAGCTTTTGCAAGAGTAGATTACGAAAATAACTCGGCTCGTTTGTTTTGTGAAAATTGCGGTTACAATAAACAGAAAACAACCGAAGTGGCTGTTTTTGGGCATTCAGGAAATTGGCAGTTGCCTGCAGGTTCTTATTTCGGTGCAGAGCTTTGGCTGAAAGCGTCTTTCAAGAATAATGTCTTTTGGGCTTATAATCTTTCCCATTTGGAATATCTGGAAAAATACATTTCTGCAAATCTAAGAGAGCACAAAGACAGGTCGCATTTTACATTGCTTGAAAAATTGCCAAAGTTTTATCACGAAGCAAAAAACCGTGAAGCTCTTTTGAAGATTATCTTGAAGTTGAAAACTCTTCTTTAAAACCAATCTCACACAAACTCCCCAATGTCAAAATCATTCAGATCACTTTTCCGCATATAGGAAAAACCGGATTCTTTTTCAGAAGAAAGACTCCCGTCCAACAGCTCTGCTATTTTACGGGAGGCGCTTTCCATGGAATTTTCCAGCAGACTGAATAATTCGGTCCCCTGTTATAAAATTTTGATAGGCTACTATTTTCAACCTTCCGTCGCTGTAGTATTCCTTATATTCTTTGTAAGTTTTTGGGTCAGATTTTATTATTTGTCTTTTGTCATGAACTTTCTTGTTTTGTTCGCCATACATTAGCGTCATAATAAATCCTTCCTGAAAATCTTCATCAGAATCAATATCAAATTTCCGTTCCGAAGGGTTCTTTTCTTCTAAAGATTCTGGACCTTGTGCGAAAATAGTTCCCGATGAAATAAAGAAACTCATAAGAAATAGGATTTTAATTGAACTTTCCATAACTTTTTTGTTTAATAATTATTTATATTCCTGCGGAAATTGAATATTAAACGAAGTGAAACCTTGTTTTTTTGAACTGATTTATGACAGGAAAACGGGACGGAGATTACATAGAATATTATGATAACGGGAAACCGAAATTAGAAGGCTTTGCAATAGATGGGAACTGGGCTGGAAAAGTAAAAGGTTACTATGATAATGGACAAATCTATTACAGCGGTCATTACGATAGCGGAAAAAAATTCGGCCGTTGGGAATATTTTTACGAAAACGGAAAAGCAGAAGAATTGCAAATGTATGCCCCAAATGGAAATTTGATAGCATCCGTTAAATTAAATGCTGACGAATTATACGAAGGCGAAAAGAAAGTTTATGAAAATGGACGTTTGGAAACCATAGAGCATTACAAAAACGGAAAAAAAATAGATTGATAAATAGTGAAATTCATGAATTATGAAGCATTTAATTAAAACCGCAGTATTATTTGTATTCCTGATTTTTTCAGGGAATACCGTCGGACAGACTACTGTAGCTCTCGGACAAGAGCTTTTGGGAAAAGAGTATGACTATGTCATAAAAAAAATAGATTCAGACAAAAGAGAATACAAAGTCGAAAAATTTGACAATGAGCGCAGGATTGTTGAAGAATATGTTGAAAATAAAGACAGAGGCAGTGTAAGTAGAAATTTTTATTTCGTGAAAAGAGGAAAGCAAATGATTTGCAACGAAATAGAGGTCTACAGCCCAGAAGAATTCTACGGTTCATTATGGAAGAGCGCAAGCGTAGCTGATGCTCTAAAAAATGGATATGAAAAAACTAATTATGTGCAGTCCTCATTTGATGTACCTGTTTACAAGGCAAATGATAAATATTTCAAAAATAATCCTCATTA
>Ga0215275_1340_pt1 | contig 2019 bp, 1 predicted proteins | sample ZER3_100Endo4_M3_FD_182623 | JGI IMG/M metagenome (GOLD analysis project Ga0215275, IMG submission 182623) | Enriched cells of freshwater protists from Biology Centre CAS, Ceske Budejovice, Czech Republic - ZER3_100Endo4_M3 | ecosystem: Environmental > Aquatic > Freshwater > Unclassified ...
TGACTTTAAACGTATATAATCCAGAAGAACTGCTTAAACTGAAAAGCATGTGCGCTTTATAAACTAAAATTGCCTTAAGCGTGTTATTTCTTTCAGCAGCTGCTTTTACATCCTGCAGTAATGATGATGAGACTCCGGCTCCAGTAAAAGCATCGATATATGAGCGGTTGGGAGGCACCAAAATGGTGGCCGATCCTGATAATTCAGGGCAGATGATCGAGCAGGGGCGTCTAAGCTTCCGTAAAGTGGTAAATTCAACCATCGGACTGATCGTTGCCGATATCCAGTCCAATGCATCAGGAAACCTTCAGGCGCATTTTGCACCCCTTCTGGCCGAAACTGGATCGACCCAGGCTACAAATATTGCAAAATTATCAGATAACCTGACTGATTTCTTTTCATTTAATACCGGAGGGACAAGTGCAGTAAATACCTATTCGGGCCTAAGCATGGCAGCGGCCCATAACCCTGCGACTAATCCAAGAATGGGTACAAAATCAAGCAGTGCCGACTATACAAAATTCGAAGGTTATGTAGGAGCGGCAGCCAATGCAAATGGTGTTGCCTCAAACACGGAACTCTATACGGATATTGTAGCGGTTTTGGAATCATTAAGAACGCCTATCGTTCAAAAATAATAATCTTCCAAAAAAACGCTGCCCGCAGAAAAGGCAGCGTTTTTATTTAAAAACGTTGTTTCATTCCAATACAATCATGCGTGCTTAAGGGCCGCCGTTTGTAATTCTAAAATTTAGCTTTATGGTATTGTGCCGTATTATGATTTAAGGTTTGCAGCGATGATCCCTGGCATTGGCTTTGATCCGGTTGCCGGCATGCCTGCGGAATGCAATTCCGAATTTATTTTATAAAACGGATCTCCCTGTTTGTTGAATCTTTAAGTAAAGTTATCATATGGAAAATTTTAACCTGTCTGGAAATACTGCTTTTTATGCTTTAGGATTAAGTTATAAAAAAGCAGATGCTCTCATTAGAGGGAAATTCAGTTTAGACCCTAAAGCGCAGTCTGAGCTGCTGATGCAGGCTAAAGCCGAGGGTATAGATTCGTTAATTATAATTTCCACCTGCAACAGGACTGAAATCTATGGATCGGCACGCCATCCTTATGAACTTATAAAACTGCTTTGCGGCAATACCAAAGGCAGCGTCGAGGAATTTCAGAAGGCAGGCTACATTTATAAAAATAAAGATGCGGTCAATCATTTTTTTCGAGTGGGGGCAGGCTTGGACAGCCAGATTCTGGGTGATTTTGAAATCATCAGCCAGATTAAAACTTCCATTAATAACAGTAAATCACATGGGCTGGTCAATACGTTTTTGGACCGCCTGGGCAATGCAGTGATCCAGGCCAGTAAAAAAATCAAAACGGACACAGGAATCTCCTCAGGGGCTGCATCTGTCTCCTTCTCAGCGGTACGGTACATCATTGAAAATGTCCAGCAGATCGGCAGCAAAAAAATTCTGCTGCTTGGAACAGGCGATATAGGAAAAAATACCTGCGAGAATTTAGTGAAGCATACCAAGAACGGCCATATTACCGTTATAAACAGAACAAAAAGCAAGGCCCAGGCACTGGCAGGAAAACTCAACGTTGTTGTTAAGGATTATAATGACCTGCAGCACGAACTGCAGCAGTCCGATGTAGTAGTGGTTGCAACAGGGTCAGATCATCCCACCGTCTGCAGAGAATTACTGAATCCCAATAAGCCTTTATTGATATTGGATCTATCCATTCCAAGAAATGTAAACCCAGATGTGGAGAAGCTCCCGGGTGTAAGGCTCATTCATATGGATTACTTATCTCAGATGAAAGATGAGACCCTGGAAAAGAGAAAACAGCATATTCCCGCAGCCGAAGCTATAATTGAAGACATGAAGCTGGAATTTAATACCTGGGTGCAGACAAGAAAATATGCCCCGGCAATACATGCATTAAAAGCAAAACTCAATGATATTGCGGCAGGGGAACTGGCTTTTCAGAAAAAGAAATCCATTAATTTT